>ERZ809201.643-NODE-643-length-15663-cov-3.526589_pt1 | contig 15663 bp, 4 predicted proteins | sample MGYA00520516_ERZ809201 | MGnify/ENA primary metagenome ERZ809201 (study PRJEB31570, sample SAMEA3213006) | Homo sapiens | biome: human-gut; feature: human gut; material: fecal | place: Sweden | collected 2011 ... | reverse complement strand
GGATGCCATCGAGTAACAAAGTCAGAAAAGTCACCTCCGAGAACTATCCTACAGACGCCGGACGCGAGGGCGAAGCAATTTTCCGCCGTGTGTATGCTCTTGCCGAAAGCAAACTCCCCATCAAGCGGTTGTGGATCAGCAGCATGGAGGATGCCGCCATCCAGCAGGGATTTGAAAATCTGAAAGATGGAGCAGAATACGACAATCTGTTTGCAGCGTCCGAGTGCAGGGCAAAAGCGGACTGGCTGATCGGCATGAACGGAACCCGTGCTTTTACGAAAAAGTACGGCAGAAAACAGACCATTGGCCGTGTGCAGACCCCGACGCTGGCGATGCTGACCGAACGGCAGGCTAAAATCCAGAACTTTGTAACGGAACCCTATTACAAAGTGGAACTGTCCGACGCGAGGGTTGTGGCGGTATCGGAACAGATGGCGCAGGAGCAGGATGCAGATACCGTGCAGGCCGCTTGCGATGGCCAGTGTGCGGTGGTCGGCAGCATCGAGCGTAAGCGAGTGGAGAAGAAGCCCCCGAAGCTGTATGACCTGACAACTTTGCAGCGAGAAGCAAACCGCTATTACAGTCTGAGCGCCAGCCAGACCTTGCAGGCGTTGCAGGAGTTGTATGAAGAAAAGCTGGTGACATATCCAAGAACGGACAGCCAGTTTGTGACCGAGGATATGAGAACGACAGTGGAATCCCTGGTGCTGGCTCTGGATGGCCAGACTGTGGATGTGAGCTGCGTTATCAATAACAGCAAGGTCACAGACCACCACGCGATCCTGCCGACAATGCAGAGCGTAAAATGCAGCAAGGAAAAACTGTCCGAAACCAAACAGAGGATTCTTTCGCTTATCATCTGGAAACTGGTGCAGGCTGTGCAACCGCCGTTCATCTATGAGGATGTGCTGGTAACAGTGTGCTGCCAGGGCAGGAACTTCACGGCAAAATATAAGGATGTTCTGCAGCCCGGTTATACTGCAAAACCTGTTCCGCTTGTGGAGCCGGAGAAGAACAAGGATGCGTCACTTCCGAACGATCTGGAACAGGGGATGGTTATTCCGGTGGTACGGGCAGAAAAAAAGCAGGGCTTTACTTCACCGCCGAAAGTCTACACCGAAGATACCCTGCTGTCGGCCATGGAAACCGCAGGCAACAAGGAATTTGAAAAGGACACCGAGAAGAAAGGTCTGGGAACCCCTGCAACGCGCGCCGCAATTCTGGAAAAGCTGGTATCCTCCGGCTATGTGCAGCGTAAAGGCAAGCAGATGATTCCTACGGAGGACGGTGTGGCCGCGATTCGCAATATCCCGGACTACCTGAAATCTGCCAGCATGACAGCCGATTGGGAAAATGATCTGCTGCGGATGGAACGCGGCGAAATCAAGCCCCACGATTTTATGCAGGGCATCCACGGACTGCTCGATAAGATGCTGGCTGACCTCCGGCAGATTCCTACCGTCGCGGCGGCTCCCTATTATAATAAAGTAGGCGTAGGAAACTGCCCGGTCTGCGGCAACCCTGTACATGAGAGTAAACTCAGTTTTTGCTGTGCAGACCGTAGCTGCAAATTTGCCCTCTGGAAAGAAAGCAGATACTTGTCCAACATGAGAAAAACGCTGGACAAGAAGATGGCGGTAGACCTTTTGAAGAAAGGCCGCACCCATGTAAAAAACTTTTATTCCGCGAAAAAAGATAAGACATTCGCCGCTGACCTTGTGATGCGCGTCGAAGATGGCCGCGCACAGTACAGCCTGGAATTTCCCAAAGCACCGATGAAAGAGAAAACATAAAGGAGGTTTGATCCTTGCCACAGATTAACGATATTCGAGAATTGGCGCAGCAGAACGCCCGGTATGTCAGTAACTCGCCACAGGACTGGATGAGTTATCTGGATGTGGCGGCGCGGCTGTATCGCTATTCGTTCACCGATACACTCCTGATCCACGCACAGCGGCCCGATGCGACCGCCTGCGCAGAACTGGAACTCTGGAATCAGAAAATGAGCCGATGGGTCAACCGTGGCGCAAAAGGCATCGCGCTTCTGGATGATACCGGACCGCGTACCAAGCTGCGGTATGTGTTCGATATTGCTGACACCCATCTGGTACGCGGCGGCAGAACACCGCTCTTATGGAATCTGAACAGCCACGAGCATGAGCAGGCTATCTTAGACCATCTGGCAGATACCTATGGTTTATCCCAGACAGACAGCATGAATACTGCCCTGATGGAACTGGCACAGCAGCTGACCGCCGATAATCTGGATGAAGCGATGGATGGTTTGGCCTATGAGGTGGCAGATACTTTTCTGGAAGAACTGGACGAAGATAACATCCGCGTCCGCTTCCGGGAACTGATGACCAACAGTATTTTCTATACGCTTTCCCGCCGCTGTGGGAAGGAACCTATGGATGTGCTGGACGATGATGATTTTATCCGTATCGTGGATTTCAACAAGCTGCCGGTGCTGTCGTTCCTTGGCAATGCGATTTCGGAGCAGTGTGAGGCAGTTCTTTTTGACATTGGCCGCGAGATGCGGAAAATTCATCAAAAAGAAATGACGCAGCAGCTTGAAAAATCCGTTGATAGCTTGTATAATACCAATACGGACTTTAGCACATTAAAGCGCGAAACCGCAGAAAACACGACCAAAGGAGGACAAGAAAATGGAGTTGACGTATCATCGCAAGGGAGATTACCTGTTCCCGAATCTGGCCGTGAAGGACGAGCCCCAGATCATCGGGAAGTACGGGATGCTGCGCAGAACGTATCTGAAAGAGAACCGAAAGAACTGGTATCAGAGTATGCTGATGAGCGGCAGACTGAACCAGCATCTGGCGCAGATCGAGGAAGCAGCGGAGAACCGGATGGAAACCCTGCTGGACAGCCTGAACGAGAAGTTTCCGGCACCGAGCAAGGAGAAGGACCCGCTGGCATGGGTGGCACACCAGAACAACCTGACGGCGATGGCGGAAGAGATCGTTTTGAAGGAATTGGTGTACAATTAACTGAAACAACAACGGAACAGGATTTGAGCGAAGCAGAGGAAGAAATTGCCTCTGCTTTTTCTTTTCCTGATTTGCCGACCGTGGAACAACAGATCCGTGCCATTGAAGAACCGATTCGGGCACGGTACGCAGAGAAGATTGCACTGGATTCCGAGGTAGTTGATGAAGTTCTGCGCACGGGCAGCAACCGCAGCAAGGGTCAGCTGCGCCTGATCTACAATTTTATGGTCGAGAAAACCCCGGAAGAATACACGGAGTTCGTGAAAAACGAATATGGTACGGGCGGCAAAGGCTTTGAAATTGGCGGTGCGAAGTATGCAGTCTGGTTCGATGATCTGGGGTTGCGCATTGCGGCAGGTGGCACGGCAAAGGGCGGTACGATTGCCAATGCGTCTTTATCCTGGGAGGATGTAAGTAATCGTATCCATGAACTGCTCCGGCAGGGCGAGTATGCGCCGCAGGCGGTTCTGGATGCTGCAAGGCAGAATGCTTTGCAGGAACACGCGCAGACATTAGCTTATATGGAGCGCGACTTGGCAGATGGCGTTGCCGAAGCAGTCTTTCAGGATGTAGAAATCTTCAGGGGCGGTTTCCCGGAACTGACGGACAGGCTGGCAGGCTTGCTGGACGATGCAGCTTTTTTGACCGATCTCAATGAGAGATTGTCCGCGCTGGGAGAAACCTATGCCGAAGATAAAGACCTGATGCGGATGCACTTTTATAAGCCGGATAAGGTGGCGGCGCTGTTCCACCAGTTTGCAAAGCCTTATCAGAACTACTCGGCGCGAGATGGCTTTCACTGGAATGAGTACAAGAAGTTCATTACGGAAGATGAAATAAACGCTTATTTCACACGGGGCAGCAATTATTCGGATAGTCGGCTGGCAATTTATTCATTCTTCTTAAACCATGAAGATAAGAAGGAGCGGGCAGACTTTCTGAAAGACCATTATGGAATCGGCGGCAGCAGCCATGCACTCTGCGGGGCAGACGATTCCCACGAAGATCACGATGGCAGGGGCATTTCTTTGGAGCGTGGCTCATACGGGAACCCGGATGCAAGCGTTCATCTGAACTGGAATCAGGCTGCAGGCCGAATCGACCAGCTTATCCGTGACAGTGAGTATTTGAAGCCGGCAGACTACTCCCGGATGCCTGCTTATGAGCGCGAGCGGATGGCAATGCGGGTGATGGGATTCTATCACCATCTGCCGAACGACGTGGAGCGGCCTTATCCGCAAGACCTTTACCATGAAGAAGGACGAAAGGCTCTTGTTGAAAAGCTGGCAGACACCGAACTTTCGGCAGAACTGTTGGAGCAGATGGACAAGGCGCTTCTGTCTGTGCCGCTGGACTCCGAGGAATATAAAGGCAAGGCAGAATCTCTTTCTGTCCTGCACCAGTATGTTGAGGGGACGTACACGATTTTCCCGGAGAAGAAAAAGGCTGTTGAGATTGCGGTTCCTGAACAGGGGCAAATGTCCATGTTCGACTTCATGGAGCAGGAGCTGCAATCGAAAGAGCAGTCAACCGTCGCAACGGTTGAGGAACCCCCAAAAGATGTGTCCATTGCAGATGAAAAGCCTTCGGAGCAGACGCTGCAGCCCCTGCCGCTGGATGCCGCCAACGAGTATAACGCGCTGAAAGAGCGTTACCCGGATGCGCTGGTCGGCTACGAGCAGCACGGTAACTTTGAGTTCTACAGCGAGGATGCAAAGCGCGTTTCGGAACTTCTTGGCAACAAGCTGTTGGAAAAGGAAACCGCACTCGGCAAGGTTGAGGTATCTGGTTTTCCGCGTGAACAGTGGGCTTCACAGGCAATGAAGCTCTGGAAGCAGGGGGAGAGTGTCTATCTGTCCGGCCAGCAGGAAGATGGAACCCATGCGCAGACAAAGTATTTCCGCAGAGAGGAATATCTGCCAGTCAATACCATCGTTGAACTGGATGATAGAGAGTTCCGTGTGGATTTGGTCAACTTTGAACAGGGAGCGGTCAGCTTGCAGGACATGACCCTTGCAAAAGAAGCCCGGTATCCGATCTTCCGAACGGAACCGCTGGAGTACATTCGGCATCTGTACGAACAGGCAGATGTACCGATGGAAGAAGCGGTTGAAATCACAGTCTTTACGGCTCTGCACAATGCAGGTGTGGCCTACGAGGATTTCTCCCCGGAGCAGATGGATGTGATCTATTCGGTGGCAGAATCGGGTGGCGAGTTGGAAGAACTGCTGAATCCCGACTTTCCACCAGAACAGATGCAGTTGATCGCAGATGTGCAGAATCGAACGGATGCCATTAGCCGTGCAACCGCAGAAGAAGTTCTGGAACCGCTGATCCAGCAGCCTATGACTCCGGCAGAGGTCAACCATGCACGGCGGCAGCACAACCTTCCGCTGGACAGCGGAGCGGAAACGGAACAGCCTGCACAGCCCAAACAGGAGCCTATAAACTTCCGCATTACGGACGATGATCTCGGCGCAGGAGGACTGAAAACAAAGTATAAAGCCAATGTGGAAGCGATTCGACTGCTGAAAACGCTGGATGCAGAGCAGCGGCAGGCCACAGCGGAGGAACAGGAAATCCTTTCCCGGTATGTTGGCTGGGGCGGCATTCCGCAGGCGTTCGACGAGAAGAATGCGGACTGGGCAAAGGAGTATGCGGAACTGAAATCTCTGCTCCCGGCAGATGAGTACAGCGAAGCGCGGGCATCCACGCTGAATGCTTTCTACACTTCGCCTACGGTTATCAAGGCAATGTATGAAGCCCTTTCCAATATGGGACTGAGCAAAGGTAATGTGCTGGAACCGTCCTGTGGTGTCGGCAATTTCATGGGTCTTGTGCCTGAAAGCATGGAAAACATCAAGATGTATGGTGTAGAGCTGGACAACGTATCAGGACGCATTGCACAGCAGCTTTATCAGAAAAACAAGATTGCCGTGCAGGGCTTTGAAACGATGCAGTTCCCGGACAGCTTCTTTGACTGTGTGGTAGGCAACGTGCCGTTCGGCAATTACAAAGTGCCGGATAAGCGGTATGACCGCCACAACTTCCTCATCCACGATTACTTTATTGCAAAGAGTCTTGACCTTGTTCGTCCGGGCGGCGTGATGGCGGTAGTCACTTCCAGCGGCACGATGGACAAAAAGGATTCCTCTGTCCGAGAGCATCTTGCCAACCGTGCTGATCTGGTCGGTGCAATTCGCCTGCCGAACAATGCGTTCCAGCGCAATGCCAATACAAGCGTAGTAGCGGACATCCTGTTTTTGCAAAAGCGTGACCGGGCGGCAGTGGAGCGGGCAGAGTGGATAGACCTTGGCACAACGCCGGAGGGATACCCCATCAACCAGTATTTTGCGCAGCATCCTGAAATGGTGCTGGGTGAGATCACGACTGAAAGTACACAGTACGGCAAACAGGAAACCACGGTCAAGCCCATCGAGGGCGCAGACCTTGCACAACAGTTGAAAGCAGCCGTTGAGAACATCCATGCGGAAATCACTGAGCCGGAAATCACGGACGATGAACTTGACCAGAACGCAGAACCACTTCCGGCAGACCCAAACGTGAAGAATTTCAGTTACACCAATGTGGACGGACAGGTCTATTACCGTGAAAACTCCTATATGAACAAGGTTGACCTGCCTGCGGTCACGGCAGAGCGTGTGCTGGGGATGATTGCCCTGCGGGAAACCACACAGAAATTGCTGGACTGCCAGTTGCACGATGGTACGGATGCCGAAGTGGAACTGCTGCAAGGAAAGCTGAAAGACCAGTATAAGCGGTTCACAGCGCAGTATGGTCTGATCAACAGCACCGCTAACAAACGGGCATTCCGGCAGGATAGCAGCTATTGTCTGCTGGCATCTCTTGAGATTCTGGACGAGGATAAAAACCTCAAGCGGCTGGCAGATATTTTTACCAAGCGCACCATTCGCAAGCCGGAACCTGTGACCTCTGTGGATACGCCGAGTGAAGCCCTGGCACTCTCCATCGGAGAAAAAGCAAAGGTCGATGTGCCGTTTATGGCTGAACTTTGCGGAAAGACAGAGCAGGAAGTAACCGAAGAACTGGCGGGCGTTATCTTCCGCAATCCTGTCACACAGGCGTGGGTGACGGCAGACGAATATCTGTCCGGCAATGTCCGGGAAAAGCTGGAAACGGCAGAAACCTTTGCTGCAAACCACCCGGAGTATCAGGTCAATGTCGAGTATCTCAAGCGGGTACAGCCGAAAGATTTGAATGCTTCGGAGATTGAAGTGCGGCTTGGTGCAAACTGGATCAAGGCAGAGTACATTACGGACTTCATGGAGCGGGTGTTCAAAACGCCGAGTTACTATATCGGAAGTTCCATCAAAGCAACCTATTCGGAGATCAGCGGTGCATGGAATATCAGCGGCAAGTCGCTTGACCGGAGTAATCCCCGTGTGACGAACACCTATGGCACAATGCGGGTCAACGGCTATCGACTGCTGGAAGATGCGCTGAATCTCCGGGATACCAAAATTTACGATACCATCTATGAGGATGGAAAAGAAAGGAGAGTGCTGAACAAAAAAGAAACCATGCTGGCGCAGCAGGCACAGGAAGCGATTCGGGATGCGTTCAAGCAGTGGATTTTCAAGGATTTAGACCGCAGAGAGGAACTTTGCAAGGTCTACAATGAGCGGTTCAATGCGATTCGTCCCCGTGAATACGATGGCAGTCACATCAAGTTCGTGGGCATGACCCCGGAAATCAGCCTGATGCCGCACCAGAAAAATGCAGTGGCGCATATCCTGTATGGCAATAATACGCTGCTGGCGCATTGTGTGGGTGCTGGCAAGACCTTCCAGATGATCGCTGCCGGTATGGAAAGCCGCCGTCTGGGTCTGGCGCAGAAGAATCTTTATGTTGTGCCGAACCATCTGACGGAACAGTGGGGTGCAGACTTCCTGCGGCTGTATCCGAATGCCAATGTGCTGGTGGCAACGAAAAAGGATTTCGAGCCATCCAACCGAAAGAAGTTCTGTTCCCGGATTGCCACGGGCGATTATGATGCTATCATTATCGGGCATTCGCAGTTTGAGCGGATTCCGCTTTCCCCGGAACGGCAGAAATCCATGATCGAGCGGCAGATTCAGGACATTACCTTTGCGATTGCAGAAGCAAAGGCAGAGGACGATGGCAAGAGTTTCACGGTCAAGCAGATGGAGAAAACAAAGAAAACCTTGCAGGCAAAACTTCAGAAGCTGAACGACCAGAGCCGCAAGGATGATGTAGTTACATTTGAGCAGCTTGGTGTTGACCGCCTATTTGTGGACGAGAGCCATTTCTATAAAAATATGTTCCTCTACACAAAAATGCGGAACATCGCTGGTATTGCTCAGACCGATGCACAGAAGTCCTCGGATATGTTTGCAAAATGTCAGTATCTCGATGAAATCACTGGCGGCAAGGGTGTGACCTTTGCAACAGGTACGCCTGTATCGAACAGCATGGTAGAGTTGTATACCATTATGCGCTACTTGCAGTATGACACCTTACAGAAACTTCATCTTGGACATTTTGATAGCTGGGCGGCTTCGTTTGGTGAAACCGTTACAGCGATTGAATTGTCCCCAGAGGGAACGGGCTACCGTGCAAAGACGCGGTTTGCCCGTTTTTTCAACCTCCCGGAACTGATTTCACTGTTTAAGGAGTCCGCAGACGTACAGACGGCGGATATGCTGAACCTGCCTGTGCCGGAAGCAGAGTACATCAATGAGGTGCTGAAACCCAGTGAAACGCAGCAGGAAATGGTGAGCAGCTTTGCCGACCGTGCAGAGCGTGTGCGGAACGGAAATGTCGATCCGAGAACCGATAATATGCTCAAAATCACGAACGACGGCAGAAAGCTGGCCTTGGATCAGCGGCTTATCAATGACCTGCTGCCGGATGAGCCGGAAAGTAAGGTCAACCTCTGCGTGGAGAATGCCTATCAGGTATGGGAAGAATCCACGCCCGACAAATCCACCCAGTTGATTTTCTGCGACTTATCGACCCCGAAAGCAGACGGAACATTCAATGTGTACGATGATGTCCGGGAAAAACTGGTGGCAAAGGGAATCCCCCGTGAGGAGATTGCTTTTATCCATGAGGCAAATACCGAAACCAAAAAGGCAGAACTGTTTGCAAAGGTGCGCTCCGGTCAGGTGCGTATCCTGCTTGGTTCGACCCCGAAACTTGGTGCTGGTACAAACATTCAGGACAGACTGATCGCCCTGCATCATCTGGACTGCCCGTGGAAGCCCTCTGATCTGGAACAGCAGGAAGGACGCATTCTTCGTCAGGGAAACCGCAACCAGAAAGTGAAGATTTTCCGTTACGTCACAGAGAATACGTTCGATTCGTATATGTGGCAAATTCTGGAAAATAAACAGAAGTTCATCTCGCAGATCATGACCTCGAAATCTCCTGTTCGTGCCTGCGATGATGTGGACGATACCGCGCTGACCTATGCAGAAATCAAAGCATTGGCAACGGGAAATCCCTACATCAAGGAAAAGATGGATTTGGATATTCAGGTCAGCAAGCTCAAACTGCTGAAAGCCAATCACACCAGTCAGATTTATAGCTTGGAATCGGATATTGCGCGCCGCTATCCACGAGAAATTACTGCGACACAGGGTCAAATCGAAGCACTGAAAACGGATATGGAAGCGGCAAAACCGCTTCTGGCGCAGGATAAAGACCACTTCTCTATGGAAATCAGCGGCAAAGTGTACACCGAACGCAAGGAAGCGGGTGCAGCCATTATCGAGGCTTGTAAGGCTTTGAAGGCGGCTGGTACCGAGGGCAGAATCGGCAGCTACGGTGCGTTTGAACTGCATTCCCGGTTTGACAACTTCGATAAGGTGTTCCGCTTATCCATCAAGGGCGCATGGAACTACTCTATGGAAGTCGGCAAAGACCCGCTGGGTAATATCCTGCGCGTTACCAATGCACTGGCAGGTATCGAAAGAGCATTGCCGCAGGTGGAGCGCAGACTGGAAACCTTGGAACAGCAGTTGGCGCAGGCAAAGGAAGAAGCCAAACGTCCTTTCGCGCAGGAAGCAGAATTGGCCGAAAAATCTGCGCGCCTTGCGGAGCTGAACTCTCTGCTCAACATGGACGAAAAGGGTAGTGAGGATGCGCTGGGCGTGGATGAGGATGCAGCCGAAACCGAAGTCGCGGATAGGCCACGTCAGCCTGCAAACTATGCAGGCCGCGTTGCAGAGCGCACTGCGGACAATATGCGGAAACCCTCTGTGCTGGCACAGCTTCATGCAAAACAGGTAGAACGCAGCGCAGAACCGCAGAAATCCCAGAAGCGGAAAAGTCACGATATGGAACTGTAAATAGGATAACCCCGTTAGATCTCTGCAAGGAATCTGGCGGGGTATTTTTGAGGAAGGAGGAAATTTGCTTACTTTAACACCAATCAATTTGAAAACGGCAAACGCATTTGTACAGCAGTATCACCGCCATCATAAGCCGACACGGGGGCATAAGTTCTCCATCGGCGTATCGGATAATGGTGCGCTGGTGGGCGTTGCTATCTGCGGCAGACCTGTGGCGCGGCGGCTGGACGATGGCTATACGCTGGAAGTTAACCGTCTGTGTACAGATGGAACACCGAACGCTTGCAGCATCCTGTATGCGGCGGCGTACCGTGCAGCACGGGCAATGGGTTACAACAAAGTAATCACCTACATTCTGGATACGGAAAATGGAGCATCTCTGAAAGCTGCCGGGTACACCTGTGAGGGCAGAGCCGGAGGCTTGGAATGGAACGGCGCGAAGGCACCGAAACAGGCTGACCAATATCCGCGCCAGATGAAAACACGATGGGTCAAGAAAAAGGAGGGCTTGCATGGCAGTTGACCGCAAACAGCAGATGAAAGAAATCACGGAACGGCTGGAGCAGGGCGTAAAGGATATTTTTACATCGGAAATGTACACGATGTACCTGCGCACGATGGCAAAATTCCACAATTACAGCTTCAACAATACGCTGTTGATCGCTATGCAGCGGCCTGATGCCACACTGGTGGCAGGGTTCAACGCATGGAAAAACAAGTTTAACCGCTACGTTAAAAAAGGCGAAAAGGGCATCCAGATCATCGCTCCGGCGCTCATCAAAGAAGTCGAGGAACGCGAGAAAATCGACAAGGATACGGGCTTGGCTGTGCTGAACGAAAACGGTGAACCGGAAATGGAACGTGTGGAGTATGTGGTTCCGAGGTTCCGATTGACGACCGTTTTTGATATATCGCAGACGGATGGGGAACCGATTCCGTCGCTGAAAGTGAACGAATTGACGGCTAGCGTCAAAGACTATGCGCTGCTTACGGCGGCAATCGAGCAGGTATCGCCTGTGCCGATGCGATTTGATGAAATCGAAGGGGATGCCAAAGGCTATTACAGTGATGCAGACAAAGAAATCTGCATTCAGGTCGGCATGGGCGAGAGCCAGACCATAAAAACGATGATCCACGAGGTTGCTCATGCGATGCTGCATAACAGCGATTTGATGGAGCAGAACGACGAAGAAAAAGACAGGCTCACGAAAGAAACCGAAGCCGAAAGCATCGCATTTACGGTCTGCTCGGCTCTGGGCATTGATACGTCCGATTACTCTTTTCCGTATGTGGCAAGCTGGGCCAGCGGCAAGGAGATGAAGGAACTGAAAGATTCGATGGATACGATTCGATTGACCGCTGCCGATTTTCTGGAAAAGTTGGAAGAGGCAATCGCAGAAAGGAGCGCAGAGCGCATGACCGCAATGCAGTATGCGGAAAAGCTGATTGCCGACAAGGAGCAGAAAAAGACAATTTTTGATGATGAGCAGAGAAATCTCATCGTGAATTTTGCTTTTAAGCTGGATGATCGGGCAGCAACGGAAGAACTGGTGAGCGGTCTGACGGCTGCACTGGCCGAGGACGACAAAGAAGAAGTCAACCGCCTGATGTATGCGGCACAGGAAAAAATTGAAAATCTCCCGGATGGGATGATTGGCCTTTCGGAAATGCACGACTATGGCTACCGAAAAGATGATGTGCTGCCGCTGACGAAAGAAGGCGCACGGGAATGGCATCGGCTGGGTGAGAGGATTTATCCGTTGTTCCGTGATGGAACGGCAGGTGATTATGTAGGCCAAGAGGGAATCGAGCTGCACGATGGCATTTTCGGCATTAAGGCAGACGCATGGGATGCGATTCTGCTGGAACAACGGGAAGATTATGCAGAGGACGAGTATGCGCGCCCGGATTTTCCGCTGACAGTGATAAACCGTGAACAGGCTCTGCGGCTGTATGACGAGGGTAAGCAGATTTATCTTGTCCGCATCAGTCCGTGGCCGATTCTTGTCACGGCACGAGAGGAAATCGAGCGCGGAAGTGATACCTTCCAGATTGCAATAGCAGATTTGGAACAGGGGCGGAACATGACAGAACAGGAAAATGTGCTGCTGTATGGCAGCGAAAAGCAGTTCGGCATTTATCAAATCACAGAGCGTGACCCGGAACACGACTACCGCTTTATGGGGCTGGACTATGTGCAGAAGAAAGGCATAATGGTTACTCGCGCAGATTATGACCTGATCTATACCGCACCGCTTACGGAAAAGGATACGCTGGATGGCATTTATGAACGGTTCAATATCCAGCGTCCGGCAGACTTTACAGGCCATTCGCTGTCGGTCAGTGATGTGGTGGTACTCAATGATGGCAATACGGTCAAAGCCTACTATGTGGACAGCATCGGCTTTGCCGAGTTGCCGGAATTTTTCAAGGAAAGGAATATGGATTTGCAGAAAGAAACTCTCTTAAACGAAGAATTGCAGGGAATCGAAATCTTTGATAAGCCGGGTCTTTTCAGCAATGGCCGACTGCGGGATGAAGATGTGCCGGAGGGATTGTATCGCTATGATCTGCGCGGCTCAGACTATGACCCCGGCCAGCCCATTACAGTGGAGAAAACTGTGGTGGTGAACCATGCGGCATCTGTTCTGATGGCCGAAGAACTTGACCTTGGCGCAGATGGGCGGCTGGAACTTGGCGAGGAAGGGCTGAACTTCACAGGCGCAGAGTTAACTGTGCGAGAGTTTATGGAGGAACAGCAGCAGAAAAGAAATGGACTGATCCACGGCGATTCCGACCACATCGCAGTCGAGGGGCATATCGGCACATGGTACGCTATTGATGAAACGGAAATTGGTGGCGAGAAGTTCTTCCTGCTGGAGCATGAGGAACACGGTGACATGGCGGCCTGCGTTGCAGTCAATGAGCAGGGCAAGCTGGTGGCAGAGGATTTGTGGAACGGCTTCGATGAAGATTTTCAGGAGGCCGTGCAGAAATATCTCTCTGAAAAATGGAATATGCCGAAAAAAGAAGATGTGGTGTCAGAGATCATTGAAAAGGCTGCGCCTGTGCCGGACAACAGCGCACAGGACTATTCGGATGTGCCTGTCTACTATGAGCCGTTCAGCTATGCCAAAGAAAATGACGAAGTGGATTTATACCGTACATCCTATCGGCTGAACAGCGAGTGCAAGCAGGCAATCCATGAAGCAATTGCGGACAATTATGACGGGATGTACCTTGGCGATGATGCAGTCGATCAGGTGGTGCGGCAGTACGGCATGGAGCGTGTGGGCTACATCCTGGCGAACACTCTGCACCATAAAAGCTATGATGGCCGCTTTTCTCACGGCAATAAGGAATGGGCAGAGCAGGTCAGCACCCCGGAGCATAATGCAGACCGCATGACCTTCCGCGCGGACTGGGTGGTTGACAGCCACCCGGTTGTGCTGGATGGCTTTGTAACGATGTTCAGAAAAGAACTGGAAGCGCAGAAAGAACAGGAACAGCCTTTTGTAAAACAGTTCTATGTGGTCGAAAATTTGCAGGCCGCGCCTTTGAAAATTGAGCGGTTCGGCAATCTGGACGATGCAATGTCACAGTATCAGGCACTTCCGAACAATTACATTAAAGCCCTGGGGGTGGAGAAAAATCCGAATCCGCTGCCCGGTTCACTGGATGTTTTGCAGTGCAGGAACGGCATTGACACCATCGTAGAGGACTATAAAACGGTTCCGGGCTGGGATAACCCGTATATCCAGAATCATGTTGTCCAGCCGTTACAGGGGGCCTTGGCTGTGCAGGATGTGGAGTTGTCCTATGAATTGCCGGATGCCTATTTCCACATCCAGACCTGTGACGATGGCTTCGACTATACCTTATATAATAAGGACTTCACGGAACGGGATGGCGGTGTCCTTGAAACAGATGGAGATAAGTCTGTGCAGGAGGCTATGACGGAGCTGCTGGCAGAGTTTGGCTGCGATGCGGCAGAGGGTAAAGTTATGGACGCGGCAGAACTGCGGGAACAGGCTGATACGGTAGCTGAACAACAGGCAGAGGTTTTGAAAGAAAAACTCGCTGCAGAAAGACCCGCGCCGGAGGAAACACTCAGTTTTTACGTCGCGGAGTGTTTGGAGTTTACATTTGCGGGAGAGTTCCACGACCATCTGACAATGGAAGAAGCCTTGGAAGCCTATGACAAGATTCCGTCTGAACGGATGAACGCTGACAAGTGCATTGGATTCTGCATCGAGGAAGATGGTGGCTTTGTTGGAATGTATGAGCTGGTCGTGAACGATAAAGTGCAGCGCGAGAACATCAATTCAATCAACTATTTCAGAGATGATAGGTTGGTGCAGCAGGCAATCTCCGATATGGAAAAGCTGATGGCGGCACGACAGCAGAGTAAGGAGCAGGAACGCGGCAGTACGAAAAAGTCTGTTCTGGATGCCCTGCGCAGTCTGAAAGCCAAGAAGCAGGAGCAGCCTGCACAGGAACAGGATAAGCCGAAGAAAGCGAAAAAGAAAGGGATGGAGTTATGAGCAATGTACGCTTTGATGAACTTGAATTGATGCTGATGGCGATGTTTGAGCAGCCGACACTCAAGGATACGATTCAGGTATTGATGGAGGTTCAGCCGCTTGTGGCAGAGGATGCAGAGGTGGCTGCACTGGTTCAGCAGACCATCCCGAAGATGCAGCGGTTGACTGAGCCACAGTTCAAGGGGCTGGAGCTGGAATGGCATAGGCCGGAGGATGATGCAGGAAAATGAGTTCAGATGTGTTTGCAATCTATCAGATCGATAATTCTGAGAAAAACCGTGAGTATCGCTGCCGCAGCTATGAATACCAGATTCAGCATGGCTTTATGATAACCGCAGACAATTATGGCACGGGCTACTCTGGTACGGCTTCACGGGGAATGGGCGCGGAAGCGATTCGTAAAAAGATGGAAAGCATTAACCCGGACAAATTCAAAATTAGAAAATTTGGGGTCAGTGATGTCATCGGATTGACTGCGGCAGGCAAAACCTCTTTTTTCTATGTTGATAAGGATAGGCTGGTGAGATTCAACGGCTTTTTCCCAAAGCCCCAGAGCGGCACATACCTGATTCTTGATGAGGGCGGCTATCAGGTGGCAGGGCAAAAAGGAACATGGCTGGTATCGGATGAAGTAGAGGTCGATGGTCAGCGGTTTGTTCAGATGAGAAGTGAACAAACGAAGAATCCACCGCCGAGCATTATTCTTCACGAGAGTGGAGCCTTTGTGACGCAGACAGCTTTAGGTTTCGA
>ERZ809201.638-NODE-638-length-15718-cov-4.212156_pt1 | contig 15718 bp, 12 predicted proteins | sample MGYA00520516_ERZ809201 | MGnify/ENA primary metagenome ERZ809201 (study PRJEB31570, sample SAMEA3213006) | Homo sapiens | biome: human-gut; feature: human gut; material: fecal | place: Sweden | collected 2011 ... | reverse complement strand
GACCGACGGCTCCGGCCGCGTCTGCGACCACTCGTTTGCCGAGCTGCAGCAGGTCAACGCCGCCGCCTGCTACAAGGGCAAGTACGCCCCCGAGCACATCCCGTCGTTCGACGAGTACTGCGAGTGGGCCTCCGGCGAGTCCGTCGGCCACAACATCGAGATCAAGACCGACAAGATCTACTACCATGACATCGAGCGCAAGATCTGGGCGACCATCGAGCGCTACGGTCTGGAGAAGAAGGTCATGTTCTCGTCGTTCAACCACATTTCGCTGCGCAAGATTCTCGAGATCAGCGGCAACGCCGTCGAAGTCGGCGCGCTCGTGCTCGAGGACAGCATCGGCGGCTTCCCCGGCTACTACTGCCAGCAGGCGGGCTTTGCCTGCTACCACCCGCCGATCGAGCTGCTCACGGACGAAAACGTGCGCGACTGCAAGGAGCACGGCGTGAAGATGAACGTCTGGACCGTCAACGACATGGCGGGTCTGGAGCAGCTCCACCGCTGGGGCTGCGAGGGCATCATCACGAACTTCCCCGGCGTGGCCAGCGGCTGGCTGCGCGCGCAGGGTGAGTGAGCCGGACGCGGCGGAAACGGAAAAGACAGAGCCGATAAAAGAGGCGGCGCCCCCGGAGCATCTGCTCCGGGGGCGCTTTGCCTGTTCCCGCAGGCCGCACGGGCCATTTGCGCGAGTCCGCGCGCGGCGGCATGAAAAAATCCCTCCGGCAACCGCATAGCCGGAGGGATTCTCGTTTACGGGATTAGATCTTCATGCAGACGTCCCACGCACGCCAGATGACGGTGCGCAGGTTGCCGATGGCAACGCAGTCGCCCACGCGGTGGACCTGCTTGTTGTCCTTGCCGCCGACCGGAGTCGGGATGAAGCCGACGCCATTGACCACGTTGTCGCACGCGACGAAGGTGCTCTCGCCGGTCTTGACGTTCTTGACGGTGCAGCCGGTGTCCGTGATCTCGGTGACAGTGGACTCGAGATAGGTCGGGACCTTGTGGTACTCCATCGCGTCACGCAGGAAGGACGTGTTGGCAAGGCAGGTGGCCTGTGCCGCGACGAGGTCGTTCGCGTACTCGACGATGATGGGGTGCTTGCCCTGAAGGACAAGGTCATACGCCGCTTCGCAGGACGACTGGCCGCCGCCGATGAACAGGACCTTGTCGCCGACTTCCTTCTTGTCCTTGAGCAGCTCGGTGAACGTGAGCGTCTTCTCAAAGCCGGGGATGGACGGCATGGTGCGCGGGATGGAGCCGCTGGCGACGATGATCTCGTCAAAGCCGCGCAGGGTGTTCACGTCCGTGACCTCGGTGTTCAGGCGCACGTCGATGCCCTCCTTGGCGACCTCGTTGAGGTACCAGCGGATGAGCTCCTTGTCGTTCTCCTTGAAGCTCATCGCGGACGCGGTGAGGAACAGGCCGCCGAGCTCGCCGGTCTTTTCAAAGATGACCGGGGTGTGGCCGCGCTGCTTGAGCACGAGCGCGCACTCCATGCCGCCGATGCCGCCGCCGATGATGGCGACCTTCTTCGGATGGCGGGTCGGGACGATCTTGTACTTGTTGTGCTGCATGGTCGTCGGGTTCAGGGCGCAGCGGGCCAGGTGCAGGGAGTCGTCCATGCTCTGGAGGTTCGCGGTGCCTTTGAACTTCGACATGTTGAAGCAGCCGTTGTGGCAGCGGATGCAGGGCTTGATCTCATCCTCGTGGCCGCTGAGGATCTTGTGGACCCACTCGTGGTCGACGAGGTTCTGGCGCGCGATGGCCACGGCGTCGAGACGGCCGGCGGCGATCTCTTCGGCGGCCTTCACGGGGTCCATGCGGCCGGCGCAGACGACCGGGCGGCTCGTGAATTTCTTGATGTGCTCGACATACTCGAGGTTGCAGTTATCGGGCATGTACTGCGGCGGATGTGCCCAGTACCAGGCGTCGTAGGTGCCGTTGTCGCAGTTGAACATATCGTAGCCCGCGTCCTCGAGGTACTTGACGGCCTTCTCGGACTCCGGCATATCGCGGCCGAACTCGACGAAGTCGGTCTCGTACGGCATGGCGCCCTTGCCCCAGGCCTTGGTCTTGGACACGACGGAGTAGCGCAGCGACACCGGGAAGTCGGCGCCGGCCTGACGCTTGATCTCCTGCACGATCTCGACCGGGAAGCGGAAGCGGTTCTCGAACGAGCCGCCGTATTTGTCGGTGCGGTGGTTCCAGTTGGCCATGGTGAACTGGTCAAGCAGGTAGCCCTCGTGGACAGCGTGGATCTCCACACCGTCGACGCCGGCGGCGCGCAGCTTTTTGGCGGTCTGGCCGAAGGCGTAGACCATGTCCTCGATCTCCTTGACCGTCAGCGGGCGGGACATGACGTCCTCCTTCCAGCGGTTCGGCACCTCGGACGCGGAGGCGCAGATGTACTGCACGTCCACGATGGGGCTGGCGATCTTGTTGAGGACGTTGTTCTTGGCCAGCTTCGTCATCCAGCCGTTGATGGCCATGGAGCGGCCCATGCCGGCGGCGAGCTGGATGAACAGCTTCGCGCCCGTCTTATGGAACTCGACCATGTACTCTTTGAGCTGCTTGAACATCTGGTCGTTCTGGTACAGCCACTTGCGTCCGGGGATGCCCAGCGGGTCGCGGATGCACTGCATACCGGGCAGGATCAGGCCCACGCCATCCTGTGCGCGGTTGAGCAGGAAGTAGGCTGCTTCCTTATCAAAGTGGTTCGGCTCCATCCAGCCGAACAGGGACGTGCCGCCCATGGAGCACTGCACAATGCGGTTTTTGATCTCCACATTGCCGATCTTCCAGGGGGTGAACAATGCGTTGTACTTTTCGTTCATGTAATACGCTCCTTCTATATTTTAGGTCTCCACAGACCCGGGGTTACGTTCTTCCGGGACATGGATCTCCCGGACGGTGAAGTCCCTGCCGGACAGCACCGTTTTGTTGAAGCTGTTGCAGTTTGGGCAATGCCCGTTGCACGCGATGACATTGAAGATCTCGTCGCAGTCGTCGCACTCGGCCATGCCGGGCACGATGTTGACGATGAGCTTCGTGTCTGCAAACGGCGTGCCCTTGACGACCGTCGGATAGATCTGCTCGACATACTGCGGGATGACGAGCGAGAGCTCGCCGCAGTCGGCCACGATCTCCGAGACGCGGCTGACGCCCTTTGCCGCCGCGTAATCGGAAACGGTCCGGAGCATTGCGCGCACGACGCCGATCTCATGCATGGCGGCGTCCTCAGTGCTGCAGCTTCTTGCGCACGAAGCGGCGGCCGGCGGCGGGCGCATTGCTCGCAACCGTCAGCAGGGTGCGGAAATAGCCGCGGCCGTGCGTGTCGTTGACCTTCTCGAGATGGATGGCGTCAAACTTGCACTTGGTCGTGCAGATGCCGCAGCCGATGCACTGATCCTCGTTGAGCACCACGGTGCCGCAGCCGAGGCAGCGCCCGGCCTCGCAGTGCAGCTGCGCGTCGCTGAGCAGGCCGTTTTCCGCTGCCTGCCGGGGCGCGGACTCCAGCTCGTCGATCGCAACGCCGACGCTGCTGCGCGCCAGCGGCTTATAGTCCCGCTTGTCGCGGCCGATCACGAAGCTCTGGTTGCTGTGCACGAAGCGGTGGATCGAGATCGCGGCCTCGCGGCCCTCGGCGATCGCGCGCGCAACGTCATGCGCGCCGGTCGCAGCGCCGCCGGCAAAGACGTCGGCCTCGCCGGTCTGGCGGGTCACGGCGTCGGCACCGACAAAGCCGTCGGCATTCAGGCACACGCCGGATGCGGCGGTAAAGGCGTCCGCCGCCGGGACGTAGCCCTCGGCAGCAAAGACCGTGTCCGCGGCGAGCGTCTCGGTCTTATCGCCGTGCAGGCTGCGGATGGACACTGCGCCGTCGCGGATCTCCTGCACCGCGAACGGTGCGCGGAACGCGATGCCTTCCTTCTTGGCCGCGGAGATGTCCGCCTGGATCGCTCCGGCGACGACGGTCACGCTTGCAGCGCCGCCCTTGCGCGCGGCGCGCGCACAGTCAACGGCCTCTTTCCCGCCGCCGAGCACGACCACGCTGCCCTTGACGGTGTGTCTTTTCCGGTGCAGGTATCTGCGTGCGTCCACGGCGCCGTCCGGCGCGTCCTTGCTCTGCTTTCCGGCGCCGATGCCGAGGAAGAACGCCTTGTAGCCTTCTGCGCGCAGCGCGTCGAGCGTCGTGTCCTTGCCGACTTCCACGCCGGTGCGGAACTCCACGCCCATGCGCGCGAGCACGTCGATCTCGGCGTCATAGGCCGTGCGGTCGAGCCGGAACGACGGGATGAGCGTTGCCGGTGCGCCGCCGAGCACCGTGTCCTTTTCCAGCACGGTCACGGGGTAGCCCTGCTGCCGGAGGAAATAGGCGCAGCTCAGTCCGGCGGGGCCGGCGCCGATGACGGCGATCTTTTCCGTATGGGGGATGCCGGACGGGTTTTTCGCCGGCGGCAAAATGACCTTGCCGGCGTCCAGCTCGCGCCGGACGAGCGTTCTGCACACGTCGGCAATGGCGACGGCGGTGTCGATCTGGTTGCGGGTGCAGACCTTTTCGCACTGGCGGCCGCACACGCTGCCGCACAGCTCCGGGAACGGCGTGGCCTGCCGGATGAGCGCCGCGGCGTCGTCGTATCTGCCGGCGGACAGCAGCTGCAGGCAGCCCTGCACCGGGATGTTCAGCGGGCAAACGGCCTTGCACGGCGCGGTGCCGCTGGGCATGACGTCCGAGCGGTTCGTGCGGAATTCCGGGTCATAGCTCCGGCGGTCGTAGGGCACGCTGGCGTCGGTGTCATAGGTATCGGAGATGTGCGGATCGGTCGTGCAGCGCTTCTGGCCGAGCTTGAGCGCGTTGGTCTGGCAGTTTTCGACGCACTGGCCGCAGGCGACGCACTTTTCCTTGTCCACGCGGGCGATGTAGTTCGAGCGGATGGCGCGCGGCGTGCGGAACAGTTCCTCGATGCGCAGCGCGAAGCACGAGCAGCCGCAGCAGTTGCAGATGGCGGTCGCGTCCTCAAAGCCGGGGGTCTGGTTGATCTCGTGCACGAGACCGTTGTCCTCGGCGCGGCGGAGGATCTCATACGCTTCTTCCTTCGTGACGAGCCGGTGATAGCCCTGCTCGGAATAGCAGATGGCGTTGTCGTTGAGGTACATGCACATGTCCTCTTCAAGGTGGCCGCAGCCCTCGCCCATGAGGCGGCGGGCCCGGCGGCACGAGCACGGGCCGACGCTGATGGCCGTCGCGTTTTCGATGAGCGTCTTGAGCTCGTCATAGGACGCCGTGCGTGTGTCGTTCTCGATCGCGCTCATGACGGGCATGACGCGCATGAAGAACATGCCGGTCTTGCCGGAGTCGAGCATCGGCGCGAGCATCTCCGGACGGCGGCGGGTGTATGCCTCGAAGCTCTCGCCGAGCACGGGATACTTGTCGCACTGCTCACGGTTGGCAAGGATGCCCTCCATGATGCCCGGCACCCAGATGGGGTAGAAGTAGCAGCGCTTGCCGTCGACGTAGCGGTAGCGCACCGCGCCGGTCTTGGCGAGCTTGTCGAGCTGCATCTGCGTGTATTCCACGCTCTGCTTTGCGCGCTTGGCCACGTCCTCCACGGTGCGGTTGGCCTCCAGGCGCAGGTGCATCATGATCGCACACATCTCATCGTCGATGATCGGCTCGAGGATCTTGTACTCAGGATCGTTGTACGTGATGCCGGTGTACGTCATGCTCTCAAGACTGATCTTCGTGGCCAGCTTGAGAATATTCGGTCGTTTTGCCATGCCTTTTCCTCCTTCAATGACGGGTACTATTTAAAAGGTATTCCCTGTCCCTTTTTCTCCCGGTAGCGGCGCTGCGAATGCGCGCGTGAACTGCTCGCACAGCGCGTCGATGCGCGCGTGCCCGTCGAGCTCGTGCACGCTCGGCACGCCGACGGACATACGCTGGATGACGCCGAGGATCGCGTCGTAGGCGTTGTAATAGAGCATCTTGACATCGGCGTCGGGATCGACCGTCCCGTCGGCGAGGCCGCGGCGGATGGCCGCCGCGATTGGGCCGGGGGCGACCTCAAAGCGCTCCGGCGGGCGGTTGACGACCGCGTGCTGCCGGCCGGCGTTGCACAGCGCGACCTCCGCGTCGAGCGAGAAGCGGATGCCCGCGGGGTCGGTGAAGATCAGCCCCGCGTAGCTGCGCAGCAGCACGCGGATCTCCTCGATGCCGGTCATGCCCGGCTGCCGCGCCGAGACGAGCGCCTGCGCTGCCTGCGCCTTGGCCCGATCCCAGTAGAGGAAGGCCGCCGCGACCACAAGCTCGTCCTTCGTGGCAAAGTAGCGGTAGACCGAGCGCTCGGTCAGCCCCGCGCGGTGCGCAATGTCGCGGATGGTCGTCTTGTCGATGCCGTTTTCCACAAAGCACGCTAGTGCCGTCTGCGTCACGAGAGCAATATTCTGTTCCCGCACTTCCTGCAGCGACATGGGCGTGCCTCCAATTTGTTCATTATAACTGTCATACTGACTGACATTTTCATTATACCTGCTTCTTTCCAACATTTCAACCGCAATTTGCGCGATTTTTAACGGATTTGACATGAAAAAAACACCGGCACGGTGAAAAACCGTACCGGTGTGCGTAGGGAATGTTACACAGGGTAGTCGCCGGAGAGCTTTTCGTCGGCGTTCGTGCCGGTGTCTCGATTGCGGAAGAAGGCGAAGTACGCCATCACGCACAGCGCCACGAGCGCGTAGGCAAAGACGATGACGGCGGTGTTGCCGGCCGCGATCTCGCTCTGCAGGCCGCCGATCTCGACGATGAGGATGAGCGCCGGCGTCACGAAGCGGATCATGACGGCGTAGACCTTCTTGAGCCAGCCGGCCATGTGCGTGCCCTCGGCCTCGATCTCGGCCACGGCGCGCTTGGGCGTGATGAACCAGCCGACGACGATGCAGGAAAACAGTGCGCACACGGGCATGAGCACGGTGTTGGTCACTTCGTCAAAGAACGTCAGCCAGTCGAGCCCGAACAGCGCGGGGCTGGACTCCTCGAGGATGGCGACGTGGCCGAGCGAGATGCCGATCGGGATCGACACGACGAAGCACACGCACGCGACGACGAGTGCGGCCCGCTTGCGGTGGACGTGGAACTTCTGGATGACGAACTGCGTCACGACCTCGATCAGGGACACGACGGACGTGATGGCCGCGATGTCGACCATGACGAAGAACGCGAACGACACGACCTGACCCACGCTGCCCATGGACTCGAACACCTGCGGCAGGATGATGAACATGAGCGCGACGCCCTTGCTGCTGCCGAGCAGGGAGGGGTCAAAGTGCGCGACGGACGGGAAGATGGCCAGACCGGCCAGCAGCGCCACGACCGTGTCGAACACGCAGACCATGGCGGTGGAGCGCACGAGGTTGATCTCCTTGCCGGTGTAGGAACCGTAGGTGATCATGATGCCCATGCCGAGCGACAGGGAGTAAAACGCCTGGCCCATGGCCACGAGCACGGACTTGAACGTGATGCCGGAGAAATCGGGCTTGAGGTAGAACGCCAGGCCCTCGCGCACACCGCTGCCGAGCGTCAGCGCGTAGATGGCGATGGCGACGAGGATCAGAAACAGCACCGGCATGAGCACCTTGGAGGCTTTCTCGATGCCGTCCTTGACGCCGCCCATGATGATCGTCACGCTCAGCACGAGAAACAGCGCCGTGTAGAGAATGACCTCACCCGTGTTGACGGAGAACGTGCTGACGATGCCCGCGTTGCCGCTGAAGGAGTTGAGCGCGTACTTCGTCGTCCAGCCGCCGAGCACGGAGTAGTAGCAGATGATGAACGCGGGGATCATGATCGCCACGAGGCCGCACCAGCCGAGGTTTTTGTTGACCATCTTGTAGGCGGTCATGGGGTTTGCCTGCGAGCGGCGGCCGAGATAGATCTCGCTGAGCATCGTGACAAAGCCGATGAGCAGCACGCACGCGATGTAGATGAGCACGAAGGCGGCGCCGCCGTTTTGCGACGTCTTGTACGGGAAGCCCCAGAGGTTGCCGAGGCCCACGGCGCTGCCGGCGGCGGCGAGGATGAAGCCGATACCGCTGGCAAATCCAACTTTTTTCTTTTCCATGACAGGTTTCCTTTCCGACCATTTCGTTTTTTATACAAAAAAATCGGCCCCGACCAAAACGGTCGGGGCCGACTCTTGGTATACCAAGTGCTGTCGTGTTATCCCGCGAATACCGGTTTGGCGTGTCCTGTTGGCGGCGTAATGCCCAGAATGCCGAGTATAACAAAAATCGACACTGCAAGCACAGTGTCGATGGTAAGCAGGAGGACGCTATTGTTGTTGGTATTCGCGTCAGAGCATGCGAAGCCGGCCGCGCACGTGGTCGCGGTGCTGTCGTTTTTGCGGCTGAAAAACGAATTGCGCATGGCTTGCAGCTCCTCTCGAATGGATGTGGCTGTCATTGTACGCGCCGGGGCGGCGGTTGTCAACGGTGGGATGATTTTGCGTTTTTGATAAGGGCGTTTCAAATTTTTGAATCATTCAGCAAAAACCCGGCGCACGGTGTTCACCGCGCGCCGGGGGATGGAAAACAGATCAGGCGTTTGCTTCGAGCTTGTGCAGGGCTTTGCGAAACTGCGTCGCAAACAGGATGGCCGTGCACGTGACGGCAATGACGTCCGCGACCGGCTCGGCCAGATACACGGCCGTCGTCTGGTCGGGCAGCAGCGCCGGCAGCAGATAGATCAGCGGCAGGAGCAGCACGAACTTGCGCAGCACGGCCACGATGATCGAGCACACCGCGCTGCCGATGGACACGAACGTCATCTGGCAGGCGATCTGGATGCCGAACAGGAACAGGCCCGCGCAGTAGATGCGCAGCACGCGCGCCGTGAAGGCGATGAGCTCCGCGTCCGGCGTGAAGATGCGCGCGAACAGGCCGGGGAAGAGCTCGATGAGCAGCCAGAGCGAGACGGAGTAGATCAGGCACACCTTCAGCAGCAGACGGAACGTTTCGCGCACGCGGTCGGTGTTCTTTGCGCCGAAGTTGTAGCTCGTGATCGGTTGTGCGCCCTGACCGATGCCCTGCAGCGGCAGCATGGCAAACTGCATCACGCTCGTGAGGATCGTCATGGCGCCGACGGCGATGTCGCCGCCGTACTTGAGCAGGGAAGCGTTGAAGCACACGGAGATGACGCTCTCGCTCGCCTGCATCGTGAACGTAGCCAGGCCGAGCGCCACGCACGGCAGGATGAGCTTCGGCGAGACGAAGAGGTTTTCCCGCCGCAGGCGCAAAAACGCCTTCTTCCCGCACAGGAACACCAGCACCCACGCGCACGAGAGCCCCTGCGAGAGCACGGTCGCCAGCGCCGCGCCGCGCACGCCCATGCCCAGCGCGAAGATGAAGATCGGGTCGAGGACGATGTTCGCCGCCGCGCCGATGAGCACCGTGTACATACCCACCTTGGCAAAGCCCTGCGCCGTGATGAAGGCGTTCATGCCCAGCGTGAGCTCGACAAAGAGCGTGCCGAATGCATAAATATGCAGGTAGTCAGCAGCGTAGTCAATGGTGTTTTCACTCGCGCCGAAGGCGAGCAGCGCGTCGCGCCCCCAGAGCAGCAGCACCGCCGTGAGCACGACGGAGATGCCGATCTGCAGCGTGAAGCAGCCGCCGAGCGTTTTTTCCGCGCTGTCCATATCGTCGCGCCCCATGTAGATCGACGCGCGCGGCGCGCCGCCCGAGGCCGTGAAGCACGCGAAGGCCGACACGATCAGAATGATCGGCAGGCACACGCCCACGCCCGTCAGCGCGCTGCTGCCGACCTCGGGAATGTGGCCGATGTAGATACGGTCGACGATGTTGTAGAGCATGTTCACGAGCTGCGCGATCACCGTCGGGATCGCGAGCCGGCGCAGGAGCTGTCCGACCGGCTCCGTGCCGAGAAATGTTTTGTCCTGCTGCATTTAAGTTTCCTCCCTGTTGGCCATGCGGTCGAGATTCTGCGCGAACGCCGTCAGACACTGCTGGAACGTTTCGAGCGCTTCGGGCGCGAGGCCTGCGGACATCTGCGCGGCGAACTGCTCCTGCAGCGCCTGACCGCGCGCGATGATCGTCACCGTGTTGAGCAATCTGCGCCTGTCGCTTTCGATCGGCGGTCGCCGGGGTCGCGCGTGCGCAGCAGGTAGCCCCCGCGCACGAGATTGTCCACGTGGAACGACACGATGCCCGGCTTGAGCTTCCGGTACGTGCAGATGTCGCGCGCGGTGTCCAGCCCCGGATTGTTGGCCAGAAAGAGCAGAATGTCCACGGCATTTTGCGCCATGTCCAGCTCCGCACTCAGCGGCTGCATGACGGCGGCGTAAGCGTCGAGGATGCGGCGCGTGTAGGTATAGACCTGAGATGCGTTGAGCACGGTGGTCGCCTCCCAAAATAGTTCAATTTTGAACGGTTTTGTATTATACCAGCATCCGCCCGGAAAGCAAGCGGAAAATTGTGAACATTTGTGCGTTGACAACGGCACGATCATGTGTATAATTGTATACAATAATACAAAGCAACAGAAAGGAGTCCCACTGCCATGCTTGAAATATCCGGAAAGACGAATTTACTGGAGCAGAATGCGTATAAATATTCGCTCCAGGACGTGGCGGAGCCGAACCTCCAGCGCGACATCTACACGCAGGGAATGGTGCCGAAGGTACCGTTCAACCACCGGCGCGTGCCGATGAACATGCCCGAGGAGATCTGGATCACGGACACATCCCTGCGCGACGGGCAGCAGTCCGTGGAGCCGTACACGGTCGACCAGATCGTCAACATTTATAAGTACCTGTCCCGGCTCGGCGGGCCGTATGGCATCATCCGGCAGACGGAGTTTTTCATCTACAGCAAAAAAGACCGCGAGGCGCTCGAAAAGTGCATGGAGCTGGGGCTGAAGTTCCCGGAGATCACGACGTGGATCCGCGCGACAAAGGAGGACTTTCGCCTCGTGCGCGACCTCGGCATCCGCGAGACGGGCATCCTCGTCAGCTGCAGCGACTACCACATCTTCAAGAAGATGAAAATGACCAGAAAGCAGGCCATGGACTACTACCTTGCCACCGTGGCCGATGCGTTTGAGGCCGGGGTCGTCCCGCGCTGCCATCTCGAGGACATCACGCGCGCCGACTTTTACGGCTTTGTCGTGCCGTTTGTCAACGAGCTGCAAAAGCTCTCGCGTCAGGCGGGCATCCCGGTCAAGATCCGCGCGTGCGACACCATGGGCTACGGCATCCCCTACACGGAGGCGGCGCTGCCGCGCAGCGTGGCCGGCATCATCTACGGCCTGCAGCAGTACTCCGACGTGCCGAGCGAGTGCCTCGAGTGGCACGGGCACAACGACTTTTACAAGGCCGTTGTCAACGCCTCGACCGCATGGCTCTACGGCGCGTGCGCGGTCAACTGCTCGCTGCTGGGCATCGGCGAGCGCACGGGCAACATCCCGCTCGAGGCGATGGTGTTCGAGTATGCGTCGCTGCGCGGCTCGCTCGACGGCATGGACCCGACGGTCATCACCGAGATCTCCGACTACTTCCAGCACGAGATCGGCTACGACATCCCGCCGATGACGCCGTTCGTCGGGCGCGACTTCAACGCCACGCGCGCCGGCATCCACGCCGACGGCCTGCTCAAGGATGCCGAGATCTACACAATCTTCGACACCGAGAAGCTGCTCAACCGCCCGGCGTCCGTGCAGGTCGGCAAGACGTCCGGCCTCGCGGGCATCGCCTACTGGATCAACCAGAACTACCACCTGACCGGCGAAAAACAGATTGACAAGCACGACCCGCTCGTGCTCGCGCTCAAGGGCTGGGTGGATGCGGAATACGAGGACGGCCGCCAGACCGTCCTGTCCGTCAAGGAACTCAACGCCAAGATCGCGGAGCTGGCTCCCGGCCGCTTCGCGCAGGTTTGACAGGAGGCGCCGCATGAAAGATTTCCGTACCGTTACGCTGGCCGATCAGGTGTTTGAGCGGCTGGAATCCGATATCATTCAGGGCGTGTACCCGCGCGGCGAGGTGCTCACGGAGCTGAAGCTCGTCGAGCAGCTCAACGTCAGCCGCACGCCCATACGCGAGGCGCTGCGCCGCCTCGAGCAGGAGCACCTCATCGCCGACACCGGCAAGGGCTCCGTCGTGCTCGGCATCACGGCCGAGGATCTGGTGGACATCATGGACATCCGCTGCCGGATCGAGGGGCTCGCGTCCTACTACGCGGCGAAAAACGTCTCGCCCGAGGGGCTTGCGCGCCTGCGGCACATTCTGGACCTGCAGGAATTTTACTTTGAAAAGCACGACGCCGAGCACCTGCGCGAGATGGACGACCAGTTCCACGACGTCATCTGCGACATGAGCGGCCACGCCGTCATCAGCGACACACTCGTCCCGCTGCACCGCAAGACCCGCCGCTACCGCAAGGCGTCCATCGCCGACACCAAGCGCACGGCGCAGGTGGTCAAAGAGCACCGCGCCATCTTCGACGCCATCGCCGCCGGAGACGCCGACCGCGCCGCCGCGCTCACGACCGAGCACACCATCCACGCCAAGGAAAGTATGATTGGGAGGCTGAAAAACCATGGGTGAGACCCTTGCTCAGAAAATCATCCGTGCCCACCTGCTGCACGGCGACATGACGCCCGGCAGCGAGATCGCGCTGCGCATCGACCAGACGCTCACGCAGGACGCGACCGGCACGATGGCCTATCTGGAGTTTGAGACGATGGGCATCCCGCGCGTGAAGACCGAGCTGAGCGTGGCCTATGTCGACCACAACACGCTGCAGTCCGGCTTTGAAAACGCAGACGACCACCGGTATCTCCAGACCGTGGCCAAAAAGCACGGCGTCTGGTTCTCCCGCCCGGGCAACGGCATCTGCCATCAGGTGCAGCTCGAGCGCTTCGGCAAGCCGGGGAAGACGCTCATCGGCTCCGACAGCCACGCCCACCGGCGGCGGCATCGGCATGCTGGCCTTCGGCGCGGGGGGCATGGACGTCGCGGTCGCCATGGGCGGCGGCGCGTACTACATCACGATGCCGAAAATGTTCAAGGTCAACCTCACCGGCACGCTGCGGCCCTACGTCACGGCCAAAGACATCAGCCTCGAGCTGCTGCGCATCCTGTCGGTCAAGGGCGGCGTCGGCGCGATCATCGAGTGGGGCGGGCCGGGTATCGCGGCACTGTCCGTGCCCGAGCGCGCCACGATCACGAACATGGGCACCGAGCTCGGCGCGACGACGTCCATCTTCCCGTCGGACGACGTGACGCGCGCCTTCCTCGCCGCCGAGGGGCGCGAGGCGGACTTTATCCCCCTTGCGAGCGACCCGGACGCGCGCTATGACCGCATCATTGACATCGACCTCAACACGCTGCAGCCCATGATCGCCTGCCCGCACAGCCCGGACAACGTCGTCCCCGTGGCGTCGCTCGCGGGCACGAAGGTCGATCAGGTCTGCATCGGCTCGTGCACGAATTCGTCTCTGTTCGATATGCTCAAGGTCGCAGCCCTGCTCAAGGGCAGGACCATCGCCCCGGGCGTGAGCCTGTCCATCTCGCCGGGGTCGAAGCAGGTGCTGACCATGCTGGCCGACTGCGGCGCGCTCACGGACATCCTCGCCAGCGGCGCGCGCCTGCTCGAGTGCGCGTGCGGCCCGTGCATCGGCATGGGCTTCTCGCCCAACTCCGGCGGCGTGAGCCTGCGCACGTTCAACCGCAACTTCCTCGGCCGCAGCGGCACGAAGGACGCGCAGGTCTACCTCGTGTCCCCGGAGACGGCCGTCGCCGCCGCGCTCACCGGCACGATCACCGACCCGCAGACGCTCGGCCCCATGCCGGCCGTCACGCTGCCGGAGCAGTTTCGCATCGACGACAGCGCCGTGCTGCCGCCCGCCCCGGCGGACGAGGCGGACGCGGTGGAGGTGCTGCGCGGGCCGAACATCCAGCCCTTCCCGCAGAGCAGGCCCTTTGCCGACACGCTCACGGCGGAGCTCGTGCTCAAGGTGGGCGACAACATCACGACCGACCACATCATGCCGGCGGGGGCGAAGATCCTGCCGTATCGCTCGAACATCCCGAAGCTGTCGGAGTTTTGCTTCACGGTCTGCGACCCGACCTTTCCGGCGCGCGCCAGAGCGGCCGGGGACGGCATCATCGTCGGCGGCAGCAACTACGGGCAGGGCTCGTCGCGCGAGCACGCGGCGCTCGTGCCGATGTATCTCGGCATCCGCTGCGTCGTGGCCAAGAGCTTCGCGCGCATCCATGCGGCCAACCTCATCAACGCCGGCATCCTGCCGCTGACGTTTGAAAACCCGGACGATTACGACGCGCTGCAGCCCGGCGCGCACCTGCGCATCGACGATATCCGCACCGGCATGGCAGCGGGGAAACTGACGCTCACGGACACGGCGGCGGGCAAGTCCTATCCCGTCGTGTGCAGCCTTACCGAGCGGCAGCAGGCCATCCTGCTCGCCGGCGGACTGCTCAACTACACAAAGGAGCATGCACTATGAACGATATTGACCGCGCCTGTGCGGCGTTTCGCACGCTGCTGACTGAGCAGCAGGCCCGCGTCGCGGGCATGACCGCCGAGCGGGTGGACTATACGAAAAAAGCGACCGTGACCATCGGCCTTGTGGACGGCGACGGCATCGGCCCGATCATCATGGAGCAGGCGGTGCGCGTTCTCGAGGCGCTGCTCGCCGATGAGATCGCGCGCGGCAGCATCGCCCTGCGGCGCATCCGCGGCCTCACGATCGAAAACCGGCTGGCCTGCAATCAGGCCGTGCCGGACGACGTGCTCGATGAGATCCTGGCCTGCGACGTGCTGCTCAAAGGCCCGACGACGACGCCCATGGGCGGCGGGCTCGAGAGCGCGAACGTGAAGCTGCGCCGCGCGCTCGACCTCTACGCGAACGTCCGCCCCGTGACCATCCCCGAGCAGGGTATCGACTGGACGTTCTTCCGCGAGAACACGGAGGGCGAGTACGCCCTCGGCAGCCGCGGCGTGGAGCTGCCCGGCATGGCCGTGGACTTCAAGGTCACGACCGACCCCGGCACGCGCCGCATCGCCCGCGCGGCGTTCGACTATGCCCGGCGCAACGGCAAGACGCGCGTGACCGTCGTCACGAAGGCGAACATCCTCAAAAAGACGGACGGCAAGTTCACCGCCCTCTGCCATGAGGTGGCCGCCGACTATCCCGAGATCACCGTCGATGACTACTATATTGATATCATGGCGGCGAACCTCGTCAACGAGCGGGTGCGCGGGCAGTTTCAGGTGCTGCTGCTGCCGAACCTCTACGGCGACATCATCACCGACGAGGCCGCGCAGCTCCAGGGCGGCGTCGGCACGGCGGGCAGCGCCAACATCGGCGACCGCTACGCCATGTTCGAGGCCATCCACGGCTCGGCGCCGCGCATGATCGAGCGCGGCATGGGCGACTACGCCAACCCCCAGAGCATTCTGCGCGCAGAGGTCATGCTGCTGCGGCACATTGGCCGCGCGGCCGCGGCGGATAAGCTCGAGGCGGCGCTCGATGCCTGCCCGGCCGTCATCACCGGCCAGCCGGACGGCGCGACCTGCGCCGACTACGGCGACGGGATCCTGAAACTGCTCTGAAGCACACGGCGGCGCGCAAAGCCGCCGGATTTGTTGACAGACCGGGCGATTATGTGATATCATA
>ERZ809201.632-NODE-632-length-15879-cov-7.218276_pt1 | contig 15879 bp, 16 predicted proteins | sample MGYA00520516_ERZ809201 | MGnify/ENA primary metagenome ERZ809201 (study PRJEB31570, sample SAMEA3213006) | Homo sapiens | biome: human-gut; feature: human gut; material: fecal | place: Sweden | collected 2011 ... | reverse complement strand
CGAATACATTTTATTCCAGTTTTGGATATATCCGCTGTTCTTGTCCAGTATCCTGTCCCATTCATTATTTGACGGCGTGTCGTGTTGGGACTCACCCGAGCCTGTAGAGTTACTTCCCACAGACGGTGCGCGCAGGGTATAGTCCACGCCGCCGCTGGCATAATTTTTGCCGAAAATCAGACCTTCGTCATTCAGGCCACCCCAGCTAATCGTATGCGTTACGGCATAGTCCGCCACAAACAGGCTGTGGGGATATTTGTTCTGCTGTGCATACTCCTCGGTGGTTGCCGTCGCAGACGTGAGTTTGTAGGCTTCTATCGTTCCCACATAGGTAAAGGGAACATAGTGCAGAGACGTATCCGGCAAAGAAACCGCACCATCTGAGTTTCCGCCGTTTGCCGTTCCGGGAATATTCATCGCCGAAAGGTCAAAGTAATAGGTGTCGCCGGGTTTGAGGGAAAACTGTTCTGATAAAGCAAACTGCGCCGTGAGCTTGGTAACGTCCGCCGGAACGTTGTCGCCGGGGGCGTAGAGCTTACCGTCGCTGCCAAGCCACATAAAGTAACTGCCTGTATCTCCGTCCGGGCGGGTCAGGCCGTCGGACGCAGGCGCGGTAAACTCGCTGCCGTTTTTCACGATGATTTGAATAGCATCGGAGCTGCCGCCGAGCGTTCCGCCGCCAAGGTCAAGGGTAACGACCTTCAGTCCGTCAGGACCCAGTGTGTCAGCGTTCAGGACTTCAAGGACGGGGCGGAAACCGACGTACGGGAAGGAGTTCGCAGCAAGTTTGTCGCTCCAGAAGCGGGCCGAAAAGTACCCGCGAACCGCACGGTACGACGCGCCGCCAGAAGAAACATCCTGTCCCCACGAAGACATTCTATTCCAGTTTTGGATATATCCGCTGTCCTTGTTCAGCATCGTGTCCCATTCGTTGCTTTGGGGCACGCCGCGTTGGGAATCGTCTAAATCCGTAAAGTCACTTCCCGTAGACGGTGTGCGCAGGGTATAGTCCACGCCGCCGCTGGCATAATTTTTGCCGAAAATCAGATCTGCGGTATTCAGGGCATCCCAGCTTGCATCATTCGTTACGGCATAATCCGCCACGAACAGGCTGTGGGGATATTTATTCTTCTGTGCATACTCCTCGGTGGTTGCCATCTCCGTTGTGAGCTTGTAGGCGTTCACCGTCCCTGCGTAGGTAAAGGGAACATAGTGCAGCGACGTATCCGGCAAGGAAGTCGCGCCAAAGATGTTTCCGCTGTTTGCCGTGCCGGGAATATTCATCGCCGAAAGGTCAAAATAGTATCTGCCGCCGGGGGCGAGGGTAAACTGCTCGTCAGGCTGATTTTCCACCGTCAGCGCAATGTCTGTGAAATTACTTGCGTAATCGGTATTATAATCACCGTTATACTGCTCGCTGAAGACCTTCAGGGTATAGTCGCCCGGTGCAATGTCAGACGGGATTTTGATTTCAACCGTTCCGCTTTCGGCAGTAGGCTGTGCTACTCTGCCATAATACTGTGCGCCGTTGTTATCCGCAATGATGGCGGAGATATATTCATTTGCCCCTGTGGTCGCTCCGCTGTAATTCAGCGTAATGGTATCGTTGGGGTCGGCGCTGACAGCTTTTTCCGTTACAGCAAAATTGCGGCTGCTATCTAAAAGTGTCAATTTCCACTCGTTGCCGCTGTATTCGGGGACTGCGGTCAATCCTCCGTCGGGCTTTCCGCCCACGGCGGCAGATGCAAAAAGGACAGAGTTCAGATTTAAGTTAAAAGCAGGACGAACAGTCAGATGATTATTTTGCTTGCGGATAGAGATCCCAGAGTATTGGACAGAACCATCACTACTCACGATGGCGACATAAAAAGTCTTGGAGCCAGGGGAGCGCAGCCACCAACTGCTTGTCACCCAATTCGGATGCGCAGGATCCAAGGCACGCAGATCGTTGTTTATCGCAATAGCCTCTTTTGTGGAAAGCGGCCAAAATACAGCGTTATCCACCTGCCCTCCCGCTACACAGTCGGTATTTTCTCCGTTGTAACTTCCGCTTGTAAGCGCCCGTTTCTTTACGGCAGCATTTTCTTCTGTCGTCAGCTTTGCTGCAAGCGCATCTATCGCGGTTTTCAAATTACTCGGTGCGTAATCGTTGTATAATATGATATCGGCAAATGGTATAACTCCCATAGCGCCTGCCGCAAGCAGGGTAATATCCCCTTGTGCGCTTGTAACACCGCTTCCGTCATAGCCGATAACTCGCCATGCAGCGGGATTATTATCATGGTTTTGCCCAAAATACACAGTCGGTGCGGTCGCTGTGTTTACATTTTTACTTAGTGCGTCTGTGCCAAGCTGTATCGCAGCAGAACTCTCTGCCCCAACCTCCTCGGCAAATACGCTTATCGGCGTAAGGCAGAGCGTCATGCATAAAGTCAGCAAGATACTAAGTATTCGTTTTTTCATATTCTGTTACCTCCGTTTCGCCGTTCTTTGACAGCTTAAAATCATATTTCATTTCCAGCATGGCAAACAGCTTATACATAACCTCTGTGGCAATTGCCTTGATATCCAGCGATTGAATAAAGGCAAGCACCCTTGCCTGTTCCTCCTCCGGCACCTTATACACTCGCATGGCCGCCGTCAAAAAGCGGCTGAGCTTGCGCTCCATCGGGAAATGAATATCGCATTTTCTCGCCATATAATTGCGCATCAGTCCTGCCGTGCCGATTTCCATCTCGTAAAAGTCGCTGTCGCTGTAATCCTGGAAATTTGCGCTGAAGATCTGCTTCAGCTCTGCCGTGGTATGCAGGTAGATATATTCCGAAGTGTCGGGTAGGGAATAGGCCTCAATGTAGATTTCCCGCAGGTTCTCGTTCAACTCGGTCAGTGTCAGCTGGATAGCCGTTTCCACCGCATAGGCGTAAACCGGCGGCAGCTTGCTGTCTGCGATGCTTCTCGCCACGCCGAACTGTCCGCCAAACATCGTTTCGGTCAAATCCAGCAAAACTCTGTCCTTGGTCGGAAACAAATTCAAATAGCTTCCTCTTGCCACGTCTGCTTCGTCCACAATCTGACTGACAGAGGTGTTTTTATATCCCTGTTCCAGAAAGAGACGGACGCACACGGTCAGTATTTTCCTCTTTGTTTCACTGCTGTCTCTTCGCAAATATATTACCTCTCTTTAAGTGTTTTAGTACGCATACTAATAATATCATAACAAGTGCAAAAAGGCAAGTGAAATTTGAAACTTTACCTCCGTAAATTGTGACATTTCCGCAAACGCCGGCTTCTTCCATTACTCACGATATTTTATGTCTTCTTGAATACTACCCGAAAAGGAAAAGCCGCCGTCTGTTGACAGTGACTTTTCTTACTTAGTATTAACAGTATATAAGCTCACTCGAAACGATTTCCATAGCAGCGCTGCGGATATTGTTCATTCTCTGTACCCACAGCATTTGGTTTTCCGCTTTGAGGGCTTCCGTTACGCTCTCCTTTTCGGAAAGCTGCTTTACCAGCCGAGAAAACATTGCTTCTGCCTGCTCGTTGAGGTCTGCAAGGTAATCGTTCAGCTTGCCGGTAGTCAGCAGCTCGGCATACAAGCTGACCTTGTGCTTTCGGATATATCGCAGGTGTCGCTGTCCCCAAATGCCAATAGGCCTGCCCTCCGGTTCCTCCTCTCCGGCAATCAGATAGTAGTCCCCGACAAGCTCATACTACAAGCCTGTCCTTTCGTCTGTGATGTATTTCTCCATTGTGTCGTCCTCCTTGAATTATATTGCTTCTCCGGCTTTCTGCCCGAATTGCTTACGGTGATAATAGGCAAGTTGTTTCTGCCTGCGGTTGATGGTTTTGCATTCCTCGGAGCACAGCACCTCCTGACCGTTGGACGGCCAGAAGGGCTTGCCGCAAATCTTGCAGACCTTTTGACGGAAGGTGTGGTTGCCCTTTTCAGCATAGCGTTTCTTTTCTTTTTCGGCTTGCTGATGGGCTTTTGTACAGTCATTATTGCAAAATCTCTGCCTTGTGCTGTTCGGATAAAACTCTTTTCCGCATTGTTCGCACACGCGCTTCGGGTACTTATGACCGTCATTCGCCGCCCAGCGTTCCGCCTCGGTTTTGGCTCTATGCGCAGCATTGCTCTCACGCTGTCGTCTTTTCTTGCGCTTTCATCGGCTCTAAGGTCTCCGTACTTGTCAACATACCATTCGGTGTAGTCGGTATCGGAATAAAGGCAATCTTTGATATTGCCGGCGTCAATCATTTTGTACCCCATAACTCCGCCTTTTTGATTGCATATAGCAATCGTTTTGCAGTTCGACACTTTGTGCATCCTCCTTTCGTAGTATTCATAGCCATCGCAGTATGGCTATGTACTTGACCGGCTCATTTCCTAACCGGTCAGGCAATATTTATTCTCAATACCCCTTGCCGAGCAAACGCTCACGGGAAGTCACTAAGGAACAGACAGCTCATCTGTATCATAGGAATCTCACCTCTGCTGGGTTCTCCGCCAGCTCCGTAGAGAAGTATCATTATCGCTTGTGCAGGTCGTCACCATATCGGGAGCAGCCCGATACTCACAGACGGAATTAGCGCTCGCTCCTGAAAGGAGGTCGTGGCGTACCGCTGAGGTAGCTTTACATTTCTGCTTACACAAGTAACGTACTTGAAGAAATGATATTCAGTTGTCAAAGGTCTGTGAAAAGGTCTTTTCCGATTGCTCGGAAAAAAGCCCTTTCACCTATACCCAATGGGAGAGGGTGTTTTTTAAGTCTATTTTCAAAATTTTTTTATTTTTTTTTGAAAAAAGTTGAATAAACGCAAAAAAGCCGCCTGCTCCAATTAAGGAACAGACGGCTAAATAGCTTAATTTAAATGTATATTACCTTTATATTCTTTTTTCGGGATTTGTATAGCTTGACGATGATTTCATCCAATACATCAGTGTATTTACCCTGTACAATCATTTCATTTTTGAGGTCAATAAGTGATTTCAAAACCTCGGAGTGTTCTTCATTCGTAAGATATATATGGTATTTAGGATCTTTCATAATAATCACTTCCTTATACCATTATTCCTTATACCATTATTATATATAGAAAGGATTTGTTTTCAATTATGCGAATAAACTACTACCATACCGCACAACTAATCTGTTAGCAGAGATTAATTGAAATTTTTAACGCTGTTAGCAAAACGACGGTTTTTGTTAGCAAAATCAGCGATTTCGTGCTAACACCTGTTAGATAACCACACACTTTTGTTAGCACGATCACGGAAGCGGAAGCCGTAAAAAGAGAAAAGCCGCTTTCGATGAAAAATCATCAAAAACGGCTTAAAATGGCGTTCCCGAGGTGATTTGAACACCCGACCTACCGCTTAGGAGGCAAATGAAGGATTCCGGGTTATCTGTTTTGTAACGTATTCGTGGCGTTTATACCCGGTTTCCGTATTTTCTCTGTGACGATTATAGAGACATCAAGCCGATTAAAACTGGTTACCACGGCTTGTACTTAAAAACGCAACTGTACAAATAGCTTGATGTCTCTACAAAATATCACTCACTAAACCACAATTTCGTTTATCGAAGTTGTGGTTTTCTTTTTACATGAAAAAAGCTTCTGTATGGGCAAATACACAGAAGCTCAGACCATGCTATGAACTAAGATATATCACATTATAGCATGGCGACTCTCAAAATACAATAGTACGCAAAGGAGTATTCGCAATGAACGAATTGACTGCAAACATGAAAACCGAAGAAGCGATAAAAGAAAAAATAAAGGAGAGCCGCTTTGAATCCATCAATGGTAAAGACTTGATGGAAATGGACTTGCCACCGCTTCATTACACCATCAGCACCATTTTGCCGCATGGCTTCTTTATCCTCGCAGGTGGTGCTAAAGTGGGCAAATCATGGCTTGCCGAGCAGATATCCTACGCTGTTGCCAGTGGTGGGCAAATCTGGGGCTATCAAGCCATACAGTCCGAGGTCTTGTATCTCGGTCTGGAAGATACCGTAACACGCTTACAGAGCCGCTTTGAGATGCTTGAAGCCTATGAGGGTATGGAGAACATCCACTTCGTTTTAAAAGCAAACAGCATCACTTCCGGCGTTGAGGAAGATATCCGTGATTACTTAACGCTGCATCCCAATATCAAACTGGTGGTCATTGACACGCTCCAACATATCAGAGGGAATGAGTTTGTAAAAAACATCTATGCCGGGGACGTGGAGTTTACCAACATCCTGCGCCAGATAAGCATGGAGTTTGACCTTACCATCCTTGCGCTCACGCACACCAACAAAGGCAAGCACGATGATGATATCAGCAAGATTTCCGGCAGCGAGGGCATGGCAGGAGGAACAGACGGGAACTGGGTGCTGACAAAGAGCAAGCGCACCGACACCAGAGCCAATCTCACCATTTCCAACCGTGATACCGAAGCCTTTGAATTTGCCCTTGAATTTGACAAAGAATCCTGCCGTTGGAACAAGCTCACCCGTGACGAATCTGTTGTCAATGAAAAGGAGCGGTTCTTACACGCTATCGTTAATTTCGTCAAAGCAGAGGAAGCACACCATTGGGAGGGGACGGCAACAGAGCTGCTGACAATCTTACAGGCACAAGAGCCGATTCTTGTTAGTTACAGTGCTGCTGTGTTCTCAAAGAGCTTGAAAGCAGCGCAAGATTCGCTGAGCGAGATCTATGGGGTTTCTTATGTGAGCGCATTCCATAACAAGAAAAAATGGATAACCCTTGACTATATCGAAGTCAAGTAACTACGGGTACTACGCCAGCACCGTTGTTTTTCATAGGACGATAAAGAAAGATTACCCGTAGTCGGATTTCTGAGGACAACGGCAAAATTCTACCACTTATCCTAACGGAAACAACGGCGCACCCGTAGTTGCCGTTGTCCTCAGCTTAAATCAATCTATTTTATAAGCAAAGGAGACGAAATGAGAGATTACAGTTCACAAAAAATTGAGATTGAAACCATAAAACCAAGAACCATAACAGTGAATCTTTCCGATGCAGATGTGAAACGCCTTGCCGAAAAATCCGGCGAGGGTGGGTTGACAATTTCAGAGCTGTTGGAGAACTTCATCGGGGATTTAGTAGACGGAACATATTCTAACGGAAGTGATGAACGGATGTATGCGGAACAGTGGTATCAGCGTTGTTGGTTCGCCATGTTTTCGGATGATACATTTCTGAAATTTTTGCTGCTGTGGGGCGATTTGGACGATTATATTGATTTGATGGATGAACTTGAAAGCAATAAAAAAGAAATGGCAGAAATGACCGCTGATGCCGAAGAATATTCCGCTGAGGAACGGGACGAACTGCAAGAGTATATCAATGAGTTGCAGAAAGAAATTGATTATTTTTGGGGCAAATTTTTGGAGCGAAACCGCCAAAAAGAATCCTATGTTTTTGAAAAAGAAATCGAAAATATTATGGCGTGGAAATCGCAGCTTGACACAATACTCAACCCTAAAAATCCATAGCAAAACATTATTAGCAAGCAGGGGGAAAATGTACCCATTCCCTCATACTTGCATATAGCAAGCATGGGGAAATTGTACCCACTCGTTGTCCATTATTCTCCCTATACTTGCAATAGCAAGCATAGGGGAAATGTACCCACTCGTGTCATTTTCCCACTTGTTAGCCGTTGCACTGGGGCAGCTCCCCCTAATACCCCCACCCGTACCATTTTACAAAACGGCAAAATGATTGTCCCGCAGACGGCGCAACAAAAATAAAATCACTGACGAACAATTTTGTAATTTCCTCACGGTGAGGAAGTTTTGAAAGGAGAAATAATAAATGGCTGAAAAAGATAGAGTTCGCACAGAACAATTCCGTTTTACTTTGCTTCCGGAGGAAAATGCTATGCTCACAAAAAATGCTTTTGAGTACGGCTTATCGAAATCGGAATATTTAAGAAAACTGATTCTTGCAGAATCGTTGTCGGGTAAGCAGTGGCACATGGATAGAGACCAAGCAAAGCAGTTGATTTACGAAGTGAACCGCATTGGAAATAACGTCAATCAAATTGCTTATAACACAAATGTTGTTCGATTTTCTTCTAATAAGGATTGGGGAGAACTCCAAACAAAATATTTTGAGTTAATGACACTGTTTTGTCAGTTTGCGTTGCGAGAGAACGGAGAGGAAAAACTCTGGTATAAAAAGATTCTGGAACTAATGCCAAAGGATGATTCGGATGGTTCTTCTACTGATAACGAGTTAAAAGATATTCCATAAACAAAAGGCGACCAACTCTTTACGGTTGGTCGCCCCTTGTCTTGCTCTCATTGAAAAGTATATCTCGTGCTTAAACCAATATATTGCTTTATTTAGATTCCATTGTAGTTTTCATATCTCCATCGAAGAAAATCCCGATTGGTGAAATCCGGTAGCACAATTCTGGGCGGTATTGTTGCCCCATAATCCATTCTCGCCCTCGACGATAGTTCTATAATGCCATCTGGTGTAATCCTCAAGTGTCCTGTGTCAAACAGGGTATGGATGTCCGTTCTCATTGCAAAACCGTTTGCAATCGTGTCTTCGCCCTTATATTTAAATGGCTTTATATGCGCTGCTTCTAAAACTTCTGGCATCGTCACATTGGTAATAACACAGCGTTCACAAGCGGTAAGAACAGCCTTGCGGAAATGTGCTTGATTTGGTCTGTATACTTTACTTGTTTGAACTCTTTTCCGTTCAACCTCATCTGCAACCTTTTCCAAGCGCATTTTTTGCAGAACATCAAGGAGCGATTCTTGTTTAATATTCTGACTAAGTATCTGATTTATTTCATCTACGAGGTAATCACACACAAAGAACTGCTCATTCATTCGGGTGTGACCGGATTTCTTTTCGATATAGCCATAGTTGGAAAGAAAGAGAAGATATTCTCTGGCGATTCTTATATCGTTGGCTGCTGGAGCGCAATCCGGCCAGCCGCTTATATCAATAGAACCTTCTCTATGCCATAGAATGAAATTTACATAGTCTTGCAATTCTGCATGACATCCGGACAGAGGAATGACAATTCGAACAAGTTCCTCTGTTGTAATATATCCCTCGTTCTTCTTGAGAAGTTCACACTCGATTTCCAAAATGAGTTTTAGCGGGTAGATAATCAATCCATGTTTGAGCCATTCTTCACACTCAACAGATGACTGCACCTGCGGGTTTGGTAAACGAAATGTTTGAACAGTAATTGCGGCGAACTCTGTCTGAGAAATATCTCTATCCGCAACTCTACGTCCAAAATCTGTCAATTCTATCGTGCCTGAGCGGCTTCCCGGGGCTATTAGATTGACTGCTCTCCAATACTGCCCTGAGTTTCTTATCAGATTTCGTTCTCCAGTTCTTCGGGCTAAATCCACACCAACAGAATCCGCAGTATCTTTTGACAATTCTCTTAACTCATTTGCAAATTCTTCTGAGCTATATTTAATTCCTTTATTCAATTTCTCCAGTTTTCTCATCCTGAACAAAACACCCAACAGGATAACCGGATCGTTTAATCCTTCCGTGCATTGTAGACACGCCCATTTCCATTTGAAATCCGGGAATGGTTTCTGTGGAATATAGTCTTTTGTAAACACATCTCATTCCTCCTTGTACTGGTTGAATACATTCGCAACTGCATATCCAAGTAAAGGTGGCACAGCGTTTCCAATCTGACGGTATATTGAACTGCGATTTCCGTAGAACTCGTAATCCAGAGGAAAACTCTGAACTGCCGCCAATTCCCTGCACGACATTCTTCTCTCTCCGTTGGGATGAGGAAGAATCACAACACCGCCCTTGTTATCGCCTCTCGCTGTTACAGTGGGAGCTGGCTTGTCCGGGTCAAGCTTCCTATGTCCTAAGTATCCATTAAAATTTAATTTATACTTTGAATACTCGTGATTCAACATAGTATTGGGGCTATCTGGGTCGGGAATAGGTGCCATTGCGTCACTCACACTTATCCACTTGGGCAAGCCATCTGTTCCGTCCTTGCTGTGAGTTGCCTTTGGAAAATTATATTCAAAGTTAACATCATTGCGAACGCCCACAATTATAACTCGTTGCCGTGTCTGTGGGACTCCGTAGTCGGCAGCATTTAGAATTTTATATTTGACCTCATATCCCAGCTCCGAAAAATCACTCAAAATCATTTGAAAGACTTTTCCCTTAGCCAGATTTGTAAGTCCTTTCACATTTTCTGCAAGAAAGAATTTCGGCTTCTTTGCATCAATTATTCTAATGAGTTGCTTGTACAGAGCATTTCTCTCATCGCCTTCATGTCTTTTCGTGTTTGCGACAGAGAACCCTTGGCATGGGAAACCTCCAATGATAATATCGCAATCCGGTACATCATTCTCATCTACTTTGAAGATATCTTCACAAACAATGTGATCTCCAAGATTAAGGCGATATGTTTCTACGGCATCCCCATATAAATCGTTCGCCCAAATTATATCATGTCCAGCCATCTTGAACCCTAAGTCCAATCCGCCTGCACCACTAAACAGTGATACTACTTTCATATATTCTCAAGCTCCAGTCTTTTCAGTTCTTCTCCCAGTAATTTAGCAAATCGTACAGGAACGGCATTTCCAATCTGGCGGTAACAAGCATTCATTGAACCCACAAAATGAAAATTCTCAGGAAATGTTTGTACACTTGCACTTTCTCGAATGCTCAAGCGGCGCATTCCATTATAGTGTGGAATTGCACACACTCCGCCCTTTCCATTACCACGAGCCAATATTGTCGGAGAAGGCTTGTCTGGGTCTGTCTGTCTATGTCCTGTGAAATTTCTATACTCCACTTTATAGGCAGAGTAAATATGGTTAATTACATCATTTTCTTTATCGGGGTCGGGGAAATGGTCGATAGCATCTTTGATTGAAACCCATTTAGGGAGTTCTTTGCCATCCTTTGAATGATTTGGCTTAGGAAATTGAAACAGCATTTTCTCTCCTAAGTCTTTCCTCTGCCCAATAATCAAAACTCTCTGTCTTGTCTGTGGCACTCCATAATCTGCCATGTTGACCAGATTTACAGTTGTTAAATATCCAGCTCCCTCAAAATCGGATACAATTTGTTTGATTGCTTCTCCTTTTCCAAGGCTCAGGATTCCCTTTACGTTTTCTGCAATAAAGAATTTGGGTTGCTTAGTCTTTATTGTGTTGTAAAAAAACCTATATAGTTGATTTCTGTCATCCTCCAATGTGCGAAGTCTATTTGCCAGAGAAAATCCTTGGCAAGGAAATCCACCGACAACAACTTCCGCATCTGGAAGCGATTTAATATCAATATTTTTAATATCGTCACAAACGATGTGATTTCCAATATTTTCTCTGTAAGTGGCTACGGCATCTTTGTCAATATCATTTGCCCATACGATATCGTTGCCTGCTTGGATAAGACCTAAATCAAGTCCCCCCGCACCACTAAACAATGAAATAATTCGCATTATGCAAGCTCCTATCCTTTTTCTTATTTTATTTCCGCAGTATCACAACTTACTTCAAATAGCTCGCTTGCATTACACTCAAACAAACCACAAAGTTTTTCTAATGTGTCGAAATCTATACGAGTTGCTTTGTCATTATACAAACTTGATACCGTGCTTCTCGAAAGACCTGTAAGTTTGTGAACATCTTGAATGGAGTATCTTCTCTTACCCATTAAAGTTGATAAATTACAATGAACAGCCATTATTCTGTCCTCCTTATCCTGCATATTATATATATTAGCATAATAGTCATCCATTGTAAATGCGTAACAATCTATTTTGACTTATTAGGTGCTTACTAAGTGGAGAATATTTTATAAAAACATCAGATTACGATTTATAAAATAATTCTTATCATGTCTCCAAAATAAGCCAAAATAAAGAGCGGTGTATCGCAAAATACACCGCTCTTTGGACATCAATAATCTTCCCCGGTGATAATACGCAGAATCAGATTATTGATTACTTTATACTCTTTAATGCTTTCTTCGACTTGTTCAAGCCACATTTCTTCGTTTTCTTTATCAAACGCTTCCAGTTCGGCACGCTGCTCCGGCGATAAGCCCTTATATCGCTGCTCAAAATATTCTGCACGTTCTTCCGGGGTTTCCTCTGGGTCTGTGAATCCTGCGATATCTGTTGGGAATGTATCCGGCACTAACTTTCCCTGTCTTGTCAGCCAAGCCAAGGCATCAATGAATCCCATCATGTACGTAAGGCGTTCTTTTGACGTTAGATAGAAGTTCTCCGTCTTTAGGTACTTTGTACGGGGAGACTGTCCAAACGCCTTGTAAAGCCCCTTATCGCTTTCTAAGAGTATTCTAAGACCGTCATGGTACTGCTCGTAGTTATCAAGCACCATGCTTTTCAGCGTATATAATTCGTCCGAGTTCATTTCAATCCCTCCAATATAATTTATAACATAAATTATAATATATAAATCACATCTGTGGAAACATAAAATCTAACATAGAGGTGATTTAGCATGAAAGAGGAAAAATTGATAATCCATCCGAAACGTCCCAAGGGGGATGACGGTTATAAGACCTTTTCTGTTCGTATCAGAGAGGACGTTGTGCAGCGCATTGATGAAATATCGGCTCAGACAGGGCGTAGCCGAAATGAACTGATTGGTATACTATTGGAATTTTCATTAGACCGCTGCTCCATCGAGCCCAAGTAACAAAAAATCACAGGCAGCTCCTTTGCGTAATGCAGTAGGAATCGCCTGTGATTTCTTTATTTACCGTATCGTTTAATATCCACCTGTGACAGCGTATGAACAGTGGCTTTAAGCGTTCTCAAATGCTCACGAGCCGCTTTATAATCCTTATGAGCAATGCAATCCTCAATCAGTTCTACATTGTCATTCACAATCATATCAAGTTGCTCTAACGAGGATTTCAACCCCAAAATGCGTTCAAAGTCTGTATAACGGGATTCAACTTTTTCTGCCGGGGATTCGTTTTCTTCACACTGCAAAGGGAACGCATCCATCCACTCTTGCAGTTCGGCTTGTGTGATATCCCCGTTCTCCCATTTGCGCCTTTCGTTGTACCATGCTTGTAACGCTTGAAGAATTGTCTCATCCTTTGTCTGGATAGCGTATTTAGGCTCTTGCGGAAGTTCGATAGGAACAAGGTCGTATTTATCCGACAGTTCAAAGAGAATGTGCATGGCATCATTATAGCTGTCGATCTGGCGGTCAACAAGCGTTTCCACAGGAACGCCGAGCCTTTGAGCAATCAATTCCAATTTATCTCTGGAAATTTGGCGATATCCAACCTCATAATTTCTTATTGCAGCTTCATTTACCCCTGCGGCTTCTGCCAATTCTGAAACGGCAGTCTTATTACGCAAACGGATTCTCTTGATTTTCTGTCCCGTTTCGATTCTCTTTTCTATCTTTATATTGTTCAAGAATTTATCCAATAAACTCATTTAGTTCCCTCCAAACTGTTATGGTGTAGCGATACACCATAACACTTCAAATAATAACATCCTTTTAGGAAGAAAGCAATGGTAATCTATCGCAAACGGGGTAATCACGCAAAAATTGCCACGCAAAAAAACTACAAGCCACATAATCGTGTCAAATCGCTTGACGCCGGTAAAGCAACTGTGCTATAATGCTGTTGTGGCATAAAAAGAATAATGCCACATAACCGTGTCTAACCAGTGATAATATAAAGGAGATGAATACTATGGCAGGAGTAACCCCGTCCATCATGGAGTGTCGCAACTACTCTGTGCAGGACATTATGAACATCTATGGTGTCGGAGAGGAAAGTGTCCGCAACTTTATCAAAAAGCATCAGAAAAACAATGATTTCCGTGTATTCATGGTGGGAAAATATCTTCGTATCGACAAGAACAGTTTTGAAGATTGGTATAACAATCATCCGAACGAGTTCTAACGTCTGGTATGGGCAGAAAACCTAAGAAGAAAGACATAGCTGAATATTTGTGGCATAGCGAGCCAACCAAAATTAACGCTACCAATGACAACTGGCGCATCCGCTACGGGTATCTTGATTCTGAGGGTAAGGAACACCAGACCACCGAAACAGTGAACAACGAACGTGCGAAAAACCAGTTCGTATCCTATCTTCTGCTCCGTGAAAAGGAACATAAGGCTGCCAAGGGCACAACGGTAGCTTCCAAAGTTGATAAAACGGAGATAGAGACCGTTGAACAGCTCTTGTATGCCTATGCCGAGCATACCAAGTATCTACATACCATCGGAGACAGATATGGGTGGGACGAGGGCACTTACAGAGCGAATATCGGCAAGATTCGTAATTACATTGTTCCTGTGTTTGGCTCATTCCCTATATGGAAAATAACCCGTGTCGATATGAGACAGGGCTTCAAGGATATGCTTCAATTACCGCAAGCCAACGGGAATCATAAGGCAAATGGGGCAAGGGTATCACAGCGTACTGTTTATGATTGCAAGAAAATCATCAGCCGAGCATTTAAGTACGCTACGGATGATTTGGAGCTTATCACAGAAAACCCCATGTTGGGTGTGACTGTAAAGCAGCCGAAGTCAAGCAGGCGTGAGGTGTGGACAGAAGAACAGTTTAATTTTGCGTATGATAACTGTTCCGATCCACAGCTCAAGCTTCTAATCAGCCTTATGGTGGCATTGAGCAGCCGTATTGGAGAATGTCTTGCCTTAACATGGTCTGATGTATACGATAACGAGGACAAGCATGAACCGTCCTATATTCGTAACTACAAGGAGTTGACTTACCGCACTGAGAAATTTATTAAAGAAACAAATGGTCGGGGGATTCTCAAAGTATTCGACCAAGTTCGCAGCACTCGACCGGATGCAAAAAGACGTGCGGTCTTTCATGTTACCAAGACGGAAAAGGAAATCGAAGCAAAGACGGACAGAATCTATATAGCGCCGGAAGTCATTTTCATGCTCCGTGATTATAGGCTTGTTCAGAATCAGCATAAGCAGCTTGCAGGAGACAGCTACATTGATGATGATTTGATATTTGCTCACGAGGATGGTACGCATATCAGTTCACAATACGCCGATGATATGTTCCGTTCACTCTATGAGCCTTTAGGACTTCCAAAAGTAGACCTGTATAGCCTAAGGCATTTCTCAATCACAAAAAAACTTGATTATAACAGGCATGACTATGTGAGCTTGGCTAAGGATACCGCCCATCGTCAGTTGAGTACGATACAGGACTATTACGAAACGCCGGAGGACAGCGTAAGAATTGATACAGCGAAAGCGATTGGAAAGTTCCTTAGTCGCTCTGGCAAATCGGATTCTGAATCTAAAGTGACAATCTCTCTGGCAGATGAAGATTTTGCAAAAAAGCTTGAGGAAGTGGCTTCTGATTCAGCCGGAAAACAGATGCTTGAGTTTGCTATTGCTATGTACGAAAAAAATAATTCAGACTAACAGCGGTCATTCTACACAAACCGTACGGAATACCGCTAATCACCCAAAAATTCGGCTACTGTACAAAACCGCTGATTTTACTGTATAATAAAAGCAATACGAAATACACGAACCATGATTCCCTTGCAGCAATAAAAGAGAAAAACCTCTCCAAGCGAAGCTTGATTATTTTTTCTTTTACTGCTCAATAAAAAAGCCGAAAACCCTTGAAAACAAAGGCTTTCGGCGTTATTATCTGGCGCGCCAAAAGGGATTCGAACCCCCGGCCTTCCCCTTAGGAGGGGGACGCTCTATCCAACTGAGCTATTGGCGCGTATATCAAATGAAATTGTAAATAGTGAGGATTGAACAACCGCTTAGGAGGCGGTCGCTCTATCCAGCTGAGCTACGGAAACATCTTTAAAAT
>ERZ809201.630-NODE-630-length-15902-cov-2.712311_pt1 | contig 15902 bp, 14 predicted proteins | sample MGYA00520516_ERZ809201 | MGnify/ENA primary metagenome ERZ809201 (study PRJEB31570, sample SAMEA3213006) | Homo sapiens | biome: human-gut; feature: human gut; material: fecal | place: Sweden | collected 2011 ... | reverse complement strand
GGGACCGGCATAACGGCAAGACGCTGTATGGCAGTTGACCCAGCCTGCCCCTGAGAGAAGCCGTCCCCAGCTTGTGTTCTGGATTTCCGTCACCGTGTAGCTTCCCTGATCCCGGATCGTTCCGGCAATCCTGCTGTCCGCATCCGGTGCCTGACGGATGTTGAGGGCCGCTGTCTGCACCTGATAGATCCCGGGCGCATACGTTTTTCCTGTTCCGCTGCCTGCTGTTCCCGTTCCTGTGCTCCCTGCACCGCTTCCGATCATCCGCTTCATGCGGTCCCAGTCACCGCGGTTCATGATCTGGCTCGGACAGTATTTGCTGCAGATGTCATAATGACGATAGACTCTTTCCAGCGGAATCCCCGTCTCCCGCATGATCTCCCGCACCAGTGCCGCAGTATTCTCAAATGCTTTTTCATAATTATACCCGGCCTGCACACACATCTCCACACCGATGCTGTTCTTGTTGCCGTACTGCTGAAACAGATTTTTTCCGCCGTAATTAATGCCGACATGCCAGCACCCCCGGCTGTGCGGTGCCGCCTGGTAGGCTGTGTCACCGTCATCGACGTAATAGTGTGCGGAAATGTTCTGGAAATTCCCGTCATGCTGTGCTCTCGCATGTGCCCGCGCATCGGCACCTGCTGCGAAGTTGTCGGTGTTGTGGACTACGATACATTTGGGATTGTTTTCCGCATACGTATTCTGATTGCCAAGATACGACCGATCAATTCTCATATTCTCCCCTTTCTGACGGTTCCGACTGCTCCGGCATAACACAGATTTTTTGAAACGCCGTTCACTCCGGCTTATGGATCTGCTTGATAATCTGATTCACATAATTGCTCAGCCCCGCCACCAGAATCCCCTGCGTGACCGCCGTAAAAACCGCCTGCGCCCCTTCCTTCGCCGTCTCAATCTCACTCGTCGCCATCACCCAAACCGCACACAGCACCATGCTGATGCCGCCTAAGATCAGCGGAATGTACTTATTCTTCACCGCCTGCGCCTGCCGCAAAGCAACACCGAAAAAATACAGCACGAACGCAACGACAATGAGTTCGGGCTTTACATAATTCATTGCTTCCATGGAACCTCCTTTCTGACTGTTCTGTTTTTGAAAGTCTTTTTTCTATATTATGATGGGATAATGATTTACGACTGGATAAGATTTTCTTACTGTAAACCCAAAAAATCCCACCTGTTTTTCAGATGGGATTTTCCAGTGGTGTGCTGTTCTTTGATTTTTAATTTACTATCTTGTGCAGCAATTCCCCTGACCTGCCCCTGGCTGCGGTGCCGCACAGAAAGTCTTTGCATCAAACGACAGATTAAACGCATAAAAGTTCTTCGAATTCAATTCATCCTGTACAGAACGCAGTGCTTCACCAAAACGCTGGAAATGCACAACTTCACGCGCCCGCAGGAAACGAATCGGATCTGCAACTTCAGGATCTTTTACCAAACGAAGGATGTTATCATACGTTGACCGGGCTTTCTGCTCCGCAGCGAGGTCTTCGAACAAATCTGTCAAAGGATCACCTTTCGACTGGAACTCACAAGAATTAAACGGAACTCCGCCAGCCGCCTGCGGCCAGATGCCAGTTGTGTGGTCTACATAGTAATTGGCAAAACCAGAGTTCTGAATTTCTTCCAGAGAAAGATTGCAGGTGAGCTGATGAACGATCGTTGAAACCATCTCAAGGTGTGCGAGTTCTTCTGTCCCAACATCATTCAACACCCCCGCTACAATTCGGTTCGGTGCTGTGAAACGCTGAGAGAGATACCGCATGGATGCGCCCATCTCTCCATCCGGTCCACCGTACTGACTCATGATAATTTGGGCGATTTTAGGGTTTGGTGTCGTGATGTTTACAGGATACTCGAGGCGTTTTTCATAATTCCACATCCGTCAGCACCCTCCTTTCCGGTTGACTTCCCACGGCCATGGCTGCATAACCCATTCGAAAGAACGGCTCATGCGGTCGTTGGCGGTATCGATCGTGAGCGGGTCGTACTGTTCGGCGTACTGTTTCAGTGCTTCTTTTCGAAGCTCCACTTTTTCCCGGAAAAAGGCAAGTGCATCTTCATCCTCCGGGTGGGTGTCGAGGTAAAGGTTCATTTCAACAACAGCAAAGCTGACCTGATCAATCCAGGCGAGCAGCTTTTCGCGGGATGGCATCTGCGGCATCATAGGCACTGTCCTCCTCCCTTTCCACAGAATGGTTTACAGAGTTCCGGGAATAAGGTTCCATTTTTTAATGCAGCGGAAAGATCATAGATCTGTTCAAACCGCTGCATCGGAACGTACGCCATTGCAGGTATCATATGATCTACATGCTGCATTTTCCGCGGGAAATTCCTTGGTTCCATCTTCAGTTCCATATTGTTTGAAGCGGCGCGGCGGTTCTGCATATTGTTCGCACCGCAGCAGCCGCGATTCATACGGGATGAATCCATACCATGTTCCTCTTTCATTTTCTGTTCTTTATAGAGTATGAAGAAAATAAGAAAGTGTCAAAAAAGGCAGCGGTTTCTCTTCCGCTGCCTTTCTGTCATACTAATGAAATTTTCATCAAAACTGCATCTCATACAAATGCGCATAAATCCCGCCTTTCGCGAGCAGTTCCTTATGTGTGCCTTCCTCCGCAATTCCATTCTCCGTCAGCACCAGAATCCGCTTTGCATTCCGGATTGTGGACAGCCGGTGCGCAATCACGAAGGTTGTCCTGTCTTTCGCCAGAAGTTCCAAAGATTTCTGGACGACTTTTTCGCTTTCGTTGTCGAGCGCTGAGGTTGCCTCGTCGAAAATCAGAATCGGCGGGTTTTTGAGGAATACGCGGGCGATGGAAAGCCGTTGTTTCTGGCCACCGGAAAGTTTTACGCCGCGCTGGCCGATATCGGTGTCGTAGCCGTCCGCCAGCTCCATGATAAATTCATGTGCATTGGCCGCTTTCGCTGCGCGGATGACCTCCTCGTCGGTCGCATCCGGTCTGCCATAGCGGATGTTGTCGATGATCGTTCCCGCAAACAGGTACACATCCTGCTGCACAATACCGATCTCATCGCGCAGATCCTTTAACTTCACATCGCGGATGTCCTTTCCATCCAGCAGAATTCGTCCTTCCGTCACATCGTAAAAACGCGGAATCAGCGAGCAAAGCGTCGTCTTTCCGGCGCCGGAGCTGCCGACCAGTGCCACATAGTCGCCGGCCGGGACATGCAGATTCACATTGCTTAACACGTTTTCCTTCGACTCCTCATAGTGAAACGAAACGTTTTCAAAGGTTACTTCTCCCTGCACATTCTTCAGTGGCAGTGCATCCGGCTTGTCCTGGATGTCCGGTGCGATGCTCATAATTTCCAGGAAACGTTCATAACCGGAATAACCATTCTGGAACTGCTCCGTAAAGTTCACCAGCTTTTTCACCGGATCTGTGCAGTTGTTGATGTACAGAAGAAAGGTAACCAGATCCGCTGCCCCAAGTTTCCCACCTGTCATCAGCAATGCGCCGACAATCAGCGAAATAACGGTAATCAGCGTCGAAAAGGCTCCCATTCCCGAATTGTAAATTCCCATATAGCGGTAGCTGACCTTCTTCGAATCGACAAAACGGTCATTTCCCGCATTGAACTTACGCATCTCTTCTGTCTCATTTCCAAACGATTTGACAACACGGATCCCCGAAAGACTGTCCTCAATCTGACTGTTGATATCCGCAATTCTGCGGCGGTTTTCCTTGAATGCACTCTTCATGCGGCTGTTCATCACTAACGCAAACAGCAGCATCACCACAATAACCACAAGCGGCACACATGCCAGCATCGGATTTACCACAAACAGAATAATCATCGCGCCGATCAGTTTGATAAACGAAATGACAATATCCTCCGGCCCATGATGTAAAAGCTCACTGATATCGAACAGATCGCTTGTGATGCGCGACAGAAGCTGTCCGACCTTCTGATTATCAAAAAACGTAAACGAAAGCTTCTGATAATGGCCGAAGATCTCGTTCCGCATATCATGCTCAATCCGCGCCCCCATCACATGGCCGTAATAGGCAATATAAAAGTTACAGTACATTTCAACCAGAACCATAGCAATCATCAGAATACCGAGGCGGATAATCTCACCCGTTGCCTGCTCCAGCGGCTTTTCCACAACCGTACTCGTAATATACCGTACAATCAGTGGAATCACCAGTGTAATGGCTGCTCCAAGCATTGCAAAAAACATGTCGGTAAAAAACAATCCCTTATATGGAATGTAATACCGCGCCAGCTGGCGGATTCTTCTCTTCTCTTTTCCGGTTTCTTTTTCTTTACTCATCCTGTCCTCCCTTTCCGTTGGAAACCATTTTGTAATCTTTTCGGAACTCAGACGGTGATACGCCGCATGCCGTTTTAAATGATTTCATGAAATGCTTATCATTTTCAAATCCAACCTGTTTGGCAATTTCCGTAATTTTATCTTCTGTTTGAATCAACAGACGCTTTGCCTCCGCAATGCGGATCTCCTTCAGATAGTTCACAAAATTCACACCGGTATGTTCTTTAAACGCTGCTGAAAACAGCGAATAATTCATACAAATATGGTTAGATACCATTGCCATATTCAGATCTTTTGCATAATTTTCCCGAATATATGAAATTGCCTCTTCCATTTTTTCTTTTCCGGCTGTCTGACTTTTCAGGCTTTCCCTGTAAACGTGTATCCATTTTTCAAACGCATCCAGAAACAGATCTGCATCACGGTACTGCAGAGGGCGCGGACATTTTTCCTGTTTTTCCGCCACTCGATGAAAAAGATCCAGCTCTTTACAGATTGCTTCTGTTACTGCCAGAAGCTGATAGGGGGAAACCCTCTGATGTGCTGCCTCAAAATACCAGTTCCGCATTTTTCGCAGCACAGTATCTGCCCGGTCCGTTGGCACCTGCAGAATAAATTTTTCCTGAAACTGTGCCAGTTCCGGCTTTTCCTCAAAACATTTTTTCTGATATTCTTCCACAGGATTTTTCTGTATAAATGCCATTTCCCGGGCCAGCAGTGCTTCCTGGTATGCCTCTGGAATTTCCATCACAGAATGATGTTCTTTTCCCACTCCGAGACAAAATCTCTCATCTTTTTCTTTCATGATCCGCTCTGCCTCCGGTTCCGGCAAAAGATACAGAACTCCTCCTTCTACGCCTTCCAGCAGAATTCCGCTGCATTTCGAAAACCGTTCCCCATTTGCCTTGCTGGTCAGCAGGATCCGGAAGCTGTCGTTTCCGATGTATCGCCGGATCCTGCTTTCCATATTCATCCATTCGTTTTCTTCGGCCATTTCTGCATTCATCATCAGATAACGGAGCTGATTTAAAAAGCACCGTTCTTCCTCTTCTTCCGTTTCCCGGGTCTCCGAAAGCTCTCGTTCCAGATTTTCCAGAAGCTGTTCTATCGTCTCCCGCTTGATCGGTTTTAAAATATAGTCCCGAACTCCATGCTTCATCATTTCAACCGCATAGGAAAATTCATCATAGCCGCTTAAAACAATAACAACAGGTTTCTGTGACAACTCCTCCATTTTGTTGACCAGTGTCAGACCATCCATTTTGGGCATACGGATATCAGTGAACATGACGTCCACCCTCTGTTTTCCCAAAATCTCCAATGCCTCTTCTCCGTTTCGACACTCCAGAATCTCCTCCACCGGCACGCTGCTTCGCCGGATCATCGCCACGATTCCCTGTCGAATCAATTTTTCATCTTCTACAACCAGCAGTGTATTCATTTTCTTTTTCTTCCTCTTTCTCGTCACCCTCTTGATCCATCGGAGAATATTTCCCCCTCGTGATGGGAAGATGAATGCTCACCTTCGTATAGCAATGCTCTTTTGTATAAACTGACAGTCCATACTCTGTTCCAAATTGAATGTGAATTCTGTCCTGTACATTCCGAAGCCCGATTCCATGTTTCGGCTGTGTGTCTGAATTCAGGCGCATCCTTAGTTTACGTCTCAGAATTGCAAGCTGCTTTTCTGACATGCCCGTTCCGGAATCTGTGATTTCAATCTCAAAGCTCTTTTCATGCTCTATTCCTTTGATTTCAATGACGGCGTCTGCATCCAGCTCCTCAATTCCATGTGTGATTGCATTTTCCACAATCGGCTGAAGAGACATCTTGGGGATATCCTGCCGATACAAATTTTCCGGCATCTGAACGGACAGTGTTATTGTGAAATCATACCGCAGATTCATCAGTTCCACATAGTTCTGAATATAATTCATCTCATCCTGAACGGTTACCAGAAATTTATTCCAGCGCATATTGTAGTGCAGCATTTCACCAAGTGCTGTTACCGCATCGGAAATCGTATACTCTTCATCAATCTCAGCCATCATCTTAATGGATTCCAGAACATTATAAATAAAATGAGCGTTAATCTGGTTCTGCATTGCCCGGATTGCCGTATCTTTCAGCGCTGCCTCCCTTTTGATGCTTTCCTCGTTCTGTTTCTGAATTCTCTCCAGCATTCCGTTGATACCATAGCTCATTTCCCGCATCTCTTCTGCGCTGTAACAAACCTTTATCTTTGTTGTTCCATTGTCAATCTGACGCATCTCACACAGGACGTCATAAAACTCCTTCAGCAGGCCACGCACAATCAGATTGACCACCACAATCAGAAGCAGCCCGAAGCCGGCAAATTCAAGCAGCATTCTCTGCTGCTGTTTGATCATGTTTCCGGTTGCATCATCCAAATTGGTCAGTGTTACAAACATTCCATTGAGTTTATCGACTTTCCGAAGCACAATTGCAACGTTTTTCCGGTCAATCACCGCGCTCTGCTGACTCTCTTTTCTGTCACGGATTCCTGCCCGGAACAGAATCAGCCCCCGATAGGACTGCCATTTGCAGGCTGCCGCTGTTTTTCCGCAGTCATATAAATTCCAATTTTCATCAACAAAGCAGGCCCAGCTGCTGTCACCGGATCGATAAATTTCGGGAAATATGTCTGCCATACGCATGGATACCTCGATCACGCCAAGCCTTCCTCCGCTTTGATCCCGCAGTTCCCGTACATAAGTCATCAAATGGGAACCTTCTTTTTTTGTACCGGAGATAATATTTTTTTCCTGTATGTCAAAAAACCACTGTCCTCCGCCCTGATAGCTTCGGTACCAGGCGCAGTTTTTCATCTTTTCCTTCTGGTACAGGATCGGCTGCTGCTCCAGAAAACCATCTGCCATGGCAAAAATATGGATCTGGTACAGATCTGGCATTGCCTCCTGCATTTTATCGATTATGCTGATGCTGTTGTTTCGAAATTGCTGATAATAGCTCTCCGAGATCTCCTCTCCCCTCCTGAGATGAAGAAGATATTTTTCCAACGGTTCATACTCCTGCAGCGTATCTACAACCATTGAGCAGGCATTCGCTTTTGCATTCACCTCCGCACAGGTAAGATCTGTTGCCGTTACTGCTTCATTTACCCCATGATCTATGGCATTCTTTTTGATACTCCTAAACCCAAAGCACATCATGCCAAAAAGCGGAATAAAAATAAAGATCAACGTTGTTACGGTAAATTTTTGGTTCAGTTTCAGTCCGCGAAACCAGTTTCGCATTTTTCATCCCCCAGTTTTCTTTTCGGTTCTGTAACCTTACTAATTTTACCAGTTTTTTCTTTAAAAAGCAATTTTTTCAGAAAAATTATTGACAAAAAGAGAAGACGGTACACTTTTTTTCCGTGCACCGTCTCTCTTTTCGCAAGACTCATATATGACGCAAAGCATGATTCCAGGGAAACAGCTTTCGTACCATTGTTATACTGTTGTCAGATCCCACGGTTCATAAATCTTTGGAACATCGCTGATCAGACGTTTGGTATACGCTGCTGTCGGGTGAAGAATTACTTCTTCTGCCGGTCCCGATTCCACAAATTTTCCATGCTCCATAATATAAACATTATCGGATACATAGTAAGCAAGACCAATATCGTGGGTGATGAAGATAATCGTCATATTGATCTCATCACGCAGCTTCAGCAGCATATCCAGGATCGTTGCACGTGAGCAGGCATCAATCATAGACGTCGGCTCATCGGCAAGCAGAATCTTTGGTTTCAGAAGGAAAATACGTGCAATCATCAGTCGCTGCATCTGGCCTCCTGACAGCTCAAATGGATATTTGTTTGTCAGTTCTGCGTATTTTAAGTTTACAAAGCTGCAGGCCTCTGTCATCAGACGTTCTTTTTCTTCTTTCGGCAGATTCTTGTCACCGCGCATATTAATGCAATCCAGCAGAACAGAATCTACACGTTTAAACATATTGTAGGAAGCAAACGGATCCTGGAAAATCGCCTGAATTCCCTTCCAGTACTCTTTTTTCTTCTTTCCGTTCGAGATGTCTCTTGGTTTACCCTGGAAATCAATTTCACCTTCCGTTACGCTGATCAGCCCGAGCAACATCTTCGAAAGGGTTGTTTTTCCGGATCCGGATTCTCCTACGATAGAAACAAATTCACCTTCATGAAAATCGAAATCAACATGGTCTACAGCGACCGTTTTTGCATCGCCAAAGCCAAACACTTTCGTTACGCCTCTTCCGGAGAGGCATGGTTTTAATTCTTTACCATCACGCATTTGCATACACCTCCCGAACCTTTCTCTCAGACATCAGGCAGCGGTACTCTCTTCCGTTCGGCAGTTCGATGACCTCTGGTTTCATACCGCGGCAGGTTGGCTGTGCATAAGGACAGCGGTCTGCGAAACGGCAGCCCTCCGGCGGATGCTTCAGGTTTGGCGGAGTTCCCGGAATTGCAGTCAGCTTCTGTTCTCTTACACCTTCCTCCGGAACGATGATCGATCCCATCAGACCTTTGGAATATGGATGCAGCGGATCGAATACCATTTCTTTTGCGGTACCTTTTTCTACAATCTGTCCAGCATACATAACCATAATATCATCGGTTACGTTGTAAAGAAGCGGCAGCTCGTGTGTGATGAAGATCATGGATTTGATAAATCCTTTTTCCATCAGATCACGCATCATTTTAATAACCATTTTCTGGGAAGTTACATCCAGCGCGGACGATGGCTCATCGGCGATCAGTACCTTCGGAGAAAGAATGGTCGAAATTGCGATAACGGTTCTCTGTTTCATGCCTCCGGAAAGCTCAACCGCATGCTTCTGCAGTACCTCCGCCGGCAGGCCTAAGATCTGAAAACGTTCTTTTGCCAGATCATAAATATCCTTTCTCGGCATTTTCGGATCATGCGCATGAATAACGTCTTCTACAAATCGGATGATTTTCTGTGTCGGGTTCAGAGCATTCATTGCTGCCTGCGGAATGTAGGCGATCTCATTGCCCAGAATATTTTTCCGGACATCGTCTGGTTTCATTCCGGAAATTTTTCTTCCATCTACGATAATATCGCCGCTGATGTAGTGAAGCGGTGCGAAATAATAGCCCATCAGGGACAGTGCCAGCGTCGATTTACCACAGCCGGACTCACCTGCTACACCGAGGGATTTTCCCTCCTCAATCTTCAGGGAGACTCCGTCTACGGCGTATACATCTTCATGAAAACGAGTTACATATTTCGTTTTCAGATTGTTTACTTCCAGCATTACTTTTCCCATAGCTGCCTCCTTAGTCTCTTAACTGCGGGTTGAATACCTGGTCAAGACCGGTGTTCATCAGGTTAAGAGAGAATGAAATAAGTGCGATTACAAGAATGACCGGGAAATATGCCCACCATGCACCGTTTAAGTGTGCATTGTACTGGGTTGCCCATTGCATCATAAGACCAAGTGTTGCAGTCTTTGTGGTTGCCGGTCCAAGTCCGATCATAGAAAGCTGTGCCTCTGCCAGAATTCCGGAGGAAATCTGGAGAATGAAGGCCATAACAACGTAGGATGCAACGTACGGAAGGATGTCGGTAAGGACAATCCGCAGCATGCTGTGGCCGGACAGTTTGGAAAGGTTTACATGGTCACGGTTTCGAAGAGAAATAACCTGGGAACGTACGGAACGTGTTGTCCACGGCCATGCGGTAATTCCGATCAGGAGTGCCACCATCATGATTCCCCTCTGAGACTCACCTACGCTGTAGGAGATGAGGATCAAGAGAACGAAGGATGGGATAACGGTGAACAAGTTGGTAAAGAACAGAATCAGGTTGTCCACAAAACCTCCAAGGTAACCTGCAAGAAGTCCGAGGAACAGTCCGATCACGGTTGCAATGATTCCCGCAACCAGACCAATTTTCAGGGATGAACCTGTTGCAGAGATCAGCTCAGTCAAAACATCACGACCAAAGTTATCTGTACCAAGAACAAAGTTCTGACGGTTAATGACATCTTTTTCATTGATGTACTGCTTGCTGTCGATGCTCTGAACCTCTTCCAGCTCACCGGTCTCTTCATTTTTCTCGGCAATAATGGTTGGAACATCCTCTAAAATACCGTCGATTTCGTTGTCAAGACGCTGATATTTTTTCTTTTTTGCTGCGATAAGGCCTTTCTGTTCTGCATTTGGGTCATATTTTTCCTCCCAGAGAGCAATCAGACCTTCTGCATCGGTAACATCGATTTCACTGGCATCTACACCGCCGTATTTTTCCAGCCATTCTGCCATCATAGAACGGTTGTCCATTGTCAGTTTGCTTTCAACGATGGATGCGGTTGCATCAACATTCATCTTATACGTTTTGCCGGAATTTACGGTGTCCTGAATCGAAAGATAGGTACCCGGTTTGAAAAAGTTTCCGTTTCCGATCATTGCCAGCGGATCTTTTGCCACAACAAGCGGATAGATGATAATAGTCAGGAGAATTGCCAAGAAGATTACAAATCCTGTCACGAATTTTCCTGAATGAAAAATCTGTTTGATTGTATTTTTCATAGCGTATTCTCCTTTCTAATCCTGCTGGGATGCTTTGACACGTGGGTCAATGACTGCATACAGAAGTTCAACAAGCAGGTTGGCCAGCAGAACCATGATAGTAATGATTAACGTACAGGCAGAAAGCAGCGGATAATCCTGGCCGGTAACTGCTGAGAGCATCGTTGTTCCAAGTCCCGGATAACTGAATACCATCTCAGCTACCAGGTTACCGCCTATCATGGTACCAAGGGACATTGCAAGACCGGTGATCTGCGGAAGCATTGCGTTACGGAACACATATTTCACAATCGTATGATCCTTGATTCCAAGGAAACGACTGTATTTTACATAGTCGGCATTCAATTCATAAATTGACATTGAACGCATACCAATAGCCTGGCCGCCGATCGTGATGATTACGATAGACCAGAACGGCAACTGGTAATGTGAAAGCACAGATTTCATAAAAGCAAGGCTCATATGCGGAATCATACTGCTCGCATAGCCGCCTGCTGCAGGTGCAATATGTAATTTCAGTGAGAAAACAAATAAAAGTACGGTTGCCATACCAAAGGCAGGTACGTTACTGATAAACAGGAATGCCGGAAGGATTGCCTTGTCGAAAACACCTTTCATGTAAGCTGCAATTGCACCAAGCAGGTTACCAAGAATCCATCCAACAATAATGGCCGGAAGCTGTAAACATATGGTCCACAGAACCGAACTGGAAATAATATCGGATACGGTACGCGGATACTGGCTGAAAGAAATGCCGAAATCACCGCGAAGTGCATTTTTTACCCAGGTAAAAAACTGGACATACATTGGTTTGTTAATACCAAATTTCGCTGCATAGTCTTCATATACTTTCTGAATTGCAGTCGCATCGGTCATACCTTCTACCGATTTGGACGCAATAGTTGAAACCGGATCGCCCGGCATCAGACGCGGAAGAATGAAGTTCAGCAGCACTGCAAAGACTAACGTCAAAAGATACCACATGATCTTCTGCGTATAATACTTTTTCATTCCTTTCATAGAGGAACCCTCCTTCTGATTTTGTAAAAGCGGCCGGAGCACCCCGGCTCCGGCCGCCTCTGTTACAATTCAGTGTGTGCTTTCTTTCTGTTTGGCAAATCAGCCGTCAATCAGTTCCAGATTGTACAGTGCTGCTACGCCATAACCATCGGTGCAGTCCATCGGAGGAACATTGGTTCCATCGTCTTTCTGCGGATAGTTGGTCCATACGGACTCGTTTACTTCGTGGAATACCTGCGGTCTGTACATCAGCGGTACACACGGGCAATCTTCCAGCATAATCTTGGAAAGTTCTGTATAGTAATCTTTCAGTTTTGCATCATCGGTCTCATGAGGAATTGCTGCAAGGATTTCATCTACACGGTCGTTCTGATAATGACCGAAGTTACCACTGAAGTTAACCTCAAGATCGTTGTAATCAGAGCTCATGAAGAAACGGCATCTCATGTACGGGTTGGCAACCGATGTACCAGGGCCGGACTGCATGGTGATTTCGAAGTTTCCGGTACTGTAATCCGTGCTGTAGTTTGCTGCTTCCGGGAAGTAGGTCTCAATGTTGATACCAATATTCTTTCCTGCTGCTGCTACGATTTCAAGGGTTGCATTCCAGTCAGACCATCCTGTCGGGCACTCAGCCTTATAGGAAAGGTTCTTTCCGTTGTACTCACGGATTCCGTCTCCGTCGGTGTCTACGATTCCGGCATCGTCCAGAAGCTTCTTAGCACCTTCTACATCGGCATTGGACCACTGATACTCTTTTAAGGCATCCTGATCCACCATAGCCTGCTCAGCATCGGTCGGGTTCATGACAGAACGCGGAACATCTGCGAAGGTAGGAGACTGTCCGGACATTGCTGAAGAAATAACCTGATCGTAGTCAACTGCCATAGCGATTGCCTTACGAACAGCTACCTGATCCAGTCCTTCTACTTCTGTATTAAAGAACAGGGTAGGCATTGTCATACACAGCTGATACGGTGCTTCATCAACATAGGTAGAAATCGGAAGATCCTGCTCTAACCACAATTTCTGAAGGTCTGTGATGAATATCTGTGCCACATCAATATCACCATTCTGGAATGCGGTGGTAGCTGCTGCGTTATCTTTAAAGATCGGGTGAGAAATATATTTCGGAACCGGAAGCTTACCCCACATGGAATCTGCCTGTCCCCAATAATTATCATCGCGGATCAGAACTACGTTCTGGTCATTGTCAAAGTATTTTTTGTACGGTCCGGAAGTTACCAGATCGTCCATCTTATCCATTTTAATTGCTTCAGCATCGTTGTTGTTTCTGTCAGCTACGGTCTTCAGATAGTTTTCCTGCATGATATAAAGCATTGGAAGATATCTTTCCGCAAGAACCGGGTTAACTGCTTCGCCGGAGTCATCGGTTGTCAGTTTGAAGACTACGGTACTGTCATCCTGTGCAACAACATCTGCAATGTAGCTCTTCATTTCAGCGCCGGTAGAAGAATTGTAATCTACATGTGCATGATAGGTAGCTGCTACATCTTTTGCAGTAACCGGTGTGCCGTCATTCCATTTTGCGTCAGCTTTGATTTTCACTGTGATCTCGGTACGATTGTCGTTCCACACTGGATCTCCGTCTGCAAGCAACGGATACATTTTTGCATCCAATGGATTCCACATATAAAGAGTTTCATAAACAAGTACACGTGAAGCATCGCCCTGTGCTATAACCATTGCATTGTTTGAGTTTGCGGACATTGGGTTGTAATCGTTGACGGTACCCCACTGCTGTCCTGCGAAGTAAAGAGTTTCATTTCTTGGAAGCTCTCCTACCACATCATCTGAACCTGTGGTATCTTCGCTGGAAGCATCTGCTGTGCTGGAAGATGCTGCTGTGGCATCGCTTGATGCATCTGCTGTTCCGCTGGAGGATGCTGTTGCTCCTCCGGATGAACCGGTGCTTGTACTTCCACTGTCTCCACATCCAGCAAGCATCGTTCCTGCCATTGTCACTGTCATTAACAGTGCAAGGACTTTCATGTTACGCTTTTTCATACTTTTTACCTCCTTAAGGTTTTCGTTCTTGCTTGATGAGTTCATTATACACAAAGGCTGTTAGAAAAACAGTGTCTATTTTTTGTTTTTGGTGTTCTTTTTTTGTTTTGCGTTGGTTGAGTTGCTTATTTTTTCCTTTATAATTTTCTTTGTTCTGCTCACTTTTCACATATTCATTTTCGCAACATCTGCACTATTTCGTCATTATGATTATTTGTACCATTTTTCCGTCTTTTCCGACATTTTTCCGTTCGCTTTTTCCATCTGTTTATGCTATGATGAATATCGTATCAATTTCAGGAGGTTTTTTCTATTATGAATACTGTTTCTCATAAGTACCGACAGTCAGCGCTTCTGCTTCTGACCGCTGCGATCTGGGGTTCTGCCTTTGTCGCACAGCAGACCGGTATGGATTATGTCGGACCTTTTACGTTCAACGCGGCACGAAACCTGCTCGGCGGACTTACGCTTCTTCCGCTGATTGTCTTTTTCTCCTCGCGTAAAAAGCGAACCCTACCGCCAGATGCTTCGTCAGAAAATGGCACACAGCCAAAAACACTCTGGGCGGGCGGTATTCTCTGCGGCATCGCACTGTTTGTCGCCTCGACCCTGCAGCAGATCGGCATCCAGTACACAACCGTCGGAAAGGCCGGTTTTATCACTGCACTTTACATCGTCCTTGTTCCGGTCTGCGGCCTGTTCCTCCGAAAACGAGTACAACCGAAGGTCTGGCTCGCAGTTCTCATTGCCGTTGCCGGTCTCTATCTGCTCTGCATGACAGACGGATCCTTCTCTTTGCAGAAGGGCGATCTTCTTGTGCTTGCCTGTGCGCTCGGATTTACCATACATATTCTGGTTATTGATCATTTTTCTCCGCTTGTCGACGGCATCAAAATGTCCTGCATTCAGTTTTTTACCTGTTCGATCCTGTCAGCTGTCTGTATGGTTCTCTTTGAAACCGTAAACGTTTCCAACCTTCTGCACGCCTGGATACCGATTCTCTATGCCGGAATTCTCTCTTCTGGTGTCGGCTATACCCTGCAGATTATCGGGCAGAAAGGATTAAATCCCACCATGGCTTCTCTGCTGATGAGCCTGGAATCCGTTTTTTCCGTTCTCGCCGGTTGGATTTTCCTTCATCAGGCACTCTCCGGTCGCGAGCTCTCCGGCTGTATTCTGATGTTTGCAGCGATCGTGCTGGTACAGCTTCCGGGCTTTTCCAAAACCAACGCTGTTTCCTGATGCCATTCCTTTTTCAGTGTAAGAAAGATTCCCGTTTTGCGAGCTTCTTTCTTACGACAGCTTGCTTTGATGACATAATTTCCCTCCGCCGCAGTGTGATCCTGCCCGGAGGGCTTTTTTATGCCTTCCGAAAATTTAACCGAATCTAGTAAGTCCCCTGCTTCCATTTCGAATATCCGCTTGCCCAATATTTTCATAGCATAAAAATACAAAATTCTGCATATTGATTGCAGGATTTTTTAATTCGTGCTACACTGTTTTTATTGTACCAATAAGCACTTATTTTATTAGGAGGTTCTGTCATGCCCGTTTTTGATTTCAGCAATTCCCCGGAAAAAGCAAAAGTTTCCGAATGTACGTATACTGTTTTCCGCACAAACGCACCGTTTACTTCTCCGGATCAGCCGATCCTAATTCTGGATACAAAAGAGAAGGCCTTCCCGCATCATCCCTGCGGTATTTTCACAAACCCGGCAAAACGGACATCGTTCGAATTTAAAGAGGAAGAAGAAACCTTCATCGCCGACATTCTCCAGATCGATGCCCGTTTTGTCAGTCTTTTAAAATGGCTTGGCGAAAATCATATCAATGTCCGCCTTTCCGGTACACAAACATCCGACGGTTATGCAGTTTACAAAATCCGCGAGATCGCTTTCGGTGGCGGCGCAAAGCTTTCGGCTGAGGATGGCTTTCTGCAGTTCATGATCGAACGACTCCTTT
>ERZ809201.618-NODE-618-length-16147-cov-4.837683_pt1 | contig 16147 bp, 18 predicted proteins | sample MGYA00520516_ERZ809201 | MGnify/ENA primary metagenome ERZ809201 (study PRJEB31570, sample SAMEA3213006) | Homo sapiens | biome: human-gut; feature: human gut; material: fecal | place: Sweden | collected 2011 ... | reverse complement strand
GCTTCTGATTCTGCTGACGCTGCTTGTGATCGCGGCGGAGGCGGCGCGGATCATCTGCCTTGGACCGGCGGAAAAGAAACAGCAGAAGGAGCGGCCGGGCAGGCGGATCCGAAGAACGGAAGCAAGAATTTACCAGTATCTTTGTCTGTGGGGCATAGATGCCGGTTTTGGCTGGGAAACAGCAGCAACCGATGCAGAACTCGCCCGCAGATTTCCGGCGGTCGAGCCAGGCGAATATACGCGTGTCTGCCATCTGATCGAGAAACATATCTACGGTGAGATTCTGCTGTCTCCTTATGAGGAACGTACGCTGAACCATTTTCTGGAAAAGCTGATGGAGCCGGTACCGGGCTGCAGCTGGAAAATGCGGCTGAAGCTGCGCTATGCGTGTCTGCGCCGTGTGAATACGAAGAAAAAGAAGAGAAAGCACAGCGCTTTCCAGCAAAAATAAGGGTTAGGAAAACAAATGAAAAGAGGGATTTTACCATGAAATTTGTAACATTTAATATTCGCTGTGATTTTGGCCAGGATGGAGCCAATAATTTTATCTACCGCAGACCTCTGATTCTGGAAAAAATCAGACAGGAAAAGCCGGATATCATCGGTTTTCAGGAGGTACTGCCGCATGTGGCTGCCTGGCTGAAGGAAAATCTGACGGAATATTACATTGCCGGATGTGGAAGAGAAAAGGATCTGACCGGTGAGGCAATGATCATTGCCTATCGGAAAGAACGTTTTCAGAGTGTGAGCCTGGAAACCTTCTGGCTGTCACCGACACCGTACGTGCCGGGATCCCGCTATCCGGTACAGAGTATGTGCCCGCGTACTGCGACGGATGTGGTATTTGAGGATATGGAGACCGGAAAAGTGTTCCGCGTCATCAACACCCATCTGGATCACGAGTGCGCCGGGGCGAGAAAGCTTGGCCTGGAGCAGATTCTCGCACATCTGAGAGCAGAGAAAGCATTTGCCGATGTGCCGGTGATTCTTAGCGGCGACTTCAATGCCGAGCCGGACAGCGAAGAGATGAAACCGCTGAGGGAAACTGCCGGTCTTGTGAATGCGACGGAAGGAATCGGCATTACCTTCCACAACTATCATCGCGATGATCCGAATGATCCGCAGTGCTCGATTGACTACATCATTCTCAAAGGGGACTGGGAACTGAAAAAGGTGGAAAAATGGACGGAGCAGAAGGACGGTGTGTGCCTTTCTGATCATTATCCGATCTGTGCGGAACTTATTTAAAATATGGATGCAAGAGGCGGCCGCCGGGAGAAAAAATCTTCTGGCGGCGTTTTTTTACGATAGTTATAGGAAAAACTTATAACAAGTCAAAGAAAAAAGGGAATATACAAACGCCGCATTTTCTGTTATGATAGGTTACGTTACAAAACCTATCAGATTAGTATAGAAAGAAAAATTACGAAATAACAGGAGATTATTCATATGGCAAGAGGAATTGACACAAAATGTATCCATTTAGAAGAGGACGAGGGACAGTGTAGCCACTACGGCGCACTCAGCTACCCGATTTATCAGACCGCAACGTATGCGCATCCGGGCGTAGGACAGAGCACCGGATTTGATTACAGCAGACTGCAGAACCCGACCAGAGAGCATCTGGAGAAGATGGTGGCTGCACTGGAAAACGGAATTGATGCGTTTGCATTAAGCTCCGGCATGGCAGCGATCTCACTTCTGATGGAGCTGTTCCGCCCGGGAGACCACATCATTGCGGATTCCGATTTGTACGGCGGCAGCATTCGTCTGTTCCACCATGTGAACGAGAAAAACGGCGTCGAATTTTCCGGCATCGACTGCTGCCGTGATGACGTGGAGAGCTATGTGAAAGAAAATACAAAAGCCATTTACATCGAGACCCCGACGAACCCGATGATGAACGTAACCGATATCCGAAAGATGGCAGATATCGCAAAACGCCACAATCTGATTCTGATTGTGGACAACACCTTTATGTCCCCGTATTTTCAGAATCCGCTCGATCTCGGTGCGGACGTTGTGATTCACAGCGGCACGAAATACCTGAGTGGCCACAACGATACACTGGCAGGCTTTATCGTGACGAACCGCGAAGATATTCAGGAAAAACTGCGTTTCCTGATCAAGACAACAGGTGCAGGTCTTGCTCCGTTTGACTGCTGGCTGGTACTGCGCGGCATGAAGACGCTTGGCATCCGCATGGAACGCTCCCAGGAGAATGCAAAACAGATTGCCGCATGGCTGCAGCAGCAGAAAGCAGTCACAAGAGTGATTTATCCGGGACTGCCGGATCACCCGGGCCATGAGATTATGAAAAAACAGGCAAGAGGCTTCGGTGCCATGCTGACAATCCAGCTCGAGAGCAAAGAGTTTGCCCTTGCCATTCTGGAGAAGGTAAGAATGATCCGTTTCGCAGAGAGCCTCGGCGGCGTGGAGACACTCGTTACGTATCCGACGACGCAGACACATGCCGATGTGCCGAAGGAAATCCGTGAGCGGAACGGAATTACGGAGAGCACCCTTCGCTTCTCCGTTGGAATTGAAAGTATCGAGGACCTGATCGACGAGCTTGAGAAGGTTTTTGCAGAAATTGAGGAAGAGAAAAATGACGGAAAGAAATCTTGATTTTGACAGAATCATCAACCGAAAAAATACAGACTGTTTAAAATATGACTTCGCAGTAAAACGCGGTATGCCAGCCGACGTGCTGCCGCTGTGGGTGGCGGACATGGACTTTGAGACATCCTCCTACATCGAGGATGCGCTGGTAGAGCGTGCGAAAATGGGCATTTACGGCTACAGCGATGCGCAGACTCCGTATTTTGAGGCCGTTGCGGGATGGATGAAACGCCATCACAACTGGGAGCCGAAAGAAGAATGGCTGATCAAAACGCCAGGCGTTGTATTTGCACTTGCGATGGCAGTCAAAGCTTACACCGCGCCTGGGGATGCCGTGCTGATCCAGTCACCGGTTTACTATCCATTTTCGGAAGTCATTGCGGATAACGGCAGAAGAGTTGTCAGCAGCACGCTGGTGCTCGGCGATGATAACTGCTATCACATGGATGTGGCGGATTTCGAGGAGAGGCTGAAAGCTGAAAACGTGAAGCTCTTTTTCCTCTGCAATCCGCACAACCCGGTCGGAAGAGTCTGGACGAAAGAGGAGCTGACCGCAATCGGTGATCTCTGTGTGCAGTATAACGTGACCGTTGTAAGTGATGAGATCCATGGAGATTTTATTTTTAAAGGCGAGCATCAGGTGTTTGCCGCAATCAAAAAAGAGTACGAGGATATCACGATCACCTGCACGGCACCGAGCAAGACGTTCAATCTGGCAAGTATGATGATGTCGAATATTTTTATCGCCAATCCGGAACTCCGTGCAAAATTCCGGAAACAGCTTGACGCAGCCGGAACGAGCCAGCTTGGCGTGATGGGGCTGGTGGCATGCGAGACGGCATATAATAAGGGCGAGGAGTGGTATGAGGCAATGCTTTCCTATGTGAAGGCAAATGCAGAATTTACAAAGCAGTATGTGGAGGAGCAGCTTCCGGGCGTGAAGATGATCGACCTGGAGGGAACATATCTCGTATGGCTCGATTTCCGCAAGACGGGGCTTTCCGTCGATGAACTGGAGGATCTGATGATCAACAAAGCAAAACTCTGGCTGGACAGCGGAAAGATCTTCGGAGACTGCGGACGCGGTTTCCAGCGGATCAACATCGCCTGCCCGCGCGCAACCCTGACCGAGGCACTGGAGCGGATTCGGGATGCGATGAAAAGCAGATAAAGCCACACCGATGAGATGCGTAGCATTTTGGAAGTTGGCTCTGAACAGTGACGAAAACATGTTGAAAAGGCGTAGCTTACGGAACATCTTTTTGGGAGATATGATTTTTTTTGTGTCTCCGGTAGAGAAAGAAGAAAGCTGCGCCTCCGCATATCAAAACGAGTACTTTCACCGGAATCTGATATACCGGATACACAGAGGTATAAATGCAATGATATTCTGGCGAAGAAACTTCGCTTTCCTCAGCAGGGCTCGGGCTCCAGGAAAAAGATGCCAGAATTCGAAAATATTTTTTATCAGAAGAAAACTGGCTATAAGGAAGATAAAAATCTGGATTTCCAGGCGTTGTGATTTTCCGTTCCAGCGTCCAGGGTTCTTCCGTGCTGTTCCGAGTCCACAATTCTGCTTTTTCTAATTCAAAAAGATACATCAGTGGATCTGTCTCCAGACGGATAAAGTCTTCTTTCGCAGTTCTTACCTGGGTTATATTTTGAAAATCGAAAACTGTCTGATATAACAAAGAACGATCTGATTTTTCCTGATAGGTGAGTACATTTGCGGCATACAGATCTTGGAAACTTTTTGTCTTTTCAGATCGTTTAAAAAAATAGAAATCGATAGGTTTGGAAGAAGTTTTTCGATACTCGTTTTCTAAACTGGATTCTATTGGCGAAGCATTTTCCGGTACGTTTTCTTTTAAGAAAGAGCACAATACCGTATCGTCATTTTCGAATGCAGTGTCTGCTTTGACTGGAACAGAAAAACAGAATAACAGGGTGAAAAATAAAAATTTGATTTTTTTCATAATGAGTTACCTCTTATTTATGGCTTTATTCAGTTGATGCCGGATTTAAAAGTTTTTTTGAATTAATATATTCAAAATGTTTACCTCCACTTTTTAAGTCATCCACAATGAACTGCATGACGTCATCATCCAGCTTTTCTATTTCCTTTTGTGGCATTCCGGTTTTTAATAGGTATGCTTTGTTGGATAAAACAACATTATTATCTGCCTTTACATTGCAAATTCCCATATTTAAGGACAGAATACAACAAATAAAAAATGCAAGACATGTTTTTAATTTTTTCATGATGAGTGGTCTCCGTTCATAAGTATTGTTGGATGGGTTTTGTTTTTTATTTATCCTTAGATTAGTGCACTATCTGAAAAGTAAATTCGTTCGTTAATATGGATGATAAAATAGAAAATTAATAAAAATACTTGTAATTATTATATAAATATATGAAAAACAAATCAATAGTCAAAAAACATATAAATAAATATATGAATTTGTAAAAAACAACGATTTTGTAAAAAGAATGTAATTTTAGAAGAGATATATACGTATAAGAAAAATAAAACGTGATTTTAATTTGCAGTGATATGGATTCTATGATATAGTGTGGTAAAGTGATGCTGTGAAAAAAACAAAAAACCCGTCGGCAAACAAGGCGGGCAGCGCAGGAAAGGGGATCATAACAATGTATATTACATGTCTGGATGTAGAAGGAGTACTGGTACCGGAGATCTGGATCGCATTTGCGGAGGCAAGCGGAATCCCGGAACTAAAAAAAACGACACGTGACGAGCCGGATTACGATAAACTGATGAGATGGAGACTTGGAATCTTAAAAGAGCACGGCCTTGGACTGAAAGAAATTCAGGCTACGATTGAAAAGATCGACCCGCTGCCGGGCGCAAGAGAGTTCCTCGACGAGCTGCGCACCTTCTCCCAGGTGATCCTGATCAGCGATACCTTTACGGAGTTTGCCGCACCGCTGATGAAAAAACTGGGCTATCCGACGCTGTTCTGCAACTCTCTGGAAGTAGCAGACAACGGAGAGATCACAGGTTTTAAGATGAGAGTCGAGCAGTCGAAGCTTACGACTGTAAAAGCACTGCAGTCCATCGGATTTGAGACGATCGCAAGCGGTGATTCCTACAATGACCTTGGCATGATTCAGGCAAGTAAGGCAGGATTTCTGTTCCGCTCGACCGACAAAATCAAAGCCGACTATCCGCAGATTCCGGCGTATGAGACGTATGAGGAGCTGCTTGGTGCGATCAAAAAGGCAATGGAGGAGAAGTAAACAAAAAAGGTGATTTCCGGAGGCTGCGACGAACGGTCAGGAAAACAGAAATATGGGGGTTTTATTACATGAGAAGAAGAATTCAGGTAGAAGCAGAAAAACCACAATTCTGCGTCACAACAGGAATTACATTTGCACAGGCGGATGCCTGGTTTGGAAATACGGTGCAGGATTTGAAGCTGGATTTGATTTACCCACGGGATAACACCAGAAAATACCCGTGTGTGGTATGGATTTGCGGAGGGGCCTGGATCCAGATGGACCGCTCGGCACATCTTGCCTATCTGTCCGTACTGGCACAGCAGGGATTCGTTGTTGCATCGGTAGAATACCGCACAAGCAATGAGGCAAAATTTCCGGCACCGCTGCAGGATGTGAAAGCAGGAATCCGTTATCTGCGTGCACATGCCGATCGCTTCAACATTGATCCGGACCGCATCGGTGTGATGGGAGAGTCTGCGGGCGGTTATCTGACCTGCATGGCAGCGCTTGCGACAGATCCCGTTTATGATGTGGGAGAAAATCTGGAATATTCCAGTGCCGTACAGGCCGCCTGCCCGTGGTACCCGCCGACCGATTTCCGCGGATTCCCGTACAGTGATCCGGAGCAGTGTGCGGCATCTCCGGAATCCCTTCTGATGGGCAAAAACGTGATGCGCCATCCGGAAGAAGCACTCGCATGCTGTCCGGTCAGCTTCGTGACAAAAGCCGCACCGCCGTTTCTGATCATCCACGGAGAGGATGACCATACCGTTCCGTTCGGACAGGGAGAGGAACTGCACGACGAACTGGAAAAAGCGGGATGTGATGTCACACTGCTTTCGATCGAGGATGCCGACCACGCAGATCTCCATTTCTTCCAGAAGGAAGTGTGGGACGAAATCTGTGCGTTCTTCCGCGCAAAACTGTAAAAGAAAAAAGCAGAACGAAAATGAAGTGAAATGCTCCCTTCTGAACAGACAGGTGAAAGAAGAAAAACTTGTCATTTAGGAAGGAGCATTTCACTTTCAACATTTTGTTCTGCTTTTTGATGTGTTTTATGTAAAAAACTGTCGGTGACACTTGAGTCCGGCGGTATTTTTTTACAAAAACAGCTCGTTTGCTTTTTCCTGCGTACAGGATTTTTTCAATATTTTTGCGGCAACTGCAGTCATAACAGGATTTACTTCTCTTGCGTGTACTGGACAGAGGGATACACAGCGCATGCAGGAGATGCACTTGGTTTTGTCCGTGGTTTTGCAGTTGTCCGGAGGAATTGCATCGGCAGGACATTTTTGTGCACACAGACCGCAGGAAGTGCAGGAGTGCTTTACGTTTGGAACCATGCCGGTTTCAGAATGTTTCGAGGGGCGGTTACCGGGAATTTCCGGGACAGAGAGATTGCCGGAAATTGCCTTTTGAAGAATCTGCCTGCCAAATGCGGCGAGCTCCTGACAGTCAGCACTGTTTGGTCTTCCGGCAGCGTACTGGTGAATAATGGAATGCTCTGCAACTGCTGAAACAGCAGCAATAACCTGAAAACCAGCTGTCTGTGCATAATCTTCCAGGAGAACCAGGGTGTCTTCATAGGCACGGTTTCCATAGACGGCAGCGATCACGCAGAGAGCTCCGTTTCCATGGATACGGGAGAGACGATCCAGTGCAAGCTGTGGCGCGGCACCTCCAAAAGCCGGCATCGCAATTACGGCTAAAGAATCGCTTTCCAGACAAATATCTTCATAATGGGTGGATGGAATAGAGAGATCGATGGTTTTAACGGAAGACCAGTCAGTGGTGAGGGCGGCGGCAACCTTTGCGGTACCGCCGGTTGGACTGAACAGAATTTCATAAGCATGCATGGTAAATTCCTCCTATGATGTAAAAAATAAAACTACAGCTACAATTGGAGTATAACAGCATCAAGAGATGGTGTCAATATTTACAGCGGAAATGGGATATGATAAAATTGCAAATGGAGGATTGAAATTATGCATATCAGTAATAAATGTTCGATCGCGGTCCATTGTCTGATTTTTATTTTTGAATATGGTACAGAAAAGAAAGTGACCAGTGAGCTGCTGTCATTATCTACGGGATGCAATCCGGTAACCATACGAAATATCTTAAGTGCCTTGAAAAAAGACGGAATCATAGAAGTAAAATCAGGAACCGGAGGAGCCACCCTTGCGGTTCCACTTTCCGAAATTTCGCTGTATCGGATCTGCCATGCTGTAGATCCGGCAGCCATTGAGAAAATGATCAGTATACATGGAACCCCATCCCCTTTCTGCCCGGTCGGCAGAAATATCGGAACCGTGCTGAGCCAAACGTATGATACCTTAAAAAAAGATGTGATTTCCAGCATGGAGTCTGTTACGATGGAGAAAATCATAGAGGATTATCGGGCGTTGCTTATCAGGCAGTGATTCCAGAGAACTGTTTGCGGACTATGCGATTCATAAGGCGGAGTCCTTTGAAAAACATCTGAATCAGTATGATGTGATTCATTTTGATGTCCAGTGGTGCATGATGGATGCCGGAAGAATGGCACCGTATGTTGGCTTTACAGAAGCGGAAGTGCATGATTTATTCGCTGAAAGAAAAAGAGGGAATGCTACGGTTGTATCACCGAAAAGAAAGTATTGCAGAAGCAGCCTATTGCTCCTATTTTGGATTACGGCAGAAAAGCTATCGCTTTGAAGCGGAAACAGGAGGTCTGGTTCTTTACCAGAATCATGAGAATCATTTGAGGATGGAAATCGCAAAAAAGCAGGAACAGAAAGTTTTTCGTGTTGTAACGTGTATCAAAGGAACAGAAACGAAAGCAGCAGGAATTAGGGATTTTTCTGCAGTTTTTCCGGATGAATATACATATCGCGGAATTCCGTAGGCGTACATTGTTTGACAGAACGGAAGACGCGAAGAAAGGTGGAAAGACTGGAGAAACCAGACTGAAGTGCTGCTTCCGTGACAGGAATATCGGGATCGGATAAGAGCAGCATGGCATGATCAATTCTTTTGCGACTAAGGTATTTGTAATAGGTGGTATTTGTAAACTGCTTAAACAGTCTGGTAAAGTGGTATTTGCTGAAGCCTGCTGTTTTTGCAACGTGATCAAGGGAAAGATCTTCCGTGCAGTGTTCATCAATATAATTGCAGATGGAAAGAAAACGATCCAGATATTCTTTCTGTTTTTGCGGTCCGGCATCAAAACGGCAGGATGCAAAGGCCTGGTATCTGCCGATCAGAGAAAGAATATCAAGCATGCGCGCATAGATAACGGCCTCCGAAAGAAAGGAATCCTTTTCGTATTCCGAAAGAATCTGGCAGATGAGATGATAAATATCGGAATAAATATCAGGAGCAGTCTGTGGTGTAAGGGTGAGAATGGGGGAAATCAGCGAGAGAATGGAATTGAGATCACGGATTTTTGAGACAACAGACCATTCAATCTGCAGAATGATTCGTTTTCCGCTTTCCGGTGCTGCAAGAGAGTGGAGGACTCCTGGACAGATGAAAATAATATCACCTTCCTGAAGAAGAATGTGCTTATCCCCAAGAAAGACTGTGTAAGTTCCTTCCAGAGGCATAATGATTTCCATGGGAGTATGCCAGTGAATGGGATAATCTTCACAGTCTGTATTTACAAAAAGCCGCAGACTGCTGTTTTCTTTATACGTTACGGTTTCATGAATCCCGTCTAAATGTTCAATCATAATATTGCCTCCGCCGGACTGCTGTAAATTTGATATTATCATAATACAGTAAAACGGATATCACAAGAGGAAAAGAAATTTTAAAAAGAAGAGAATCGAAAACAGAATTTCAATCTATAGCACTCCAAAAAAATACTGTACACTCTTGATAACAGGCCTATGATAGAGTCAAGAGGTGATTATTATGTTACATGATGAAACACGAAAACTACTTATTGAAGCTTGGAATAAAACGCACAATGCAAAAGAAATCGCAGAGTGTTTTTCTGTGAATACCAGTACTGTTTACCGCCTGGAAAAACAAATGCGTGAAACAGCTACTGGACAGCTCAAAAGTAACCTATCTGTATTTACCCCCATATAGTACGGATCTGAATCCGATTGAAAAGATGTGGTCAAAACTCAAAGCATTTTTAAGGAAAGAAAAGATACGGATGGCATCGGAATTACCATCAGCTATTTCAAAAGGATTTTTAACAATTCGTCCAACGGACTGCATAGGGTGGTTTCATTCGTGTAATTATGTGCAATAATTTATTAGATTGCTATAGTATGACTCTGAAATATCATACGAGGAGAGACTATATGAAGATAATAGGAAAAAATCCAATTACAGGGCTGGACTATCCGGATCCGGATGTCATCCGGGTAGACGATACGTATTACATGGTAAGCACCACAATGCACTTTGTGCCGGGGTGTGAAATCCTGCGGTCTTATGATCTCGTTCACTGGGAACATCTGAGCTATGTGTATGAAAGACTGGACAGCACAGAGGAACAGAGACTTGTCGGGGAGAAAAACTGCTATGGAAAAGGCATGTGGGCTGCATCGCTCCGATACCATAAAGGGATGTATTATATTTGCTTTGTGGCGAATGATACCGGAAAAACATACCTTTATACTGCTGATAATATCGAAGGACCATGGGAAAAACGCATCATAGAAGGTTTTTATCATGACTGCTCACTTTTGTTTGAGGATGATCATGTTTATATTGTTTCCGGCAATAGAAATATTCGTCTGCAGGAATTGAGAAAAGATCTGAGCGGTCCAAAGGAAGGCGGACTGGATCGGATTCTGGTCAGTGACAGTCGGAATCCGGGGCTTGGTTTTGAAGGAAGTCATTTTTATAAAATCGATGGAATGTATTATTTATTCCTGATTCATTCCCTTCCGGACAGGTGGATGCGGACGCAGGCGTGCTATGTATCAGACAGCCTGACGGGAGAATTTAAAGGCGGAGATGTATTGTGTGACACTATGGGATATTGTGGGCAGGGCGTTGCACAGGGAGGAATTGTGGATACGCCGGATCATAAATGGTATGCCGTGCTTTTTCAGGACAGAGGTGCCGTCGGCAGAATCCCGGTTCTTGTGCCAGTAAAATGGGAGAAAAATGTCAGAGTTACCTGTATGCCGGCGCCGGGCGAACAAAAAGAGCAGATCATAAAAGAAAATTATCCGGTATTGGGTGATTCGGGAAGGACACTCTGTGAAGTGGAAACACAAAGCACAAGACCGGATGCACAATATCATCCGCTTGTGGAGAGTGATGATTTTTCGGAATGGAATCCGGAACAGAAACGGCTGTTTGGAACGTTTGGATGGAAGAGCTGCTGGCAGTTCAACCACGAACCGGAACTTTCCTGGATTGAGAATGATGCAGAAAAAGGATGCCTTAGAATGGTCTGCAGAAAGCAGTGCAAAAATGTCACGCAGGCAGTCAATACGATCACCCAGAGAATGAAGTTTCCGGTGTGCATAACAGAAGTAACCGTTGATGCGGAAGGAATAAAGGACGGAGATTATGCAGGAATGTGTGCATTACAGGGATGTTACGGCATAGCGGCCGTTACAAAGCGTGATGGACAGATGCTTCTAGTTATGAGATCTCTCGAAGCGGAACATGACAGCATAGAAGGAAACCAGGGCAACAGTGAAGAAATCGAATGGGAAGCAGTGGCGGTTGAATCATCGAAAATAAGAATCCGGATGGAAGCGGATTTCCAGAACCAGCACGATAAAGTCCGGTTTTTATATTGGAGCGATGAAAAATGGAAACAGATCGGACCATGGCATCAGCTCTATTTCAAAATGGATCATTTCACAGGATGCAGAGTGGGACTGTTTGCCTATGCAACGAAAGAAACAGGGGGAATCGCAGAATTCGGCAGATTCCGATATTTTTAACAAAAAGTTCCCGCCCCGGCATTTATCAAAAGTGAAATTCCGTTGAATTTCTGGAAACTGCTGGTGATTTTTCTGGAGAGAACCATCATTGCCATTCCGCTGATCGTATTGTTTGCAAATATGATCGGGCTGTAAATACAGGAAAATACAAGATCTCCGATTTGGCACTTTTGTGCTGAATCGGGGATTTTTTGGCGTAAAAACGCAGGTAAAGGATTCGTAGATTGACAAAACAGCCTATTTTCGCCTATTCTGAGACTGTAAAACGCTCCGCTGGGCAACATGAGACGGTGCGGGAACAGCAGGAGGAAGGGACACGACGTGGAAGCGAAAGAGTTCGGGCGGTTTATTGCCGGAATGCGAAAAGAGAAAAAGATGACGCAGGCAGAGCTTGCGGAAAAGATTCATGTGACGGATAAAGCCGTCAGCCGGTGGGAGCGGGGACTTGGCTTTCCCGATATCCAGACGATTGAGCCGCTGGCTCAGGCACTTGGGATTTCTGTGCTGGAACTGATGCGCTCCGAACGACAGGAGAAGGCGAAGGAAGAGGCGGCGCCGGAAATTCAGTATACTCAGAAGGAGGTGGCCGAAATGCTGCAGAACGCAGGTGACATTTCAAGGCAGCAGAAAAAACAGGACCGGAACGCAAACGTGATCGCGGGATTTCTGGTGATCGGTGTGGCAGCGGCAGCGTGGGCGGCAAAGATCGTAAACGTGGGCGGCGGCCTGATTCTAGGCGGTCTGGTGGCAGCAGCGTTTGTATCGCTGTGGTATTTCTTCCAGAACCTCGATGATGAAGAAAGCCGGAAAGTCTATGGGGCAGCATCCATTCTGTCTATCGGCATTCTGGCATCCCTGGTAAATTTCGTCTGGGGCGATCAGCTGGCAGAATTCATTCCCGGCGGTCTGGAACGAAAAGAGCAGATCTTCTGGACCCTGTGGTATCTGTTTGTTCTGGTAATGATGATGATCGGAACCATTCGATGTATCCGCCGGCAGAGACAGAAAAAAGAAAAGAAATACAAAACCGTTCTTTTCACGGCAATTATGGCGACGATCATGTTTGTAACACTGTGGCAGTATCAGAACACCATGCAGAACCGGTACAAAAACACAGGAATCTGGAGCGGCGCACAGCAGTACGCCGAGGTGCTGCTGAAAAGAAACAAAAACCTCGAAAACGACTGGCTGATCGGCGATGAGTCCTGGCGCGAAGGAAACAAAAATACTTTCGAAATTCGCCTTACCTATTACGCTGATGCCGATGACGCAAAAGAGGGACGTGAAAGCGAATATCAGTACAAGATTCATTTTGATGATGTTGACGGCTACGTCATCAAATCAGAAGGCGTACCAGAGAAAGAGATTGTTTTCCCGGAAAATAAATAAGAAGTGAGAAACGGGATTCCATTCTTGCGCCTCCCACAGAAAAAGACTATACTCATAGTATCAGCATGTACGCTCGGAATCTTTCTGCACTTGCTTTTGCGACTGACGGAAAAGCATCTCACAAAATCAAGCACAGAAAGATTCTGAAAGCACATGTAGCATAAGAAGGAGGCCGTAAAACATGGGACAGTTTTTAAACAGCAGGGAACCATACGATAAATACAGAACTGTTATGAACGGAACTTATGGTAGATCATACACCGGAAGAAGCGATTGCGCAGATTAAAGAGAAAGAATATGCTTTGCGGTTCAAGGGAAAGATGGCGGAAAGGGAACGATATACCGGGCGCATACTGGCGGTTGGAATCAGTTATGATAAAGAAACAAAAGAACATGCCTGTAAAATAGAAGTATTGTGATGATTTGCAAGCTGTGGAAAAGGGATATCGTGTGTGTAAACGGAGGAGAGTAAGTAAAAATAGTAATCTTTACTATTTTTACTTGCTTTTTTCTCCATCATAGGATAATATAAAAATATACGGTTCGGAGCAGGTTCCGGGCAGGAAAAAACAAGATGGAAAGGATATGGATTTTTATGAAGATTACAGAGGATATTATCTACGCGGGAGTCAACGATCATCAGGTAGACCTTTTTGAAGGTCAGTACAGAGTGCCGAACGGCATGGCATACAATTCTTACGTAATTCTCGATGAAAAAACGGCAGTTATGGATACCGTAGATGCAAACTTTGCGGATGAATGGCTGGCAAATGTTGCGAAAGCACTGGATGGCAGAAAACCGGATTACCTGATCGTACAGCATATGGAGCCGGATCACTCTGCGAACATTGAAAACTTCGTAAAAGCATATCCGGAAGCAACCGTTGTTGCAAATACAAAAACCTTTGCCATGATGAAAAACTTTTTCCCCAAGATGGATCTCGCTGGAAAGAAACTGGAAGTAAAGGATGGCGAGTCCCTTACGCTTGGAAAACACGTTCTGACCTTCGTGTTCGCTCCGATGGTACACTGGCCGGAGGTTATGGTTACATACGACAGCACGGACAAGGTTCTGTTCGCAGCAGACGGTTTTGGAAAATTCGGTGCACTCGACCGCGAGGAACCATGGGATGACGAAGCACGCCGTTATTTTATCGGTATTGTCGGAAAATACGGTTTGCAGGTACAGAAGCTCCTGAAAGTAGCAGGTACGCTGGATATCCGGAAAATCTGTTCCCTGCACGGTCCGGTTTTGACGGAAAATCTTGGCCACTACATTGAAAAATACGATATTTGGTCTTCTTATCGTCCGGAAGAAGAAGGCGTTGTGGTTGCCTATACTTCTGTTTACGGCAATACCAAAAAAGCTGCCGAATTGCTTGCGGCTAAGCTGAAAGAAAAAGGCTGCCCGAAGGTCGTTGTTTACGATCTGGCAAGAGACGATATGTCCGCTGCCGTAGCGGATGCTTTCCGTTACAGTAAGCTGGTTCTCGCAACGCTGACCTACAATGCAGGTATTTACCCGTTCATGCAGGATTTCATCAACCGTCTGACAGAGCGCAGCTTCCAGAACCGCACCATCGGTCTGATCGAAAACGGAAGCTGGGCACCGACCGCAGCGAAAGTGATGAAGGGCATGTTTGAGAAGAGCAAAAATATCACCTGGACAGAGAATAATGTAAAAGTAATGTCCGCTGTGAAGGAAGAGAACGTAAAAGAGATCGAGGCACTGGCCGAGGAACTCTGCAAATAAGAAATTAAGAAGAGAAGAAAGAATATGGGAAAAATGCTCCGCTGGACTTTGCGAAAGGCAAAGACAGCGGAGTCTTTCTTTCTCCTTTTGAGACAAGAAGATTTTGTGGATTTCCGGAGGGAGCAGGATCGCCCTGCGGTGGGTCAAAAAAAGCCGGGGATTGAATTTTGCGAAAGCCTGCGGCCGCCTCTTTGTAAGTGAGCCTGCATCAGGTTTCTGATCTTTCAATTTTGATGTCACAATATTCTGAAAATAATAAAATATAAAATAAATTAAAAGAAAGTATTGACAAAACAGAAAAGATGAGTTAATATAAGATCAACAAAAGAAAAGAGAACAAAAATAAAAACAAGAAAGAAACATCAAAACGAAAAAGAAACATCAAGACGAAATCTAAGAAAGTAAGAGGTACAGTCCAATGGCATAGTTAATCTGAACATCAAAAAAATCTCTGAAGAGTTTACATATAGAACCTAAAGGAGATGATTCCAATGAAAGGCAGAGGCCCATAGGGAAAAAATAAAAACAAAAAAATCCAGGAGGTACAGTCCAAAAGGAACATAACGAAATACCCCGAAATCAATGAAAGCAGCAGGTGTATAAAATGAAATTACTGGAAATTCATTAAAAGCCCGGTCGAGAGAAAAAACAATCGATCGGGCTTAAACTATGTCTGCTGAAAAATCTGTTTGACTGCCCTGCGGTCTGCGCGAGCCGTGAAAGCAGAAAAGACGCTGCAGCCCCGAAAGAAACGAGAGCATACAGCGTCCTTTTTATTTTATGAAATTGGATGAGATTCTGCCTATATAATACGATTCTACCATTAAGGGGTGTACTTTTGGGACAAAATAGATACTATAATTCTGAAAGGGGGAAGTATTTATGGACCTTGTGAAAATCGGAAGCTATATTGCAGAAAAAAGAAAAAAACTTGGTATGACTCAAAAACAGCTTGCTGAGAAACTGGGTAAGAGTGATAAGTCAGTTTCCAAATGGGAACGTGGAGTTTCCCATAGTTAAAGATACCACACCAAATATGATGAACCCACGCTTATACACTACCAGCTATAATAAACCGCAAGGACAGCAATTTGATGATACTGCTGTCCTTTCTTTTATAAAATTGCAGTACACATAAAAAAGCTGTAAAATGATAAATATATTTGTCCTTGTAACAATTCGCGGACATTTGCCTGTTATACTATCTGCAAAAAGCAAAGGAAGTGAGGATAT
>ERZ809201.616-NODE-616-length-16245-cov-3.915009_pt1 | contig 16245 bp, 14 predicted proteins | sample MGYA00520516_ERZ809201 | MGnify/ENA primary metagenome ERZ809201 (study PRJEB31570, sample SAMEA3213006) | Homo sapiens | biome: human-gut; feature: human gut; material: fecal | place: Sweden | collected 2011 ... | reverse complement strand
TTAAAGATCACTGCTTCATGTCCATTTAAATAGGTAGCCAGCTTGCCCAGTTCTACGCCGTGCATGGCAGCAATGGCAGTATCATAGCCTTCTTTGAAGATTTCCTTGTTCTTCGTAATGATGTCTTCGCCCTTCTTGGCAAAGCGGTCTGCAATGAACCCGTAGAAGGGATTTTCCGGGAATCCCAGCACGCCGGCGCTCATGCCCAGGGCTGCAATATTCTTCATCTGCAGGCTGCCGTACTTTTTGGCCAGTTCCGTAATAGGAAGAGCCAGCATGATGCGGCCGCTGTGGGCTTCAAATTTCGGATGGAAAGCATCGTCAGCAATGATGACGCCCCCTTCCGGCACTTCTTTGCCGTGGAGATCGATGGTCTCCTGGTCCAGGGCTACCAGACAGTCTACATGCTCGCCAATGGTAGCCACTTCCTTTGTGGCAATGCGAAGAGCAATGGTTGTATGACCGCCTTTAATACGGGATGCAAAAAGACGCTGGCTGAAAAGGGAATAGCCTTCCTGTGCCAGCACACGGCCCAGGATTTCGCCGCAGGACTCTACGCCCTGCCCCTGCTGGCCGCCCATTTTCCAAATAAAATCACGTTTCGTTTCCACTCCATCTGCCTCCTTGGTGATGAATCACGGGAAATGTTAAGAAATCTATATAGGTGAATCGCTTTTACACATACTCACACATTTTTATTATACCACTTAAGGCCTGGGAAATCTTGAAAAAAATAAATGGTAATCGAGAGTGCAAAAAGAAGGGAAGGCGCAATAAAAAAGAGCGCCCTTTGAAGGGCGTCCTCTTTTTCTTTGCTCTATTCTCCCATCACTGTCTTTTCCCGGGGCAGTTCCGCTTGGCCTGGAATTCGTCGGCCTCCAGGCGGTACACTTCACAGCCTTTCAGCATACCATCGGTGATGGTCCAGTCTTTTCCTGAAATCTGCTTCATGAAGGATGTGAGGATTTCTTTCTTTTCTTCCTTCCCTTGGATGATGGAAATATGGCCGCTGCCGATGATGCTCATGTAGGCATTGGTATAGAGGGCGGGGTTGGTATCATGGGGAATGACCTTTTCTCCTGTATCCATTTCAAAACCGGCGCGGCCGTCCTTTTCTATGAGTTCCCTTTTTAGTCCGGCCGTGGCGCCGTGGAAGAAGAGGGACAGTTTCCCTCCCTCATAGGTATAGGAATAATTCACCGGCACCACGTAAATCCGTCCTTCGTCATAAAGTCCCAGGTGCACGATGCCGCAGGCATCCAGGATGCGGCGTATCTCCCCTTCCTCTGTCACCAGTCTGTCTTTCCTTCGCATGGCTCGATGTTCCATTTCCATAGCAGTATCCTCCTTTTTATGTATTATACCCCATGAAGGCAGGGAGGGTCTCTATATTTCTATTTTCCTATCCTCTGCCATGTAGAGTTTCCTGTAGTAGAAAAGGACAGCTCCCATGCCCAGGTCCGTGAGCATCCAGCTTACAGGGTAGACGGCCATCAAGGTATGGAAGGTGGGGCTCCACTGGAAGAAGGTGGCCACATAGAGAATGCGGGAGCCGCAGATGATGATGGTCACCATGATGGCAGGCCCCAGAGATTTCCCAAAGCCCCGGAGGAAGCCGGATACCATTTCTATGATAAGGTCCAGCACTTCGGCGCCCAGAATATAGGCCAGCCGGATATAGCCCAAGTCAATGACGCCCCTGTCGGTGCTGAAAATGGAAAGGAGGGGCCTGCCCAGGAAAAGAATGAGGCCGCACACCGCCACCATGGCGCCAAGGCCCTGAAGGAAGGTGATGCGAAAGATTTTCCGGCAACGGGAAAGGAGCCCGGCGCCGTAGTTCTGGCCGGTGAAGGTGGTGCAGGCCTGTCCGAAGGCATTGATGACGTAGTAGGCAATGATTTCCAGGTTGAAGGCTGCCGCCGAGGCGGCCATCACTTCTGTGCCCAGGCTGTTGATGGCAGACTGGATGACAATGTTGGAAAGGCTGAAAACAGCGCCCTGGACGCCGGCAGGCATGCCTACGGAGAGGATTTTCTTCAGCATGGACCAGTCGAAAGCCGCTTCCTTGAGGGACAGGTGGACAGAAAGGGAGGTATGGGACAGAAGGGCAAGGAGCATGAAACTGCTCAGAAGGGTGGAGCACACTGTGGAGGCCGCTGCGCCGTCTGCATCCATGTGGAGGCCCAGGACGAAGAACAGGCTGGATGCCACCTTCACCATGCCGGAAATGAAAAGGCACAGGAAGGGAGTCCTGGTATCTCCCTGGCTCCTGAAAATGGCGGAGGTGAAGTTGTACATCAGTATGCCCGGCAGGGCCAGGAATATGATGCGCAGGTAACGGAGAGACAGGGGCCGCACTTCTTCCGGTACGGAAAGAAGGGCCATCAGGGGCGATGCGGCCATTTCCCCCACTGCCATCATGATAAGGCCGCCGATGAGGGAAGAAAGGATGGCGGTATGTACGGCCCTGGTCACGCCCTGCCGGTCCTTTCGGCCGGTGAGCTGGGAAATCACCACATTAGCGCCAAGGGAGATGCCGATGAAGAGGGTCACAATGATGCCTACCACGGGCCCATTGCTCCCCACGGCGGCCATGGCGCTTTTTCCTACAAAGCGGCCCATAATGAGGATGTCCGCTGCATTAAAAAGCTGCTGGCAGATGCCTGTCATAGCCAGCAGCAGCGCAAAGGACCAGGTCTTGTCTGCGATGGAGCCATGGAGCATATCCATTTTCTTCATTGTCCTTCCCCCTTTGCCATCATATACGTAAGGCGCCGGCTCTTCGCCGACGCCTTTATTATATCATCACAATCACGACAGTCCATGAAGGAGTAAGAAACTGTCCTCTTTTTGCAAATCATGATTTGACGCCTGCCCCGGCGCCCGGGAATCATGGTTTATTGTACTCCATAGACTTCTTTCACCAGTCGAAAAGCAGCCCAGGCTTTGGGCCAGCCGGCGTAGAAGGCCACCTGGGTCAGGGTGTCCGCCATTTCTTTCAGGGTGACGCCATTGTTTTTGGCATTCTGGATGTGGTACTTCAGGGAAGAATCGGTGATGCCCTGGCTCACCAGGGATATGACCGTAATCAGGCAGCGCTGCTTCACAGACAGTGCGTCCTGCTTGTTCCATACTTCCCCGAAGAGAATGTCATCATTGTAGCGAGCAAAGTCGGGAGCCGTCTGTCCCAGCACGTCCCTGCCTGCGGTCTGTACGATTTTCTTTGTCATAGGTTCTCCTTTCGTCGCTTCTGCAGAAACTTCCATGCCGGCCATGACCATGATGACAGCAATGAAAGTAGAAAGTACCTTTTTCCTATTCCATTTCATAATTTCTCAAATCCTTTTTCGTCCACCGGCTCAAGCCATTCATTGGATACCCCTTCTCCTTCTCTGGAAAGGGAAATGTGCTGGAAATGGCATCCCGGAGCGGCGCCGTGCCAGTGTTTGACTTCCGGCGGGATGGTCACCACGTCGCCGGGATGAAGTTCCCGGGGCGCCTGCCCTTCATACTGCAGGTACCCCTTCCCCGATACCACAATCAGCACCTGGCTGGTACCGTGATGAATGTGCCAGTGGGTGTGGGCACCGTTTTCAAAGGTCACGTTGTACACGGGAATATCTTTGTCTTCAGACAGGCTGGCAAGCCAGCTTCTGCCGGTGAAAAAGCGGGCATACCCGTCGTTGGGGCTTCCTATTTCCATGACGGCGCCTTTTCCTTCCAGTGCTTTTCTGATTTCTTCCTTGTTCATGGGGTGCGTCTTTCTTATTTCTTCAACGAATGAATCCACCCGAGCACATCATCGGTTTTCCCGCCGCCGGTGAAGCATTCACCGGGAAGCCAGGTGCCTGTTTTGGCAGCCCGGGCCAGGTTTTCCCCGCTGTCTCCCAGGGGACTGCTGTAGGAGGTGGCAAAGGGAATCACTGTTTTGCCTTCAAAGCTGTGATGTTCCGTGAAGGTATACACAATGGCCGGCGCCTCGCCCCACCAGATGGGATATCCCAGGTACACCACCCGGTAATCATCCCAGTTGGCTGCATCCCCCGTATATTCCGGACGGATGGAGCTGTCTTTATGTTCCATGGACACCCGGCTGCTGCTGTTATTGTAGTCCAGATCCGCTTCCGTATAAGGCACCTTCGGCGTAATGGCAAAGAGATCACTGCCTGTCTCTTTGGCAATGGTTTCCGCCGCCTGCTTCGTATGGCCGCTGGCGGAATAGTACACCACAATGGACTTTCCCTGGGGCACTGCTTCTCCTGATGAGCTGCTTCCCTGAGAGGCGCCGCCGCAGGCACTCATTGTCAGGGCCGCTGCTGCCACTGCCACTCCCATGACTGCTTTTTTCCACATAGTAAACCTCCTGTTTCAATCCATAACCTTTTTATGCAAGAATAGTACTTTTCCCTTTCCTCCTTATTATAGGAAAAGCCTTTCTTCCTATCCAATACCTTGTTTTTACATAAATTTATGCTCCAAAGGCATGGATGTGACGGGATGGGCCGGAAACTTTCGTGGTGTGCCATCACTTCGCAGCCCCATGGAATTTCTCCCACGAAAAAAGGCCGTGAAGACATGCAAATCATTTCTTCACAGCCCTTTTTCCATAATGATTTTCTAATGGCAAGATGCAGGCCCATTGGTCATCCCGAGCGGAGGAACCTGCCGGCATGAGGGTAAAGACCGAGGCTCTCGAAACTCTGAGCCGAGAGAACTCCTGCCGCCATGCGCCCTGTACCATGGGGCGTGAGATTTCTCCACTCCGCTCCGCTTCGGTCGAAATGACGAGGTTCGTCCGCTTCGGTCGAAATGACGGGGTTCGGGGCATCATTTTTATCATTTGAGGAGTAAGGTATCTCCGCTCCCGCCGTCGAAATGACGGGGCCGAGTAGTATCTGTGTCATTCATGTATTTCTTCACAGCCCCATCACCAGCTTAGGAGTCCCCTATTCTTTTCCCCTGATTTTCAGCCGGTCTTTCCTGTTATAGAGATATACATAGTAAAGGTCTCCGTAGAAGGGATTCCTGAACTTTCTGGCCGCATCATCCACTTCGATGATATGGCCTTTTTTCGTTACCATGCGGAAGGAAAGGAAATCAATGTGTTCCGGATTATCCGTCCTGGCGAGCTGGCGGTGGAATTCTTTTTTCATGGGATCTCTGTCATCGGGATGGACCACAGAGAAGAATGTGCCACCGGTGTATTTCGTGAAGTCTTCGTAGTCGTCACATTCCAGAAGGTCCACCATCACCTTGTTGGCAAAGAGGATTTCTCCCTTTTTCGTGGCCTTCATCACCAGAATGCCGCCGGGGAGATGGTCGGCCACATCGGTAAGGTTGAAGCTGAACTGGGACCGTTTGTCAGTAACCGTAATGGAGCTGTCAAACTGGCGCCAGCCGGCCTTGCCATTGAGCTTGGCGCCGTAAAGGGCATAGTCGGCGCGAATGCAGAGATTGCCGTAGGAATCGCCCTGTTCCGGATAGGCAGCGCAGCCCAGGGAAGCATAAAATTTCACTTCCCTCTTCCCGGCCATGAAGGTATGGGGAGTCCGGGTAAAATCATCCATGGCTCTGGTAACGGAGCTGAAGTCCTCGTAGGGGCGGAAAAGAATAAATTCATCGCCGCCGTTCCGGGTGATGATGGATTCTTCGCCGAAGGTTTCCCTCATATCCCGGACCAGCGTTTTCAGGGCTTCGTCGCCTACGCTGTGTCCGTACACATCGTTCACCAGCTTGAAGTTATCGATATCCAGAGCCAGCACCATCGCTTTCTGGCCGGCATGGGCCTTCATATAGTCCGCCACCGCCTCGTCGCCGCCTTTGCGGTTAAACACGCCAGTCAAAGGATCCCTGCCGCCACTCCGCTTCAGGTCACCATTGGCCTTTTTCAGCACCCCATTTTTCCTGAGAAGGAAGGCAATGAGGGTGGTCAGGGAAAAGCCTGATATGGTGGCGAAGAAGAGAAGCAGCCAGTTAATGCTGCCTCCCTGGGGCCGCAGCACAATGGACCACAGATCTCCGGCAATGATTCTTTCCGCATGGGGATTCCCCTGTTCTGTCATGCCCCGCTCCTTCACCAGATGCGGAGTATCTTCCCAGCCATAGCGGTGATAGAGGCTGAAGTCCAGCTTCTGGGCGCCCAGATTGGAAATATTGGCAGTGCTCATGACCCGGCGCTGCTCTACGGCCAGTATAATATAGCCCCAGAAGGATTCGTTGCCATTCTCGTCATGACGGTACACAGGGCGCAGAAAGGCCATCATTTTATAGGGAAGTCCCAGGTCCAGAGAGTCCACCAGCACCAGCCGGTGTTCCGTGCGCGCCGTGTCCGCAGCCTTCTTCAAGGAACCTTCCAGGAAGCGGGGAAAATCTACTTTTCTCGTATCTTCCGCCGTAAACACCACCGGTTCTCCCTTTTCCGGCAGAATCTGGATGCTTCGGATCATGGGATTCATGGCCATCACCATGGACGGTTCCTGGGGATGGACCAGGTAGCCTGCCGGATCGGCCTCCAGCTTGGAAGCCATAATCTTGGTTACCACATCCCACCATTTCACCATGCCGTCTATGCCCTCCAGTCGATGGATGGCATAGGGCGTATAGACTTCCCCTTCATTCTGCCGGTGACCGGTATAGAGGAAGCCGTCCAGGCAGAGGGTCAGCAAAAGGCCGGCTATCATAACGGGTAAGCTCAGTGATTTCACAATCCACCTGATTCTACACATCATCATACCGGCCTTTCATTAAAAACCAGGATACCTTCCTATTACGGTTCCATTATACACTTTTAAAAAAAGGGAAACAAGCCGCATAAACTGCGAAAAAATACCGGACTTAGGTCCGGCATTTTCTCAGTCAGGGTTTTAAAATACTAGAAAAATCATTTACCAGCGTTCTTCAGGGCAATTCTCCAATCTCTGCCCTGCTGGTGCACATCATTCACATCGGCTTTCTGCACAGCATCCTTATTGGATTCCACATCTGCCTTCTGCTGGTCCGAGAGGTGGATGACCTGGTTCTGATCAGGCTGGCCTTTCTTTTCAGCGTTATAAAGGGCAATGCGCCAGTCTCTTCCCGGATCTCCGGCGGCAGTGCCATCAGCGGCCTGTACGCCCATGGAAATGCAGGACAATGCGATTCCTGCGGCTGCGAGAGCCATGGTTATTTTTTTCATTTCTATCTACTCCTTTCCTGCAGCCAATCAATTGGCTGTTTACGATATTATATTACTTGAGATAATTATTGCAAATAGGATAATAATCTTTTCTGCATACACGTCTGCCCTGGTCAGGATGGCATCCTTTAGAACATAAAAAAAGACTGTGAGGAAAGGATCTTCTTTCTTCACAGTTCTCTGATCTTCTGGAGCGGATGAAGGGAGTCGAACCCTCCTGTCCAGCTTGGGAAGCTGGCGTTCTACCGATGAACTACACCCGCATACTAATATGCATAGATGATACCATACTTTCTCTGAATTTTCCAGTTTTTCTGATAACTTCCTCTAAAGAAAATGTTTCTCATGATTTGCCATCATTTCATGTTATTTTTTGAAAACAAGGTGTGATAAGGTGTGAAAACAGTTTCACACCTTACTTTTTTGGAAAAGCAACACCTTATTTAATAGTTGGTCATTCATCCGCCTTCACTGAAAAAGTGCGTAGTGAGGAGTATATGACATGCATAAGTCAGGTTGAGGTATAAATAGCTAACCCCTACGCAAGGCTACACTGAGTCCCGCTTCCTGACACGCTTCCCAGCATCAACACCCATACTGACACACTTCGTTGCCAGTTCTCTCTATATAGAATATTCTATTTTGTCAAAGATCCTATTTTGTCAAAGATCATCTTTCCTCTAAAAAAACAATTTTTCAACTATCTGTATATCAATTTTTCGATATATACAACAGGCTAAACAAGAAATAGGCATGGAAAAATATTTCTCGAAACATTTTTGACTAAAATAGAACAAAAAAAATGTCATTTCAAATCTTGATATAGTATCAAAACTCGTAATGACATTTTTCTAATCTTAATACTTTGGTTTTATAATATACTTCTCGTACGAAATCTATTTCCCCATATAATGATCTAAATCCTCATTAGAGCGCACAATTTTACTCTCTTCTACACCAGCATCTTGTGCCATTTTCACAGAGTAATCAGCCCTAACGGGAAGTGCTAATTCAGCATTATAAGCTCCATTCAAATTTTCCTTAAATTGCTTATATTCCGCTTCAACCTCTGCCACAAACTCTCTAAACAACTCATCTAATTCCTTATCATATTTTTCCATCCGTTCATAAAATGCCTGAATGGCTTTCTGCTCTGACACGGAAACGGATTGCATAAATGCCATGACCAAATTTACCAAAACACGTTTAATTTGAGGCCCATATCGAATAATAAGTTCTTTTAGTACTAGCATAACAAGCCGGAACCATGCCACATAATTCAAATGTAGAATGAAAACAAGAATATTTCCTCCTGCCATGGCTCCTCTAATCGCAGCATCGGTTCCATCTACTAAACATAGTGTGGCGCACCCCACGATAAGCATGATACGTAAATCAGCATGTTTTGAGTTGGGAATACAGTCTCCCCATGGTTTTCCTTCGAAATAATGCTGGCGAATCACCCAGAAAACACGAATCATAAGATCCTGCATGATAACAGGTATGGCAGTCGCCACAGAAAAGCGAAAATCATAGCCTTCTTGGAACACTCTTGTCATGACTGTCGCCAAATTTTGTCTATCCTTTCCGACTGGGAACGAGCCAAAATCACAAACTCCAAAAAGTTCCATAAAAGGGGCCGGAAGGCCGGAACCCCTTCCTTCTCCCTGTCCCCTGTTCCCCGAACTTCCTGCTATATCAGACATAATATGCCCAATCCAGTTGCAAAATCCACAAAACAGTTTGGAAATAAGATTACTGCCTTCCAGTCTGAACTCTGTAGAGGACGTATCCACACGAATCAGCTGTCCATTATCAAGAAAGGAACTTTTATTGGTAAACTGGTCAAGTATAGAAAAGAATAAACCTATTGGGTCAGGTGCATGTGATAAGGATTTAAAGTGATGGTTTTTGGCAGCCATATCAAACATACCATCTACATCAGCAGTAGATCTCTGGTCATAATTCACACCAAAGTGCCTCTCAAAAAATCCAATAGCCGAAGCGATACTATCTTCCTGTCCTTCTCTAGGATTCCATCCGCAGAGACTGGCTGCTTTTTTTACTAATGTATCGACTCCAGCATCTGTTATCGTCCCAAGATCACTAATTCCTGGCTCTCCCACAAAAAGGATATCAACCATCCCAGCCATCGCACCACAAAAAGCCGCCGCCATATAATCATACTTATCACAAGATGCATGCGCCCATTCATTCAGTTTTACTTCTTCCGGCTTGTAGTCATTTTCATTAACCATTATTGCACTCCCTTACAGTCCATCTTGAAAATTACTTTTTGTAATTCTATTTTTTCTATACTCAAAACATCACGATTCAAAAGAGACGGCTTCTAATATTTTTTTCGAAAGTGTTTCTGTACTATTGAAAAGAATACGTAACAGATCTTTATCCTCCTCATTAAATAAATTGTAATTGAACATTTTCCTTTCTTGAAAAGCATTATACAATCCTGTAATTTTCACATTCAAATCGTGCGTTTCTGCTTTCCGTATGTCCACTGTGACTCCTATTTCTTTTATTCGCTCAGTTTCCTTTTTTATCGCCTTCGTACTTTCTTCTGCCGCTTTTGCTATTTTCTTATTTTTACTACTTGCCAACCATCCGCCTCCTAAAAGCGCCAATGCACCAATAGCAATAAACACTGGATTTGCCGCTGTTAAGAGTAAAGGTCCACTAGCTATTCCAGTACTACCTGCTAATGTTATTCCACTAAGACTTGCCAAACTTGTCAAAGATGTATTTATAGCAACGGCCCCAGATAATGCATTAACTGCTTTACTAGTAGAGGACGACCCCAAAGCCATTGCCACTGCTATAGCCCTCGATGGAGTAATAGCTGCATCATCGCCCCCTGCAAGAGCACCTGTACCTGCAGTACCACCAATTCCTTGTCTTTCATTTTTTAACATCTTAATTCGCTCATTAAAATGATCACATCGAGCAGTCGCTTGTGCAATCGTAGTATCATACACTTTGGGACTATTTTTCAAATCAGATTTATAGTGTTTTACGTCATTTATAATTTTCACAGAAGAGTCTCTAATTTCCTGGAGTTCTTCCATCTTGTGCATACTATCCTTAAGTTGTTTATTGTATTCGTCTTCTGCTTTCTGAAGAGTTTTAATCGCTTCTTCTTTCAATTTTTTATTAAACATCGGCTATCTCCATTGCATTGATACCAACAAAGTTATGTCGTTTCTTTATTTGATGTGGCGGTTCTACCATTTCTAATTATCTAGTATCTTCACTCTATCTCCCTGGCTCCCCAGCCACATATCGATGCCGATCCCATAGGCTTCAGCGGTGATGGTGTAAACGCCCTCTTTTTCTTCTAGGATTTGCGCCGTAGGAAGTCTATCCAGCACAGCTTCTACGGAAGGGCCGCTATAGGTGAATTTCACACGCCGCAGGGGACCTGGGTACATGAATTGCACCCGTTTCCGGAATTCGCCATCTTTGAAGCGGTCCGCATAGGGGATGTGAAAGGTATTTCCTGTGCTTTCCATGTCTTTGATACGGTCCACCCGGAAGATGGTGGGAAATTCAGTTTCCTCCTCTTTGAAGGCCACCAGGTAGAAATAAAACTCCGAGAACAAAATAGCTACGGGCTTTACGTCGTGGTGCCGCTCTACGCCGTCTTGACGAATATAACGGATATGAAGGATTTCCTGTTTCTGAATGGCCAGTGACAGATCCCATAACGGGTCCAGCAGTTTCTTTTTGTGATGAAGCGGCACGTAGTAGAAAGTTTCATTTTTGATGATGTCTTCTACGGTGGTCCGATCTTTTTCTATGCAGGCAGCGGTGAGCTTGTCCAGGATGGTATGCAGTTCTCCCGGTTCCAGTGCGCGGCTTTCCAGAAGGATTTTGGCTAATGCCAATATTTCTTTGTGATTCAAATGTTCATAGGTAGAGCGAATCAGTCGGTATCCTTTCTTGGCAGGGCTGTACTCGATGGTTCCACGGTCCCCTTGGAGTGATTTCTCTGCTAAATAGGCACGGAGTTCATCGATGTCTCGCTGGATAGTCTTGACCGTGACACCATAAATTTCCGCCAGTTCTTTTTTGGAAATTACTTCGCCATGGCTCAGCCGTTCATACATATCCAGCAGCCTGGCACCTTTGTTTTCTGTATCGATCATATCTATCTCCTTTAGCACCTCTGTAATGAAAAGGCGGGTGCTCTATATTTTATTATCTTCACCCCCATGGACATATGATGAGAAAGTAAAAAAAACAAAAAAGACCTCATCATAAAAAGAAAAATCTCTTCATGATGAGGTCTTGAAAAGTAAGGGAACGTCCGTTTACTTTCCCGAATATGTTGTGTATGCATGATAACGTCACAAAGGTGCCCCATGATTTCTTGCCATTTCATCATGTCCGTGCACCCCCGTTTCCCACACGCTTTTGCATTAGAATAATTTCTATGTTCAATTATATCATATGCATGGCCATACGGCTAAGTGAAGTTTAGAGAAACACTGATAACGATTTCATCAGCGTTTCCCTAGGTATCAGTAATCATAATGTTGTCAGAAACTGCAAGTGCCTCATAGTTCTCAAATAGCTTCGATTGTGTCACTATCCGTCCCCTTCGTTTCCAACTATATGTACAAGGTCCTAAGGGTTCCGCATAAAATAATAACGCCAGAGAGCCCTGAAAAGCCTTTGTCTCGTTAGAAACTTTGAGACACTAATTATAGAGATTTTGCATGCACCGTTTATAGGTTTCTATCACAATCTGGTTATATCCAAATTCTTTATTCTGATCAAAGGCGCGGAAATCCCCGCCATCGATACTACAATAGGTTCCTTGCCGAGATTCAATGTATTCATAGGTATTCGAACCATCCACGGTTCCCTGTTCCACATTGTATCGAATCACATTGACCGCAAATCTAGTCTGACCGGGACCGATACCACGATCAGAAATCAAAACATAGGATGACCAATCTATATAGAATCCATATCCCATATGCCCGCGAACCAATTCATAGTTAGAATCTCCCCATAAATGGTCTTCATACATACCGGCTGCACTGACGGAGAAAGGAGACATGTCTTGTTGCGAGAGGACTGTCGGAACCCCACATGCCAATGCTGCTCCTAAAAGAATCGCGGTGACTGTATTTTTCATATTCCATTTCATAGGTATGCTCCTTTTTATACTACCTAGTGAGTGCTCATTGAACCATTCCTTAAATGACTCCGCGGCGTTCTGCATCACTAGCCAGCTGATTGGCTTTTGCCAGGAATACATGGGCCAGGTCTACATTTTTCTGTTCATACAGGTATGCATGGTAGTGTCCGGGATTTTTCCCTTTTCCCGTAAATAGTCCACTGTCTACCGTATTCTTCCCATCCAATTTCCAGGAAATAAACATGGGCAGGTAATGATCATTTCCATTCCATTCTCCCATACCTTGATCCTCCCCTGGAGTATCATTTAGAATATTGAATTTAACGATGATACTGTTGGCCTGTGCTTTTTTGAAATAGTCATGAAATTTTTTCAAACATTCCGGATTTTCAATGGTTGCCGCGCGATGATTTTTCATATCAACAATCCAAAGCTTCCCATCTGCCAGGGCCATGAATCCTTTGTCGTAGTCTTCTACATATCCTGAATAGGCAGTAACTTTTGCTACATCAATTCCCATGCGCTTCATTTGGTCTTTGGCTTTTTGCAAGTACTGATCTACTGGTTGTGCATCCGCTTCTCCTTGCTTAGAGGAAGCGTCCGGTTTGCTTTGGGCTGTTGCCGAAGAGGTAGCCGCAGGTGGAGATACACTTTGTTTATCACCGCCGAAATGTTGATAGCCAAGAAATCCTCCCCCAAGAAGAATAATGGCTGCTGCTGCACAAAGAATCCATTTTTGCTGCCCCGCGGTCTCATTTCCTTCATTAGAAGGTCTGGCTTCCTGCCCCTGGAGCGGTGCGCCGCACTTGGGACAAAATTTCTTTCCACTATCCACGGGACTTCCACACTTTGGGCAAAATCGATTCATCGAAATCATCTCTTTTCTCAATTAATCTTATCAGTCTGAATCTGTACAGATATTTTCGTCGGATCGTCTTGTTTTACAATGCCGACACATTTTCCCTCTGCTACTACAAAGTCCCCCACTTTGACTTTATTGGCCTCTGCTGCTTTTTCTGATGGCAAATCAACTAGAATCAAATAATTTTTCCCCGCCATGGTTTTGTTTCCTATGAGCAATCCATAATTTTGGCTATTAGAAAACTGGCTTTTGGTAATCAGCTGACCCGTAACTTTGACTTGTTTATCTTTATACTGTTTCTCTGCACTGGACTGGTCTCTGACATAGTCGTTAATCATGTCATCAGCTTTGACGGAAATACTTCCTCCTGAGGAAGTAGATGTTCCAGAAGACGAATCCGAGCTCGCTGATAAAGCAATCCCTATGACCAAAACCACTGCCGCTGCAATGCCCAGGGGCATCCATTTTTTATATCCCTTTGGGGACGTTTGGGGTGCACTAATGGAAGGATCGAGTGATACCTTCGTTCCACATTCACTGCAGAAATTTTCTTTGGGGTCTAGCACCGCTCCACAATTCGGGCATCTTTTTACGGAAGCCCCGCAAGCTGTGCAAAACATGGCACCTTCCTCTAATGGTGCTCCACATTTAGGACATTTTCTTTCCATTACCGTTTCCTCCTTTGTCCCACTCAGTTCCTAATCTTCAGGAAATATTGATTTCTTCTGCCACATGGTCTTTATGCATTTCTTGTTTTAGCTTAGTTAAAAAATATCTGTCATTTTTATCAAATGTAATCAGTACGACTGCATCAATATGCATGGCTTCCGCTAATGAAAAAAGTAGGTTTAAAGGAATATTGTTGTTATATGCTCCTGATTCGATCCGTGTAATGACGGACCGATTGAGATGCACGCAATTTGCCAGCTCTGCTTGCGAATAGCCATTTAATTTCCTATAATAAGCCACTTTAGCACCAATTAATTTGTATATCGTTAAGTGCTGTCCCAATAGCTTTCATCCTTTCTCTCCGTATTCCTAGTACCAATTATATAATTTGAACGCGTTCCCCGTATTTCCTAATTGTGGTATAAACTTTCCTAGAAAAGCCTCATTTATGATTTCGAAAAGGAATGCAATCTATTATTTTCAGCTTCTGGCATGAGCTTCAAATCATTCTGTCTATATCATACAAAAAGGATTGGACAATCTATGACCATGTCTACCATCTATTTGATAAATGGCCTGATTCGTTTGATAAAATATAAAGAATTTAGTAGGTTCAAATGACGGATACACCGAATACAGGTATCTGTATGGGAAGTTGAAAATGGATCTCCTTCTGTAGCTATGGGCTGAGCTGACCAAAATTCCTAGAGTCGAAATCACAAAAATGAGCAGGATTTTTGAAAGAAGATCGTCGTAGCTTTATGTTTCAAGAGTTGTTCATTGGCAGTATTTATTTGGGAATCCTGATTCCCATTACTAGGGAAACGCTGAATAAATCACCGAATCAGACTCTATATGGATTTTTATACATAGCCTCATCATAACCCTCCTTAAATAGCTCGCTATTCGCGCCCTTTTATTCCTTGCTCTGTATAAAAATCTAAGAATGAAATCTGATAACAATTTAATCAGTGTTTCCCTAGTGATAAAAAATATAAAAGGCAAAATTACCCATACCCAAAAGGAGCAGTGCTGAAATGCTTTTGCATTATGCCACCGTTCCTTTTGAACTTTCAAATCGCTTTTGGAAGATAAGGTTGTAAAAGAGGAATTTTACTCTTATTCAATAAAAAAGAAGCACAAAATTTCTCGAAATATTGCACTCCTGACTATTTTTATTCATTTTGGGAATCTACTTTAGTAACAGCTTGGGAAGCTGTTACTCTATCAATGAGCTCCCCCGCATACTCATATACATAGACAGCACCATACTTTCCTCTCGTTTTCCAGTCTTATAGAAAAGTTATTTGCAGTGTGAAGAGTGGAAGGAAACATCATTCCACCGCCATAGCGGGGCGGTGTGAAAAAATAATCGCAGCGCCGCAGGCGCAGGCCCCTTCGAGAATACCGGCAAGCACCGATTCCTCCCCAAAGCCCATGTTTTTCGCTGCCCCAGGCAGCGGTATATAAAACTCCCCTCTGAACCAGCCCGCTCTGTGGGCCGAACCCATCGTTCGGTGCGCAGCACACGAACGATAGAACCCGGGCGCCGAAGGCGCCTGAACCCTCACGCCCCAAAGGGGCGTGTCCCTAAGAAGTCAGCGTTACGGATTTGGCTTTCTATGTCATATGGCATGATAAGCATTTTGGTGATTAGCCGCTGCCCCCCTTTCAGCAAAGCATGGGACGCAAAAAAGACTGCAGAGTTTTTTCTCTCTGCAGTCTTTTTCCTGTCAGTATTTATCGCCGTAGAGTTCTTTGTTTCTCTGGACGATGGCCATGATGCGGCTGGCCGTTTCTTCGATGGCCTTGTTGGATACGTCGATGACCATGCAGTGGAGCTGGCGCATGACTTCCTTAGCGTAGGAGAGTTCATCTTCTATGCGGGCAATGTCAGTGTAGTTGGCAGTGCCGGAGAAGCCCAGGGCTTTCATTCGTTCGCTTCTGATGGTATTGAGTTTGTAGGGGTCGATGATGAGGCCGATAATGCGGTAAGGCGGAATGTGGAAGATTTCTTCCGGCAGCGGCACTTCCGGTACCAGGGGAAGGTTGGCTACTTTGTATTTCTTGTGGGCCATGTACATGGACAGCGGTGTTTTGGAGGTACGGGACACGCCGATCAAAACGACGTCGGCCTTGGAGAAGCCGGCGGGGTTTTTGCCGTCGTCGTATTTCACCGCAAATTCGATGGCTTCCACTTTGCGGAAGTATTCTTCATCCAGTTTATGGATAATGCCCGGTTTCATTCGGGGTTTGGTGCTGGAAATAGATCCTACCATGTCCATCATGGGTCCCAGGATATCCACATACCGTACGTTTTTGGCTTCTGCCATTTTTTCAAAGGTCTGGCGGAGTTCCGGGCTCACCAGGGTGTGG
>ERZ809201.604-NODE-604-length-16542-cov-3.424638_pt1 | contig 16542 bp, 10 predicted proteins | sample MGYA00520516_ERZ809201 | MGnify/ENA primary metagenome ERZ809201 (study PRJEB31570, sample SAMEA3213006) | Homo sapiens | biome: human-gut; feature: human gut; material: fecal | place: Sweden | collected 2011 ... | reverse complement strand
CGGCCAATACCGCTGTCGAGGCCATTGACCGCCTGCGTGACACGATGCAGTCGCATGAGCGCTGCTCTGTCGTTGAGGTCATGGGCCGCAACGCGGGCCATCTGGCGCTTTACGTCGGCCTCGCCACCGGCGCGACGGCGGTTCTGGTGCCGGAAAAGCCGGTCAATTTTGACAGCGACGTGATTGACCGCATCCGGCAGGCACGGCTTGCAGGCAATACGCACTTCATGATCATTGTCGCCGAGGGTGCAGGCAGCGCAATCGAGATCGGCAAGGGGATCCATGAGGAACTTGGGCTCGACCCGCGCGTGACGATCCTCGGCCATATCCAGCGCGGCGGCACGCCATCTGCGCGTGACCGCGTCATGGCCAGCCGCATGGGCTATCAGGCGGTCAAGGTACTGGCCGAGGGCAAGACCAACCGCGTGATCTGCGCGCAAGCCGGACAAATGGTCGATATTGATATTACGGAAGGGCTTTCCATGAAAAAAGGCCTGAACGAGCAGCAGTATGAGGTACTGCAGGCTATGACAGGCATTGATAACTGAGTGTACAAAAAAATTTGGGTGCGCCGCTTTTGCGGCGCACCCGTTTTTTATCCCAGAGCAGCCTATGGGCATCCGTCATTCCCCTCTCTCATGCAAACTGTTCAGATGCCGTTCTCATGGGACGAGGAAATTCTATGCCTTTGGATGATATTTGTTGTAGACCGCCTTCAAATTCTGCTTGACCAGCTGCGTATAGACCTGCGTGGAGGAAATGTCGCTGTGTCCAAGCATCTGCTGAATGGAGCGCAAATCAGCACCATTTTCAAGCAGATGCGCCGCAAAGCTGTGCCGGAGCGTATGCGGCGTAATATCCTTCTCGATGTGTGCTTTTTCCTGATAGTACTTGATAATTTTCCAGAATCCCTGGCGGCTCATACGTTCGCCGGATACATTGACGAAAAGCGAATGCTCGGTCGGAACTGCAATCATTTTAGGCCGGACAGTTTCTATGTACTCACGCAGTGCCTGAAGCGCTTCCGGATAAATCGGTATGATGCGCATCTTTTCCCCGCTTTCGCAGCGAATGAAACTTCCGGGAAGGCTAACGTCGTCGATATTCAGCCCAATCAATTCGCTGACCCGGATACCAGTCGCATACAAAACCTCAAGCATGGCTTTATCCCGGCAGCCCTTCATTTCTGAAACCTTGGGCTGCTGCAAGAGAAGTTCAACCTCTTTGCCAGTCAGGATCTGTGGAAGCTTTTTTTCAGCCTTGTCAATCTTGATGTTCTGGATAGGATTTTCTTCGATCTCGTGATTCTGAATTGCGAAGATATACAGGCTCTTGATCGAAGCCAATGCGCGGGAAATTGTAGCGGCAGATTTTCCACACGCTTTCATATTGCCCATATAGCTGGACACGACCGTCTGATCTGCATCCAGTACGTCAATGCCTTCGGAGCCAAGATATGACGCATACTGACGAAGATCACGCATATAAGACGCAATCGTGTTGTCAGACGCGTGTTTGGTATGGACGAGGTAATCCTCGTATCGCATAATAATGTCACTCATGCGAAGGCCCTTCCAAAATCAATCAAAATCGTAGTCGCATATTTTTGAGAATCAGAAAAAACCGAACGTATAACGTAATCTTCAGAATTCTTAAGGAATTATGCGATCATAATTATTTCTACCTGCTGCTACACAGGAAGTGATGTTACTATAGCGCAAACATCGGAAAATTTCAAGAAAAAACTAGAGATTCCGAAATTTTTGTAAATTATGACTAGGAATTATGTTAATGATATTATGTCAATAAAGGAACTTCGACGCTCGGAATAACCATGACTTTTTGCAGAAAGCACAATATATGGTGCTATGCTTGCGGGCTTGGGTCGAAATCTTGAAATGAAAGAAGTGCGGCGATAAAATTCATAAGTAGTAAATAATATTTACATTTTGGAACGTGCAAGAGTCCCTTCATCGTCTGCGGCGCCGGGAGTTCTTTTTTCGCGTCCCACCCAGCACGCCTGCTAGCAGTGCAGGCGTAAACATGCAGATCACAATCGGCAGGAATCTGCCGTCTGAATTTTCAAAAAACAAAAGACGGGCCAGGAAACAAACAGCAATGCAGCAACCCGCAACCGCAAGCGCGGCAGGCAGACGCTTCCCTGCCGCATGCTTCGCAGCCAGAAAGCTTCCGAGAAAGACCGCCGCAAAGCTAATGCAGCAAGCCACCGTCGAGATCTGCTTTTGATCGATCGCACCGCCGAGCACAAGCCCCGCCCCCAGCGCCGACAGAGCCAGAAGCGCAGCGCAGGCAATGGCAAGGCATTGCAGAACCGTACGCAGGAAGCTTCCGTTCCAGAATTTTGTTTTCATGTGTTCTCCCCTCCTCTGCAAAAGGGTATGTTTGTCCGGACAGAAAAAGAACCGGCCGAGGTCAATTCCTCAGCCGGTTCGTATGCGGTCAGATGATTTTATTTTTCTTTTTTGGTCTTCTTCTCTTTTTCCTTCTGCTCCTTGCGGGCAGCCAGAGCGGCGGCCTTCTGCTTGGCAGCTTCCTTTTCCGCTGTGTTGTTGGTGGAAACGGCAAACTTCGCAAACTCGACGCGGACGCGGTCAGTAGTCGTTTCGATGACGATGGAATCGTCCTTGATCGAGACAATGTCGCCGATGATGCCGCCGATGGTCGTGATGTTGTCACCGACCTTCAGCGAGTCACGCATCTGCTGCGCTTCTTTTTTGCGTTTGTTTTCCGGGCGGATCATAAAGAAGTAGAACACTGCGATCAGCACGACGAACATGAGGATCATGGACGCGCCGCCGCCTGCTGCACCGGTGGAATCCGCTGCGCTTAAGAAAAGGTACATGGTCTTTCCTCCATATTTGAATTTCGTTTATTATATCGTGTTTGGGGCAACATTTCAAGTCAGCACGACAGGATTTCTGAATAATTTTCCGTTTTATATTTTTTCCGCCAGCTTTTGTGAATATTCCGCGCGGAAATCGCCGAAGGTTCCGGCATCGAGGTTGTCGCGGATGCGGCGGGTCAGCGTATTATAAAAATACAGGTTGTGCATGACGGACAGACGCATGGCAAGCATCTCCTCAGCCTTGAACAGATGGTGGAGATAGGCGCGGGAGTATCTCCGGCACACCGGGCAATCACACTGCGGGTCAATGGGGCCGTCGTCGCGCGTGTACTTTGCGTTTTTGAGGTTGATGCTCCCCTGCCATGTAAAAAGCTTGGCATGGCGTGCGTTTCTGGCCGGCATGACGCAGTCAAAGAAGTCCACACCGCGCGCGACGGATTCAATGATATTCGACGGCGTACCGACGCCCATCAGATAGCGCGGCCGGTCCTTCGGCATATACGGCTCGACCGCCTCGATGATCTCATACATAATCTCGGTCGGTTCGCCGACGGCCAGACCACCAATGGCGTAACCCGGCAGATCGAGTTTGGCAATCTCCTTCATGTGCCAGATACGCAGATCCTTGAACGTCGCGCCCTGATTGATGCCCCAGAGCTGCTGGCCGGGGTTGACGGCGTCCGGCTCTGCGTTATATCTGGCAAGTGCCTCCTTGCAGCGGGCAAGCCAGCGCGCCGTGCGCTCACAGGATGCCTTAGCGTACTGGTATTTTGCTGGGTTTTCCACGCATTCGTCGAACGCCATGGCAATATCAGAGCCGAGGTTCGACTGGATACGCATGCTTTCCTCCGGGCCCATGAAGATCTTATGGCCGTCGAGGTGAGAGGCAAATGTCACGCCCTCCTCCTTGATTTTCCGAAGGCCCGCCAAAGAGAAAACCTGAAACCCGCCGGAGTCTGTCAGAATCGGGCCATTCCACGTCATAAATTTGTGCAGGCCGCCCATGTCGCGCACAACCTCGTCACCAGGACGCAGATGCAGATGATAGGTATTGGAAAGTTCGATCTGGGTTCCGATTTTTTCTAAATCTGCGGCCGAGAGCGCACCCTTGATGGCAGCCTGTGTACCGACGTTCATAAAAACCGGAGTTTGAACTGTCCCATGCGGGCAGGAAAACTCCCCTCTGCGGGCAGCACCCTCTGTTTTTAATACTTTAAACATAGTTACCTCAACTTTTAATAGATAAACATTGCGTCTCCGAAGGAGAAGAAGCGGTAGCGTTCCTGCACGGCAATGTTGTAGGCATTCAGGATCTTTTCGCGGTCTGCAAATGCGGAGACGAGCATGACGAGCGTGCTTTCCGGCAGATGGAAGTTTGTAATGAGCGCATTCATAGCTTTGAATTTGTAGCCGGGATAGATGAAAATATCTGTCCATGCAGAGGCTTCATGGAAATAGCCGTTTTCATCGGCCAGAGATTCAAGCGTCCGGCAGGATGTCGTACCGACACAGACGATCCGTCCGCCCGCCCGCTTTGTTTCGTTGATGATATCCGCAGTTTCCTTGGAGATCATGCAGAATTCGGAGTGCATGTGGTGCTCTGTAATTTCCTCGGCCTTGACGGGACGGAACGTGCCGAGGCCGACGTGCAGCGTGATATACGCTTCCCTGACGCCCTTGGCGGCGAGCTTATCCAGCAGCTCCTGCGTAAAGTGCAGACCGGCTGTCGGCGCGGCGGCAGAGCCGTTGATTTTGGGATAGAGGGTCTGATAGCGCTCACCGTCCTGCAGTTCTTCCTTAATGTACGGCGGAAGCGGCATCTTGCCAAGCCGTTCAAGCACCTCAAGGAAGATTCCTTCATAGTGGAACTGCACAAGCTTGTTGCCGTCATCCCTCTCCCCTACTACAGTTGCCGTCAACTCGCCGTCTCCGAATGACAGTTCGGTCCCAGCATGTGTTTTGCGCCCCGGCTTTGTGAGGCATTCCCAAACGCCGTTGCCCTGATCCTGCAACAGCAGCACCTCAACAGCACCGCCGGTTGGAACCCTGTGTCCAAGCAAGCGCGCAGGAAGCACGCGCGAGTTGTTCATAACCAAGCAGTCTCCCGGCTGCAGGAGTTCAAGCAGATCGTAAAAATGCCGATGTGTAATCGCGCCTGTTTTCCGGTCGAGCGTCATAAGCCGGGATGCGTCGCGCCGTTCCAGCGGCGTTTGCGCAATCAATTCTTCCGGCAGATCATAGTAAAAGTCATGTGTTTTCAACAAATACAGCCCTTTCTGATATGCTGATTTTTTCCGCGATTCACATTGACACCCCAAATTGAATATGATATGATGAGGCCGTTGGAAGTCGTGGACATTTGTTCATAGCACAAGTACAGCATTTTCCTGTGCGAACTAAATGTATTATATTACATTCCAAAGTGACATGCAACCGGAACTTTCCGGTGAGTTTGAGGATGGGAGTTTTCATCATGGAGAAATTCAGAGTCGGTATTATTGGCGCAACGGGTATGGTCGGGCAGCGGTTTGTGCTGCTGACAGCAAATCATCCGTGGTTTACCCCGGTTGTTCTGGCTGCCAGCACACACAGTGCAGGCAAGACCTACGCGCAGGCAATTGGTGAAAAGTGGCATATGGCCGATCCCATTCCCGAAAGCGTCAAATCCATGATCGTAATGGATGCAGAGGCAGATGCGGAAGAGATTGCGAAGCAGGTTGATTTTGTGTTCTGTGCCGTCAACATGAAAAAAGACGAGATTAAGGCACTTGAGGAGCGGTACGCAAAGCTTGAATGCCCGGTCGTGTCCAACAATTCTGCCCATCGCCACACGCCTGATGTTCCGATGGTCGTACCGGAGATCAACGCCGACCACATCCGTATCATTGACACACAGCGCAGAAGGCTTGGTACCCAGCGAGGTTTTATTGCCGTCAAATCGAATTGCAGCCTGCAAAGCTATGTACCAGCACTGCACCCGCTGATGAAATACGGCATAGAAAAGGCGCTGGTTTGTACCTATCAGGCAATTTCCGGTGCCGGCAAGACGTTTGAAACATGGCCGGAAATGCTCGATAATGTAATCCCATACATCGGCGGCGAAGAGGAAAAGTCCGAGCAGGAGCCGTTGAAACTCTGGGGCCATATCGAAGACGGCAAAATCGTCGATGCGACAGAGCCCAACATCACCGCACAGTGCCTGCGCGTGCCTGTGTCCGACGGCCATATGGCAGCCTGCCTTGTTTCGTTCAAGGGAGAAAAGCCGTCGATTGAGCAGATTAAAGCAGACTGGGCGGCATTCTCCGGACGTGCGCAGGAATTGAATCTGCCGTCGGCGCCAAAGCAGTTCCTGCACTACTTCGAGGAAGCCGACCGTCCGCAGACGAAACTGGACCGCATGCTCGAGGGCGGTATGGCCGTATCTATCGGGCGGCTGCGCCCCGATACGCAGTACGATTACAAATTTGTCTGCCTGTCCCATAATACCCTGCGTGGAGCAGCTGGCGGCGCAGTTTTGCTGGCAGAACTGCTTTGCGCGGAAGGATATATCACAAAGAAATAATCCCGAAGGGAGCGATTCTTTGAAAAAGCCCATATTTGAGGGCGTTGCGACTGCGCTCGTCACGCCTTTCAAGCAGGGTACGATCGATTTTTCCGTCATGAACCAGCTGCTGGATCTCCAGCTTGCAGCAGGCGTTGACGCAGTTGTTGTCTGCGGAACGACCGGCGAGGCATCTACCATGACAGACAACGAAAAGCTTGCACTGATTGCGCATACAGTCAAATATTGTGCTGGACGATGCGGAGTCATCGCCGGAACAGGTACAAACGACACGGCTCATACATTGCAGTTGAGCCGTGTCGCTGCATCTATGGGCGTGGACGCGGTTCTTCTTGTAACGCCCTATTACAACAAGTGCACGCAGGCAGGATTGATCGCGCATTATACGGCAGCAGCTGACACCGTTCCCTGCCCCGTGATCGTCTACAACGTGCCAAGCCGCACGGGTGTAGATATCTCGGTTGAGACGTGCCGAACGCTCTGCGAGCATCCGAATATTGGTGGAATCAAGGAAGCTAGTGGAAGCATACCGAAAGCCATGCGCATTCTGGATGCTTGTGCGGAAGAACTTCCGCTCTGGAGCGGAAATGACGATCTGACTGTCCCGCTGATGGCAGTCGGTGCACGGGGCGTGATCTCCGTTTTATCAAATGTACGGCCCAAGTTGACACTGCAAATGGTTCGTGCCTGTCAAGCGGGGGAATATGCACAGGCCGGCCATATGCAGACGTCTCTGATGGGACTTGTGGACGCGCTTTTTTGTGAGGTCAATCCGATCCCAGTGAAGCAGGCGCTGGCGCTGGAGGGCGTTCCAACGGGCCTGCCGCGCCTGCCGCTGACACCGTTGAGCGGTTCGCATTTGCCGATTCTGGAGCAGATGCTGTCTGCCATGCCGGAGCCATAATCCCATTGGTTCACCATAATTTTTTTATAATTTAATCCGCAAAAAGTTATTCACACTGTCAACAGATTTGTCAACACGCGAAATTTCCACATATTTCGACAAATACGCGTCTTTTTGCTAGCATCTTACAGGAGCGAAAAACGAAGAACTTTCACGACATAGCGCACAGATATTGTTTACATAACGCATTTATGCAGGAGTTTTTGCAGGTTTGCATGCAAAACGCCCGGCGGCAGGTACTAGCCGCCGGGCGTTTTTATTTGAGTGTTTCGCTGTGATTAAGAACAGAGACGCTGTAGAGAAACAGGACGTCCTGCGAGTTAAACGTCAGCCAACTGCTAAGACGTTCCGGCTGCACATAGCGGATATCGACCAGCGTGATCTTCGCATAAGCCTCAGTCAAAAGCGGCGCAAGACTGCTGGCAAATGAATCACGGAAGATCACAAGTTCACGGTCCGTATCCGCGCTGGGGTTTGTGATCGTGAGCAGGGATTTTGATCCGGAGAGGAACATGGAATACGGGTCCCCCTCTGTCAGCGCAGATAGATCATACACTGGCTCAGTACCGCCTGTCTCATAATCGTAGGCTGTGCAGCTGCCAAGTGTCTTGTTCGTCAGATAGCAGAGTGTATCTGGGGCAAGCGGCAATGCCGACTGGCCGTAGTAGACACCGTAGAATGGCGTGTCAGCCGTCACCGTATCATATTTCTCCGACAGTTTCACACCCATTGCTTCTGCTAATTGACTTGCAACCGGCACAATCGCCTCTTGTCTCCAGTGCAGATCAGTACGATAATAGCTGTTCAGAGACAGCACTGGCATCAGGTCGATTGCTTCCGCATAAGGCATATTCTTCTGAAGCAGCGCGGAAAACGCACTGTAGTCAAGCGACGGATAGCCATTCTGCCGCGCAAGAAACGCTCCCTTATCCGGGATAACAGCTTCATAGATTTTTACCTCTGTCCCAGCCAGATATGTTTCATAGATGTATTGAAAGCGCTCTGCAGCATGTTGAACAGAGGCTTCGTTCAACGGGTATTCCAGCTTGGCAGCGTAGCCTTCTGTAAGGTAGATGCCGTTATTGTCCTTTTCACGCAGCACATCCAGAAGTACGGCAGCCTTGAGCCGCCGGAATCCGTCACGCAGCGGGAACTGGTCGAGCGTGTACGATTCAAATTCCGTCATAAACTTGCCGTTTAAAATAGACGCAGCTGTCAGTTCTGGTTTCTGCGTCAGTTTCCGGCGTTCACTCTGCGAAACCGTATCGTCTGGCTTCAGGAGGCTCCAAACCAGAAATCCGAGCAGGAACGCAGCCGTCAGGCAGACGACTGCATAATTCTTTCGTTTTTCCATTGCATCCTCCTAAAAACGGAAATACAGGAACGGGTTAAACGAGCCGTCAACTAAAAATGCTGTACAAACGGCAAGAAGTGCAGTTAGACCGACTGGCTCCAGAATAGCAGAAATCATTCTTCCCATGCGGCTGTGCTGTGCCACTGTATACAGTTTTTTCGGCAGCGGCATTGCGCCCAGAACAGCGAGCAGGAGCAATACGGCGCAGCTGCGCAGTTCGTACACGCTTTCCGTGCTGACTAGCGGAAGACCTCCGCCACCAAACATGGCACGGATAGACTGTGCGGCGTCCTGTACGCTGGACGCATCAAACAGCACGAAGCCGAGCGTCACAAACAGGAGCACATAGACGTGGTTCAACACGCGCAGCTTTTGAAGTCCACGCAGCAAAAACAGCTTTTCCGCCGTGAGTAGGATTGCGTACAGGAGGCCCCATAGGACAAAATTCCACGCCGCGCCGTGCCACAGGCCGGTTGCAAGCCAGACAAGCAGGATATTCAGCAGCTGCCGGGCGCTCCCCTTCCGGTTTCCACCCAAAGGAATATAGAGATAGTCACGGAACCAGGAGCCGAGCGAGATATGCCAACGCCGCCAGAATTCCGTGATGCTGCCGGACAGATAGGGGTACCGAAAGTTCTCCGGGAACCGGAAGCCGAAAATCCGGCCAAGGCCGATGGCCATGTCGCTGTAGCCGGAAGAATCATAGTAAATCTGCAAGGTGAACGCAACCGCGCTCAGCCAGTAGTACAGAACTGACAGATCGGCGGACGCGCGGAAGCTTGAAACCAACTCTCCAAGCAGATTGGCAAGCAGGATCTTTTTCGCAAGACCCAGAACAAAGCGCCGCGCACCGGCGGCAGCCTCCGATACGCTGTGCTCGCGTGTTTTCAGCTGCACGGCGATGTCGGAATAGCGGACAATCGGCCCGGCGATCAGCTGTGGGAACATGGCGATATATGCCGCAAGATCGATGAAATTCCGCTGTGCTGGAACTGTCCCGCGGTACACGTCCACGGTGTAACTCAAAATCTGGAACGTATAGAAGCTGATGCCGACCGGGAGCGCAAGGCGCAGCAGCGGCACAGACAGCCCGGTCAGCGCGTTCAGGTTTGCAATCATGAAATCGGCATACTTGAAATACGCAAGCGTCCCGAGGCTCAGGAGAACAGACAGGACCAGAAACAGCTTCACCCGCCTGGTATCGCGGAAGCGCTCGATCAGCCGTCCGAAAATATAGCCTTGCAGGATGGAGACGAGCATGACCGGCAGATAGCGCGGCTCACCCCAGCCGTAAAACACAAGGCTCGACAGGAGCAGCACGCCGTTTTTCGCCCGTTTGGGTACGAGAAAGTAGACAAGCAGGACAGCGGGGAGAAAATAAAACAGAAACGGAACACTAGAAAACAGCATGGCGGCCCTTTCGGTTTACATAAATTAATTATTTCACGCCACGATCGGCTCGTCAGTGATGACAACAGCGCCAGAATACGCGGCCTGCAGCTTGTCGCGGAAGGTGTTGACGAGATCCTCCGCGCCGAAGCACAAAATCAGATAGTTGTCAATCGAGACAACGATCAGCTTGTCCGGGAAACCGCACATCCATTGCTTGGCCATGATATAGTCCTTGATTTCCTTTGCTGCCTCGTCCAGCTTCCCCGCGTCGGTCAGGCGCAGCGCACCGCAGGTGAAGGTATTGCCGTTCATCATGTGGAACAGCGACGCGCCGTCATCCGCCATCGCAACAACGGATGCAGGGATGCTCAGCAGATACTCGACATCGGACGCGTTTTCAAGCCCAACTGTCCCAGGCTTGCCGTCGGTCATGTTGGCCTCGGAATAATCGCCGCCCGCCGCAGGGAATTTTTCGTCTTCGGAATAGCTTGCCCAAACGGTGTTCAGAATGGTCAGCGCGTCGGGAATTTCCGACGCGTCCGGCTGCGCGTCAGACTTTGCCGCACAGGCTGTCAGAGAAAGCGCCGTCAGAGCAGCCAAAAAAATCGCAATCAGTTTTTTCATGTTAGAACTCCTTTTGAATCTTTTTCTGGCGCGGGATTCTCCGCGTCCACTCTACAGACGCGTTTTTACGCCGCGGGTTTTGTCAGTATACGCGATAGTTGTGAACAATTCATGAATAATCTGCGGGCAGGCACAAATCGTGCCTGCCCGCATGGAAGCAAAGGAGTTATTTTACAAGATACCGGTGCAGCATCGCTGCAATCTGTGCGCGGGTCGCTCGACCGCGCGGCAGGAGGTTGCCGTTCGAGCCCTGCATGACGCCTGCTCCGCAGGCCCACTGCATGGCGGGGAACGCATAGTCGGAGATTTCCGCTGCGTCGGCATAGCTGAGGATATTTGTATCCTCGCCAACACTTACATCGACTCCCTTGTACTTTGCGTACCGGTACAGGATGGCCGCCAGCTGTTCGCGGGTAATGGAATCGTTGGGCCGGAAGCTTCCGTCTGCATAGCCGGTATAGACGCCGCTCTGTGCGGTCCATGCGACAGCCTCGGAATACCACTGACCAGACCTGACGTCTGTAAAACGCGCCTCGGCAGTCGGTGCAGGGCTTCCCTCCATGCGCCAGAGAATTGTCGCCATCATCGCACGGGTCGCAGTCAGATGCGGACCGAAGCGGGTATCGGAAACGCCCTGCATCACGCCTCTTCCGCAGACGAACATCACGTCGTCATAGAACCAGTCAGCGATAGTCACATCCTCGAAGAAACGATTGCGTGTCCATGCGGCATATACCGTTTTGTCAGCATCCAGTGTAACGGAAGTCACGCGCTGCGTCAGCGCCTCATCTGCGTACCAGCCATCGAACGTATAGCCATAGCGATAAGCAGAATATTCCGCAAGATCAATGACTGTGCCCTTAATCTTAACAACCGGCTCAAGCGAACTACCACCGTTTGTCTCAAACGTGAGTTTATAATAGGGCAAAACGTAGCCGCCAGTTACAGGAAGCTCTTCTGTTTCCTCATAATTGCAGATCGTACAGCTGCGTACCCTTTCTCCCGTTTTTGTCGAGGTCGGTCTGCGTACAATCGACCATTCTCCAAACCTGTGTACTCCCATATCCTTGATATGATCGCAGCGGGCGCAGACATGCCAATGTCTCTGCTCGTTTGTAATCCACTCTGGCTTATAAGTATGACCAAGCGGCTCACCATACTTCTTGCCACAGAATTCACAGGTCGCCTGCTCTGTGCACGTTGCTTCGCCGCCGGAGCAATTCTCTGTTTCTGTGTGGATGGCATCTCTCGAGCAGACGCGCGTATGCGTGCCGTTGTCGTTGGATGTCCACGCGCCGTAATCATGTCCAAGCGGATTGCCGTACTCAAAGGTTTCCGTGCCCTTTTCGCCGCAGACAGTGCAGGACTTGTAATAGACCGCTTTTTCCGTGCAGGTTGCGGCGGATTTCAGGTACTTCTCTTCTGCTGTTTCAGCGGTGAAGTTGTGCGCCTTCATTTCACCGTATTCACTGCCGCAAGTCTCGCAGACCGCTTTTGCAGTGCAGGTCGCTGTGCCGCCGGTGCAGTTGCCCGTTTTCGTGTGAGCGGCATTTCTGGAGCAGGTACGGGTATGTGTGCCGTCACCGTTGGAAGTCCATGCGCCATAGTCATGTCCAAGCGGATTGCCGTACTCAAAGGTTTCCGTGCCCTTTTCGCCGCAGACAGTGCAGGACTTGTAATAGACCGCTTTTTCTGTGCAGGTCGCGGCGGATTTCAGATACTTTTCTTCTGCTGTCTCAGCCGTGAAGTCATGCGGCAGAAGATTACCGTATTCCGCCTTGCAGTCCTCGCAGACTGCTTTCTTTGTACAGGAGGCTGTGCCGCCATGGCAGTCGTCCGTCTCTGCGTGGCTGGCATCTCTCGAGCAGACGCGCGTATGCGTGCCGTTGTCGTTGGATGTCCACGCGCCGTAATCATGTCCAAGCGGATTGCCGTACTCAAAGGTTTCCGTGCCCTTTTCGCCGCAGACAGTGCAGGACTTGTAATAGACCGCTTTTGCTATGCAGGTTGCAGCAGATTTCAGGTACTGTTCTTCTGTCGTTTCAGCCGTGAAGTTGTGCGCCTTCATTTCGCCGTATTCACGGCCACAATCCGTGCAGACTGCTTTCTTCGTGCAGGAAGCCGTGCCGCCGTGATGGGCGGCTCTTTCTGCTTCTGCCTGGCAGCAGGAGTAGACTTTCCAATGGTTTTCACCGTCATGCTGCCAGTCGCTCAGTACGCCGGTGTGGTTATCAGGGTCCTTTTCGCCATATTCAAAGGTTTCCGTTCCCTTTTCGCCGCAGATGGCGCAGGACTTGTAATAGACTGCTTTTGCTGTGCAGGTCGCGGCAGATTTCAGATACTTGTTGTCTGCTTTTTCGGCCGAGGGGTCATGCTCTGAAGTCTTTGCGCCGCAGGCATCGCACTTATGGTCGTTATCCGAATCAAAATGGCCTGCTTTCTCTTGTGCCGCGCCGCAGATTTCGCAGACGTGCCAGTGGTTATATCTGTCTTGCTTCCACTCACTGCTATAGCTGCATGCTTCCTTCTCGACATGGCTGGAATCTCTGGAACAGGTGCGCTGGTGCTGACCATTTTCGCTGGACGTCCATGCGCCCCAGTCGTGGCCGAGAGCGGTATCTGCAGCGGAAAAAGTGTCGCTTGTGCTGATTTCACCGCATTCGCAGGACAGGTAATAAACCGCATCGTTCAGGCAGTCCGCAGGTGTTTTCAACGTCTCGTCATTCTGAACTTGTTGATCAAAGACATGTGTATGGAGCGGAGTCCAGTGCGCGTAGAGCGTCTGTTCTTCGGTATTCTCAGGCATAATGTCGGTTGCCTGAATCTGTGTGCCGCCCTCTGCTTCTGTGAACCAGCCGTCGAACGTGTAGCCTTCCCGGCTCAGGACGGGAAGTTCACCATAGGCACGGCCCCAAGGTACTTTTCTAGGCATTAGGGCACCGTTGGACTCAAAATGAACTGTGCAGAAATCCAGAACCGTGAACTTGACTGCATTCGAGCGTCCGGCTCTGTAGTTCGCAGTTTCCGCTGTTGTGGCGTAGGCCCAGAATTCGCCTGCATCGACAGCCTGTGTAAAGGAATAAATCACCTCATTGTTGCTGTCATTGTCGGCATAGATCAGCGACGGGTGCTCCGCATAGCGATATGTGACCTCCGCGTTTTCCATCACGCCGGTGACGGAGAGCGTCTCATAAAGCGAGTCGCCCTTCAGGAACTCGGTCTTCAACATGCTGAGTTCGAGGTCGGGCTCTGCCTTGTGGATGGTTCCGCCGATGGTGAAGGTATCCGTCGTCGTGCCGTTCTCGAATACGAACTGCTCTGCATTTTCTCCGGTGAGCGTTACCGTGACGGTGACTGTTTTGCTATCCCCGGCTTCGGGAGAATCAAAGACAGCCGAGATCGTGCAGCCAGTTCCGTCTTTAAACTCAAGCGTAAAATCTCCGGCCTTATAGGGAGCACCGAAATTGGTCACCGGGAAATCAGGCGTTCCGTCGTAATACTTCTCTACCTTTGCATTGTTGATGCTCATCGTCCGCTCGAGGACCGTCCGCGAATCTGCGGTAACAAGATACAGTATCTGGTCGCTCCTGTACGCTACCTGAGCATTCGCATCGTCCGAGGAGAAGTATGCGGCGTAATCCTCCTCATAGGCGTTGGAGAACGCCACAGGGTAGCTTGCATTTCCGACAGTCACGCCGACGGATGCGCCGGGCTCCATGGGAGCAGAAATGGACAGCGTCTTGCCGGAGGGCAGATAGACGTTATTTGCCGCACCGGAGACGGTGTTGTTTCTCACAGTGGGCGCACCGCTGAGCTTCAGCTGACCGGAATTCTTGGGATTGACATAAATTCCGCCGCCGCTGCCCGCCGTGTTGTTTTCAATCGTACCGCCGGAGAGATTGCAGATCGAGCCGGAGCGGTAAATATAGACGCCGCCGCCGTTGCCCGTGGCGGTATTTCCGCTGATAACGCCGCCGGACATATTCAGTACGGACGGTTCGCGGTTAAGGTAGATTGCACCGCCATCCACAGACGAGTTCCCGGTGATTTTGCCGCCGGAGAGGTTAAACGTGGATGTGCCGTACACATGCACCGCGCCGCCCTCGCTGGCCGCCTGATTGCTGCTGATTTCGCCGCCGGTCATGGTTGCCGTTACGCCATTGTAGAGATAGACCGCGCCGCCGTACTGGCTGGATGTATTGCCGGTGAGCTTTGCGCCGGAGATGGTGACCGTACCGCCTGCCATGTTGATGACGCCGCCGTCGCCGTTCGTGGCCTTATTGCCAGAGATCGTGCCGCCGGCCAGATTGATCGTGCCGCCGCATTCGGAATAGATCACGCCGCCTTTTTGCGCTGTGTTGTTGGCGATCGTGCCGCCGTACATGTTCACGGTGCCACCCTTGTTGTCTGTCTTGTTCAGGAAGATCGCGCCGCCGGACTTGTTGCCGTTGTTGCCGGAAATTTCGCCGCCGTAGATGTTCAGCACACACTTGCTGTCATCCAGCGCGATGGCGCCGCCGCCCTTTCCGGTGACCTTACCGCCGGTGATCGTACCGCCGAAGATATCCAAGGTACTCTGGTAGAGATACACGCAGCTGCCGCCCCAGACGCTCTTGGTCGCGCCTTTGATCGTGCCGCCTCCGGCGCAGTCGCAGAGGACGAGCCGTCCGCCGTTTTTGACTATGATCTTATTCGTGCCGTTGCTGGCGAAGGTGTTTCCGCTCAGGCAGAGGTAGAGCGTTGTGCCGTCCACCACCAGATTGCTGTTGATGGTGACATTCTGCGACAGATACACATAAGCGGTTTTATTGGTGTACGAAATGGCGTCTGTGCCGTTCCATGCCGTGAACGTCTGGGCGGTGTGCGCGGTATGATCCCCTGCCGCAGTGTCGCCGCCGCAGATGCAGTGCTCATGGAGGAATGTCCAGTGAGCGTAGAGCGTATGCGCCTCGCGGGAGGACATAATTGTGGTTTCCTCCACCTTCGTGCCGCCGTCTTTCTCGGTGAACCAGCCGTCGAAGCGGTAGTCCGCGCGCGTTGGCGTCGGCAGCGAGCCGTAGGGCGAGTCGGGCTGAACGAGTTTGCTCTCTTCGCCCGCGTTCAGTGTACCGCCGTTCGGGTCGAGGGTAACCTTGACCGCAGAAATGGTGCTGCGCAGGTACAGATTATAGTATTCGCCATCTTGTTGTATTTCCAGCTGCCCGTACTCCGGGTTGTCGCAGAAGATGCGGTCGAGGTAAGGCTTCGCCCGAGACTCCGAATTAATTTGCAGAGAATTCAAAAGAACAGACGCGCCGTTTTGGGTGATGCCGGTGAAGTAAACGCCGAGCTTTGCGTCTGCGTCCGTGTTTATGCGGGCGGTAAACTGGATCTGCGTGTCCGGATCGCTGAGATAGAGGTTGTTCTGGGCGGAATTGACCGTGTTGTCATAGATATACGGGGCGATCTCGCCGCCGCCTCCATACACGCTGCCCATGTATATTCTCTTTTCAGACGCAAACGGCACCAGATAGAGGCCGCCGCCTGCTTCGGCGGCAGTATTGCTGGTGATGCGGCAGTTCCGGTAACCGATGTAGCAGACGCGGACATACGCGCCGCCGCCCTGTTTGGCCGTGTTGCCGGAGATCGTGCCGCCGTAGAACTCGCAGCGACCGGTATTCTGGCTGTAGAGGCGGCTGCAGTAAACGCCGCCGCCCGCTTCGGTGGCTACGTTGTTCTGAATCTCGCCGCCGTTGAGATGGAACTTTGCGCCGGAGGAGGCGTAGATACCGCCGCCGTTGGTGGCCCGATTGCCCGAAATGATGCCGCCATTGATGTTGACTGTCTCACCTTCTGAACCC
>ERZ809201.603-NODE-603-length-16545-cov-4.370224_pt1 | contig 16545 bp, 16 predicted proteins | sample MGYA00520516_ERZ809201 | MGnify/ENA primary metagenome ERZ809201 (study PRJEB31570, sample SAMEA3213006) | Homo sapiens | biome: human-gut; feature: human gut; material: fecal | place: Sweden | collected 2011 ... | reverse complement strand
TTTATCCTGTCCGCCACGCCTATGGAAATAGAGAGCGTTACCGGCTGGCCGGTTCCCGTATCTATCTCGCGCACCTCGTCGAGAAGGGTAAAGCGCTGCTGCTCAAGCTCCGCTATGCGCTTTGCCTCGAACACGAAGAAGAACTTGCTGTTGTCGTACCTTCTGTATACGCCCTCCATGGCGGTAACAAAGTCGCTTACCCTGCGCTCCACCTCCGAGAGCACGCTGTTGCGGTGAAACTGCCTGTCGGTCATAAGGTCGTCGTAATTGTCAACCTGTATCAGCCCCACCGTGGGCATCTGCTCCTCGTAAAGTCGGGAATAATGCAGTGCCTCGGTCCTGTCCAGCCAGTACTGGAAGGTGAGCCGGGTCTCTGTGCGTATGCGCTGTACCGGCATGCTCATGAGCTGGAAGTGCTGGCCGTTATACTCTATGGACTGGGCCTTATTGGGGAAGCGCGGATCCATATCGGGTATGAGCCTTCGTATGTCGCTGCCCGGGAAGATCTCGCCGAAGGCGTCGTTGCACCAGACTATCTTTCCGCCGCTGTCGAACAGCACGCAGGGTATGGCTATGTTGGTTATGATGTTGCCCGCCGTGGTGTCGTTTTCCCGGAATATGTCGTTCATGGCGTATTTGACCGTCTTTTTGTAGGACAGCACCGAGAAAAAGCCTATGCAGAAGCAGATGGCGCACAGGGCAAACAGCACATACGCCACCCACCTGTCCAGGAATGTCAGATACAGCAGCCCACAGGCCGCCGCCGCCGCTATGAACAGAGGTATAAACGCAAGCTGCGGTTTTTTGTCCATAATACCTTCCTCCCAAGGAAAAAGCTTTTTCTCGGCTTATTTGTGCATTCGCTCCATGTAGCTTCCGCGCATACGGAAAAGCCTGTCCGCAGCGCCTATAATACAAAGCCCGTAAATGCTGTACGGAAAAAGCAGCACCATGGCCGCCGCCGAAATCACCGTAAACGCCGTGCCCCGGAGCTTCACCCTTACCATGAACGCCATCAGGCAGACGCCCATGAGCGCATACGGCCCCGCCACCGCGCATTCCACCGCCGTGACTATGGCGGAAGAATTGGTTATCTTCAGCGCGGATATGATTATGGCGCCTATTATCATCACAAGGCTGCCATAGGTAAAGCCCCGGGAAAGCTGCCACAGGTGGAACTTCGCCATGGGCTTGAGCTTTGCGCCCTTCGCCCTGCAAAGAGCCCTTGCCGCCACTACGTTCGCCAGACCTGCGCCCATGCCCATGCACATCATTGCCATTACCGCCATGTCGGGAGCCTTGTATTCCAGGTATGCCGCCATCTTGCGCAGCATCTCGGCCTTATCCCCGTCTATGCCCATCTGTGCCGCGGTCTTTTCCACCGCGTCGCCGAATGCGGCCATGTACTGTAAATAATAGGCGAAGGGGCCCTCCCCGTTGAGCAGCGCCGGAACGCAGGTGATTATATATATGCCCAGCGCCGCAAAGAACGCCCCTATCACCGCCGCCGACCGGTAGGGCAGTTTATTTATGAAGATATAGGTCATCGCTATGCCCGCGGGTATGAACATCACCAGCGCGCCTATTATGCTCGAGTCCACAGTTCCCGCTATGCATATTATGCCGCCTGCGGCCGTTATCGCGGCTATGGCCAGCCCCCCATAGCCCCATACCGTGCCGGCAAAGGCCAGCAGCGCAGGCATCAGCATAAGGCCCACGGGGAAGATATACGCTATTGCCATGGCTCCCGCGCCTATGCCGAAGGCGGCGAGGGTGGCTTTTATGCTCAAAGGCTTCAAAGGTCACATTTCTCCTTGTATAGATAATTTATTATACATCGGATTTGTTTTTTTAACAACTGCGGGATATGGGAGGCGGGGCCGCCAAAAAACCCTTTATTTTCTTAAAAAAGCTATTGCGCAGGGCTTTTCCCGGTGATATAATACGAAAGCTAGCGTGCTTCTTGCTCTGCCCAAAGTGCGGCAGGGCCACAAGACCATAAGGAGGTGAAAAGCGTGAACAAGTATGAAGCTATGTACATCGTTACCCCTGAGATGGAGGACGAAGCCATCAAGGGCGTTATCGAAAAGTTCTCCGGTATCATAACCGCCAATGGCGGCGAGATCGAAAAGACCGATGAATGGGGCCGCAAAAAGCTGGCTTACCCCATCGATTATAAGACCGAGGGCTATTATGTGCTGGTGAATTTCGCAGCAGCTCCCGAGCTGCCCCGCGAGCTTGAGCGTAACTTCAGGAATGACGAAAGCATCCTGCGTTACATGGTAGTTCGCCAGAACGGCTGATTAAACCAAGATTTTAGCTGAAAGGATGGTACAAAAATGAACAAAGCAATCCTTATCGGCAACCTCACCCGCGACCCTGAAGTGAGGACCACCGGCAGCGGCACCACTGTGTGCACCTTCACCATCGCCGTGAACCGCCGCTTCCAGAATCAGGCCGGGGAGCGGGTATCCGACTTTTTCAACATCGTAGCATGGCGCCAGCTCGGCGAGCTCTGCGGCAAGTATCTTTCAAAGGGACGCAAGGTCTCCGTTATCGGCGAGATACAGAACCGCAGCTACGACGCGAAAGACGGCTCAAAGAGATATATTACTGAAATAATCGCAGATGAGATCGAATTCCTCACCCCCAAGGGCCAGGAGGGCGGCAGCGGCAGCGGCGGCTATGAGCGCAGCGGCTTTGAGCGCCAGAACACTCCTGCCCCCGAGGGCTTCTCTGAGATAGAGGACGACGAGCTGCCCTTCTAAGCAGGGGCCATCTAGCCAATGAAAGGAGATTCACCAAATGGAAGAGCGCAAAATGAAGCCCCGTCCCCGCAAGTCCAGGCGTAAGGTATGCGGTTTCTGTGTAGATAAGGTCGAGCACATCGATTATAAGGATACCGCACGTCTTCGCAAGTACGTAAGCGAGCGCGGCAAGATCATGCCCCGCCGCATGAGCGGAGTATGCGCAAAGCATCAGCGCGAGCTGGCCATCGCCATCAAGCGCGCCCGCATCGTTGCCCTTCTGCCCTACGTAGCAGACTGATAAAACAACGGCCATTTAACTCCGAAGAACGTTAGCTGAGCCCGCCATTTTCATGGCGGGCTTTAGAGTGTCAAAAAAGTGGCTGAACGCCACTTTTTTGAGTTTTACGGGTTTTGCCTCTCGCATTAGCTCCCGGGCGGCAAAACCCGCAAAGTACGAAAACCTCTGGGTTTTCATCCGTTCTGACGCACATGTCGTCAGAGCCGGATTGAACATAAGGGGCTGCGGCCCCTTATCAACCCCAGGGTTTTTCGATCAAAACAGAAAGCAGAAATCGTATATATAAAAAAATAAAAATTACGTGCAATAAAAACCAACGATTCTCCGTTTACAGGGTGAAAGGAGTAAGAGAATATGCTTATATGCCTGAATGCTGTTGCTGAATGTGGGCAGAGCGAACGGGAAGAAATGGAGAACTGCATGATGGAGCTGTCAGCGGGGAACACGGCTGCCATGGAGCCGCTGTACCGGATAGCCAATCCTTCAGTATACGCCTTCGCGCTGTCCCTGCTTAAAAGCTCCCACGACGCGGAGGAAATAGCGCAGGAATGCTTTGTGCGTGCTTACCTCGGCGCGGCGGGATACAGGCCCCAGGGCAAGCCGATGGCCTGGCTTATAACAATAACCAGAAATCTCTGCATGGAAAAATTGCGTGAGCGGGGAAAGCGTTCCGACATCCCGGAGGAGGACTGGGACAAATACCTTGAGCAGACGCCGGCCTCGCCGGAGGACAGGCTGGTTTTGGAGCAGTGCCTGAAGGCTCTGGACGACAGCGAACGGCAGGTAGTGATACTCCATGCCGTAGGCGGCATGAAGCACAGGGAAACGGCTGAGCTTCTCGGCCTGCCGCTTGCGACGGTGCTTTCAAAATACAGCAGGGCAATAAAAAAGCTTAAATCAAAACTTGAAAAAAGGGAGGGCATTTAAAGTGAGCAACAGGCGTACGGAAGAAAGCGTAAGACGGGCATTTGGCAATGCCGCTCCGAATAATCTTAAAGAAGTAATGGGAAAATGCGAGGAGCAGAAAGGAAGGGTAATAATATTGGAAAATACGGCAAAAAAGAAAAGCGGCAGAGTATTCAGCAGGGTTATGGCAGCGGCAGCGGCGCTGGTTCTGATAGTAACTGGAACATACTTATACGGAGCCAATCACAGAGTAGCTTCCACCGTAGCGCTGGATGTTAACCCAAGCATAGAGCTTGGGGTGAATAAGAAGGAACAGGTAGTATTGGTAACCCCGAAAAACGAGGACGGAGTAAAGGTCATAGGCGATATGAAGCTTAAGGGAAGCGACCTCAAGGTGGCGGTAAACGCCATAATAGGTTCAATGCTTAGGGAAGGATATATATCCGAACTGGCCAACTCCATACTTATAAGCGTAGATAGCGACGATCCCATAAAGAGCGCGGAAATGCAAAGCAGGCTGAGCGCAGAGGTAAAGGATATGCTGGATACCGGCAGCTTCAAGGGCGCGGTGCTGAGTCAGACTATAAGTAACGATCCTGACACAAAACGCCTTGCGGAGCAGTACGGCATAACCGAAGGAAAAGCTCAGCTGATAAAGCAAATAACCGAAAACAATGCCGCTCATACCTTTGACGAGCTGGCGGGGCTCAGCGTAAACGAACTGAACCTGATAGGGGAATCCGGCAGCAAGAGCATAACCAACGTAACGGCAGAGGGCTCCGCCAGCGACAGCGCTTATATAGGCGAGGCCAAAGCAAAGGAAATAGCTCTTGCTCACGCCGGGGCAAAGGCCGAAGAAATACTCGGCTATGAGTTTGAAATGGACTATGAGCACGGGGCCATGATATACGAGCTGGAGTTTGACTGGAACGGCAGGGAGTATGAATACGACATAAACGCGAATACCGGAGAAATACTCAAATACGAGGGTGAGCCGCCGGAAAACACAAAGGACGGGAAAAAGCAGGAAAATCCAAAGGACAATAAAAAGAACGAGCAGCAGTCAGCCGATAGAGGCTATATAGGCGAGGCAAAGGCAAAATCCGCAGCTCTTTCACATGCCGGACTTGACAATGGCAGCATAACCGAATACGAATGCAAGCTGGATAGAGAGGATGGCCGCATGGTATATGAGATAGATTTCAAGTGCAACGGCTTTGAGTATGAATACGAAATAGACGCCGTTTCCGGCGCGATAGTCAAGCAGGACAAAGATATAGATGATTAGAGTTTAGCTGTCCCCGCAAAACCAAAAAAGCGGCTTTAAACCGCTTTCAGAGTGTCAAAAAAGTGGCTGAACGCCACTTTTTTGAGTTTTACGGGTTTTGCCTCTCGCATTCGCTCCCGGGCGGCAAAATCCGCAAAGTACGAAAACCTCTGGGTTTTCATCCGTTCTGACGCACATGTCGTCAGAGCCGGATTAAACATAAGGGGCTGCGGCCCCTTATCAACCCTGGGGTTTTTTGACAGACTGAAAAAGCGGCTTTAAGCCGCTTTTTTGATTTTTCTAATTATTTTTTACTTCGCCTCGGGGTTCTCCATTACGCCCGCAAAGAGGGGCACGCCGGTCTCGGTATCGACTATGGCGTATACGAAGGGCTTGTCGAAGGTCAGCACTATGGGCTCATCCGCAGGGAGCGCGCAGCCTTCGGCTGCGGCGATCTCCGTTACGGCGGCGGCCTCGGTGCCCTCCTCGTTCACGTCCACCTTTACCTTCTGGAAGACATAGGATATGTACAGCGGCCCGTCAACGCCCCTGCCCGCGCCGGAAAGGTCGGCAAGGTCCGGATCGAAGGCGTCCGTCATTCCCATGGCCTTGAGGGCGTCGGTCAGGTATACCGAGTATTCGGTATCAAACTTGGGCATGTTGACGGTCACGAAGGTATCCGCCTTTGCGGCGGCGATGGCTTCCTTCAGCTTGGCCCCGGTGAGGGAGGCGGCATAGCCCCGTGCGTCGCCGCTGCCGGGCTTAAGGGCTATAAAGGCCAGCCTGCCGTCGTCATAGGGCAGCATTATGCCCTCCGCGTCCTCGGTCTTTATGTAGCTCTCATAGGCCTCGAACATGTTCATGAAAGGCACGGTAACGGTACTGCCGTCCGCTTTGGTGAATTCGCGGTCATATGTGTCCTGGCCTTCAAACTTATGTGCCCAGTCCGCCTTCATATAAAGGGCGTTGAGCAGCACCATTATGGTATCCTTGTCGTAGTTTTCATCGTGGAGCTTGGGTATCATGCCGTTGGTCTTGTCGTTCACCCACTTGTTTATTGCCTTCAGAGCCTCGCTGCTGGGCAGGTCGGCGCTGTATATGTCGGGGCCGAAATACGCCTTTACGGTCTTTAGCCATTCCTCCTCTATAACGGCCTTGTCGTCGTCCGTCCAGATGGAATTGGCAAGGTCGAGCTTGGTGCTGCCGCCGGTCTTTTCAAGCTGTGCGGCTATATCGGCGGCGAGGGCGGAAACGTAGTCCCAGTCCGCTCCAAGTATCTTCTCGAATTCCGCCTTTGTGTTCTCATTTGCTCCGGGCATGAGCATGGCAAGGCAGAGATAGGCCGAAAGCGGGGAAAGCACGGGGTTTTCGGCTTCCTGCGCCGCCGCGTACTGCATCAGCCCCGCGCCGAGGTCGCCTATCATGGTATAGTCGGTCACTTCGGGCAGCGTCACATCCGCCGCATTTACGCCATCGGTAAGGTTCTTCACTCCGCCGGACGCGGCGCAGCCGGTGAGCATGGCGGCGCACATAGCGAGGGCGATCAGCTTAATCAGTCTTTTCTTCATAGCAAAAATATCCTCCGTATTGCGGTTATCTGTATATTAAACGGACAGCGCCATAAAAAGGTTGCGCCCCGCTCCGTTATTTTATTATAATACACGAAAATATAATAGATCAAAACGCCTGCATGGGGGGATTTTATATGAACGTACTTGACGATGCGCAGCTCATCATAAAAGAAGCCATTGACCGGGCGATGCCAGACAACGCAGTAAAGGCAGCCCTCGGCTCCGTCAGCCTGCCCCATAAGGTAAAGCTGGTGGCCATAGGCAAGGCGGGTTATCAAATGGCCAGGGCGGCATATGATCACCTTGGCAGCCGCATAGAAAAGGGCGTGATCATAACCAAGTATGGCCACTCCGCAGGCAGCTTTTCGGAGGATATCGCCATATATGAGGCGGGGCATCCTGTGCCTGACGGCAACTCCGTACTCGCCGCCACCGCGGCGCTGGAGCTTGCCCATAGCCTGACCCCAAAGGATACGCTGATATTCCTGGTTTCCGGCGGCGGCAGCGCCCTGTTTGAAAGCCCGCTGGTATCGCTGGAGGAATTGCAGGACGTGAACAGGCAGCTGCTGGCCTCCAGCGCCGATATAACCGAAATGAATACCATTCGCAAGCGGCTCTCCGCGGTAAAGGGCGGCAGATTCGCCATGGCCTGCGGCGGCGCCCGCATAATCGCAATAATACTTTCCGATATAATAGGCGACCCTCTGGACATGATAGCCTCAGGCCCCGCCTGCCCCGACAGCTCTACCAATGCCGACGCCCATGCCATAATTTCCAAGTACGGCCTGAAGCTTTCCGACAAAGCTCTGTCCCTTATGGATGTCGAGACCCCCAAGGAGCTAAATAACGTTGAAACCATCGTCACCGGCAGCGTAACCCAGCTCTGCGCCTCCGCCTCGGAAACTGCCAGGCGGCTGGGCTACAGGCCCGTTGTTCTCACGGCCTCGCTCTGCTGCGAAGCAAAGGAGGCGGGAAGCTTCTTAGCCTCCGTCGCCCAGTATCACAGGGGCTCCGGGGAACCCCTCGCCTTCATTGTGGGCGGAGAAACTGTGGTGCGCATAACCGGCAAGGGCTCAGGCGGCCGCAATCAGGAGCTGGCCCTGTCCGGCGCTATTGGCATCGCGGGCATGAAGGACGTATGCCTCTTCTCCGTAGGCTCGGACGGCACCGACGGCCCTACCGACGCGGCGGGCGGCATAGTCACCGGAGAAACCAAGGGACAGCTTGAGGCGCTGGGCATTTCCATACCCGACGTGCTGAAGGACAACGACTCCTACAACGCCTTAAAGCGGGTGGACGGCCTTATATTCACAGGCCCCACAGGAACCAACGTGAATGACGTGTGCTGCTTATTGATAAAATAATATATTCCCCTCTTTTTGAGGGGCTTCTTTATTTTTACAGCTTATATGCTATAATATACCTATAATAATTACTTTTGGAGGAGCCTATTCATGGAGCAGGATATCCGCTACTTAACCTTGCTTTCAAAGGAGTTCCCTTCGGTACAGTCCGCCTGTGCGGAGATAATAAAGCTGGAGGCCATACGCAGCCTTCCAAAGGGCACCGAGCACTTCATGAGCGACATACACGGCGAGCATGAGGCCTTCCTCCATATACTCAACAACGCCTCTGGGGCCATATGCGAAAAGATAGAAGAGCTGTTTGAAAGCACCCTGACTTCAGAGGAACGCCGCGGCCTTGCGGTGCTCATATACTATCCCGTGGAGACCCTCCACGGCATACACGAAAGGGCCTCCTTCGGCCTCAACGACTGGTACAGGGTGACGCTGCACAGGCTGATCGAGATGGCCCGCTACACCGCGTCAAAGTACTCCCGCTCCAAGGTGCGCAAGGCGCTGCCACAGGACTTTGCCTACATAATGGAGGAGCTTCTCAATCCACAGGACCAGCACAACAAACATACCTATTACGACAACATAATCCGCTCCGTAATAGACACCGGCATGGCGGATACTCTCATAACGGAGCTTTGCACCTTCATAAAGCGCATGGCCGTGGATACCCTGCACATAGTCGGCGACATATTCGACCGCGGCCCCCACGCCGACGTAATTTTGGACAACCTCATGGGCCACCACAGCGTGGACATACAGTGGGGCAACCACGACGTGCTGTGGATGGCCGCGCCCGCCGGCAGCCCGGTGTGCGTGGCCATCGCCGTAAAGAACTGCATACAGTATGACAACATGGATATGCTGGAGAACGCCTACGGCATAAACCTTCTGCCCCTGGCGGTGTTCAGCGACGTCACATACAGGGATGCGGCGGTATTCCGGCCCCGAGTCCTGCCGGCGGGACACAGCCTGCCCCGGGACAGCGAGCTGTTCTCCCGCATGCACAAGGCGATGTGCGTAATAATGTTCAAGCTGGAGGGGCAGATAATAGCCCGCCGGCCGGAGTACCAGATGTCTGACCGGGATATGCTCTCCCGCATAAACTATCAAAACGGCACCATAGAGATAGACGGCACGGTATACCCCCTCCGGGATACCGACTTTCCCACCATAGACCCCGCCGACCCCAACAAGCTCACCCCCGAGGAGCAGGATATAATAGACGGCCTTGTCTCCAGCTTCCGCCGCAGCGAAAAGCTCCAGATCCACACCCGGTTTCTCTATTCCGTAGGCTCCATATACCGCAGGCATAACGGCAACCTGCTCTATCACGGCTGCATACCCTGCGACGGCAATGGCGAGTTCATGGAGTTTTCCCTTTATTCCGATACCCCCCTCAAGGGACGGGCATTTCTGGACTGGGCGGACAGGCTGGCGCGGCAGGGCTACTTCGCTCCCGATGGCAGCATGGAGCGGCTGCGCGGGCTGGACTTTCTCTGGTTCCTCTGGTGCGGCAGGAATTCCCCGATTTGCGGCAGGACAAAGATAACCACCTTCGAGCGGGCTCTCATCGAGGATAAAGCCTCATATACGGAACCCAAAAACCCCTATTACGTCTACTACGGCAGCGAGGAATTCTGCCGCAGGATACTGGACGACTTCGACCTGCACAAGCCCTGGAGCCGCATCATAAACGGCCACATGCCAGTAAAGGTAAAAGAGGGGGAAGACCCCAGAAAGGGGGGCGGCCGCCTGGTAGTCATAGACGGCGGCTTCTGCAAGGCCTACCACAAGCAGACAGGCATAGCGGGCTACACAATGTTCTTCAGCTCCCACGGAATGCGCATCGCCGCCCACGAGCCCTTTACCACCCGGGAGGAGGCAATACACGGCAAGAAGGATATAACCTCACATTCCTTTATAGTGGAAAACCTTCCCCGCAGGCTCATGATATCCGATACCGACGCCGGAGAGGGCATAAAGCGCCGCATCGAGGACCTCAACGCCCTTCTCGACGCCTACCGCAGCGGCACCATAAAGACCGACTCCACGGGAAGGATATAAGAGCATCAAAAAAGCGGCTTAACGCCGCTTTTTTCTGTTTTTTGGATGTGCAGCTTTTCAGCGTGATTTATTCATATATTATTTACATATTTACGCTTGTGCGGCATATTAAAACCTTTATGATCATGGTAAAATAAATGTGTAGGAAATCAGCACAACAGATAACGCTTCAGGGCGGCGACTCCGCCATGTCATCATTCCCGAATATTCTTTTCAAGTCGATGTAATTCAAAGCTGCCGCTACTTAAAGTAAAGGAGGATGATTTTAATGAAAAACAAGTTTAGGTTAGCTATTTCCATGGTTCTTATTCTGATAATACTCTCGATGAATGGTATATCAGCAGCAACCAATGCAGCTGGAACAATTGCAGGTGACCGTTCCGCCGCTATACATTGCGGTCATACTCATGATCAATTTTCAGAAAAAAGAAAAATAGTTTATGTGGATTCAGTTGATGAGATATTGAATTATTCTTTATCAGATATAGAAAGCTCAATCTTTGTTATCGATGAAACGCCGACAAGAGCGTACTGCTACAAATGCGGACGGAATTCAATGTCGCTCAGGACATGGGTAGAAAATACCAAAACCAGATCCGTAGTTTGCCCCTATTATGGTGCTCAGACCTCAGACTATATGATGAGAATGGATGAATACTATGGGGATTATTGTACCTATTGCGGAAAATTGAACAGCGCAAATAGCGGGCATTATTATTTGGTTGAATGCCAAAGTATACCTGCCGGTCAAAATTCAACATTCAGGATAATTGAAGGAGCCACGGAGAGCGACGGTTATGATCCCCATGTGTGCATATCGGTTCCCAGCGGTTTTTAGGTCATAGCATAGAGGAGGAGATGATCAATGAAAAAAGGTAAAATCGCGCCTCTGCTGTGCGCCCTGCTGTGCGCCCTGCTGTGCGGCTGCCAGCAGGCCGACGAAGTGCAGGATGCGGTTCCTTCCCCTTACAGCACGGCGGAGCCCTCGCCGTCTCCTGCGGCGGAGACAGAATACGGCTATCCCCCTGCCTATGGCGATATGGGGGAGATCATGAGCAGATACAGCTGGGGCTGGACTATAAGCGAGGATACCTCCTTTGCATACAGCTCCCGGCAGGACTCCAGCCTTCTCCCCGGCAGCGAAAAATTCCAGATCACGGAAATAGTGCCGGTAACCGATGGCGAGGGGGGCGCTGGCATGGTCAATATGCACTGCTGGCCAAGCCGCAGCCTGCCGGACGGAACGCCGGAGCGGGACGTGAACCTGAACTTCACCATAAAACAGGAGGATGAGCGGATACGGCGCTTTTGCGAAAATGATACTCCCGCCGCCTTCGCTGCCGCCGGAGATATCATAGGCGATTCTCAATATGCCGCCGGCATGGCGGACAGGGCGGGAGAAATGCTGGCGGGCCTGGAATACGGCGGCGTGCAGACTGCCCTGCTGAGGGGCAGGAGCGGCAATACATACAGCCTGTGCGAATATTCCTGGAGCGAAGCGGCGGAGAAATACCTCTTTTCCTCCATAACCATACTTAAAAGCGAGAATTTCCTCGCCATGCAGGCGGAGGATTTCGCCGGTGATTTCAAATACAGGAACTGGCCGGCCGAGGTAGTCACGGTGGAGGAAATGGAGTCCGCAGCCCCCGGGGAGGGAAAGTTCCTTGCGGTGGGGAGGCTGGAGGGGATCCTTTCCGCGGGCGAGGGCTTTTATTACAGCGCCTTTGCCGATATTCTTCTGGGAGGGACCGTCTATGAGGCTATGCTGAGCGACGGCGCCGGCGAGGTAAAGGTGCGGGTGCTTCCCACCGTGCTGAGCGAGGAGGAATTGTGCGCGGAGCTGCTGCACGTCGTCAGCCGCAGCACGGAAAACGGCAAGGCCGTGTACACCATAGAGAGCAGCACTCTGCCCGCAGCCCGATATATGCTCTGAACCAGCCCCGCTACTTCCTCTTCCTCATCGCCATGGACGCCCGCTTGCTCACCTTTCCCCTGAGCCGCAGGAGGCTGTCCTGGGCGGCGGCGTAGCGGTGGGTCTTATCCTCAGAGAGCAGCATCGAGAGGGACCTCTTGAGCACTTCCCTCGTCTCCTCGTCTTCAAACGCTCCGTTTATGGCGTTCATCAGGCCTATGGGGTCCCGTTTCAGGTCGGTGAGGGTGCGGGCGTCAGTGCTCTTGCAGAATGCAAAGAGTTTGTTCACGAACTGCTCCCGAAGCTCCATATCCATGTCGTCCACCCATGCCCTGAGGGTCTTGTCCTTGCGCTTGCTGCTGCTCTTTATGTCCTCAACGTATATGAATTTCGTGCCCATGAGCTCCCATGAGAAGCCGTCGTGCTGCCACACCCCTACGGCGTTGCTCTTTACCGCATGGTACTGATCCTCGTGATCCAGAAGTATTCCCACTATATCCGCCTCGGGCAGCAGGGTAGTCATGAGTCCGCGTATGCGGCTGTAATTTTCCAGGGTTATCTGGCTCGTCGGGAACCCGGGGCCGTCGTTGTTGTATACGGCGGTTATGTGCTCCTGCGCCTCGGGCAGGCAGTATGCCGCCGCGTATACTGCAAGGTTGCCTCCCTTGGAGTGGCCGGTGATTATGAGGTCCTTATTCCAGTCCGCCGCCACCATGTTCAGGTAATTTGCCGCATCGCTCTGGGCCGGTACGGGAAACATGTAGCACATGTTGAAATTCTCCTTCCAGCCCACTATGGTGTCGTCGGTACCCCGGAAGGCTATGCAGCGTATCCTGTTTTCGATGGTGAAGGTGACCGCGCTGAACTGCTCCTCCTTCTCCTCGCTGGTCTCGGCGGTATAGCCGGATAATACCACGCTGCCAAACCTCTCGCTGTTCCCCGCCGCCCTGAGCAGGTCGTGTATGCTGTCCGGCACTACTATGCCAAGCCTGCCGCGGCTGTCGGGATACTTAAGAAAGTACTCCTCCGCCGCCCGCTTTAGGGTTATGCCCTCAACCACGGTATTGGGCACTATGTTGGAATAATCCACATAGGACAGCTCCGCGAATATCAGTCCGTCCACCTCGTTGAAGGGCCTTTCCGAAAAGGTCAGGTCGCCGCGCCACTCTATGTAATCCATCATGTTAGCCATTTAATTCGCCTCCGTTTTTTATTTCCCGGAAAATATCCGCTATTTGCCGCTGCTGCCGAGGCTGCCCGTCATGCGCAGCGACTTCATCTCCATAAGCTCGTCATAGGGTATCTCGGTTATTTCCGTCTCCGGCACCGGCAGCAGCACCGCCTGGCACACCGCCTTAGTTATGTAGTATACGTTGAAGCGCTCGCCCCGCTCCTTCAGCCCCTCCAGGTATTCCCCTGCCGATTCCTTTGCAAAGTACAGCGGGACGGTGTTCAGGTTTGTCATGGGCACGAACCATTCCCCCCGGTAGCCGGAGTCTATCACGCCGCAGCGCTTGCCTATCCCCCTTGAGCCGGTGGAGCCCCGCTCCTGTATCTGGAAATAATACCCGGGCTCAAAGGCGCTGGCTATGCCGGTGGGCAGCAGCTTTGTCTCGTGGGGCTCGAGGCGTATATATTCCCCGTCAAAGGCGAGGAATATATCGTATCCCGCGTCCTCCCCCCTCTTTGAGGGTATTATGCCGTCCGGCCTTACCTTCGCAAACCACAGCTTTACCATACGCTTCTCCTTGGTTTTCTATATTTATATTATAAAACAAACCGGAGCGGTTTACCATACCGCGCCGGTCATTTTGCTTTATGTGCTTATCGTGTTTATAATTGACAGGCTGCGCGCTTACACAATATAATCAAAATACAGTCAGGCCGTGATTTTTACGTTTATTAAAAACAAAAAATACAAGGGGGAAAATATGAAAAAGCTATTGTCATTGGTCATCGCCGCGGGTCTGTGCGCGGGGCTTTGCGGCTGCGCCTCTACCATGAAGATAGACGCCGACGTCCACCTTATACCCTCCATAACCGACGGCAGCGAGCCCGACGCGGGCCTGCCCGGCGAGAAAGGCGAAAATGGCGAGCAGGGCTACGATGGCGGCTCCGGCACAAGGGTCACTAGCGCGGAGGATATAAAAAAGGCTATTGAGCAGACAGCCGAAGGCGGCACAGCCGAGATTAGCCTTGCGAACGACCTGATCCTCTCAGAGCCCCTGAAGATAACGGCCGATACCGTAATACACGGCAACGGGTATAAGGTGAAGCTCGATAGTGACATAAAAAATCCAATTTTTAGCGGCGGCAAAAATAATCTGACCTTGGATAATATGACGCTGGACGGTCAGAACAACAGGGTTTATGATTATTTCGGCGCAATCAACGGCGGCGAGGGTTCCTCTTTGACGCTTAGCAACGTGACCATTGAAAATGTGGAGGCGGAGAGGATAATCCGCGCCGTTAGCGTACAGAGCGTAAATCTTACAAATGTAACAATCAGAAACAATAAGACAAGCAACAGCAAGGACGGCGCATACGGGCTGCTTTTCACCAATGTGGAAAACATGACGCTAAAAAACGTTTCAATCACTGATAACAATATCGGAAAAAGCCTTATCATGGTATGGGACAATGATATGATATGGGGCAATGATAAAGTGAACGCATTGACCGCCGAAAGCCTGACGATAGAGAATAACACTATCGGTGAACATATCCTTGCGACATTGGGAACAGATTGCAGCGACACCATTACGCTTACCTCCGGCTCTATCAAGGGAAATAATACAGCGGGCATCTACATGGTCGGCAATTTGACGATAGACAAGGATATGAATGTCCAATGCGGCATCACGCTCAACAACGACAGTGATGGAAGCGTATGTACCCTCGCCAACGACGGCACTATAACAGGCGATATTGCCTCGGCTGACTGGGCGGCAAAGGATAGTGGGCTTCCCAACTACACCGGAACCGGAACGCACACCGGAAGCAAGAATAACATAACCGACCTGACGGCTCCCGTACAGCCGTAAACAATACTTAAAAAGAGGGCTTGCGCCCTCTTTTTTTATTGCTGCTTTTTCTTCCTGTCCTTTATCATCCCCACCGCTATGAGGGCGGCTAAGGCGGCGAGGCCGCCGCCGATTATCATGGGCGCGCCGCCGCCCTTGGGGGGCAGGTACGCAGGCGCGCCGGTGCTCACCGGGGCGGGCTGCTCCGCCGCGGGCGGAACCTCCACAGTCGGGTCGTCAAGGCTTATCCAGAGATTGCGGTAGCCGTACCAGTAGCCGATAAAGCCCCATCTGCGGCCCTCCCCGTCGGTATAGGTCGTGTCCACGGTTATCTTGTCGCTGCCAAATGCGCCGAGGCTTACGTCAAAGGCCTTCCTCTCGGAGCCGGGGTAGTCGTAGAATATTATGGTATCCCCCGCCCCCTTGGCGGCGTCCACCTCTGCGTCCTCATGCTTTATCTCGTCCTTATGCTCCCCAGCAAACTCCACCCAGTCGTATTTTACCTTGAAGTCATAGAGGTTTATCCAGCCGCTGCCGTCGCTTATCAGCGCCCACTGAGCGCCGTTTCCATCGGTATAGAGCCACTGGCAGACGGTCTCCTCGCCGTTGCTCAGCCGGCGGCGCTCCCCCCTGTCCGGCGCGCCGTATACCGGGGCGGAGCCGCCCTCGCCGGAGGCTATGTAGGTCCTGCCGGCCTGATAGGTGCATTGGTCGCTGTGCCTTTTGTAAAAGCTGTCCTCCGGCTCAAGTATCACGTCAGCAAACGCCATGCAGGGCAGGAGCAGCATTGCCGCCGCAAGCAGCGCGCAAAAGATCCTTTTCATATTATCCGTACCTCCTTAAAATATCAGCTTTATCACAAGCCCCGTCCCAAAGGAGAGGGCGTTCATGCACAGGGAAAAGAGCATGGGGCGGCCTATTTTGGCGGCGCGCCTTTTGTAGGCGTATCCCTCCGCCAGCACAGCTAAAAGCTCCGTCACGGCGGCCGCCGCCGGGTAAAGCCCCGGCCTCAGGGCCTTCGTCAGCAGCGAAAGGTATACCACCGCCGGGTTGGTCATAAGGTTTGCAAGGGCGATGAGCCCTATATCCTCCCTCTTCTTCAGCAGCAGGGCGGCGGAAAGCTCTATCAGCTCCGTAAGCAGCAGCGATAAGCCCATGGCGCGCAGCATCACCTTTTGCCCACCCCCACCCGTATCAGCATTATGGAGATCAGGCAGATCATGGCGTAATCCTGCCCGCTGCCGGAGGCCCCGGAAAAGGCGGGCAGCATACCGAGGAAAAGCCCCAGGGTGAGCAGCCCGAAGGCGGTGGCCCTGCCCTCCCTCAGTATATCCCTTGCGGCGTACAGCGTTACGGGCATGGACATATTAAACAGCAGCAGCCCCCGCGCCCCCGG
>ERZ809201.599-NODE-599-length-16608-cov-5.069353_pt1 | contig 16608 bp, 13 predicted proteins | sample MGYA00520516_ERZ809201 | MGnify/ENA primary metagenome ERZ809201 (study PRJEB31570, sample SAMEA3213006) | Homo sapiens | biome: human-gut; feature: human gut; material: fecal | place: Sweden | collected 2011 ... | reverse complement strand
GTTGGCCCAGATCTCCAGCTGGTCGGCGGCGGCGGCCCGGAAGGTGTCACCGGCGCACAGCAGGACCTTCTTGCCCTGCTTTTTCAGCTGATGGGCCATTTTGCCGATGGACGTGGTCTTACCCACGCCATTGACGCCGATGACCAGAATGACGCTGGGCTGGGTGGACAGGTCCAGTCGGCTGTCGCCCACCTCCAGCTTCTCGGCCAGGATATCCCGCAGAGCGCCCTTTACCTGGTCCGCCGTCAGCAGACGGTCGTCATAGGCCCGGCGGCGCAGCTTCTCCGTGGCATCCAGGGCCACGTCCATGCCCACGTCCGCCAGGATCAGGGATTCCTCCAGCCGGTCATAAAAATCGTCGTCCAGAGAGTCGAAGGACATGGGCGCAAACCACGCGTCCCGGAATTTTTTGAACAGTCCCATAATCGTGTCTCCTTATTTTATATTCAGCTCTTTGGCCATATCGTTGAGGTTGATGGTGAGGATCCGGCTGACGCCCCGCTCCTGCATGGTGACGCCGTAGAGCACGTCGGCCTCCTCCATGGTGCCCCGCCGGTGGGTGATGACGATGAACTGGGTCTTCCCGGCGATGCGCCGCATATAGCGGGCATAGCGCACCACGTTGGCCTCGTCCAGGGCGGCCTCGATCTCGTCCATCACGCAGAAGGGGGTGGGGTGGACCTTGAGAATGGCGAAGTACAGGGCGATGGCCACAAAGGCCTTTTCGCCGCCGGACAGCAGGGTGATGGTTTTCAGCTGCTTGCCTGGGGGCTGCACCTTGATCTCAATGCCGCAGTTGAGGATGTCCTTTTCATCCTCCAGCTCCAGCCGGGCCTTGCCGCCGCCGAACAGCTCCAGAAACGTCTCCTGGAAGCTGTCGTTGAGGAGCCTGAACTGCTGGGCGAAAATTTCCGTCATCTGCTGGGTCAGCTGGTCGATGACGCCGGTGAGCTCGCCCTTGGCCTGCTCCACGTCCGCCCGCTGGTCGGACAGATAGGTATACCGCCCGTTGACCCGCTCATACTCCTCGATAGCCCCGATGTTGGGGGTGCCCAGGGCCTTGATGGACCGGTTCAGCTCGCCGATGCGGCGGGTGGCCTTGGGGACACTCTCCAGCTCCACCCGCTGGGCCTGGGCCTCAGAATGGCTCAGCTCATACCGCTCCCAGAGCTTATCGAGAATGGTTTTCTCCTCCATGGCGGCGGCGCTGCGCTTCTGCTCCAGCCGGGACAGCTCCTGCTGGGCGGCGATCACCGCGTCGTTGCAGGTCTGGGTCTGGCGGTTCAGGGCTGTGCGCTGCTGCTCCAGGTCCAGCTTCTCCTGCTGGAGGGTCTGCAGCTGCCCGCGCAGGTCCTCCGCCTGCCGGTGCAGGGAGTCGCAGCGGGTCTGATGCTCCGCCATCTGCTCCCGTGCCCGGACCTGGGATTCATGCAGCTGCCGGGCCAGGTCCTCCCGGCTGCGGCAGTCGCCGTCCAGGTCCGTCATCAGCTGGCGCAGGTCCGCCAGGCGGCTCTCCGCTCCCTGACGCTCGGCGGCCAGGGCGGCCTGCTGCTCCTTGCAGCGGGTGATCCGGTCGGAGATGCCGCCGGTTTTCGATTGCAGGTCGCTCTGCCCGGCCAGGCAGTTCTGGGCCTGTTGGCGCAGCTGCCGGGCCAGGTCCTCCTGACCGTCAATCTTCGTCTGAAGCTCCCGGCGGCGGGCGTCACCGTCTGCCGTCTGCCGGGTCAGCCGGAGGTTTTCGGCGTCCAGAGCCTCCAGGGTGGCATTCAAAGTCTCCCGCAGGCTGTCATAGTGCTGGCCGCGGGTCTCCAGAGCCAGCACCTGCTGGGCGGCGTTCTGCTGCTGCTCTCGGGCCACATCCAGCTCATACTGGGCCTTTTGCAGGTCCCGGCCGGTTTCCTCCGCCCGGTGGGCGGCCTGGCCCAGGGAGGCTTTCAGTCCCGTCATCTGCTCCCGCAGCCCGGACAGCTCGCTGGCTCGGGACAGGACCCCGGCGCTGCGGCTGACGCTGCCGCCGGTCATGGAGCCGCCCCGGTTGATGATCTGACCGTCCAGGGTGACGATGCGGAAGCGGTTCTGATACCGACGGGCCATATTCACGCCGCAGTCCAGGTCCTCCACCACCACGGTGCGGCCCAGCAGATTCTGGAAAATGCCGTCATACCGGGCGTCATACGTCACCAGCTGGGAGGCGATGCCCACGAAGCCGTATTCCTGGTCCAGGCGCGGCTCCCGGAGCATATCGCCTCGGATGGCGCTCATGGGCAGGAACGTGGCGCGGCCCGCGTCCCGGCGCTTCAGAAAGGCGATGGCCTCCTTGGCGTCGGTGTCCCGGTCCACCACGATGTTCTGCAAAGCCGCGCCCAGGGCGATCTCCAGGGCCACGGTGTATTGGGGGTCGGTGGTCATAAGGCTTGCCACGGGGCCGTGGATCCCGGACAGGGTGCCCCGGTCCGCCGCCTGCATCACGCCCTTCACCGCCCGGGAGAAGCCCTCGTAGTCCTTCTCCATCTCCGTCAGCAGACGGATGCGGTCCTCCATGGCGGCCAGCTGCCGGCGTAGCTGTTCGGCTTGCTGGGCGGCCTCCTGGGCCCGGCGGCGCCGGCCCTCCATCTTCAGGCTGTGGCCCTGGATGACGTTGGCGGCGGCCTGCTCCTCCTCCCGGGCGGCAGTCAGGGAGGCGTTGTTTTCTTCGGCCTCCCGGCGGCATTGGTCCAGCTTTTCCCGGGCGGCGGCGCTGTCGGCGGCGATGGCGGCCTGCCGGGCCTGGGCCTGAGTCCGGGTGGCGTCCAGAGCGGCCAGCTCCGTCCGGCCCCGGGCGGCATCGGCCACGGCCAGGGTCTCCTTGGCCCGCAGGGCCTCGGCCTCCTGCTGGGCGCTTCCGGCGCTTTCGGCCAGCTGCCGCAGGGCGTCCATCAGCTCCTCCAGCTGCCGGGCCAGGTCCTGGGTCTCCGCGTCGATCTGGTCTATGCGGTCTGTCAGGGCGTCGGCCTGGGCCCGGAGATTACCGGCCCGCTGCTGGGTGTCCGCCAGCTCCCGGTCCAGCCGCTCCAGGGTCTGCTTGTCATGGCTCAGGCTGTTTTCCAGCACGGCCATGGCGGAGGTCTCCTCCTGGGCGGCGGCGTCCAGCTGGGACACCTGGTCCCGCAGGGCCTCGGCCCGGACATCGTTGTCCCGGATCTTCTCCAGGCTCTCCTCCCCGGCGACATACACGGCGTCCAGGTCCGCCTGGGCACGCTGGCGGTCCTCCTCTGCGGTCCGCAGATCGGCCTCCAGCTTCAGGGCACCGGCCCTCAGGGCCTGGAGGTTTTCCAGCCACACGGAGATCTCCAGCACCCGCAGCTCGTCCCGCAGCACCAGGTATTTCTTCGCCGTTTCCGCCTGCTGCCGCAGAGGTTCTACCTGCAGCTCCAGCTCGGCGATCTTGTCGTTGATGCGCACCAGATTCTCCTCCGTGCGCTGGAGCTTCCGCTCGGACTCCTCCTTGCGGTGGCGGAACTTGCTGATGCCCGCCGCCTCCTCGAACACCTCCCGGCGCTCGCCGCTTTTCACGGACAGGATCTCGTCGATCTTGCCCTGGCCAATGATGGAGTAGCCCTCCCGGCCCATGCCGGTGTCCATGAACAGCTCGTTGACGTCCTTGAGCCGCACGGACTGGCGGTTGATATAGTATTCCGACTCCCCGCTGCGGTAATACCGGCGGGTGACGGCCACCTCACTTTCGTCCCGGGGGAAGATGTGGCCGGTGTTGTCGATGATCAGCGTCACCTGGGCAAAGCCCATCTGATTGCGCTTTTCCGTGCCGCCGAAGATCACGTCCTCCATTTTGGCGCCCCGGAGCTGGCGGCTGTTCTGCTCGCCCATGACCCACAGGATAGCGTCGGAGATGTTGGACTTGCCGGACCCGTTGGGGCCCACGATGGCGGTGATGTCCGCGCCGAAATTCAGCACCGTTTTGTCGGGAAAGGATTTGAAGCCCTGAATTTCCAGTGCTTTTAAGTACACGTTTTTGTCACTCCTTCCGCATATCCTGCATATCCCGGATGATGCGGTCAATTTGGCGGGCCACGGCAATGAAGTCCTGCTCCGTGTAGCCCTTGGTGGTCATGGCTGCCGTCCCGATGCGGACGCCGGAGGTCTGCTGGGGGGAGCGGGACTCGTTGGGGACGCAGTTCTTGTTCAGGGTGATGCCGTGGCGGTCCAGCTCGTCCTGCACCGCTTTGCCAGTGAGTCCGGTGTCCGTCAGGTCCAGCAGGAACAGGTGATTGTCCGTGCCGCCGGTGACCACCTTGTAGCCCATGGAGATAAATTCATCGCACATGGCTTTGCAGTTGCGAACAACGGCGTGGATGTATTCCCGGAACTCCTCCGTGGAGGCCTCCTCCGCTGTGACGGCCTTTCCGGCGATGACGTGCTGCAGCGCGCCGCCCTGGCAGCCGGGGAACACGGCGCTGTCCACCCGCTTGGCAAGCTCGGGCCTACAGAAGATCAGTCCGCTCCGGGTGCCCCGCAGGGTCTTGTGGGTAGTGGTTGTGATGATGTCTGCCAGGCCGAAGGGGGAGGGATGGTCCCCGGCGGCCACGAGCCCTGCGATGTGGGCCATGTCCACCATGAAATACGCCCCCGCCTCCCGGGCGGCGTCGGCAAAGGCCGGGAAGTCGATGATGCGGCTGTAGGCCGAGGCCCCGGCCAGAATCAATTGCGGGCGGCACTCCCGGGCTTTCCGGCGGACGTCCTCATAGTCGATGAAGCCGTTTTCGTCCACCCCGTAGAACTCCATGTGGAACAGCTTGCCGCTGAAATTCACCGGAGAGCCGTGGGTCAGATGACCGCCGTTGTTGAGGTTCATGGCCAGAATGGTGTCGCCGGGCTTCAGCACGCTCATATAGGCGGCCAGGTTGGCGGAGGAGCCGCTATGGGGCTGGACATTGACGTGATAGTCCGTCTGAAAGACGGCCTGCCACTGGCGGCAGCAGTATTCCTCCAGCTCATCCACATACTGGCAGCCGCCGTAGAACCGGCCCCGGTTGCCGGAGGGACGCTGGGCGGGATAGCCCTCGGAATATTTGTTGGTCAGGCAGGAGCCTACGGCCTTCATGACGTTTTCGCTTACGAAGTTTTCGCTGGCGATCAGCTCCACGGTGCTGTTCTGCCGGGCCTGCTCGGCGGCAATGATCTCAAAAACTCTGGATTTCAACGGTGTTCCTCCTCCATGGGACCTGCGGGAGGGGACGCTTCCGCAGCCTGCGGCTCCCGTCCCGCTTGTGTGCATATATAATCAGCTTATGATATCATAAATCCCGGTTTTTTTCAAGAAAAATCGCAGGACGGGAAGCCGTCCTGCGAAAATCGGTTATTCCGCCCATGCCGGGTTATTTTCCGGCGACAGGCATTGGGTGACCCGGGCGAAGGCGTCCCGGTCGGTGTAGTAGGTGTAGGTTTTTCCCTCCGGATTTACGAACCGGACGAATATGCCCTCGCTGCGGTCGGAGCTGTCCGGCAGGTGATAGGGCCACAGCTCCAGCACCGCCCCGTCGCCGTAGTCCAGGCGGAGGCTGTCCTCCTTGGGGACGTCCCGGCTGAAGGTGGCGTTCATGTTGAAGAGCTTCCCGTACAGGGCATAGCCGTTTTCCTGGGTGATGCGCAGGTCCTGGCCGTCCACCCGGGCCCGGAGGGAGGTGAATTTTCCACTGAAGGCGTAGGTGGTGCTGCTGGAGATGTCGCTCATGCAGCGGATGAACCGGTCATGATCCCGCTGGGGCTTGCTGATGGTCAGGCCCAGCGCCGTCACCAGCGCCGCCGCAAAGGCCAGCGCCACCACCCACATGGGGTGCCACCGCCGCCGGGGTTTCTCCTCCCGACGCACCGCATCATAAAGACCCATATCGTTCCTCCTATTCTTCGGGCAGGCACCGCACCAGCGTTTGCCATTGCATCCGGTCGGTGTCATACATATAGATTTTTCCGTTGGCTCCCCGGTACCAGACGAACACGCCGGGGACCCATTCGCGGTTGTACCCGTCCCAGACGTCCTGCTCCCACAGGCGCAGGATGCACCCGTTGCCGAACTCCAGCTCCGCATCCGGCACGGACTTGGGGGCGCTGTTCTGGCGCTTGCCCATGCCGGCGGTGTTCAGCTCCAGATATAGCCGGGAGGCGGAGTCCTGGGACCAGAATTGCCGCCCGTCCTGCCGGACGTACAGGCCGCCCTGCTCCTTGGCGTATTGGACGCTTTCTCCCAGCCCGTTTATAAAATGGCGATACTGCCGCTGTAAATGCATGGCCCACGGAATGGGGATAAACGCCGCCAGCACCAGGATCAGCCCAATGACGATGAGTATGTGCAGCTTCCGGTCCCGTTTCCGGGGCTGCGGGGCGTGAACGACATCGTATAGGGACATGGCGTGGACCTCCTTTTTTCTCCCCATTATACAGGCTGCCCTGCCCCTTGTCCAGCAAAACAAAGTTGCGCCGCCCTTTGGGCAGCGCAACTTTTACTTTACAGGTTACTTTTTGAAGCTGTCCTTCAGGGACACGCTGCGGTTGAATACCAGGTGATCTGCCGTGCAGTCCCGGTTGTCCATACAGAAATAGCCCGTCCGCATAAACTGGAAGGTGGGGGCGTTGACGCCGGTGCGGTTTTCCGCCTGGTCAAAGCGCTTGGCCACGTCCACCATGGCCCGCTCCACCTTGCACCCCTCCAGCACCATCAGGGAGTCGGGGTTCAGGCAGTTCAGGAAATCCTTGTCCGGCCCGTCGGGCTGGGGATCGGAGAACAGATTGTCGTACAGCCGCACCTCGGCGTCCACGCAGTTTTCGGCGTCCACCCAGTGCAGCGTGGCGCCCTTGACCTTGCGGCCGTCGGCGGGATCGCCGCCCCGGCTGTCGGGGTCGTAGGTGCACAGGACCTCCACGATCTGGCCGTTTTCATCCTTGACGCAGCCGGTGCACTTCACCAGATACGCGCCCTTCAGGCGGCACTCGGGGCCGTCGGGATACAGGCGCTTATACTTGGGAATGGGCGTCTCCAGAAAGTCCTCATGCTCGATCCACAGGTGGCGGCTGAAGGTGATCTCATGGGTGCCCTGGCTGGGATCGGTGGGGTTGTTCTCCACGGTGAAGGTCTCGCTCTGGCCCTGGGGATAGTTGGTAACGGTGAGCTTCACCGGATGCAGCACCGCCATGGTCCGCTGGGCGGACACGTTCAGATCCTCCCGCAGGCAGTGCTCCAGGAAGCCGTACTCCACGGTGTTGGGGGATTTGGCCACGCCGATGCGCTCGCAGAAGCTGCGGATGGAGGCGGCGGTATAGCCCCGGCGGCGCAGGCCGCACAGGGTGGGCATCCGGGGATCGTCCCAGCCGGAGACATAGTGCTCCTCCACCAGCCTGCGGAGCTTCCGCTTGCTCATGACGGTGTGGTCGATGCCCAGCCGGGCAAATTCAATCTGCCGGGGCTTGTGATAGGGGATGGACACGTTGCTGACCACCCAGTCGTACAGGGGCCGGTGGGACTCAAACTCCAGGGAGCACAGGCTGTGGGTAATGCCCTCCAGGGCGTCCTGGATGGGGTGGGCAAAGTCGTACATGGGATAGATGCACCACTTGGTGCCCTGGCGGTGGTGGTTGATGAAGCGGATGCGGTAAATGATGGGGTCCCGGAGGTTCAGATTGCCGCTGGCCAGGTCGATCTTGGCCCGCAGGGTCATCTTGCCCTCCTCCACCTGGCCGTTCTTCATCTTTTCAAACAGACGCAGATTCTCCTCAATGGGGCGGTCCCGATAGGGGGACGTGGCGGGGATGCCGATGTCGCCGCGGTTGGCCTTGAACTCCTCCGGCGTCAGCTCGCACACATACGCCAGGCCCTTTTTGATGAGCTCCACGGCGTATTCATAGTCCTTTTCAAAATAATCGGAGCCATAGAAGAAACGGTCGCCCCAGTCGAAGCCCAGCCAGTGGATATCCTGCTGGATGGCATCCACATACTCGGTGTCCTCCTTGGCGGGGTTGGTGTCGTCCATGCGCAGGTTGCACAGGCCGCCGTAACGCTCGGCGGTGCCGAAGTCGATGCAAAGGGCCTTGCAGTGGCCGATGTGCAGATAGCCGTTGGGCTCCGGCGGGAAACGGGTGTGAACGGTCAGTCCCTGGAACCGGCCACCCTCTGCGATGTCCTCGTCGATAAAGTTCAGAATAAAGTTTTTGCTTTCGGCACTCTCCTCCGTCAGAGGGGCCTTCACTTCCTCGGTCATTGTCTCACACTCCTTATTCGGTCGTAATCCCGTGTTTTCACACTGAACTTATATTATACGGTTCCCGTCCTCTGATTGCAAGAGCTTTTGAAGGGGCGGGACAACTTTTTTTGCGGGCATTGCAAAAAGAGGGAGGAGAGCGGCGCTCTCCTCCCTCTTTGGAAGCTGCGGGGGTTATTTCCGCTCCGTCAGCTTGCTGTTGCACTTCTGCAGGAAGCGGTCGTTGGCGATGATGGCCCGGGTGTGGGTCCCCTCGCCGATGGGGCCCCAGTCGTCGCTGGCTTCCACCCGGAAGGTGATGAGCTTGCCGTTTTCGGACACGCCGGTCACGGTGGCCGTGGCCCGGACGGTCATGCCCACGGGGGTGGGAGCCAGGTGGCTGGACTGAATATCCACGCCCACGGTGCCCTTGCCCTCCGGCAGGTCCGGCTGCACGCAGTCCATGGCGGCGTGTTCCATCATGGCCATCATAAACGGGGTGCCGAACACCTCCAGGCCGCCGGAGCCGATGGCCCGGGCGGTCATCTCCGGGGTGACCACCTGCTCAATGGTATAGGATTTGCCGATTTCGATCATATCCGTTCCTCCTTTATACGCCCAGCCGGGTCCACAGCCGGTCATACAGCCGCAGGGTGTCCTTGGGCAGGTTTTCATAGATCTCGCAGCGGTCCAGCGTCTCCGCCGGGGGCGCCATAATTTCGTAGATCTCCGGGTCCAGCTCCTCCTCGTTGACCTCCGCATAGTAGGCCGGGTACTGCTCCAGGGCTTCCCGGTTGGGGGAGGCGTACCAGATATAGTCCATGTTGGCCAGGTTGGAGTCCGTGGAGGCGATGAAGTTGATCCACTCCTCCGCCTCGGACATGTGCTGGGTGTCCTTCAGGACGCACATGGCGTCCACGAACCAGTTGCTGCCCTCCTCCGGGATAACGAAGGCCAGATCCTCGTTGTTCTCCAGCATGGTCAGGTAGTCGCCGGCGTAGTACATGGCGATGGCGGCGTTGCCGCCCTCCATCTTCTGGAACACCTCGTCCATGACGAAGGCCTGATACACGCCGCTGTCCTTGGCGGTTTTCAGCAGGTTGAAGGCCTCCTCCAGCTGGCCGGGGTCCGTGGTATTGATGCTGTAGCCCAGGTCCAGCAGGGCCGCGGCCAGAGCGTCCCGGGAGTTGTTGATCATCAGCACCTGTCCGGCGTACTGGGGGTCGAACATGGCGTCCCAGCTGGTAATAGGCTCGGACACCATGGTGGTGTTGTAGATAATGCCCAGGGTGCCCCAGGTGTACGGCACGGTGTACTTGTTCTCCGGGTCGTAGCTGAGGTTCTTGTAGGTGTCGTCAATGAGTTGGAAATTGGGAATGTGGCTGTAGTCCAGCTCCGCCAGCATATCCTCCTGAATCAGGCGGGCGATCATATAGTCCGAGGGGACGATGACGTCGAAGTCCGCGCCGCCCATCTTGATGAGGGAGTACAGGGCCTCGTTGCTCTCCGCCGTCTGATAGTTCACGCGGATGCCGGTTTCCTCCTCAAACTGGGTGATCAGCTCCTCGTCGATGTACTCGCCCCAGGAGCACACGTTCACCACCCGCTCCGACTGGACGGACCGGCCGGTGACCACCAGCAGCGCCGTCAGCACGCAGGCCATGACCCCGGCCGCCACGCGCCGCAGCACCTTGTTGGGCCGCCGGTGGTGCTTCATAGGCGCACCGGAGGCGGCAGTCGCCGCTGCGTGGTGCTCCCGGCGGGCGGCGTGGCTGTCCCGCAGGTTGATGATGGCCAGCAGCACCAGCACCGTCACAAACAGCAGGGTGGAAATGGCGTTGATCTCCGGGCTGACGCGCTTTTTGGTCATGCCGTAAATGGTCATGGCCAGGGTGGAGGCACTGGTCCCGGCGGTAAAATAGCTGATGATGAAGTCATCCACAGACATGGTGAAGGCCGTCAGCGCACCGGACACGATGCCGGGCTTGATCTCCGGGATCACCACCCGCCAGAATGCCTGCATCCAGGTGCAGCCCAGGTCCTGGGCCGCATCGATGAGGTTCCGGTCCATCTGCCGCAGCTTTGGCCCCACGGACAGGATGACATACGGAATGTTGAAGCAGACATGGGCGATGAGCAGGGTGCCGAAGCCCATGGTCAGCCGCTCCGGCAGCACCACCGCCGACTGCCAGGAGTTCACCCACCCGGCAAAGGCGCCCCAGCCGTTGAAGAATACCACGAACAGCAGGCACAGGCTGACGCCGGTGACGATATCCGCGTTCATCATGGGGATGTTGTTGACGGAATTGACGATGGCCCGGCGCCGCCGGCTCATGGCGTACAGGCCAATGGCGGCAAATGTGCCCGCAATGGCCGCCACAATGGTGGACAGCAGCGACACCATCAGGGTAGTGTACACGCTGTTCATGATCAGGCGGTTAGACAGCAGGGACTCGTACCATTTCAGGGAAAAGCCCTTCCAGACGCTGGAGCTGGTGCCCGCGTTGAAGGAGAACACGATGAGAATGATAATGGGTGCATAGAGAAACAGGAACACCAGCGCCATCAGCACCCGATCGCCGACGCTGTTCTGCTTGCGGCCGGTCATAGCATCACCGCCTGTTCCTCGCCCTCACCGAAGCGATTCATCACCAGCATGCACACCAGCACGATGATCATCATCATCAGGGAGATGGCCGCGCCCAGCTGTGGGTTATAGGCCCCGCCCAGGAACTGCCGCTCGATGAGGTCGCCCAGCAGAAGCTCCGTGCCGCCGCCCAGCATCCGGCTGATGGCGAAGGTAGACACCGACGGCACAAACACCATGGTGATGCCGGAGATGACCCCCGGCAGGCTCAGGGGCAGGATCACCCGGCGGAACACCGTCATGGAATTGGCCCCCAGGTCCCGGGCGGCCTCCAGCAGGGAGCCGTCCAGCTTGATGATGACAGAGTAGATGGGCAGGATCATAAACGGCAGGTAGTTATACACCATGCCCAGCACCACGGCCCCCTGGGTATTCATCATGGAGAAATACTCCAGCTCCGTACCGAAAATGTGGTTATACAGGCTGATGAGGCCGATTTTTTCAAACAGCTGGTTCAGCAGGCCGTGGTTTTCCAGGATGGTCATCCAGGAATAGGTCCGCAGCAGGAAGTTCATCCACATAGGAAGCATGATCAGCACCATGGCCGTCCGCTGGAATGCCGGACCCTCCCGGCTCATGAGATACGATACCGGGTACCCGATGACCAGACAGATCAGCGTGGCGATGATGGCCAGCTTGAAGGACCGCAGAAACACCTGGGTATAGCCGCCCATCTGGACAAAATTGTCCAGGGTGAAGCCCCCCTCCGAGGAGGAGAAGGCATAGATCACCATGATGAGGATGGGGGCCACCACGAAAATGGCCATCCACACCTCATAGGGCACGGCGAACCGGGAGAGCTTATTCTTCATCCCCGCTCTCCTCCTCATCCGTCTCCCAGGAGGCGTCCGCCAGCTCCTCATACTCCTCGGAATAGGAGCTGTAGTCGCCGAACTGACCGGAATACTCGCTCTTTTTCATGATATGGAAGCCGTCGGGGTCGATCTTCACACCGATGCGGGCCCCCACCGGGGAGTGGTCCGTGGTCTGGATCAGCCACTTGAAGCCCCGGAAGTCCACAATGATGTCGTACTGCATCCCCTTGAAGGTGACGTTGGTGACGGTGCCCGCCAGCTGCCCCTGCTCCACGGGGACAATGTCGATGTCCTCGGGGCGGATGACCACGTCCACCGGCTCGTTGGGGGCGAACCCGCCGTCCACACAGGGGAACTCCTTGCCGTACATTTTCACCACGTTGTCGCGGACCATGGTGCCGTTTAAGATGTTGCTCTCGCCGATAAAGTCCGCCACAAAGGCGTTTTTCGGCTCGTTATAGATGTCCTCAGGGGTGCCGATCTGCTGGATGCGGCCCTTGTCCATCACCACCACGGTGTCGGACATGGTCAGGGCCTCCTCCTGGTCGTGGGTCACATAGATGAAGGTAATGCCCATCTGCTGCTGGATACGCTTTAGCTCGTTCTGCATATCCTTCCGCAGACGCAGGTCCAGCGCGCCCAGGGGCTCATCCAGCAGCAGGACCTTGGGCCGGTTCACCAGCGCCCGGGCGATGGCCACCCGCTGCTGCTGGCCGCCGGACAGCTGGGTGATCTTCCGGTGCTCAAAGCCCTTCAGGCTCACCACGCCCAGCATTTCCGTCACGCGCTCCTCAATTTCCTCGGCAGGCACTTTGGCGATCCGCAAGCCAAAGGCGATATTCTCAAACACGTCCAGATGAGGGAACAGCGCATATTTCTGGAACACCGTGTTGATCTGCCGCTTATGCGGCGGGACATCATTAATCCTCACACCGTCAAAGGTGACGTCTCCCGACGTGGGTGTCGTGAAACCGCCAATAATCCTCAGCGTTGTGGTCTTGCCACAGCCGCTGGGGCCCAGAAGTGTGAGGAATTCAGAATCGTTGATATACAGATTGATGTGATCGAGAACCAGCTCGTCGTCAAACGCCATGCAGAGGTCCCGCAGGCGAATCAACTCTTTGGACATTTATCCTCCCCCGTTCGTAAAATATTTTTTTCTTACCTCTTTTCTCTGTTCAAAGGGAGGCCTTTGCGGATAGGCCTGATATCTCTCGTTGAAATTTGGCAGATACAATATATAAAAAATGAAGACAAATGTCAATCATTATTTTTGCGAATATCAAAAAGGGCAGGAAAAAGCAAAAATCCCCTGTCCCGGTCTGTACCGGGACAGGGGAAAACGCGTCATGTTACTTGGTGCCGAAGATGCGGTCGCCGGCATCGCCCAGACCGGGAACGATATAGCCGTGCTCGTTCAGGTGATCGTCCACCGCACCCACATAGATGTCCACATCGGGATGAACCTTCTGCAGGTGCTCAATGCCTTCAGGGGCAGCCACCAGCACCATGAGCTTGATGTTGTGGCAGCCGCGCTTCTTCATCTCGGTGATGGCGGCATCGGCGGAGCCGCCGGTGGCCAGCATGGGATCCACGATGATGATGTCGCGGTCAGCCACGTCCTTGGGCATCTTGCAGAAATAGACATGGGGCTCCAGCGTTTCCTCGTCCCGGAACATGCCGATATGTCCCACACGGGCGGAGGGCACCATGCGCAGCACACCGTCCACCAGACCCAGACCGGCCCGGAGAATGGGCACCACGGCGAACTTCTTACCGGCCAGAGTGGGCAGCTCCGCCTTGCACAGGGGAGTTTCCACCACCTTGGTGGTCAGCGGCAGGTCACGGGTGGCCTCATAGGTGATGAGCATGCCGATCTCGGACACCAGCTCCCGGAAATCCTTGACGCTGGTGTTCTTGTCCCGGAGGATGGTGAGCTTGTGGGCCACCAGGGGATGGTTCATGACGTGGACTTTTTCGCTAAACATGGTGCTTCTCCTTTATATATAAAATTATTAATCCAAGGTGATCTTCAGGCCCCGGGCCAGCCGCTCCCGCTCCGCCTGGCTCAGCCGCAGGTACACGGGAACCAGGTCCCGGGCCGTGGTGACCTGTCCGGCGGCAGCCATTTCCTCCGCCGCCAGGGCCACCCCCACGGCGTTCTGCATCACCAGCTGAGGCGGGGCCATCCGGCAGGGAACATCCTGCTCCAACAGATAATTATAACACAGCCCGGCCCCGTCGCCAACAACAAATTTCGGCTCCGGGCGGTTTTTTATCTCCTCCGCCAGCTCCGCCAGGCCGATGGCCCGGTCCGGACACTGCCGGGTCAGAACGCCATCCTGGGCCAGGAACAGGGCATTGTATACCTGATTGCGCCGGGCGTCCATGGCGCAGATGATGAGGCCCTCCATATGGGCCAGGTTCCGGGCCATGGCGGCCAGGGTGGACACGCCGCAGCAGGGCTTTTCCAGGGCCCAGGCCAGGCCCTTCAGGGCGGACACGCCGATGCGCAGGCCGGTGAAGCTGCCCGGCCCGTTGGCGGCCGCCAGCAGGTCCATATCCTGGACCCGCAGCCCGGCGGCGGACAGCATACCGTCTACCAGGGGCATCAGGGTGCGGCTGTGGGTCAGGCCCATATTCTGATAGGCGCTGGCCAGGGGAACGCCGCCCTCTACCACGGCGGCGGAGACGCTTTTGGCCGAGGTCTCGATGGCAAGTATTTTCAAAGCGGCTCCCCTCCTTCAATGGTAATGCTGCGCCAGCCGTCGTTTTCCGGACAGCGGGCGATGGTGACGGTAACGGCGTCCGGCGGCAGGGCCTCCCGGACGTTTTCGCTCCACTCCACGGCGCACACGCCGCCCCGGTCCAGATAGTCCTCCCACCCGATGTCAAACAGGGCGTCCCCCTCCGGCAGGCCGTACATATAGAACTGGAACAGGGGCGTGGGGCCGTCGTATTCGTTGACGATGGTGAAGGTGGGGCTGGTGACCCGGCCCCGGCAACCAAGGCCCCGGGCCAGTCCCCGGGTGAAGGCGGTTTTGCCCATCCCCAGGCCGCCGAAGTAGGCCACCACCGCACCGGGGCCCAGGGTCCGTCCCAAACGGCAGCCCAGCTCCTCCGTTTCCGCGGGACTGTGGGTGATATACTCCATAGGTGGCCTCCTCTCCGTAAAATCAACTGATTATATCACAGGAATTCCCGCTTGAAAAGAGAAAATTCGGTTTACAGAAAAAGTTTCGTATGCTATACTAAATTGATATCATGTTCCATGCAACCGGTTTTACAAGAGGAGCCTTTCATGCTGAAACGAATCAAGGATAGCATTTTCGATATTTTGCGGCAGGCCGACTGGCTTTTGCTGTGTCTCTGCTGCGGCGCGGCCCTGTTCGGGCTGGTGATGATCGCCAGCGCCACGAACTTCCTGAACTCCTGGAAAATGGTCATCGTCCAGGCCTGCGCCATTGTGCTGGGAGTGGGCATCTATTTTCTCATGTCCCAGATCGACCTGACCGAGGCCGCCAAGCGCTGGAAATGGCTGCTGGGCTTCGGCATCGTCATGTTCCTGCTGCTGAAAACGCCGCTGGGCATCGAAAACAACGGCAACCGGGCCTGGCTGGGGATCGAGGGCTTTCCGGCCAATATCCAGCCGGCGGAGATCGTGAAGCTGACGTTCATCCTGGTGCTCAGCCGGCAGTTGGTTTGGGTCAAGGAGAACTGGGGGCTGAAATCCCTGCGTTCCATTGCGTTTCTGGCGGGGCACGTGCTGCTGATGGTGGGGCTTTACTACGTCATCTCCTCGGACATGGGCAGCGCCCTGGTGTATATCTTCATCTTCGCGGCCATGGCCTTTGTGGCCGGGGTGGCGGCCCGGTGGTTCATCATCGCCCTGCTGGGCGGCGGCGCGGCGTTTTACCTGCTGTGGGAGCTGGACAAGATCCCGGACTATATGAAGGAGCGGTTCATGGTGGTGTTTGACCACAATCTGGACCCCCTGGGGGCCGGATGGCAGCAGACCCGGAGCCTGCTGGCCCTGGGCGGCGGTAAGCTCACCGGCCAGGGGCTGTTCCACGGGATACAGACCCAGGGCGAATACTCCGGCAGCCTGCCGTTCCGGTACACGGACTTCATCTTCTCCGCCATCGGCGAGGAACTGGGGATGCTGGGGTGCCTGGCGGTGCTGCTGCTGCTGGCGGCCATCATCGTGCGGTGCCTGATGGTGGCGCGGAAGGCCCGGAACACCACGGAGTCCTACGTCTGCGTGGGGGTGGCAGCGGTGCTGATCTTCCAGACCATCAGCAACGTGGGTATGTGCCTGTTTGTGCTGCCGGTGATCGGTCTGACGCTGCCGTTTTTCAGTTATGGCGGCTCGTCCATCGTGACCCTGTTCGCCGCCATGGGCATGGTCAGCAGCGTCCAGAGCCACTCCCTGCCGGATTGGCTGCGGTAAGGGAGGCGGGCATGGAGCGTAAGTCTGCCGGACTGCGGGCCCGCCGAATGACGGAGGCGGACCTGGAGCCTCTGCACCGGCTGCTGTCGGACCCGGAGGTCATGCGGTATCTGGAGCCGCCCTTTTCCCGGGAGCAGACCCGGGCCTTTCTGGAACGGGCGGGGCTGACGCCGGAGCCGCTGATCCTGGCGGTGGATGACGGCGGCTTTGCGGGGTATGTGATCTGGCACCCCTATGATGATGTGTCCATGGAGCTGGGCTGGGTCCTGGACCGCAGCCGCTGGGGCCGGGGATACGCCGGGGAGCTGACCCGGCTGCTGACAGACCGCGCCCGGCGTCAGGGCCGGGGCGTGGTCATTGAGTGCGTCCCGGAGCAGACGGTGACCCGGCACATCGCGGAAAAGTCCGGCTTCCGCTTCTGCGGCATGGCGGAGGGCTGCGACCTCTACTGCGCCGAGGCGGTGCTGGCGC
>ERZ809201.580-NODE-580-length-16955-cov-5.743846_pt1 | contig 16955 bp, 18 predicted proteins | sample MGYA00520516_ERZ809201 | MGnify/ENA primary metagenome ERZ809201 (study PRJEB31570, sample SAMEA3213006) | Homo sapiens | biome: human-gut; feature: human gut; material: fecal | place: Sweden | collected 2011 ... | reverse complement strand
TCCGCCAAGGGCAAGCCCACCAACTCCGAGTTTATCGCCATGATCGCCGACCGATTGCAATTGCAGCGGAAGCAGCAGCGGGCGTAGGTCTTGCCAAATCCGCCGGTCTGGGGTATAATGGACTCCTGATTACACAAAAGGAGTTTGAGCGATATGACCTATACTTATACCCCCCGGGGCGTCTGTTCCCGGAAGATGACCGTGGAGCTGGAGAACGGCGTGATCAAAAGCGTCAGCGTGGAGGGCGGCTGCAACGGCAATTTGCAGGGCATCAGCCGCCTGGTGGTGGGCATGAACGCCCAGGACGCCATTGAGCGGATGAAGGGCATTCACTGCGGCCCCAAGCCCACCTCCTGCCCCGACCAGATGGCCCACGCCCTGGAGGAGGCCCTGGCGGCTGAGCGGGCATGACAGGGGAGACCTTCTTCCAGCTGCACTATCACCTGACGGGCACGGAGCGGCTATTTGACCTGGCCCAGGGCATCGCGGCCCGGCGGCGCCAGCTGAAAAAGCATGACGCCCGGTGCCGCAGCTTCACCTGGTATGCCCGGGGACTGCTGCGGCGGGGGATCGCCTTTCTGATCCTGGCGGCGGTGCTGGGGGCCATGACGGCCCTGCTGGAGCTGGGCGGCATGTCCTGGGCCATGACCGGGGTGTGCGCGGGCTGCGGCGTGATGGAGCTGGTGCTGTGGGGTATGATGCGGCGGAATTACCGGCACAGCTGGCAGCAGTTCCGGCAGCAGAACGGCCCCGACGGCACCGTAAACTTCGACGCCGACGGCATCCGGGAGGAGAACGAAAAGGGAAAGCCCACCCATTTCGACTGGGCGGACTGGGACGTGTGCGTGGTGACCCCCAAGGTCATCGTGCTGACCTTCAAGACCCCGGTGCTGCTGTTCTTCCCCTATTCCCGGGAGGCGGCCATCACCGTGGCGCATGCCGCCCGGGCCTTCGGAAAAGAGGACAGCTTGGTGTATCGGAAGCGGATATGAAAGAGAATCGTGTTGAAGCAGCCGTCGGTCAGACGGCTGTTTCGGCGTTCAGGGGGGCGTGGGGCGCCAGGTGTACCGGGAGATTGCCGGAAATGGGAGGATTCCCGGAAGCCGTCCGTAGGGCCCGCTGCCCTCAGCGGGCCGCTGCGCGAGGAACGGATTGCCGCGTCGCTTCGCTCCTGGCAATGACACGGCAAGGAGATCGGCGGAACGCAAAAGCATCCCGCCCCCGGCGATTGCCGGGGGCGGGATTTGTTATATTGCTTTATGCAGCGGAAGGTATCACGCAGCCGTTACTTGGCGGCGGCAGCCTTCTTGTTGCGGGACAGGGCCTGGATGCCCTCCACCACCAGCACGATGGCCAGAACCACCAGCAGGATGGCGATGATCGCGCGGATGTAGAACCAGGCAACACCCTCGCCGCCGGCAGCGATACCGGCAAACTGGGCCTTGATGGTGAACACCAGGGAGGTCAGGGTCACAATCAGCATGAAGAACATGGGGAAGTAGAACATCTTGTTGTTGCGGCCGATCTTGCCCAGCCAGCAGCACACAGCCAGCAGACCCAGGGCGGCCAGCAGCTGGTTAGCAGCGCCGAACAGAGCCCAGATCTTGGCATAACCGGTCATGCCCAGGGCCACGCCGGCCACCACGGTGATGGCAGTGGCCACATAGGGGTTGGTCACGACCTTCTTCCAGCCGGGCATATTCTCGCGGGTCTCGCCGGGATTGGTGAAGAACTCCTGGAACATGTAGCGGGCCAGACGGGTGGCGGTATCCACGGAGGTCAGGCAGAAAGCGGACACGGCCAGGATCAGCATGGAATACACCACGTTGTAGCAGCCGGCGCCGAACACCTTGGAGAACATGGAGGCAAGGCCGGTGGCGAACACCACGGTGGGGGTCACGGTGGTGCCGTCGGCGTACTGCGCCCAGATGTAACCAACGGCGCAGACGGAAATCAGGGCCAGAGCGCACTCGATCAGCATGCCGCCGTAAGCGATGGGCTTGGCGTCCTTTTCCTGATCCAGCTGCTTGGCGGTGGTGCCGGAGCCCACCAGGGAGTGGAAGCCGGACACGGCGCCGCAGGCGATGGTCACGAACAGAGCGGGGAACATGTAGCCCAGAGAGGTGCCGGAGGGAGCCAGCGTGTCCTTGAAGCCGGTGAAGGCGGGCATATCCACGGTGGGGTGGCAGCCGATGATGCCCACGACCGCCAGAATCATCATGGCATACAGCAGGAAGGAGCTCAGATAGTCACGGGGCTGCAGCAGGATCCACACGGGGGTGACGGATGCGATGGCGATATACAGGCCAACGATGATCATCCAGACGTTGCCGCTGAGGTAAATGGGGTGCCACTGGAGGCCGATGTACATGCACACGGCAATGCCGATGACACCGATGACGGTGGAGATGCCCAGAGGAGCATTCCGGCGATAGACAAAGAAGCCGAAGATGATGGCCATCAGGATGAACATGATGGAGATGATGGCAGTGGAGGCGTTGGCGGCGGAAGCGGCCTTATCCAGCACGCCGTCCACATAGGTGGCCTTGAAGGTGTTGGCCACGATGGAGGCAAATGCAGCCACCACCAGGATCAGGGTCAGATACGCGAAGATGATGAACAGCTTCTTGGCCCGGGCGCCGATGGCATCGCCGATGACCTCGCCGATGGACTCGCCCTTATGGCGAATGGAGGCGAACAGGGCGCCGAAATCGTGGACGCCGCCGAAGAAGATGCCGCCGATCAGGACCCACAGCATAACGGGGACCCAGCCGAACACAGCGGCCTGGATGGGGCCGTTGATGGGGCCTGCGCCGGCGATAGAGGAAAAGTGATGGCCCATCAGAACGGGAGCCTTGGCGGGACAATAGTCCTTGCCGTCTTCCAGCTCGTGGGCAGGGGTGACGCGGGAGTTATCCACGCCCCACTTCTTGGCCAGCCAACCGCCGTAGAAAATATATCCTACGATCAGCACGGCAACGCCAATGATCAGGAACAAAGCAGCATTCATAAACTTCTCTCCTTTCGAAACAATTTTCTCTTTTGCTTATGAAACAGGGCCCGTTTGAGCACCTGCGCTGCACTGTGTCCGCTGGCGTTGGTGGCCACGGATTCCTCCGGGAGCACCACCAGAGCGGTATGAAAATCCATCCATCCCCAATAGGACAGCCGGAAGCTCTCGTACCGGCGGCACCGCTTCAGGGCCTTCCGTGCCTCCGGGTCGCAGGAGTCGCACAGGAAGATGGCGGAGATATAGGTGTACATATGGTTGGGACCGGGCCGGATGCGGGCCCTGCCCTGCTCGTAGGCCAGGCGCTCGCACTGCTCGTAGATCTCCCGGGTCAGGTGCGGAACGGTGAACAGATACACATACTCGAAGCTGTTGGCCTCCCACAGCTTGGCTTTTTTTGACAGCACATATTTGGAGTTGTGGACATAAAAGTCCATCTTCACCGCCAGGGGAAGCTCCGCCTCCTCACAGCGGGTGATGTCGAAGCTGCCGCCGTATACGTCGCACAGCCGCTCCACTGCGTCCTCTCTTGTCATGGTTCCGCCTCCCTTCCGGCAAAATCGCCCTTAACGCTTCCTTAACATCAGGTTATGGCGCTTTTGCAATTTTTGCCCAAAAAAACTAGACCCGAAAAAAGTTGACTTTTTCCGGAGTTCGCATGGGTTTTGTAAAGTTGTTTACCGAAAAATCACATTTCATACTATATACCTCTGGTTTTGATCTTGCAAGGGGCAATATTCGACAATTTTTAAGTGTTAATTTTATGTAAATTTTCAGTTGTTTTACATACGGAAAAGTGTTAAGATAAAAAAACACAACACCCCTGACGGGGTGTCGTGTTCTTGACACTGCCGAAAAAACGGAAATCTTTCGCCATCGAAAAGGAAGATAGTTACGAAAGAAACCCATCAGGGGTGTCTTTCGTTTGCAATCACAGGTTTTTCAGAACTTTTTAAGTTCTGAAAAACCGCACACAGCTTGTCAAAAAGATTTTTTGACAAGCTGACACGACACCCCTGACGGGGTGTCGTGTTTTGTTTGCGATTTGGGGCGATTTTCACTCCGGCAACGTTTTCTTCTGGCCCAGACCGATGCGGATTTCCGTTCCCTGGTTGGGCACGGAGGAGGCCCGGATGGTGTGGCCCAGGCTGCGGCAGATCCGGCGGCACAGGTACAGCCCGATGCCGCTGGCCCGGGTGTCCCGGCGGCCGTTGAGGCCCGTGAACCCCCGGTCGAAGATTCGGGGCAGGTCCTCCGGTGCGATGCCCATGCCGGTGTCCCGGATGCACAGGTCATCGCCGTCCATGGCGATGGTCACGGAGCCGCTTGCGGTGTATTTCAGGGCGTTGGACAGCACCTGCTCCACCACGAAGTCCAGCCACTTGGCGTCGGTGACCACGGTGCGGTCCAGGGGCTGATAGTCCAGCCGCAGACGGCGGCGGATGAACTCCCCGGCGAACTTCCGCACCGCCGGGCGCACGATATCGTCCAGGCTGTGGGAGCGGATCACATAGTCGGTGGTGCTGCTGTCCAGCCGCAGGAACACCAGCACCATCTCCACATACTGCTCCACCCGCATCAGATCCCCGGACAGGGAGCGGACCAGGTCGGAGTCCTCGTTCTGCAGGGTCAGGCGCATGGAGGCAATGGGAGTTTTGATCTGGTGGGCCCACATGGTATAGTAGTCCACCATGTCGCCGTAGCGCTGCTCCTCCTGGGTGCGGATGGCCCGGCGGCTTTCCGCCAGCAGGGTCACAAGGCTGCGATAGTCGGCCTCCGTCACCGTGTCCGCCGGGGGAAGGGCGTCGGCCAGCTCCTCCGGCAGCTGCCGCAGCAGCTCCAGCCGCCGGTGCTGCCGCAGGACCCGGCGATAGTCCAGGGTCAGCAGCACCGCCCCGGCGGCGGCGCACAGCACAAAGGGATAGGCCACCGCCCGCAGCGGCAGCTGGTACAGGGCGAAGGCGGCGGCGAAGATGCCGCCGAACAGGAAAAACGCCAGCAGCGTCCTGCGCCGCTGCCGCAGATATCCGGTCAGCATAGCCCTCACCCCACCATATAGCCCAGGCCCACCCGGGTGGTGATGAACCCCGGCAGACCGGCGGCGTCCAGCTTTTTCCGCAGACGGCCGATGTTCACGGTGAGGGTGTTCTCGTCCACGAAGCTGTCGGTTTCCCACAGGCGCTCCATGAGCTTCTCCCGGCTCACCACCCGGCCCTTGCTCTGCATCAGGCACAGCAGGATACGGTATTCGTTTTTGGTCAGGGAGACCCGCTGGCCCTGATAGGTCAGGGTGTTGTCCCCAGTGTTCAGCAGCGCGCCGCGATGCTCCAGCACCGGAGCCGAGGCCCCGAAGTCGTAGGTCCGGCGCAGCAGGGCCTGAATTTTGGCCATCAGCACGCTCTGGTCAAAGGGCTTGGCGATGAAGTCGTCGGCTCCCAGGTTCATGGCCATGATGATGTTCATATTGTCCGCCGCAGACGAGATAAAGATCACCGGCACCCGGGATACCCGGCGGATCTCCGTGCACCAGTGGTAGCCGTCGAAGCAGGGAAGGCCGATGTCCAGCAGTACCAGATGGGGGTCAAAGGCGGCGAACTCCTCCATCACATGCCGCAGGTCCCGGACCTGCCGCACCTGTAAATTCCACAGCTCTCCCTGGGTCTGCACCGCCTGGGCGATGCCCCGGTCATCCTCCACCATCAGCACCCGATAGACCGCATGCTCCTCCATGGTCTCACCTCCTGTGTGTTTTTCCCCATTGTAGCAGACTGGGGGCCGTTTGACAAGAAAAACCGCCCCCGGGAAACCGGGGGCGGCGGTGCGTTTGTTATTGGTCCGGGTTGGTGGTGAACAGGCCCACCACGTCCTCCAGGGCCAGGCTCAGGGTGATGGCCTGGGCCTTGGTGCTGGGGCCGGCCTGGGCCATGATGGCCTGCATGATGGCGTTTTTCTCGCCGGTGGGGGCCACGATGAAGATCATCTCCCGCTCCTCGGCGATGGACATGCCGAAGAACTTCCCGGCGTCCTCGGCTCCGGTGGAGCGGGTGTGGACAATGGTGCCGCCACGGGCTCCGGCGGACCGGGCCGCCTCCATGACTTTATCGGTGTAGCCCTGGTTGGCGATGGCAACGATCAGCTGATAGGCTGCTTCCTTCATGGTATGGTCCTCCTCAATGTCGATTTCCGGGGCCTTGGAGGGGTCGCCGGAGGTCAGGTAGTTCATGGCGGACTTGCCGCCGATGCTGCTCAGGGGCAGGCAGACGGCGATGCCGCTGCCGGGGGCGGTCAGGTGCATGGTGGACACCAGCTCCTTCACCAGGGTCTCCTTGCAGGCGGGCGTCACCACGGAGAACAGCACGGCCTTTTCCGTGGCCTCCAGGCCCAGATAGCTCAGCACATCGTCGCTGGCGGTGCCCCGGCCCAGGGCCGTGAACACCACCGGCGCGCCGAAGGCCCGGTAAAAATCCACAAACCGGCCGGAGCCAACCACCCGGTTGGTGATGGTGATCATAAGATACAGTCGTTTCATTGGGTTTCCTCCTATGCCAGCTCGATGATCTCTTCCACTTCGGCCACGGCCACGGGGGCGGTGCGCTTGATGCGGCGCTTATAGCTGACGCCCAGCAGCTGGATGGTTACCAGGGGGGTCATGGCCACCATGGCCACCACGCCAAAGGCATCGGTGACCACGTTGCCGCCCAGGGCGTCGCAGGCACCCATGGCGAAGGGCAGCAGGAAGGTGGCGGTCATGGGACCGGAGGCCACGCCGCCGGAGTCGAAGGCGATGGAGGTGAAGATCTTCGGCACCACAAAGGACAGAATCAGGCTCAGGGCATAGCCCGGCAGCAGGAACCACATGATGGAGATGCCCGTCAGCACCCGGATCATGGCCAGGGCCAGGGACACGGACACGCCCAGCGACAGGGCCAGATTCATGGCGCTGGCGGGGATGGAGCCGGCGGTGATCTCCTCCACCTGGCGGTTGAGGATGTGGACGGCAGGCTCCGCCGCCACGATGAAGTAGCCGATGACCATGGCGATGGGGATCAGCACCCAGCTGCACTCCAGGGAGGCGATGCTCTGGCCCAGGAAGTTGCCCACGGGCATGAAGCCCACGTTGACGCCGGTCAGGAACAGCACCAGGCCCAGATAAGTATACAGGAAGCCCACGATCATGCTCATGACCTGGCGGCGGTTCAGGCGGCGGGTCAGCAGCTGGAAGATCAGGAAGAACCCGGCAATGGGGGCCAGGGACACCAGAATTTCCTTAAAATACTCCGGCAGAGCGTGGGTATAGGAGCGGAACATCTCCACGGTGTCCTGGGCGTCGGGCACGGTCACCGGGGTGTAGCTGCTGCCGTCGGGCTTGTATAAAAGGCCCAGCAGCAGCACCGTCAGGATGGGGCCGATGGAGCACAGGGCCACCAGACCGAAGCTGTCGCCTCCGGCGTGCTTGTCGTTGCGGACGGCGCTGACGCCCACGCCCAGGGCCATGATAAAGGGCACGGTCATGGGGCCGGTGGTGACGCCGCCGGAGTCGAAGGCGATGGACCAGAAGTCCGGGGACACGAACATGGCCAGGGTGAACACCACTGCATAAAACCCGATGAGCAGATAGGACAGGGGAATGCCCAGCAGGATACGCAGCAGAGCGATGACCAGGAACACGCCCACGCCCAGGGCCACGGACCAGATGATGACATTGTTTTCAATGGCGGGGACCTGCAGGTCCGGCTCCGCCACGGTGATGATCACGCCGATCAGGAAGCTGATGGCCACGATGATCCACACCTTCTTGGAGCGGGTGATTTCCTTACCCACGGCCTCGCCCAGGGGGATCATGGACATCTCGGAGCCCAGGGAAAACAGCCCCATGCCCACGATCAGCAGAAGGCTTCCCACCAGGAAGGCCATCATGGCGTTGTTGGACACCGGGGTCACGGTGAAGCACAGCAGCAGGACGATGGCCGTGATGGGCAGCACCGAGGTCAGGGATTCCCGCATGGGCTTGCGGAAAATGGCCAGGACCTGGCCCTTTTCCCGGTGCTTCCGGCGCAGGCGGGCCTGCTGGGTCAACAGATCAGGTTTCTTGCGAGACAACAAACGATTCCTCCTTCATCCATTCCGTTCATCAAAATGATAGCGTACCTGTCCGGGCTGACGGGCAGATACGCAATCTCTACCATTAGTATTTATCATACCATAAATCCCCCATTCCGGCAAGAAAGAATCTGTAAAAATTTTGTGAACCTGTGACAAGAGAAAACCCTTGTCAGACGGGTGAAAATCGAAAAAACCGGTCTTTTTTGCAAGATTATTCCCGGCGGGCTGTGTGAAAATATTTGCATCAGGATGAAAAAATATGAAAAATACGCCTTGACAAACGGCGCGGATGGTGCTAACATGCACCCGTCAACGAAAACCGCCGCACCTGCGGCGAGAAAGGGAATGCGCCATGACGAAGCTGCTCTGCAACAACAGCATGATGATGACCATGATGCACATGTGCGGCATGTGCATGCTTTGCTATGGCAAGAATGGTCATTCTCTTTCATCACCTGCCTGAATGAAGCGTTTGCGGCAGCGGAGGGTCAATGACCTTCCGCTGTTTTTTTGCTGTGCGAAAGCATAGCAGAATAAGAAAGGAGCTGAAAAACCATGCGCCTGATGCCGGGCCTGCTGAACCTGCTGGATGACCGAATGTGGCCCCGGGCCGCCGGACGTTCCATCCATTCTGAAAACCAACCAATCACCAAATTATACCAAAACCTGTTAAAAAGCTTGAAAAGCTTTTTATAGCACCGAAGGTGCGTCAGGTTTTGTATGAGACGTCACAGCGTGTTTTCACACGCTGTGCGTGCGCACAGCGCACGGGATTCTTGATTAAATTTTTTATTCAAGAATCAGTATTAATGATAACAAGGAGATAATACATCATGAAAAAGACTTCCGTGAAGCTGACGGCGCTGGTTCTGGCGCTGATCCTGTCCCTGGCCCTGACGGGCTGCGGCTCCAAGAGCACCTCCCTGAAGATCGCCGTTCCCAACGACACCACCAACGAGGCCCGGGCCCTGCTGCTGCTGCAGGAGAACGGCATCATCAAGCTGCGGGACGGCGCAGGCATCACCGCCACCAAGAACGACATTGTGGAGAACCCCTATAACGTGGAGATCGTAGAGGCCGAGGCCGCCCGTCTGCCCGATATGCTGAAGGACGCCGACTACGCCGTCATCAACTCCAACTACGCCATCAACGCCGGGCTGAACCCCGTGAAGGACTCCCTGGCCATCGAGGGCTCCTCCTCCGCCTATGCCAACATCCTGACTGTGAAGGAAGGCAACGAGAATTCCCCCAAGATCCTGGCCCTGAAGGCCGCTCTGGAGAGCCAGCAGGTGGCCAGCTTCATCCAGAGCAAGTACAACGGCTCCGTGGTCAGCACCGTCACCAACCCCGGCAACGGCTATGACGATTCCGTGGATTACGACGCCCTGAAGGGCCAGACCATCACCGTGGCCGCCTCCCCCACGCCTCACGCCGAGATTCTGGAGGTGGCCAAGGAGATCCTGGCCGCTAAGGACATCACCCTGGACATTCAGGTTTATAACGACTATGTGGTGCCCAACACCGTGGTGGACGACGGCATCCTGGACGCCAACTATTTCCAGCATCTGCCCTATCTGGAGGACTTCAACGCCGAGAACAACACCCACATCGTGTCCGTCAGCGCCATCCATGTGGAGCCCATGGGCCTGTATGGCGGCCTGCAGACCAGCCTGGATGCTCTGAAGGCTTCCAAGTAACCGTTTATCAACAACAGAAGGGGAGGCAGCAGCCTTGATCGAATTACAGCATGTCAGCAAGACCTTTGAAAACGCCGGCGGGCGGGTGGACGCCCTGCGGGACGTGTCCCTGACCATCGCCGACGGGGATATCTATGGCATCATCGGCATGAGCGGCGCAGGCAAGAGCACTCTGGTCCGCTGCATCAATATGCTGGAGCGGCCCACGGAGGGCCGGGTCATCGTCAACGGCCAGCAGCTGGACGCCATGACCCCGGCCCAGCTGCGGGCGGCCCGGCGGGAGATCACCATGATCTTCCAGCGGTTCAACCTGCTGATGCAGCGCACCTGTTTGCAGAACATCTGCTTCCCCATGGAGCTGGCCGGGGTGGGCCGGAAGGAGGCCCAGGCCAAGGCCTGGGAGCTGCTGGAGCTGGTGGGCCTGCCGGATAAGGCCCAGGCCTATCCCGCGCAGCTCTCCGGCGGTCAGCAGCAGCGCATTGCCATCGCCCGGGCTCTGGCCACCAATCCCAAGGTGCTGCTGTGCGACGAGGCCACCAGCGCCCTGGACCCCAAAACCACCCGGCAGATCCTGGAGCTGATTCAGGACATCAACCGCAAGCTGGGCATCACCGTGGTGGTCATCACCCACCAGATGAGCGTGGTGAAGGAGATCTGCACCCACGTGGCCATCCTGGACGACGGCGAGGTGGTGGAGGACGGCCTGGTATCGGCGGTGTTCTCCGCCCCCAGGTCCCAGGCGGCCCGGCACCTGGTGTTCCCCGGCGGGGCCGACGCGGCAGTGTCCGCCCCCAGCCAGGAGCGGCGCATCCGGCTGATCTTCCGCAGCGCCCAGACCACGGCCATCCCCATGGTGGCCCGGCTGGCGGCGGAGGAGAGCATCTATGCCAACGTCATCTCCGCCAGCACCCAGAAGCTGTCGGAGGAGGTTTACGGCAGTATGCTGCTGGGCATCCCCAACAGCCAGTTTGACCGGGCCTGGCAGTTTTTCCGGACCATCCCCAATTTGCAGGCAGAGGAGGTAAGCGTGGATGTACAGTGATCTGTTTACGGCGGAGTCCCTGGCGGAGCTGAAAACCGCCTTTCTGACCCAGTTTCCCATGGCACTGTGGGAGACCTTCTATGTGACGGTGCTGTCCACCGCCCTGGCCATCCTGCTGGGCCTGCCTCTGGGGGTGCTGCTGGTGGCCGGGGAGAAGGACGGCGTCCTGCCCCTGCCGAAGCCGGTGCTGTCGGTGCTGAATGTCATCATCAATCTGCTGCGGTCCATCCCGTTCCTGATTCTGATGATCATGGTGTTCCCCCTGTCCCGGCTGATCATCGGCACCGCCGTGGGCACCACGGCCACCATCGTTCCCCTGGTGGTGGCGGCCTTCCCCTTTGTGGCAAGACTGGTGGAGAGCAGCCTGCGGGAGGTGGACCCCAACATCATCGAGGCGGCCCAGAGCATGGGCGCAACGCCCATGCAGATCATCTGCAAGGTGATGATTCCCGAAAGCGTGCCGTCCCTGATCCAGAACGTCACCATCTCCCTGACCACCATTCTGGGCTACTCCGCCATGAGCGGCATCATCGGCGGCGGCGGCCTGGGCAAGGTCGCCATCGACTACGGCTATTACCGGTATAAATACCTGGTGATGTTTGCGGCGGTGCTCCTGCTGATTCTGCTGGGGCAGCTGTTCCAGACGGTGGGCACCAAGCTGGCCGTGAAGTGCGACAAGCGGCTGAAAAAGTGATAAAGAGCTGAAAAAATCCCGCGCCGGTTCCGGCGCGGGATTTTCTATACGGTAGGGGAGGGGGCTTACTTGCCCATGTTCATCTGAGCGGCGACCTCGGCGGCGAAGTCCTCCTGCTTCTTCTCGATGCCCTCGCCGGTCTGGAAGCGAACGGCGGTGACGAACTTCACGGAACCGCCCAGCTTCTTGGCGGCGTCGGCAATGTAGTGCTCCACGGTGCCCTGGAACAGGTCGCTGCGGACGAACTCCATCTGCAGCAGGCAGTTCTCCTCATAGAACTTGTTCATCTTGCCCATGACGATCTTCTCCTTGACCTGGGCGGGCTTGGAGGCCATCTTGGGATCGCTGTCCATCAGAGCCAGGGCGATCTTCTTCTCCTCGGCCAGGACGTCCTCGGTGACCTGGGACTTATCCCAGAAGCGGGGATTCAGAGCGGCGATCTGCATGGCGACGTTCTTGCCGATCTCGGAGGCGTCCACGCCCTCCACGGCCAGGTTCACCAGAACGCCGATCTTGCCGCCGGCATGGACATAGCCCACGCTGGTGTTCTCGGCAAAGCGGACGAAGCGGCGGATCTGCAGGTTCTCGCCGATGGACATGACCTTCTCGGGCATGGTCTCGGACACGGTCAGCTCGGCGCCGGGATACTTGCAGTTCATCAGGGCGTCCACATCGGCGGGGTCGTTATCCAGAACGGCCTTGGCGATGTCCTTGACGAAGGCGACAAACAGGTCGCTCTTGGCGCAGAAGTCGGTCTCGCAGTTGACTTCCACCAGAGCACCCACGCCGTTCTCCACCAGGGCATAGGACATACCCTCGGCGGCGATGCGGCCGGCCTTCTTGGCGGCCTTGGCCAGGCCCTTCTCCCGCAGATACTCAACGGCCTTGTCCATGTCGCCGTCGCACTCGGTCAGGGCCTTCTTGCAGTCCATCATGCCCACGCTGGTCATCTCGCGCAGGGTCTTCACATCAGCAGCAGTAAAAGACATTCTTAGTTCCTCCAATTTCGTAATAATACAGTAAAAGGGGCAGGGCATACACCCTGCCCCGTGGTTACGCGGTGATACAGCCTGAAAATATACGCTTACTCAGCGGTTTCCTGGGCGGCTTCTTCGGTCTGCTCGCCCTGGCGGCCTTCGATCATGGCGTTGGCCATAATGGAGGAGATCAGGCGGATGGCGCGGATGGCGTCATCGTTGCCGGGGATGGGATAGTCGATCTCGTCGGGATCGCAGTTGGTATCGGCGATGGCCACAACGGGGATGCCCAGACGATGGGCCTCGGCGATGGCGTTGCGCTCCTTGCGGGTGTCCACGATGAACAGGGCGCCGGGCAGCTTCTTCATTTCCTTCACGCCGCCCAGGTACTTCTCCAGCTTCTCGATCTCGCCCAGGTGCTTGATGACTTCCTTCTTGGGCAGCATATCGAAGGTGCCGTCGGCCTGCATGGTCTTGAGCTGGTTCAGGCGGTCGATACGGGTGCGCATGGTCTTGAAGTTGGTCATCATGCCGCCCAGCCAGCGGGCGTTGACATAGTACATATTGCAGCGCAGAGCCTCTTCCTTGATGGCCTCCTGAGCCTGCTTCTTGGTGCCCACGAACAGCAGGGACTGGCCGCTCTCGGACAGCTGACGCACGAAGTTATAGGCCTCCTCCAGCTTCTTCACGGTCTTCTGCAGATCGATGATATAGATGCCGTTGCGCTCGGTGTAAATGTAGGGGGCCATCTTGGGGTTCCAGCGGCGGGTCTGGTGACCGAAGTGGACACCGGCCTCCAGCAGGGCCTTCATGGATACGACGTTCTGGTTAGCCATGGTTTCATTTCTCCTTTGATTTTTAGTTTGTTGCCTCCAGGAGCTTCCTCCCCCCGGCCAACCTTGCGGCACCGACCGAAAGTCCGCCCCTGTGCGGAATGCTGAAATATAATACCACAGTGCGCCGGGAATTGCAAGATAAATTTTGCGGTTTGTGACGGAAAGACGGCGTTTTTTATAAAAAACCTTATCCCATCCAGCGGAAATGGCCGGTAATGACGTATTTGCCCATGTCGTTGCGCTCCACGGCCTCGTCGATGGGGTTTCCGTGGTGGATGAGGAAGGGGATCCCCTGCCGGTTCCGGCGGTCGGAGCAGATGCCGATGTGGTCCCGGTCGCCGAAGATCACAATGTCCCCGGGCTGCCACTGGGCGGGATCGTCCAGCTCACAGGTCAGCACCTGGGCATGGCGGCGGAAGAAGGTATCCAGATTGCTGACCCGGCGGAAGTCGATGTTGCCGTCAGGGGTCTCGATGTTGGGATAGCAAGCGGGATGGTCGGCGATGTCCCGGTCCACCAGGTCCTTCAGGGAATAGCCCGCCGCCCGGAAGGCCTGCCAGATCACGTCGGTGCATACCCCCAGGCCGTCGTCGGGATAGCCGCCGGCGTAGTATTTGCTCTTATAGTGGGGGTGGGTGCCGATATAGGCCCGGGCGCCCAGGACCATGTCCGTCCAGTCGTCCACGCCGTCGCCGTCGGCGTCCAGGGGGCTTTGCAGCTGGGGGATGCCCAGCTCATCGGCGGTGTACCACCGCTGGGGAATGCGGCTTCGCAGCAGGAACCAGGCCGCGGCCAGCAGCAACAGGCACAGGGGGATCAGAAACAGGCGTTTTTTCTTCATATCCGTGGTCCTCCTTGGTGGGATAGAACCATTATACCCGGCCGGGCCGCCTTTGTCGAGGAGAAAAGGGCGGCCTGCCCGGGTGACAACTAAAATGAAACTTTTGTAAAATATACTTGACAAACTGTCGGGCGGGTGATATGCTGGGGCAACAATATGAAAGGAGCGATGGATACGGAACCTTATCTGGCGGGCATTCTGGCGGGGATCATGGCCGTGGCGGTGGTCACGGCGATACTGACGGCGGTGCGGAAGAAGCAGGGCCGGCCCAAGCCGGAGTATGACGAGCGGCAGATGGCCGCCCGGGGGGTGGCCTATCGCTGGGCGTTTCTGACGCTGATGCTCAGCCTGGCCGTCAACACCGGGGTGGAGGCCATCTGGGGCCCCTGGGCCAAGCCCGGGGTGTCGGTGTGGATGCTGATCTTTCTGTCCATCGGGGTGTTCATCGTGGCCTGCGTCCGAAAGGACGCGTATTTCGCCGTGGCCCAGAATCCCCGGACCTATCTGTGGCTGTTCGGCGCGGTGGTGCTGTGCCAGATCCCCAACTTCCTCCTGCAGCTGCGCAGCGGGGACCTGGTGGAGGACGGACTGCTGACCTGGAACGCGCTGTCCCCGGCCTGCGGGGTGCTGTTCGGGGTGATGTTCGTGTGCATGCTGGTCCGTCTGCGCCGCCAGAAGCGGGAGGAGCAGGAGGACGCGGAGGCATGAAGAATCTGCGCCTGAAATCGGCCCGGGCCGCCAAGGACCTGAGCCAGCAGCAGCTGGCGGACATGGTGTCCGTGTCCCGGCAGACCATCAACGCCATCGAAAAAGGGGACTATAACCCCACCATCCGCCTGTGCATCGCCATCTGCCGGGCGCTGGATAAGACATTGGACCAGTTATTCTGGGAGGAGGAAGAAACATGAGCCTGACGGTAAAGGACCTGACCAAGCGATACGGGGACAGGACGGTGGTGGACCGGCTGTCCTTCGGGATGCCCGGGCCGGGGGTGTATGCCCTGCTGGGCACCAACGGCGCGGGAAAAACCACCAGCATCCGCATGATGCTGAATATGCTGTCCCGGGACGGGGGAGAGGTGCTGTGGAACGGAGCGCCGCTGGATATCAGCCGCTGCAACGTGGGATATCTGGCGGAGGAGCGGGGGCTGTACCCCAAGTACGCGCTGATGGACCAGCTGCTGTATTTCGCGGCCCTGCGGGACGTGCCCCGGGCGGAGGCCAAACGGCGCATCCGGTACTGGGCACAGCGGCTGGAGGTGGAGGAGTATCTCTATCCCAGTGCCCCGGCGCAGGCGGGACGGCGGGGGCTTCTGGGCGGCTCCGCCCAGCGGGAGAAGCCCAAGCGGCCGGACCAGCTGTCCAAGGGCAATCAGCAGAAAATCCAGCTGATGGCGGCCCTGCTGTCGGACCCGGAGCTGCTGATCCTGGACGAGCCGCTGTCCGGCCTGGACCCCATCAACACGGACCTGTTCAAGGGGATCATCCGGGAGGAGATCGAGGCTGGGAAATACCTGATCATGTCCAGCCACCAGATGGCCACGGTGGAGGAGTTCTGCACGGACCTGACCATTCTGGACCGGTCCAGAACGGTTCTGCAGGGGCACCTGAACGACATCAAGAAGGGCTACGGCCGGGTGCATTTACAGCTGAAAACCGAGGAGGACGCCGGGCCGTACATTGCCGAAAGCGGGGCGCAGATCGTGACCCGGAAGGAGTTTGAGTATCAGCTGAAGGTCACCGGCCAGGAGCAGGCCAACGACCTGCTGGCCCGGCTGACCCGGGCCGGGGTCACGGTGGTGCTGTTCAACCTGCGGGAGCCGTCCCTTCACGAGATTTTCGTGGAAACCGTGGGGGGTGAGTCCGATGCGTGACCTGTCCGGCACGGGTCAGGTGTACCGCTTCACCCTGTCGCAGCTGCTGAAAAGCAGGGCAAACCGGGTGACGCTGATCATCATGGTGCTGCTGGCGGCGGTGAGTATGCCGCTGACGGCTCTACTGGGCGGCGAGACGCCGGAGACATCGGACACTGCGGGTCTGGCGTCGGTGCGGGTGGATAACCGCACGGACCTGGCCCTGGACTTCTCCGGCGACGCCTATTGGGCGGACACGGACTTTTCCGCCGACGCCGGTGAGCCGGACGCTGTGGTGACGATCACCGGCGATGAGACCGGCTATCAGGTGGCGGTGAACGGCAGCGAAACCGCCCACGCCGGGGAGCTGTCCCAGCTGGCGGAGACAGCCCGGCAGGCCGTCCGGGACGCCTGCCTTCGGGCGGCGGGCCTGTCGTCCCGGCAGATGGAGGCCCTGACGGCATCCACCGGGGAGGAGGACTCCCATGAGGACGGCTTCTGGGTCCAGTACGGCTATTCCATCCTGGCTATGATCCTGTGCCTGATGAGCGCGTCCTATGTGATCCGGGCCGTGGTGGAGGAGAAGGACTCCCGGCTGGTGGAGCTGCTGCTGGTCAGCGTGAAGCCCATGGCCCTGCTGGCGGGGAAGATCCTGGCGGTGATGGCCTTCACCTTCGGGTGGCTGCTGGCCATGCTGGCGGGCCTCGGGGTGTCCTGCGGGCTGACGGCGGGGCTGATGGGCCCCGGCGTGCTGCAGAAGCAGATGTCCGGCCTGCTGGCGGCTGTGCCCCGGGTGCAGGAGGACCTGTGGCAGGCGGCGGGGGTACTGCTGGTGCTGCTGGTGTCCCTGGGGCTGGGGTATCTGACCATGTCCCTGATCGGCGGCGTGGCCGGGGCCTGCTG
>ERZ809201.579-NODE-579-length-16959-cov-3.438890_pt1 | contig 16959 bp, 17 predicted proteins | sample MGYA00520516_ERZ809201 | MGnify/ENA primary metagenome ERZ809201 (study PRJEB31570, sample SAMEA3213006) | Homo sapiens | biome: human-gut; feature: human gut; material: fecal | place: Sweden | collected 2011 ... | reverse complement strand
GGCCGGCCTCCGCCGCCGCGCGGAATCTGGCCGCGTCGCCGCCGATGAGCCCGCTGTTGGAGCGGTCGGATGCGCAGTACTGCCGGCTCGACTGCTGCATCGCCGTCCAGAGCGCCGCGATCTGGCGGTAGGACGCCGCAGCGTCATAGCCGTTTTCCTGACAATCCGCATCACGGATGACGGCATAGAGCGGCTGCCCGCTCTCCTGTGCAGCCGAAAGCATGGATGCAATGCTCGAAAAGCTCATACCGGTTCCTCCTGATTAAAGATCGTGATCTTCTGAATGCCCTCGATGTGCGACAGCCACTGCTCGATGTCCTTCGGGATCGGCTGGTCACACTCGAGGATCATGACCGCGTAGCCGCCCTGCTCGCTGCGGTAGAGCTGCATGGTGGCGATGTTGACGTGCCGCTGCATGAGCGCCGCCGTCACGGCAGCGACATGGCCGGGCGTGTCCTGATTGTGGACAATGAGCGTGTTGTGCTCACCGGAAAAGTTCGTCTCGATACCGTCGATGGAGCGGATGCGGATGCGCCCGCCGCCGATGCTCTCGGCCACGATGTCCAGCGTGCGGCCCTTGGCGCCCGTGAGCTGCAGGCGCGCGGTGTTCGGGTGCGCGTTGCGCAGCTGCACGTTCCGGAACGAGAACGTCAGCCCCTGCTCCGCCGCGACGGCAAAGCTGCCCGGAATGCGCAGATCGTCCGGCTGCATACCGAGCAGGCCCGCGATCAGCGCGCAGTCCGTGCCGTGGCCATGACCGGTCAGGGCGAAGCTGCCGTGCAGCGAAATGTCCGCGTGCACCGGCCGGTCGCCGAGCAGTTTGCGGGCCGTCAGGCCGATGCGCACGGCCCCGGCCGTGTGGCTGCTGGACGGGCCGACCATGACCGGCCCGAGAATATCAAATAAACGCATGGCGCGCCTCCTTGGGTATACGAATCTTTTGCAAAATGAAATATGCGGTATTATACGCGCTCGGCGCGCAAAATGCAATGCTGATCCTCCGCCGGTGCGAAAATTCGGCGCAAAAATGCCGGCCGCCAACCGGCAGCCGGCAATATTCGGCGGATCAGTGCTCCTGGATCATCATGCGGATGATCGTGCGGTCGGTCTCGCGCATGCCCTCGCTCGCAAGTGTGCCGATGTTGCGGATCGTGTTCTCCACGCCCTTGACGACAATGCCGTCGCCGCCGTAGAACTGGCTCTCGTGCATCTGCATCTGCATACCCAGCAGCCCCGCCTCGACCGCCGAAGCGATCTTGGCCGCGCAGCTCGCCTTCGCGCCGTCGCAGATCATGCCGGAGTCGATAGCGATGGCGTTGACGATGGTGTGCGCGATCTCACGGAACTGCCCGCCATACAGATACGTCACGCCCGCGGCCGCAGTAGGCGGACAGGCTGCCGATGCCGGTTTTCAGATGGATGGTGACGAGGTTTGACACCACGAGCGCGCGGTAGAGCATCTGCTGCGTAACGCCCAGTTCCCTGGCGTAGACGATGACCGGCAGTGACGCCGTCAGCCCCTGGTTGCCGCTGCCGGAGTTGATGACCACCGGCAGGTCGCAGCCGTTCATGCGTGCGTCCGACCCGGCCGCGGCGTAGGCCTTGGCGCGGTTGTGGATGCTCATGCCGTAAGACTGCAGCAGGATGCGGCCGATGTTCGCGCCGTAATCCCCGCGCAGGCCCTCCTCGGCGATGGCCCAGTTATAGTCGATCTGCCGCTGGAGCGTCTCCTGCACGTCGGCAATGTCCACCTCGTTTGCAAAGGCGATGATGTGCTCGACCGTCAGCAGACTGCGGTCGGTGGCGTGCTGGCTGCCGGACTCCTGATAGTCCTTGTGAAACTGCACGACGCCGTTTTTCTCGATACGGATCACGTTCGTGTGATAGCCCGCGATCTCGACGGACGCGCTGTCCGCCCCCGCCGTGACGCGCACCTGAATGTCGAACACGTAGTCCTTGTCCGCGCGCCGGACGGTAAAGGCAGCCTGCTGCAGATAGGCGCCCACCGCATCCACCTGCTCCGGCGTGAGGCTCGCAAGCACCTGCAGCTGCGCGTCGGCATTGCCGGAAACGATACCTGCCGCTGCGGCCGCCGCAATGCCGCGCTGGCCGTTCGTATTCGGCACGATGACGCTCTTGACATTTTTGATGATGTTCGCGCTCGCAAGCACTTCGACCGTTTCCGGCAGCACGCCGAGCGTCCTGCGGGCCAGCGCCGCGCAGTACGCCACGGCGATCGGCTCTGTACAGCCCATGGCGGGCTGCAGCTCCTCTTTCAGGATCGCAACATATTCGCGGTAGATCTTCTCGTCCATGTTCTCTCCTCCGATTTTTGTTTTTTCTCCGTTTTTGACCGTAAAATTCCGCTTTTTGTAATAGTATAACGAAACAGCGGCACATTTTCAACAAAAAAGATACCGGCAGTACGCCGGTATCTTTCTATTCTCTTGTAATTATCTGCAAGTTGCTTTTCCAGACTTCATCTTCCAGCGCATCAGCGCATTTCAGACAAGCTGTATATGCGCTCTGAAAAAGCGGATCGCGCACCATTCTTCTTAGCCTTTCCAGTATGCAAAACGCTCCCGGCCAATTCATATCCTGCAGCCAACGCATGAGATCCATCAGGTATGGAGATAGCTCTGTATTCGACCTTTCGGATAGAATTTTGGCGCAATTATCCCAGACATTCTTCCCGTACTCGCGCTGATTGGGCTGCAAAAACACATTGATACATTTCACATTTTTGGCCAGCTCGATTCCCCGCTCCTGCTGCTCGGCACTGTTATTCCAATCCAGCAGAGCCATAATAGCATCGATATTTACCATACAACAAACACCGTCCTATAAGTTCTCGTCTCATCGTGCTGTACTCTCCCAACCCTGCTCCGTCTTTTCGGCACTGGGGTGTTATAAGAATGCAGCGAAAAGCGCTAGAAGAGCAATAGGTACTCTCGTCCGAACATACGCTCACTCCTTTTTCCTGCAGGCGTGCACGATTGCCCAGAGCGCATAGCCGAGCATGCCGCCGATCGTGTTCGTGATGACGTCCGTAATGTCCGAACTGCGGGACGCATGCAGCAGCGGCTGCATGACCTCAATGCCGACGCTGAGCGCTAGCGTCAGCAGCAGGCAGCGCCAGAAGCTGCACCGCCTGCCGCGGCAGCTGCGGCACAGCGGCAGCAGCACACCGAACGGGACAAACAGGGCGATATTCAGCACGATCTGCCGAACATAATCGCCGTGGCGGAGAATGACATCCTCAAACGGCGCCATGTGCATGGGGATATACGGATGGTCAAGGCAGAACGGCAGCGCCGTGAGCACCGGCATGAGCGTAAAGCGCACGATCCCGGCGAGGCAGCCGTACATGAGCGTATAGACGAGCAGCGGTCTTTTCCCCAGCGGCCGCCACTTCGGCAGCAGCCAGATGCCGTAAACGGCCGCGAGCACGGCCAAATCGATGAGAATCTTTGCGTTTCGGCTCATGCACAGCCTCCTTCCTCTCTGCCGGTCAGAACGCGCGTGTTATCCGCGCACCCACTGCTCCAGTTTCGGTTTTGCGCCCTCGACCGCGCTGCCGCGCAGCGACAGGCCGCGCGCGACCCGCGCGCCCTTCGCTGCGTGCCGGATGTCCTGCTCCGTGTTCGACAGGCCGCTGCCCTCATTCGTGCAGAACGGATGGATGGTTTTCCCCTGCCAGTCATAGTGCTCGAGGAAGGTGTAGACCGCCATCGGCATGGTACCGCAGTAGTTCGGATAGCCGAGGTAGATTTCTTCATAGTCGTCCAGACGCTCCGGCAGCGCCATCAGCTCCGGACGGGCATTGGCGCGCAGGTCGCGCCGCGCCTCGGCGACGCAGGCATCATAGTTGTCCGAATACGGCGCTTTCTGCTCAATACGGAGCAGCTCCGCGCCGGTGAGTTCGGCAAGCAGTCGTGCCGCCTTCTCCGTGTTGCCGACGGCGATGGTGCGGTGCGCCCCGGAAAAATAGTTCTCTCCCGCGCGGGAGTAATAGGCAATGAGTTTTTTCATGATCCGTTCGCCTGAAAAACAGGCGCTCCTTTCTGGGAACAATGCCAAAAGCATACCGCAGTTTTCCGCATCCGTCAACCGGCCGGTGCGGATGGGAAGCCGCTGCACCGGACACCGCGCCCGGCAATGCACAGTGCGCAAAATACGGCCACACCAAGGGCACGCGCATCGGCGAACAGCGCACACCCGAGCCGAACGCCTCTGATGCCGCACACTGCTACTGCGACGCGATTTATCCGGAGTATGCGTGCGGGCGCTGCGGCGAGGTCTGGGTCACCAGTGCCGGGATCGTCGAGCGGCAGACGCACGAAAAGCTCTATTACCACTTTGAAAACGGCATGTGCAAAGGCTGGTACTGCAAAAGCTGCCACACCTACAGCTGGAAATAAGCGCACGAAAAAGCTCCCCCGCCGGGGGAGCTTTTTTGCTGCCTTAGCGCACGCGCAGGCGCTCCACGAGCGCCTCATTGCTCTCGGCCATGCAGGTCTGGTAGTCCGTATAGAGCACCATGCCCGGCAGCGCGCCGGACGGCTTGCGCACGAAGCGCGCCATGGTGTAATCCACCGGTGTCTTCCCGCCGCCGCGCGCCTGCGAATAGTATACGGCGAGACTCGCCGCCTCGGCGATCGTCTGGTCGTCGGGCGTCGTGTCGTGCGCACGGATGATGACGTGCGAGCCGTGTACCTTCTGCACATGCAGCCAGATGTCCGTGCGGCGGGCGGTGCGGTGCGTCAGCTCGTCATTTTGCGTGTTGGAGCGGCCGACGAGGATCTCATACCCGGTACTCGAAACGAAGGCGAGCGGCGCGCGCTGCGCCGTCTTTTCCTTTTTGGCATTGCGCGGCTGGCGCAGATACCCGGTCGCGCGCAGCTCGGCGCGAATATCCGCAAGGTCGCGCTCGCTCTCGGCACGCGCGAGCTCATCGAGCACACTGTTGAGATAGTCGAGGTTCCGGCTCGCCTCCGCGATCAGGCCGGTCAGGTGCTGTTCGGCCGTTTTGGCCTTGCGGTAGGACTTATAGAGCGCGGCGGCGTTCTCCTGCGGGCTCTTGCGCGGGTCCAGCTCGATCGTCACGTCCGGGCAGCCCTCGGCATAGTAGTCCTGCACCGTCACGGTGCGGTCACCTTTCTGGATACGGTAGAGGTTGGCCTTGATGAGGTCGGCCTTCTGCCGCAGGGCCTCGCGGTCGGCGCAGCGCAGCAGGTCCGACTGCTGGATGGCCAGCTTTTTGGCCGTGCGGTCGCGCAGGGTGCGCACCTGATGCGTCAGCTCCTGCGAGCGGCGGCGCATGGCCTCCGCCTTGTCGCGGCGGAGATAAAATTCGTCCAGCAGCTCGGAAAACGAGCCGCAGCCGCGGCATTCCAGCGCGTCCTGATACTGCAGGATCGGCACGGCGGAAAAGTCCTTCGGCCGGTCGCCGTCGAGCAGCATGGTGGGCACGAGATTGTTCGTCTCGACCGAGAACACCAGCGCGTCCAGCTCGTGCTCCAGGCGCGCGCGCTGCGCATCGTCCAGCCGCTCGAGCCGGGGGCTGGCATCGCCGAGCGCGCGGAAGCACACCTCCCGGCACAGCAGGGGCGACACGCTGGAGAACAGACCCAGCAGCCACTTATCAAGCGTCGCCGCAGTGACCGGGCCGGAGAGCAGCTGCGCGCGCTGCTCCGGCGTCGTGTCAAACAGGACCGGCTTGTCCTGCACCTGGCGCGTCTCGCTCATGGAGGAATCCACGCGGCGCATGCAGTCGATGATGTGCCCGTCGGCGCTGACGAGGATGACGTTCGACTGGCGGCCAAGCATTTCAACAATGAGCTGCTTTTTGAACGGCGTGCCGAGCTCATCGCGCCCGTCGAGATCGAGCACGAGCATGCGCTCGAAGTCCGGCTGGGAAATACCCGTGATGCGCGCGCCGACCAGATGCTTGCGCAGAAGCATGCAGAACATCGGCGGTTCGGCCGGATTTTCAAACGTGCCGGCCGTGAAATGCACCCGCGCGCTGCCCACACCACCGTGCACGAGCAGCTTCGCGTTGCCGCTCTGCGTGCGCACGGACAGCAGCAGCAGGTCGCGCTCCGGCTGCTGCACCTTGTCGATGCGCGCGCCGGTCAGGCTCTGCGTCAGTTCCTGCGTCAGGCCGTGCAAAAAAACTGCGTCCATTGGCATGTTACAGCACCTCCGTGATCTTGCTGAAGAGCTCGCGCAGCCGCTGCGTGCGGCCGAGCAGATACAGCCAGCCAAAGAGCGCCTCGAGCCCCGTGGCCGCGTGATACTGCGCGACGTCCGCATGCTGCGGCACCGAGTTCACCTTCGCGTTGCGGCCGCGCTTGTAGACCGCGCGCTCCTCGTCCGTGAGCGCGGGCTGAATGGCCTCCGCCGCGCGCGCCTGCGCGGGCGCGTTGACGCGGCGCACCGTCTCACGGTGCAGGTCGGTCACGGCCGTGAGCCCGGCGGCACACAGGGCCGTGCGCATCATGAGCTCATATACCCCGTCGCCGATGTGCGCGAGGGCGAGCGTGCTGTAAGCGCCGACCTGCGCCGGCGTCATTTCCGGGGCAAAGTCCGCCCCATCCGGAAAGGCAATCGTGCCGACGGGGCGGCGCTCCGGCCGCCCCGTGTGGAGATCATGATTCATCGTCTTCAGGTTCCTCTTCGTTGTCATCGGCAAAGTCCGTCTGCGCCTGCAGCACCTCGCTCGGCGCGGTGCCCTGCACATACTGCATCTCCTGCCACTGCTGCTTCGTGATGAGGATCTTGCGCGGCTTTGAGCCCTCAAACGGGCCGACGATGCCCATCTCCTCCATCTGATCGACCATGCGCGCGGCGCGCGAATAGCCGAGCTTCAGCCGGCGCTGCAGCATGGACACCGACGCCTGCTTCGTCTCGAGAATGACGTCCACGGCCTGCGGCAGCAGCTCGTCATAGTCGCTCTTGGCGGGCTTGTCCGCCTCGGGCGCGGGGCCGGACTTCTTGTCGGCCTCGGCGGCGGATTTTTCGATCTGCGCGATGATATCGTCGCTGTACTGCGCCTCGGAGTTCTGCTTGATGAAGCGCACGACCTCCTCGCGCTCCTCGTCCGACACAAACGAGCCCTGCACACGCAGGGGCTTGCCGGTGCCGATGGGCGCATAGAGCATATCGCCCATGCCGATGAGCTTTTCCGCGCCGGAGGTATCGAGGATGATGCGGCTCTCGAGCGAGGACGAGACCGCAAAGGCAATGCGGCTCGGGATGTTCGCCTTCATGAGGCCGGTGATGACGTCCGCGGACGGGCGCTGCGTTGCGATGATGAGGTGCATGCCCGCGGCGCGGCCCATCTGCGCCACGCGGCAGATGCTCTCCTCCACCTCTTTGGCGGCGCAGAGCATGAGGTCGGCCAGCTCGTCGATAACGATGACGACCTGCGGCAGCGTCTGCCCGTCGGGCTCGTTTTTCTGGAGGGCATTGTAGCTGGCGAGGTCGCGCACCTGCGCCTCGGAGAAGAGGCGGTAGCGCTTGAGCATCTCCACGACCGCCCACTGCAGCGCGCCGGCCGCCTTCTTCGGGTCGGTCACGACGGGGATGAACAGGTGCGGGATGCCGTTATAGATGCCGAGCTCGACCATTTTCGGGTCGATCATGATCAGGCGCACCTCGTCCGGCGTCGCCTTATAGAGCAGGCTCAGAATGAGCGAGTTCATGCACACGGACTTGCCCGAGCCGGTCGTGCCGGCGATGAGCATATGCGGCAGCTTGGCGATGTTGCCGATGATGCAGTTGCCGCCGATGTCCTTGCCGACGGCAAACGAGAGCTTGGACTTCGCATTGCGGAACGCGGGCGAGTCGATGATATCGCGCAGGCAAACGGCGCTGACGACCTTGTTCGGCACCTCGATGCCGACAGTCGAGATCTTGTCCGGGATCGGCGCGATGCGCACATTCTCCACACCGAGCGCGAGCGCAAGGTCGCCGGAGAGGTTTGTGATCTTGTTGAGCTTCACGCCCGCCTCGAGCTCGAGATCGTAGCGCGTGACCGTGGGGCCGCGCGTCACGTCACGGATGGTCGCATTGACGCCGAAGCTGCTCAGGGCAGTGTTGAGCCGGTCGCGGTTGAAGCGGATCTCCTCCGTCGCGTCCGTCTGATCCTTCTTCCCCGCGCGCAGGAACGACACCGGCGGGAGCTGATAGGACGAGTGGTCGGCATTTTCGCTCTCGATGGCGGAGGTGATCGCGGCCGTCTCCGCCGCGACGGCGGCGCTGGCCGCCTTTTTGGACGGCTTCGGCGGGTCCTGGATCTCCTGCGTGACCGGGGTGACGCCGCAGATATCGGCCGCCTCCTCCACAGACAGCGGCTGGACATTCTGCGTGGCATCGGCCGGCGCGGCCTTTTTCGCGCCGCGGGCAGGCTTTTTGACCGGGATCGGGTCGATCGGATCGTCGTCCGGCTCCGTCATGGTCTCCTCGACCGGAATGTCGATGAATTTTTTCTTGGCGACCGGCTTGTCCGGCACGGCACGGCGCGCACTGCGCCGCGGCTCGGGCAGCGGCTGCGGTTCCGGTTCGTCCTCCTCATCCTCCGCAAGCGGCACGTCTTCGTCCGGGATGTACTGTGCCTCACGCCGTGTGCGCACCCAGGCCGCGATCTTGCCCACCGTCAGGTCCATGCTGCCCAGCACGCAGAACACGAACGCCGCCATCGTCAGCGGCAGCGCCGCATAGACGCTGATGCCGGCCTTGAGCAGATAGCCAATGCCGCCGGAGATCACGCCGCCGGACGTGAGCGCCTTGCCCCCGTCATAGAGCTGGCCGACGATCGCGCCGAACGTCTGCGCCGTGAACGCCACGCGGCAGACCATCAGGTGCACGATCGTGCCGAACAGCGGCGCGATCAGCAGCGACGCCGTCACGCGCAGGCCAAAGCGCTCGCGCGGGTTGCGCACAAAGGTCCACGCCAGCAGCAGCATCGCAAACGGGAACGCCCAAAAGCCCCAGCCCATGATGCCGCACAGGAAGCCCGCAAAGCCGTCGATCACGACGCCCTCGGCATGAAACAGGCCCAGGAACGACAGCAGCGACAGCACGATGCACGCCAGCGCATACGGCCATGTCGGTGCCGTCGGCGCGGAGGCTGGAGCCGCCTTGGCAGCCGGCTGCTTTTTCGGCGCAGCAGTCTGCTTTTTCGGCGCGGAGGCCGGCTTTTTTGCTGCCGGGGCGGATTTTTTCGCCGTGCCGGTTTTCTTTTTGGATGATGAAGTTGCCATGTTATATAACGTCCTCTCAGAAAATCAGAGACAGAATCATCGTCAGTGCGCCCGCGCCCCAACAGTAGTAGGAAAACGCGCCGAAACGGCCCTTCGACGTCAGGCGCTTGACAAGGCCGATGGCCGCGACGCCCGAGACCATCGCCACGAGCATGCCGGCCAGATACGCTGGCAGGAGCGACACATCGATACCCGCCTTGGCCGCCTTGGCCAGCGACAGGATGTTTGCCCCCAGCACCGCGGGCAGCGACATCAGAAACGAGAAGCGCACCGCAAAGCTGCGGTCCAGTCCCGTGGCCATGCCGGCCGCGATCGTCGTGCCCGACCGGGACAGGCCCGGGATCGTCGCCACGGCCTGACACACGCCGATGACCAGCGCGTCGCGCACGCGCATGGTTTTCTCCGTGCGCGTGCCCTTGGGCATTTTATCGGCCACGAACAGCAGAAAGCCCGTGAGGATGAGCATGAGGCCGATGAAGAAGGTGTGGTAGTACAGCTGCTCGACCAGATCGTTGACCGGCAGGATCAAAAACAGCGGCAGCGTCGCCAGGATGATCATGAGCACCATGCGCGCGGCGGGAAGCTGCTGCCGGCGCTGCTCGGCCGGCAGCCGTGCGCTGCGGAAAAACGCGATCGTCTCGCGCACCATGGCCACGATGTCCCGCCAGTAGACGATGCAGATGGAAATGAGCGTGCCCAAATGCAGCAGAACATCGAAAAACAGATGGCCGTTTTCCGCCGTCGACATATGAAACAGGTTTTGCAGGATCGACAGATGGCCGGAGCTGGAGATCGGCAGAAACTCTGCGATGCCCTGCACCAGACCGAGCAGGATCGCGTTCCAGATGGTCACGGATGCACCTCCCAATACGCAGATAGGAATGTTGATTATACCACGGTTTTCTTTGCGTCACAAGGGAAAACGGTCACTGTCCCCGTTTTCCCCTGCCGCATCCGGTCACGCCTGCGTGTCGCAGTAGGCAGCCAGCACGCCGCGGTACGTCATCCAGCAGTCGAACTTTGCCACGAGCTCAAACGGTGCGTGCATGCTCAGCACCGGCACGCCGGCGTCAATGGTGTCAATATTCCGGTCGGCCATGAACTTGGCGATCGTGCCGCCGCCGCCCTGATCGACCTTGCCCATCTCGGACAGCTGCCAGACGACGCCGTTGTCGGCAAACAGACGGCGCAGATAGGCCACGAGCTCGGCCGAGGCGTCGCTCGTGCCGGACTTGCCGCGTGCACCCGTGAACTTGCAGATGCCCATGCCGTAATTGAGCTTGGCCTCCGTGCGCTTGGCGCTCACCTCGGGGAAGCTGGGGTCAAAGGCCGCGCAGACATCCGCCGAGAGGCAAAAGCTCCTGGCAAAGCAGTGGCGCAGCGCGACGTCCTGCTGCTCGCAGAGGTCGGCCATGAAGGCCTCGAACGCCTGCGACTGCATGCCGGACACGCCGTCGGAGCCGATCTCCTCCTTGTCGGCGAGGATGCACACAGCCGTGCGCTCCGGCGCGCCGTCGAGGTCAAGGATGGCGCGCAGCTCGGCATAGGCGCACACGCGGTCATCCTGACCGTAGGCGCCGATCATGCTGCGGTCAAAGCCGATGTCGCGCGCCGGGAACGCCGGCACGGCGGCAAGCTCCGCCGACAGGAAGTCCTCTTCCGTGATGCCGTATTCATCATAGAGCAGCGACAGCACGGCGAGCTTCACGCGGTCGCGCCCCTCGCCGGCATACGGCATGCTGCCGATGACGATGTTGAGCGCCTCGCCCGTGATGCCCTCTTCCATGGTCTTGCGCATCTGATCCTTGCCGAGATGCGGCAGCAGATCGGTGATGACAAACTGCGGCTCATCCGGCTCGCGGCCAATGGCAATATCGACCGTGCTGCCGTCTTTGAGCGCGACCGTGCCGTGCAGCTCCAGCGGGATCGTGACCCACTGGTACTTCTTGATGCCGCCGTAATAGTGCGTCTTGAAATACGCCAGCTCCGAGTCCTCATACATCGGCGTCTGCTTGAGATCGAGACGCGGGGAGTCGATGTGCGCGCCCGCGATCACGCAGCCGTGGTCAAGCGGCTGCTGCCCGAGCACGGCCAGCATGAGCGCCTTGCCGCGGTTGTTGACATACACCTTCGAGCCCGGCTGCAGCTCCATGCCGAACGTATACGGCACAAAGCCCTCGGCCTCCGCCATGCGGATGGCCTCCTTGACGGCCTCGCGCTCGGTGCGCGCGGCGTCGAGAAACTGCTTATATCCCTCGGCATAGGCAAAGATCTCCCCGGTCTGCTCGGCGTCGATCCGATCGTAGCCGTTTTTCGGCTGATAAAACAGCTTTTCCTTCCACTGCTTGAGTTCCTTATCTTCGCTCATGAGAGCACCTCCTGTATCAGTTGATGGCAGCGACGCTGAAAATCGGCGAGCGTGCCGCCGTTATCCAGCACGTAGCTGCAATGTTGGGCAAACCATTCGTTGGGCTTCTGCGCGTCGATGCGCGCCTCGGCATAATCGCGCGTCACGCCCTCGCGCGCGATGAGCCGCTCGATGCGCACCTCGCGCGGCGCCGTCACGCCGATGGTGACAGTGCACAGCTCCGCCAGCCCGCTCTCGATAAGCGCGATGGCGTCGATCGCCGCGACCGTGCCGCCCTGCCGCGCCCACGCGCGCAGGCGAGCGCGCACCTCGGCACGGACATACCGGTGCGTGATGGCGTTGAGGTCGTCGAGCGCCGCCGCGTCCGCGAACACGACTGCGCCGAGCCGCTTTCGCTGCAGCGTCCCATTTTCTATTGTACCCGGAAAACGGGCATTGATCTCCGCGAGCATGGCGGTATTGGACGCCAGCAGCTCGTGATACACCGCGTCGCAGTCGATGACGAGCGCGCCCTGATGCTCCAGCTCCATGAGCGCGGTCGTTTTCCCGCAGCCCGTGCCGCCCGTGATGCCGACAATGTGCATTTTCCGCACGAGCGCGTCCCAGACGGCATCGTCCGGCACGGCGGCGGAGCGCAGAATGCGGTACGGCGTGTGCGAGAGATCGACGAGCGTGGACTCCCGGCCGATGCCGCAGGGCCCGCCGTCGATGACGGCCGCGATCTGCCCATTGAAATACGCCAGCACATCGTCTGCCGTTTTCGGGCTCGGCGCGCCGGAGGGATTGGCCGACGGCGCGGCCAGCGGCAGCTGCGCGGCCTCGATGAGCGCCAGCGTGGCCGGGTGATCCGGGCAGCGCAGGCCGACAGTCTGCCCACCCGCGCGCACAATCTCGGGCACGCAGTCCTGTGCCCGCAGCACGATCGTGAGCGGGCCGGGCCAGAACGCCTCGGCCAGCGTGTATGCCGCCGGCGGCACATCGGCGCAGTAGCGCGCCATGGCGGATGCGTCGTGCACCATCAGCGACAGTGGCTTGACGGCCGGCCGGCCCTTGATCTCATAGATCTGCGCAACGGCGGCGGGATCCAGTCCGTTGCCGGCAAGGCCGTAGACCGTCTCCGTCGGGACGGCGACGAGCTGCCCGGCGCGGATGGCATCCGCTGCCTGCGCGATCTCGGTTGTGATTCGTTTCGTGTTCATGTTTCCTCCGCGGATGCGCGCAGCTTTTCGGCCTGATCGGCCAGTGTGAGCGCATCAATGATCTCATCCAGATCGCCGTCGAGCACCTGATCGAGCTTATAGAGCGTCAGCCCGATGCGGTGATCCGTCACCCGCCCCTGCTGGAAGTTGTAGGTGCGGATGCGCTCGTTGCGCATCCCTGTGCCGACCTGGCTGCGCCGCTCGGCCGAGCGCGCGGCATTCTGCCGGGCACTTTCCGCGTCATACAGGCGTGAGGCCAGGATCTTCATCGCGCGATCCTTGTTTTTATACTGGCTGCGCTCATCCTGACACTCAACGACCGTGCCGGTAGGCAGGTGCGTGATGCGGATGGCGCTCTCGGTCTTGTTGACGTGCTGGCCGCCGGCGCCGGAGCTGCGGTAGGTGTCGATCTGCAGATCCTTCGGATCGATGTGCACCTCCACGGCGTCCATCTCCGGCAGCACGGCCACGGTGGCGGTGCTGGTGTGGATGCGGTCTCCGTCTCCGGCACGCGCTGGACGCGGTGCACCCCGCTTTCAAACTTCAGGCGGGAGTACGCCCCCTGTCCGCTGATGAGCAGACTTGCCTCGCGCACGCCGCCGAGCTCCGTCTCGTTGAGGTTGGCGATCTCGGTCTTCCACCCGTGCGCGTCGGCGTACATATTGTACATTCGATAAAGACTATGCGCAAAGAGCGCCGATTCTTCCCCGCCGACGCCGGTGCGGATCTCCAGAATGACGTTGCGGTCATCGTTCGGGTCGCGCGGCAGCAGCAGCACTCGCAGCTGCTGCTCGAGCTCCGCGCAGCGGGCACGGCCGAGATCGATCTCCTCGCGCGCGATCTCGTGCAGCTCGGGGTCGCTCAGCAGCGCCTCCGCCTGCGCGATCTGCGCCTGACAGGCGGTATACGCCCGGTAGGTCTCCACGACCGGCTGCAGCTCGCGCTGCTCGCGGCAGAGCTTTGTGAACACCGCGGGGTCGGAATAATACGCGGGGTCGGCCAGCTTGCTCTCCAGTTCGCTGTACCGGTTTTCAATTTGTCGCAGCTTTTCGAGCACGGCGCCGCCTCCCTTGTTGCGATATTCGCTCAATGTATCAGTTTACCACAGCGGCGCAAAAATGTAAACAGGCGGTGCGTCTGCACGCACCGCCTGTCAGAAGATCTTCGGTTGTTTACCCGCGCGGGATGATCGCCTGCGCCACGTTCTCAAGCGTGCCCAGGTCGAGCACGTTCACCTGATCGGAACCGACGACATAGAAGTAGTCGCCGATATACAGGCCGCGGTTGTTCTCGTCCCACTGCGAGACGGGGATCTCCTTACGCAGCGTGAAGCCGTCGTCCGCCGAATAGCCGTAGACGAGGTAGCTGTTCTCGGCCGGGAAAGCGATCAGGTCCTTGTCGCTGTCCACCAGAATTGCCTTGTGATTATTCAGTGCCTCGCTATAGTCGGCATCGAGCGTCTGCGTGTGCAGATCGTGCAGCTTGGCAGGATCAGACGTGTCGATCATGACGAGCTTCATGCCGTCCACGGTCGCGCCGCCATCCACGGCCGTCGTCTCCATGCCGAGGCCGAAGAGCATCCCGTCTGACCAGACGTGCAGATAGTCGGAATAGCCGCTGAGCTTGAGCTCACCGACGACCTTCGGATCGGCCGGGGCGGTCAGATCGACGGCAAAGACCGGATCCGTCTGGCGGTAGGTGCACAGATAGCCGTAATCCCCGTCGAAGCGCGCGGAGAACACCGTCTCCCCTTCGGCGATCCCGGCCACGCTGCCGACGGTGTTCAGGTCACGGTCGAGCACGTACACATCATTGCTCGTCTGCGTGGCGTCGTCATTGGTTTTCGTGTTTTCAAAGTCATGCTTTTCATCGCGGTAGACGCTGTAGGAATACGTCTGCTCGGTCGTGGCCAGGCGCAGATAGCCGTCGCGCTCGTCGAGCGAGAACTGGTTGTTGAGCGCACCGGGAACAGTGCCATTGGCGGCAAAGGTGAGCTTGCCGTCGGCGATCGCAAAGCGGTTGACCGCCGTGTTGACGCTGGAGGTATAGTCCGTGACCGTGTAGCTGCCGTCCTTATGGGTCTTGCCCGCGCCGTCGTCGTAGACGCTTGCGCACAGGTAGAGATTCTCCGCCGTCATGTACACCGTCTCCCCGCCGCCGAGCACAGACTGGCTGGAGAGCCGCGTGCCGGCCGCAATGTCATACGACGCCGCGACCGCGTAGGTCATGGAGTTGTTGTACGGCATGAGGCCGATGCTGTCGCACGGCACGACCGACGCCGTGTCCCCGTCATACAGCCGGGGAGCAAACGTAGTCTCGTCGCCCTTTTCCGGCGCGCCGGGATAATACGACGTGCACAGGTAAAGCACGCCGCCGACCATGCGCGAGGCAATCTCGTAGCCGTCCTGCCCGAACGACTGGACCAGCGTCGGGTCTGCCGGGTCGGAGACGTCATAAATATCGACTGTGACATAATTATTGCCGCTGCCGGAAAGCTCATCCGAGGACGTGTCGCTGCCCGTCCAGTCGGTATACGACGAGAGGACGACCGCGCGGCCGTCGGCCAGATACAGCTCCAGCGGCAGTTTTTCCTGCGTGTGGGTCTGACCGTCCTCGGTCGTCGTCTGCTCCCAATCCTGACCGACAAAGACATTGGACACGTCCGTGACGTCCGCGCCGTCCGCCTGCATGACGATCAGTTCGCTGCCGCGCAGGATGTAGATATACGTGCCGTCGGTCTTGACGATATCGCCCTCGTCGACGCCCGCGACCTGCACGTTCGTGCCGGAGTAGAATGTGCCCTCGCCTTCACCGTCGCCTTTGCCGCCGGACTCCGGGTCGTCGGAAGCGCCGTCGGTCATATTGAGGGACTTGTCGCGGTCCGCAATCGCTTTCTGCGCATCGGTCAGCGCGGAGTAGACCTCGCTATAGCTCTTGGCAAAGGTCAGGCCGCCAGCCGCCACCGTCTTGCCAGTCTGCCCATCCTTTCCGCAGGCGGTCAGCAGTGCGAGCGACAGGCACAGCACCAGAAATCCTGAAAAAAACTTTTTCATAGCACACCTCTATGGTTCGATGGTTTTCAACTGCATTGTACAGGATTGGACGCGCGCGGTCAAGAAATGTTCCGAAAAAAACGGAAGGGCGCCTGCGGGCGTCCTTCCGTCTGGGTCATCTATGCCGTTATGCGCCGAGGTACGCCGCGCGCACCGCGTCGTTCGTCAGCAGTTCCTCACCGCTGCCGGTGAGCGTGATGCGGCCGGTCTCGAGCACGTAGCCGATATCGGCGATCTTGAGGGCCATGTTTGCGTTCTGCTCAATGAGCAGGATCGTCACGCCCTGCTTGTTGATCTCCTGAATGATGGAGAAGATATCGCGCACGACCAGCGGCGCGAGACCGAGCGACGGCTCGTCCATCATGAGCAGCTTCGGGCGGCTCATGAGCGCGCGGCCGACCGCAAGCATCTGCTGCTCGCCGCCGGAGAGCGTGCCGCCGGCCTGCCAGCTGCGCTCTTTCAGGCGCGGGAACAGGCTGTAGACCCACTCGAGGTCCTCTGACAGATCGTCCTTGCGCAGGTAAGCGCCGATCTTCAGGTTTTCCAGCACGGTCATGTCCGGGAAAATGCGGCGTCCCTCCGGCACGAGCGTCACGCCCTGCGTGACGATCTGGGTCGGGTCCTTGCCGGTGATGTCTTCCCCCTGGAAGGTGATCTTGCCGCCGCTCGGCTTGACAAGACCAGAGATCGTGCGCAGCGTGGAGCTCTTGCCCGCGCCGTTGGAGCCGATCAGCGTAACGATCTGCCCCTGCTGCACATCGAACGAAATGCCCTTGACAGCCTCAATGCCGCCATAGTGCACCTGCAGATCTTCAATTTTCAGAATCGTTTCACTCATCTTCCACAACCCCCAGATAGGCGTCAATGACGTGCTGATTGTTCTGGACTTCCTGCGGGATGCCCTCGGCGATCTTGCTGCCGAAGTCAATGACATAAATGTAATCGGAGATCCGCATGACCAGATCCATATGGTGCTCGATCAGGAAGATCGTCAGGCCGTATTTCTCGCGCAGCTCGTGGATGAACGCCGCGAGCTCGAGCGTCTCCTGCGGGTTCATGCCGGCCGACGGCTC
>ERZ809201.560-NODE-560-length-17586-cov-3.888084_pt1 | contig 17586 bp, 15 predicted proteins | sample MGYA00520516_ERZ809201 | MGnify/ENA primary metagenome ERZ809201 (study PRJEB31570, sample SAMEA3213006) | Homo sapiens | biome: human-gut; feature: human gut; material: fecal | place: Sweden | collected 2011 ... | reverse complement strand
TGTAAGGAAGCGTCAGCGACCTGAAAATCCAGTGAGTCAGTGACAGCAGTGGATGTAGGAGCAAAGCGACGCACAAAATGTAGTGAGTCGTTTCTCCACGGGAAAGCATGTCACTGGATTCTCAGGTCGCTTTGCTCCCCTACGAATCCAGTTCCTTTGCCACCCTTTAGGGGGCGATAAGTTTTGTATGCCGCCAAAGGCGGCGGGATTGTCCCTCTTGCGTTCGAGAATACTGTTTTCTGATGTCTGTCGTCTGATAGTCTGATGTCTTCCCGCCGACTGGTATTTATCGGCATTGATATCACTAACGACAGGCACCGAGATTCTTCACTGCGTTCAGAATGACAGTGTCCGGCGGGAAGCGGACAACCCACAGCAGTCAAGGTCCCACTAGTCCACTAGCCCACTAGCCCACTAGCCCACTATTTCACAATTTCCTCCGGCGGTTCTTTACCAAACCACTTTTTATAGATTTTTGCAAATTCTCCGTTTTTCTTGATTTTAGCCAGGCCATCGTCGATTTTGGTGAGAAGGTCCTTATTTCCCTTCTTCACTGCAATGGCCAGGTACTCGGTGGACAGGGCCACCGGTGCGGTTTTGACGGAATGGTCTTCCGTTTTCGCCACGTAGTATTCATTGGTGGGGATATCATTGACCACGGCATCCACGGCACCCTGTTTCAAGTCAAGGAATGCATCGCTCAGGGTGCTGTAGGTGCGGACATTAGCCCCTTCGATTTTCCGGGCCGCCTCTTCACCGGTGGAACCGATGGTAACACCCAGGGTTTTACCGGAAAGGTCAGCCTTTGACCGGATATCCTGATTATCGCTCCTTACCACCACGCCCAGGCCGGCAATGTAGTAGGGTTTGGAGAAATCGACGGACTGCTTCCTGTCTTCGGTAACTGTAATGTCATTGATAGCCACATCCAGGTCGCCGGACTTCAGGGCCGGAATGAGACCGTCGAAATTCACATTTCTGATTTCCGTGGAGAGTCCCTCTTCCTTCGCAATGGCATTGATAATGTCCACATCAAAGCCTTCATAGGCCTTGGTGTCCATATTCTGGAAACCAAAGGGCGGATAGGCTGCATCCATGCCCACCCGAAGAACGGACGATGTCTGTTTCTCCTGTCCGCAGCCCGTCACGGCTGCCGTAATACCGAGAAGCAGAGCTAAGAAAAGAAATAGTTTTTTCATAGGGATCCTCCTATCTAAAAAAAGGCTCATGGACACGCCCTTTGGGCGTGAAGGTTCAGAGGGTTTGGCACCCTTCGGGTACAAAGGGGCACGGCTTCGCCGCAGGTTGTGTAGAAGGGTTGTGCAAAAAGGTTGTGAAAAAGGTTCTTAAGATGGACCGGCCCTATGGGCCGGAGGGTTCTTAAGTTTGACGGGCCTTTGGCCCGAGGGTTGTGGTTGCTCACGAGGCTGAGCTAAGCGGCAAGAAAAGTTCCCCCTCCGGGGGAAAGGTGGTGCGTCAGCACCAAAAGGGGTGCATTTCCATCGGGCGCCAGCCCGGTTGTGAAGGTTTTCACTGCCATAGGCAGTGCTTCCCTAGAAACCAGCTTTGGCTGACTTGTAAGTCCTATGCAGGACTTACACAGCATTTATAACTCCCCTCTGAACCAGCCCGCTCTGCTGGCGGAACCCATCGTCCGGTGCGAAGCACACGAACGATAGAACCCGGGCACCAAAGGTGCCTGAACCCTCTTGCGTTCGAGAATACTGTTTTCTGATGTCTGTCGTCTGATAGTCTGATGTCTTCCCGCCGACTGGTATTCTTTAGTGAACTAGTGGACTAGTGGACTAGTGAGCTAGCAGGAGCCATTAGCGGTACTCACCAAGATTCTTCACTGCGTTCAGAATGACGGTGCTCGGCGAAAAGCCGACAGCCCACAGCGGGAAGCCGAAAGCCTTCCCGCCGACCGGTATTTACAGGCTTTGGTCTCACTTACGCCATGCACCGAGATTCTTCACTACGTTCAGAATGACGGTGCCAGGCGGGAAGCAGACAGCCCACAGCGGTCAGCGGAAATTTGACTGTCTGCCATCTCCCCACGTTCGAGAATACGACCCAGCGGACAGCCGACAGCCGATAGCGGATAGCTGTCTCACTGTCTCACTGCCCCACCAGTACACTAGCTCACTAGATCACTAGCTCACTAGATCACCAGCCCATTAATTCCCATGGAGCGGATTATGTACATTGAAAGGCATGAGATTGTCCAGACTGTAGGGCGTTTCCTGGTATACGAAATTCAGCCAGTTATGGTAAAACAGATGGGCATAGCTGCACCATACGAAACGGGGCTTTTCCTGGGGATCATCGTAGGGATAGTAATTTTCCGGCAGACGGATGGGAAGTCCCTTTTCCCTATCCCGCTTGTATTCCCATTCCAGGGTGCGCAGGTCGTATTCAAAATGGCCCAGCACGAAAATGCGGCGGGATTCCTTGTCGGAAATGATGTTGATGCCGTTTTCCTCGGACCGGGAAAGAACGGTGAGTTCCGGCGTGGCATCCACTTTTTTATCGTCAATGGAAGTATGACGGGACTGGGGGATGAAATAGCGGTCATCGAAGCCCCGGAGGAGCGGATGGTAGGCCAGGGTGAGATTGTACTGGTAAATACCGAAGAGCTTCCTTGGAAGGATTCTCTTTTCCACCCCATAGTCCCGATACAGCCCTGCCTGGGCGGCCCAGCAGAAATGGAGGGTGGAGAACGCATGACTGTCGGCCCAGTTGAAATATTTCAGCATTTCCGGCCAGTAATCTACTTCTTCATAGGGCATTTTTTCCACAGGCGCCCCGGTAATGATAAAGCCGTCATATTTCCTGTCCTTAATATCATCAAAGGTGAGGTAATTTTCATCCAGATAGGACCGGTCCGTATGGGTGGTTTCCCGGGAAGCAATACGGGCAAAATCCACATCCAGCTGCAGCGGCGTATCCCCCAGCAGGCGGAGAAGCTGTACTTCTGTCGGTTTCTTAATGGGCATGAGGTTCAGAATCAGTATATGAAGGGGACGGATATCCTGGGTCCGGGCCCTTTTTTCTCCAATGGTTACGATTCCTTCCTTCTTCAGCTCTGAAACAGCGTCCAAACCGTCGGCAATTTTAATCGGCAAAATGAAAACCTCCTTGTAAAAGCATACATGCAATAAAAAAATCCCGTCCCCTAAGGGACGAGATCCTCGTGTTACCACCCAATTTCATCTTTCCGTCACCGGAAAGACCTCACAGGTACGCCGGCCATGCCTTGATACCCTGTCTCTGTAACGGGAGACTCCCGGACTGCTTCACCATTCAGCATATCAAGCTCAGAGGCCATCTTCTCCATGCTTTCCTGTGCTCCTTCTCACCACTGGGAGCTCTCTTTGCCATTCCTGCACGGGTACTCTTCTCTTCCCTGCTTCTTTGAAATTATAGCTATTTTAAACTGTCCGCATATAAATGTCAATAGGGGCCGCCTTCATTCAAAGACGCCCTCTCGATTCCAGCTATGCTTTTATTTCTTTGTAATCTCGCTATACCGGCAAATGATGCTCTTCTGCCAGTTTTCTGATATCTTCTTCCGACCGTCCTGTAGCTTTCTTGATGAAATCCATTCCCACATGCATCTGCAGGAGATTCATCACGATCTCGTTGCTGGCTTTTTCTACTCCACTCTTCTCGCCCTTTGTGAATCCGCTCTGCTCTCCCTTTACGAATCCGCTTGCTCTGCCTCTTTCATAGACTCCTACACTCAGGTCACACATGGTTCTCACCAGCCCTTCTTCATCATCATTTAAATCAATATCATAGTGATCATTCAGCGCTTCTTTTTTCATGTTGGAGTTATCTTCGGATATGAAGAGTTCGCCCAAAAGGTTCAGCAATCGGTTTTCCATATCCGCCCTGGCATGGGCTACGTAGACCATGCCCACCTGCTGTAGATCGTAGTCTTCTTTGCCTGTCAGAACATTTCCGTATTCCGGTTCCCGAGTCTCCATCCTCCATTCCCGATTCCCCACTCCCCAAAAGCCAGCGGGCAGCCCTTAAGCTTGAGGAAAAAGCAGAGCACCTCTTTTTACCAGCCCACCCCCCATTCAGGGCTGGACGGGGCGGACAACAGCCGATAGCGGTGAATATTCCGCAACAGGTGTACCGCCTATCCGAAAAAGCGGTACCGCCTTTCCGCGGAAAGTGTACCGCTTATCCGCCAAGGTGTACCGCTTATTCTTTAGGTTATGATGTTAAAATAATTTAGTCATTTTTCGCATCGGTGCTATTCAAATATTCTCTCATATTCATTGATCCGCAATTGATGTGGTAGGCATTGTGAATGATCCTGTCCATAATCGCATCGGCCAGAACCCCATCACCGAGGCGCGGATACCATTCTGAGCTTTTGTACTGGGAACAGAAAATAGTAGAATGGGCATCGTACCTGTTTTCCAAGATTTCAAGAAGATACTGCTGCTCCACTTCCGTCGGCATCTCGAGAAGCCATTCGTCGATGATGAGGAGATCGTAGCCGGAGAACTTCTTTACAATGCTGGCCACGCTCCGTCCGACTTCGGTTCCATAATTGAACTGTTCCATAAGCTCCGGCATGCGGAAATACTTGACCCTGTACAGATGGCGGCAGGCCTCTTTCCCTAAAGCACAGGCGAGGTGGGTCTTTCCTACTCCGGTAAATCCGTTGATGATCAGATTCTTATGGCGTTCAATGTAACCGCAGCTGGCATAGCCCAGGATTTCTTCGCGGCTGAAACCTCTGCCCTGCATGATAAGGGTGTGAACATCGGCATCAGGATAGCGAAACTTAGCAATATGCGTAAGCCTCCGGATGCGATCATCCAATTTTACTGAATAGCATTCATCGATGGCCAGTGTCAGCCTCGAATCGAAGTCCAAAGGGGCATAAGATTCCAGATCACTCTGCTGGTTCTGCAGGGCTTCTACCAGAGGTTCCATTTTCATGTTGCGGAGTTTCCGCTGTGTTTCTTCATTGATCATTTTGTCTTTCCTCCATAATAGTCTGCGCCGCGGATGTAAGCGCCTTTTTCGGAAATACTGTGTTTTCCGGTATTTTCATAACGGGCGGAATGTACGCTGTCCAGGATTTTGTCTTGATTGTTCCCTAATACAGCTTTAAGATAGTTGTAGCGGGGCGATGTTGTGTGGGCTAAAGCATACTGGCAGGCATTCTCGAAGCGGTCCTTCGGATATTTCTGACTGAGATGCAGAACGGCCAATGCAGCATTATAGCCCTGCTCTTTTATGGTTACACTGTCAAAAATCCTCCTGATGACTTCCGACGTACAAGGTCCGATCTTCTCTGCCCAGGCACAGATGCGGTCCTTGTCCATTTCCGGCTGGTTGAATGCATCCGGCATATCTCCCGGGCGTGTGGAATAGTGGTTGGTCATGTAGTCAGGAAATCTGATATGGGAGGCAATACGCCGGTTTCCGCAGTAGATTTCCACAAGTTTGTCGGTGTAACGGATATCCACGGACTGCCCGCGGTATACGTAGGGAACGGAGTACCAGTTTTTCTTAAAGGAAACGTGGAAATTGGGATATACTTTCCTTCCCAGAATAACCGAGGCGATTTCATAAGGAGCTCGTGGAAGAGCCCGGAGATATTTCTTCTCGTCCAGCCATACTTCATAGCGGCTTCCCTGCCTTTTCTGGAAGGGCTGCCGGTTGTACTTATCTGTAGCAGTCACTACATCCTTCTGCAGCTCGCCAAGAGTAAAGTAAACCTTATTGCGAAGACGGGCGATGATAGCGGTGGCAATATTTCCAACCGTATTCTCCACGGATGCTTTCTGCTTGGGCTTCCGCACACCGGCAGGCATAATAGCAGTTGAATAATGAAGCCCAAGTGCCTCATAGGCGTCGGTGAGAACCACTTCACCCTCTTTGGGATGCTTCACAACGCCGGTTTTGAGATTGTCACAGACTGTCCGCACAGGAACGCCGCCAAATGCCTCGTACATGTGGACATGGCACCGGAGCCATGTATCCATCTTCATATCCAGCGTGGCCTCCACGTAGGCATACCTGCTGTATGTGAGGCAGGAAACAAAGAGATGCACGGAAATGGTCGCGCCGGTGTCACGGTCGATGATCTGCATGGTCGGCCCGCTCCAATCGACCTCGCACTGGGCTCCGGGCTTATGCTCCAGATGATTGGTCAGGTCATGGGTTGTGCAGTACCGGCCGTAATCCTCACAGAACTTGGTATGCCCTACAGCAATGTTTCCATTCTGGTGACACCTGTCACGATACTCCGTCCAGAGCAATGAAAGAGTCACACCCGGCTTCTTGAGCTCTTTATGGATGGATTCGTAATCCGGCAGCTCGTACATGTCTGAACCTTCCGGTCGGTCAGGGAAGAAGAGCTTTTGTAGTGCTGCATCATCCAGCTTGCGGATGCCCGCATAAGTGATGCCCTTCTTCCGCGCTGTTCGCAGTACGGTAGTAATCGTACTCCTCGACATGTGACGGGAGCGAGAAATCTCATCTTGAGACATTCCGCGGTCATGGAGCTCCAGGATGAGCCGGATCCTGGCAAAATTGGCCATATTAAAAGGCCTCCTTTCATAGAACAAAGGGAAATACTACGTCCTTGTTTTCATTCTATGGCAGGAAGCCATATATTAATATATTTATTAAAAGAATTTAGGAGTATTTCAGCTGGCATGTACACCAATAGTTCAAGAAGTTACCTAAAAATGGCAAGCGGTACACCTCGGCGGACAAACGGTACACCTACTGCGGAATACTCACTAGCTTTTCGACTGTTTTAGCATGCAGATTTCATACGCTGCAGCGGGGGTGAATGACCTTCACGGCCCGAGGTTGGATGATGGCAAGCCCCTCCATAAGCCAGCGGTATTGCTGTGGGGAAAGCTCAATCAGGGAAGCCGATTCCCTTGGCCACTGAAAGCTTCCGCTCTCAATACGCTTGTAAAGCAGAACGAAACCATCACCCTGCCAGAGGAGACCTTTGATCCGGTCCCGTCTTCTTCCACAGAACAGGAACAGTGATGGAAGGAACGGATTCAGATCATATTGTTGTGAAACCACAGCGGATAATCCGTCAATGGATTTCCGCATGTCCGTGTAGCCGCCGGCCAGGTAAACCCGGTCGGCAGTTAGTTGAATATCCATGAGTAATACCTCCAGTCGTTGAACTTGTAGGTATTATCTCATTTCCAATGGATAGATAAAATCCATCATTTTATTTTGCGCTTACAAAAATTCAGTTGCCTAAAGTGTCTAATGTCTGTTCACTGTAAAGCTACACTAGAAAAAAAAGAATAGCACAAGTACTTTCAAGCAGCGAAGCCTCTTGAAAGTACTTGTGCTATTTTCAATAATTTCTACTTGGTTCTCAGCTGGATACCTGGCAGTTCTGAAAAATAAAGTCTCCCTATGCAGAATCCCAAACATTCTTCTATATCTCACCAGACAAAAGATACACTTTAGCGGATATACCAACTACTGTGAATCACTCACCACCAACTACCAACTATACTGGTAATTGATAATTGACTGAGATGAATCCCTATTTCCTGCATTCCAACACAATGTCGCAGATTTCATCCACATCCTTCAAATCCAGATCTGCATAGAGCGGGAGAGTCAGTACGTGACGACTCATATGAAGGGCTACAGGTGTCTGGTTTACATCAAATTCATTATGGAAACATTCAAATGTATTGGTAAGCGGATAGAAGTATTTTCTTGCACCTATACCGTGAGAAGCTAGTGCATCAAAAACTTCATTTCTTGTAGCTCCAAATTCCTTTTCTTCAAAAATAACAGGGAAATAGGCATAGTTAGGTTTTACATCTTTCTGGACCGGATTCAGAATAAGGCCATCCACATCCGAGAGACGCTCTCTATAGCGGTCTACTACCTTTTTACGCTTGGCAATTTCTTCTCCTACATGCCGCAGATTGCAAATACCCATAGCAGCACAGAATTCATTCATCTTTGCATTGGCACCCACAGCATCCACCGTCTCCGGTCCACGGATACCGAAATTTTTCAGGCCATACAGTTTCTTTCCAAATTCAGGATCCTTGAAGACCGCTGCACCGCCTTCAATCGAATGAAAGACTTTTGTTGCATGGAAGGAGAAGCAGGATACATCACCAAATGAAGCCGTACTTTTTCCTTTATAGGTAACTCCAAAGGTATGAGCCGCATCGTAAATGACTTTCAGCTCATACTTATGAGCAATCCGCTCGATTTCCTCTACATTGCACACATTGCCATACACATGTACCGGCATGATAGCGCAGGTCCGGTCAGTAATAAGTGATTCAATTTTTTCCACATCCATGGTGTAATCCACCGGATTAATATCACAAAAGACCGGAGTAAGTCCGTTACGGACAATGGCATGAGTCGTAGAAGCGAAAGTATACGGCGTCGTAATGACTTCCCCCTGGAGATTCATAGCCTGAAGAGAAAGTTCCAGTGCCATGTGTCCGTTGGTGAAAAGGTCCAAATTGTCTACTCCCCAATACTTCCGGAGTTCCTTCCGGAGTTCTTCATGCTTGACCCCCATATTAGTCAGCCAGCGAGAGTCCCAAATATCTTTGATTTCATTGACGTATTCCTCAAAAGGGGGCATACTGGATTTTGTTACATTAATCTTGTTGGTTGTCATGATTTTCTCCTATTATTATTTATAAATATGCTCTTTTGAATATGACATCATAATAGCATGGTTTTATTAAAAGAACAACTTATACAAAAAATATAAAAAGCCGGATTTACCCACCCAGTTTTTATATCTTACTAAATTTTACCGCTAATAAATTGCTTTATAAGGACCTATATCTTTCAAGTTCAATTATTATTTCATTTATAACTGCTTCATCAAAAACCACTGCCGTTTTGTCCCCTATTCCGGATCGTATATTTTATTCAATATCTTTTTTTACCCATATTTAATTACTATGCTTCATCATCTCTCTTTTCATATCTTTCAGCATCGAAATATAGTCATACTCTGGCTTGTATCCGAGATCATTCACAGCAGGAGTAATATCCATAATATATTGAGGTGCATTAGGCATATTCGGTGCAAAACTAATATGAGACTTCTTTTTTCCACAAAATACATCAACAATTCCCTTGATCTGATCTAGAAGTGAAATGCCAATACCTGTTCCGACGTTATAATATCCTTCCGATAGATTAACGAATAATGCTTTATACAGCATCTGGCAAAAATCTTTAACATAAACCATATCCTTTTTGCGATTCGGATCACCCCAAACCTGTATAGGCTCTCCGTTAATCGCTTTATCAATAAGAATTCTATAACCAATCTTATGGCGAACTCCATCTATATAGTAATGATCTTCGGGAGAATAAAGATAAATTGTAGGCAATCGGAAAATGAACCGTTTCAGCCCATACTGCTGATGATAATTTTCAATCATGTCTACAGCAAAGTTTTTAGTCATCACATAGATAGTATGATCAGTGGTATAACTGAATTTTCTAGGCATATTGACAGTAAGGATTGGGTCTTTTTCTGCATAGCTTTTGATATCGCCAAAGCTTTGGGCAAAAAGGATTCGATCTGCGTGCGTTTTACGGCAATATTCCAAGATATTTAAATTACCAGTTATGTTAACGTTGATATATTTATAAGGATCATAGCCTTTCATTCTTGCTGGCATAATACCAGCTAAATCTACAACACCATATATATCTTCATATGGGAGTTTAGCGAAATCTGCTATATTGGTAATATTAACAGCAACATAGCGTACACCCATAGAATCAAAATCATGGATATCACGCATACCCGAAGCGATAATTTCAAAATCATCTCCGCTATAATGGTTGCAGAAATATTTAACAAAATAGTGTCCAGTATCCCCGCTAGCGCCAAAAACTACAATTTTTTTCTTTCCCATACTTCCTCCCCTATTCCACACAAACTTTAACATAATTCCTTATATTTACAAGGACTTCCTCACATCTCGCATGAGACTCAAACTGCATAACCAGTGTCCCAATGGTCTGATTTGCTCCACTAAATACGTGAACCTCATCACCACGTTTCACCCATATGTTTTTTTGCTTTACAAAATTTTTTTCAAATTCAGAATCCAGTTTCACTTCTTTAAACTTACCCTCATCATAGCTATGTAGAATATATTCTGCCCAAACGCCTTGATACTCAGGCTTTTTCATAGGTAGAAGCGGCATGCCTAAAGCACCACGAATATTATTAGAAATAAGATCCTGCCCAGTAATGATTTTGAGCATCTCCGATAACCGATTTCCACCACCACGCGGTGAACATTCCATAATATATGCTTTCCCATCAGTACCTACACGAGTTTCTACATTATATATACTAGTTCCCATATGCAGCAATTGTATAAGCCTTTCAAGCTCGTCTCGTAGTTCACGCTGAGCCATTGCCGGCATTGTAGAAGGCCATGTGTAAGCAGCTGGAGTATAAGGATTATCCGCCACTTCATCAAAATACTGGCAGTCAAAACTAGAAAAGACTAGCTGACTATTAATAGAAAAGCAGTCAGAGTCAGAAGCAAAGCCATCTTGCTGAATAAACTCCTCTATAATAAATCTACCACAAATTGAATGATCGAGTGCATAATCAATGGCTGATGAAACTTCATTCAAAGTATCAACCCTGCTAACGCCTTTGCTGCCCGCAGAATCTACAGGTTTCACTATCACCGGGAGGCAAAACCTTTTAATATCCTGTAACGCCAAATCCTTCTGACTATAGCTATAGCCTTGGCTCAATGGCGCATTAAACTGATGATCACGAAGGAATTTTCTAAAAAGATCCTTATTCTGTAAAATTAGAACTGATTTATAAGGACTACCTGGAAGTCCCATCTTCTCTGCAACATAGGCGCAAGTAACTACACCAGGATCAGTACCGAATGAAAGTATTCCATCAATTCCCTCTTTTGTAGCTTTTTTAAGAACTGCATCTTTATCAATTATACTGATATTCCAATATTCGTCCGAATATTTATGAGCATAATTATTCGGTAAATAATCACATGTGATCACATAGATTCCAAGACTATGAGCTTCACTAATAACAGGCATCAGATAACGAGAACCCCCTAAGAGAAGAAGCTTCTTCATAATATATATTCCTCCATGATGTATCATCGAAAAAAATTCTAAAGCTATTTTATCATAATAAAGGATGCGCAAAAAGCGAAATTGCGTTCCTTAATTGAGCAAAAATCACTTATGCAGTAGTCTAGATCCGGTTTTCAACAGAAACCATAATGAGTCAATCTTGAATAAGAAACAAAGAATAATATAGCAGAAACCACCAGTTATTCCCTGCATTATCATCTTTGGGAACAAAGAGATGGGTAAAAAACCAACTATAAATGATATGGCGCCGGCCATTGTAGCCAAAATAACGGTAGGCATAAAGTCTCTCAATTGATCCAGATAGCTATAGTGAAGAAGCTCTTTATTCGGCCAAGAATTAATTACCTGGGAAGCAATACCAGTAAAGAGAGTTCCCAGAGCCATAGCCAAGACTCCATATTTTACAGTAATGCATAAAATACATATACCCAAAATTTTTTTTATTATTTCCAATTTAAGAAATATATCACTTCTACCAAGTGCATTTATAGCATTCAAATTAGCGGTATGAACAGGCCAAAACATGTAATCTATGCAGAAAATACAAAGAAAAGGAACGCAGGGAAGCCACTTGTCAGTCAATACTAAACGTACCACTGTATCTGCAGAAAATGCAAGAATCATCATACTAGGCGCCATAACAAAGATGCTTGTTTTAATGGCTCTTCTAGTCATATCATGAATGCGCTCGCGGTTGTCTTGAACACTGGCCATTGTCGGTAATAGAATGCTGTCAATTGACGCATTGATATTAGACACAATAACTTGAGGAAACTTCTGCCCCTGATTAAAAAAAGCTAAATCAGAAGGTGAATAAACCTTGCCGATAATTAATTGCCACACCTGCTGCATACCAGTATCCAATAAAGCAGATGCTAAAAGTTTACTGCCGAAAGAAAAGAGTTCTTTTAGTCTGTTCCACGAAAATGCTAAAAGGGGTCTAAACGGAACAGTCAACCACAAAACTACACATGAAGTAAATCGATTTACTAACTGCTGTGCTACAAGAGACCAAATACCATACCCATGGTAAGCCATACTGATACCTACCACTGCTGAAAGTACCGTTGCACTCAATGTGGAATAGAAAAAGCGTTTAAATATCATATGTTTAGAAACATACGCTTGTTGTACATTCGCCATTCCGTTTCCAATCAGAACTAGGGATAATAGCCGAATCAGCAGTACCAAATCCGGCATACCATAGAAAGAAGCGATAAATGGAGCCATAACGAACATAGCACCATAAAGAAGAATCGAAAGAATAATGTTGGCATAAAATACTGTGGAATAGTCTAATCTGTCCGGACTTTTCTTTTGTATCAGGGCTGTAGCCAATCCACTATCTGCAAAAACCTGTAAAAGTATAATAAAGACCATAGACAGGGCAATGATGCCATAGTCTTTAGGATCTAACAGTCTTGCAAGAATAATTGAAACTACGAAAGAGATTGCTTGAGATCCGCATCGCTCAGCAAGTTTCCAAACAAAGTTAGTAGCCACTTCGTGTTTAGTAAACGGCATAATCACCTCAAGCCAGTTGCCTTATCAAATCGTCTTCCAGCAAAATACGATAATAACTTATGCAAAGGCATAGTTGCTACTCGTGCGAGAACGAAAGCCCAAGTAGAGAACGGATATCTAATTTTACTGCAGGCTTTTATAAAATCGCTCCACTTCATCCCCATATTCTTCCTCCATCTACTATGCCCCATAATAGAAACTAAAAATTTAAAATATAACTGCTCTGTCACTTTAATGACATCGAAATCTACAGGATGACTCATCGCATATAGATAGAGACTATAAAAATAGTCATAAGTTCCTTGGTAATTGAAAGGTTGATTGTAAGTTGCTGCCGAAAAACTGGATCCATGCGATACCACGAGTCGATACGCACTCCATTTTTGTTGAATGCAAGCAATATGTCCATTGGCGACAAGTATAAAGGCTTTTTTTCTATCTCCAGGGAAATTACTAGGTTCCAAGTGCCAATCGAATAAATCATTTGCAAAATAGTTCCGCATAAGTATAGTCGTTGTTTGACCGGGTAAAAGATCTTTCCTAAAATCATATATCGTATACTCTGTATGTTTACATTCAGGATAATCCCAACCTAACGGCATATTATTTTCATCAACCACTTCAGTATTATGAGCAACAGCCAAATAGTCCGGATGGCTCTCTAAGAACTCAAACTGCTTCTGTAACTTATATTCATAAGTCCAATAATCATCACCTTCAAGGACAATATAATACTTCCCCCGGGATCGTGAATACAAGTCATTAAAATTATTTTCTCCCATTGCACCCATATTTTTTTCTCTATAAAAGATATGAAATTGTGCGGGTAATGAGGGCTCCATCTTTTTCAATACTTTCCGTGTATTGTCCGTAGAGCAATCCTCTCCTATAAGAACTTCATAAGAATAATCTCCTTTTTGCATCAGAATGCTTTGAATTGCTTTCTCTATATATTTCTCATGATTATAAACCGCAACTATTATAGATATATCTACCGTATCTGAACGCATATTTATCTCTTTCCAGTTATGAACACTTAATCTGACTGTTTAAACACATTCCTCAATATTACGAGAATACACAAAGCAAATCAATAATCCGATAACAATATACATAGAAACTAATGGAGCATTGCTAAAACAAGATGCTAAGGATCCCACTAAAGCAATCAACAAAGTATCTTCCTCCAGAGTAACCATTTTTACTTTTTTAAATGCATTATACAAGATATAGAGTATTGGAAGTAAATATAGCATTAACCCAATAAGTCCGTAGGTAGCAAATTGATAAGCAAAATAATTCAGGATTGGAAACCCAGCTTTACGGTCTCCCTTTTCAAGTAAATCTTTATGGTAGCCTGCAATTTCACCCAATTCCAAATCGGCCTCAGTAAGATTTGAATCTATATAGTATGGAGTCATAGTAATCCCAACACCAAAAACCGGATGTTCCATTCCTACGCGAAGATAAGCTATATTCAGAGCGGTTCGAATACTATTACTACGCTTCTGACCACCATTTGATTTATTTACTACAGATGTAATATTATCCTCAACATAAGTACTAGCCATAGATGTTATAGAATTCTTTTTATTGGTTTCACCATACCATGTTCCTACAAATGTCGAAGCCAACGGTAATGATATCAAAAATGCCAACAGAATAGAAAATATGATTTTAGAAAAATTCCTGCAAGTCAATACTTTAGTCAAGTATAAACTAATAAAAAATAAACAAGTCTCTGCTATAACAAGTAAAACTGTCGTTCTGGAGCGAGTACAGAATGCAAGGAGTGAATATATGAGCACTATCGCAAAACTTATATCAAATATTTGAGATTTCCGACTATAGTAAATGCTCCAGTAGAGAAGAACGGGAAAAATCACTGCAACTCCCAAACCAAAAAAGCTTGGCTCTGCAAATATACTTCTTACCTGCAGCATCCAAAACATTGGTGGCCAGTATCCACCAACATGGTTAATTGCCATGATATGTCTATTGATTATAGATAGCAAAAATTGAAATGTATCATTCCCCATGAGTGCCGGTAATTCAATTAGAGAGTCTAAGATAATAAGACTAACAAGAATAATAATACCTTTTTTTAAGACTTTAAACCCCTTTCCGGAATGATTATGATAAATATGAATAACAAAAAAGGACGCACCAAATGTATATAAACAGTCAAAAAAACTCATTCTGATAAAATATAAGGGAACTGCTATCTTATAAATAAGATTTTGATCTGATGAAAATATATTTCCAAAATGATTTTGTAAAACAAGTACTTCTTTCAAATCGGCCCAATGTGATAGCGGTCCAAACGGATAACTGATAAAACCATAAATATCACAAATAAAATACCAAATAAATGCTATACCCCCAAATACCAGAAAATGCTTTTCTAATTTAGATAATCTAAAACCATGCTGTAAGTATTCAAAAGATATAGTAACTATTCCTAGTAAAATAAATAAATGTGGTAAATAATAACCAACAAAAGGGATTTTTATGGAAAAATCAGTAAAAGGAATTGATAGAATCAAAGCATAAAAAATATATTCCTCTATCCTTTTTGTAGTTTTACAATTTAAATAAGCCATCTTATGCTAATTCCTTTTTAATCTTTCCATTAATGACATTTCAACCTTTATCATATGAGTACAGCGATATACTAATATCACGTTATATCTAGAATACCTTATCATACTAACTCAATTAAAATTTAAATGTATCTTTCAGCCCCAACCATTTCTGGTCTTTATCAGACAAATTCAGGGGCGTACCATCTTCCAATTTGTATCCATCAGCCGCCGGAGTGCCCTTGTATTCTCCCTTTACCTTGGGCCATACAATGCCAATTTCCGGATCATTCCAGGCCATACCGCCTTCATCGTTGGGATGCCAGAAGTCATTTACTTTATAGCAGAACTCGGCTACATCAGAAAGTACCAGGAATCCATGGGCAAAGCCTTCAGGGATAAGGAACTGTTTCTTGTTCTCTTCCGTCAGTTCCACGCCGTACCATTTGCCATAGGTGGGAGAATCGGCTCGAAGATCCACTGCCACATCAAACACGCTGCCCCGTACAGCCCGCACCAGCTTACACTGGGGATAGTGCTTCTGGAAATGAAGGCCCCGGAGCACGCCCTTGGTACTCATGCTCTGGTTGTCCTGAACAAAGTTGATGTGGAATCCAGCTTCTTCCATATCTTTCTGGTTGTATGTTTCCATAAAGTAGCCCCGAGCGTCTCCATGTACAGCCGGTTCAATAACACAGAGGCCCTGAATGCCTCCAACGTTCTTTGTGACTTTGATTTGTCCCATCATTTTCTCCTTCTGTCTGTTTTGAGTATTATATCATCGCTAAATGTAGAGTTACAATCTATCAGCTGTCGGCTTCCGGCTGCTGGCTATCAGCTACCGGCTATCGGCTTTCGGCTTTCGACATATACTTGGATTCGTGTTTTCCAATCTTTTCATAAAGCCGTAAATCATTCTTCCCAGCTGCTCCAGCCGCTGATTGATTTTATTTGTCCGCTCTTCGCTCATATAGCTTCGACCGGATGCAATATATACTTGCGTCTGCAATTCATATAAAGAGCCTCTTGCAATGCTCAGGAAGTGATAGAATTCCTTATCTGACTGCCTCCCATATCCCTCTGCAATATTAGAAGGGATAGAAACGGCTGCCCTCTCCATTTGGCTCACCAGCCCATATCTCTCATGATTCGGGAAGGTATCCGCAGCATCATATATCATCATAGTCAGTTCCATTGCTTTTTGCCAGACCTCTAAGTTTCTATAATCCGCCACAATATCCTCCTTCTAAAATAAATGCGTTAGCGAAGGAAATTCAATATTTCAGAAATCAGCGCATCAGCGCCGCCCCTTGACAGCCGATAGCCGGAAGCCGACAGCCGGGAGCCAGCAGCCGCCCCCATCAGCCTCCAGGAGCTCCGATTTCCTTCAGATATCTTCTCAGCGCATCCTTCCATTCCGGCAGTCTTGTGAATCCAGCCTTATCCAGTGAGCTTTTATCCATGCGGCTGTTCAGCGGCCGGACAGCCTTCGTAGGATAGTCCGAAGAAGGGATAGGCCGAATGCGGCAGGAGAGATTGGCTTCTTTCATGATGGCTACTGCGAACTCAGCCCAGTTGGTGATGCCTTCATTCGTTGCATGATAGACTCCATATTTCTCAGTCTCTACCATATCACAGAGCAGCGGCGCCAAATCCGCCGTATAGGTTGGGGATCCCCACTGGTCTGCCACAACAGTCAGTTCATCATGGGACTGCCCCATGCGGAGCATGGTTTTGATAAAGTTATTGCCATTTTTGCCAAAAACCCAGGAAATGCGGACGATGAAATATTTGATCATCTCCATCTGCACAGCCTGCTCTCCAAAGAGCTTGGTCAGTCCGTACACATTCAAAGGCCCCTTAGTAGCATCCGCAGCAAATGGCTTGCTGCCTATACCATCAAAGACGTAGTCCGTGGATATATAAAGCATCTTAGCATCGATTTTTTTAGCAGCTTTTGCGAGAGCCAGCGTTCCTTTGGCATTGACATCCATGGCCCTGCCATATTCATCTTCCGCCTTATCCACGGCTGTATAAGCAGCACAGTGAATGACAACATCCGGATGATACGCAGCCACTACTTTCTCCACTTCAGATGGAACAGTCAAGTCCATATCTTTAGAACCGACACCTTTGTATTCGATATGACGTCTTTCCAGTTCCTTAGCTACGTCATAACCAAGCTGCCCGGTCACTCCTGTTATAAGAACTTTCATTATAGGTATACTCCTTTATTAGTTTACCGCTATCGGATGTCAGCTGCCGGCTACTGGCTACTGGCTACCGGCTGTCAGCTGCCGGAAGCCGG
>ERZ809201.550-NODE-550-length-17814-cov-5.686638_pt1 | contig 17814 bp, 16 predicted proteins | sample MGYA00520516_ERZ809201 | MGnify/ENA primary metagenome ERZ809201 (study PRJEB31570, sample SAMEA3213006) | Homo sapiens | biome: human-gut; feature: human gut; material: fecal | place: Sweden | collected 2011 ... | reverse complement strand
GGGCAGCCTTCACGCTCGTCGATAGACTTGTGGAAGATATCATTCTTCTCCCACGCTGCGAGTACGTCATTGTTGGTCTGTGTAAGATTCAGACCATTATGCTCGGCAAATTTCTTAGCCATATTATCTTATATTTTTATAATGTTTTTACTTTTGGGCGCAAAGTTACAAAAAAAATATGTTTTACCCAAAAATAGAAAGACTTTTTATATAATTATTTTATTATAAACGAAAAAGTTAGGAGTTGGAACAGTGCCCCGACTCCTAACTTTTTATTTCCCGTTTTATTAAAACTTCGCTGCCATGTATTATAAATTTTCAGCCTCTTGCAGCCAGATGGCAGATGCAGCATCACTAGGCATACGCCAGTCGCCACGAGGACTGAGGCTTACGCTACCTACTTTCGGGCCGTCTGGCAGACAACTGCGCTTGAACTGCTGATTGAAGAAACGGCGCACGAAGGTCTTCAGCCACTTTTTGATAGTCTCCTCATCATAGCTGGCAGGATCATTATCACTGATCTTTACACGCTCCAGTTCGGAATCAATAAATGCCTTCTTTGCCAACATGTAAATCTTGGCAGGACGGAAACCGAAACGCAGGAAATAGTAGAGGAAGAAATCATGCAGTTCGTATGGTCCCACCAAATCTTCCGTCTTCTGCTTGATATTTCCATGCTCATCTGCCGGAATCAACTCTGGACTGATAGGAGTATCGATGATATCACGAAGGGTGATGCGGCTCTGTTCGTCTACCCCACTCTCTGCTACATGATTTACGAGATGTCGGATCAGGGTCTTAGGAATGCTGGCATTCACGCCATACATGCTCATGTGGTCACCATTATAGGTAGCCCATCCTAATGCCAACTCTGAAAGGTCGCCGGTACCGATAACCATACCACCCATCTTATTGGCTAAATCCATCAGAATCTGGGTACGTTCACGAGCCTGGGAATTCTCGTAAGTCACATCATGCACACTGGCATCCTGACCGATGTCCTCAAAGTGCTGGGTTACAGCCTTGGCGATGCTGATTTCCTTAATGGTAATACCAAGACTCTGCATCAGCGAGATAGCATTATTGTAGGTTCTGTCTGTGGTTCCGAATCCCGGCATTGTGACACCTACGATACCCTTTCGGTTCATTTTGAGTTTATCAAAAGCTTTTACACAAACGAGTAAGGCCAGCGTAGAATCCAAACCGCCGCTAATACCGATTACTACGGTCTTGGCATGGGTATGAACGATACGCTTGGCTAGTCCCATGAGTTGGATATTGAAAATTTCCTCGCAAGAGGCATTCATATCGCTGCTGGTAGGAATAAACGGATGAGGATTCACCTCACGTTCCAACACAAAATCGCGTTCATTTTCGGTAGGATCGGCTTCGGTATTACGGATATTGAACTGACCGCCGAGAACAGAATACTTAATATTGCGCTGGGCATTTACATAAGTAGAATTCGTACGACGCTCAGAGCGGAGTTTCTCTACATCTATCTGCGAGATAACCATCTGCGGTTCAATAGAGAAACGTTCACTCTGTGAAAGTAAAACTCCATTCTCATAAATCAGGGCATTTCCGCCATAAACCACATCCTGCGTACTCTCACCGAATCCGCAGGAACTGTAGATATATCCGGTCATGGTACGGGCACTCTGCTGGCTGAGCAGACTCTTCAGATAATGATGTTTTCCGATGAGTTCGTCGCTTGCAGAAAGATTGAAAATCAGGTCTGCTCCTGCTAGCGCCAGTTTGTTGCTAGGAGGAGCCGGAGCCCATACATCTTCGCAGATTTCCACACCAAACTGTACGCCATCGAAAGTTTGAAAAATCTGAACATCAGGCGTCAGTTTCACCTTATGTCCGGCATAACGGACTTCGCAATCTCTCAGGTCCTGAGCCGAGGCAAACCAGCGTTTCTCATAAAACTCGCTGTAGTTTGGAAGATATGTCTTCGGTACAATACCGAGAATCTGTCCATGCTGGATAACGATACCACAATTGAGCAACAAGTCTCCCGCTATCACCGGCGCACCCACGATAGAGATGATATCGAGTTTGCGTGTGAAATCGAGCAACATCATCACCGCCTGCTCAGATGATTCGAGAAGCATCTGCTGACGGAAGAGATCCTGACAGGAATAGCCCGTAACAGAGAGTTCCGGAAATGTAATGATCTCTACACCCTTTCCCTCAGCCAGCGCTATCTGTTCCTCTATCTGCTGGGTATTGAAAATGACATCCCCCACCTTTACGGCAGGGATGGCACTAGCTACCTTAATAAATCCGTACTTCATAATAAATTACTTTATTGTTACCTGTGTAGCACCATAGCCATACTCCTGGAAAGAAGCATCCTGATAGGTGCAACTCTTATAGCGATAGTTCAACTCATGAATGAGAGACTGGCGCAACACACCTTCGCCCTTTCCATGAATAAAGATAATTTTCTGTCCCTTCTTTTTCTTATATTCCTCCATGGTCTTCTTAAAGATATCCATCTGATAATGAAGAATATCTGCAGAATTCATTCCAGCAGTTGTTTCAAGCACTTCATCCGCATGAAGATCTATCACAAGGGTACCATCATCCTTCTTGCTTTTCTTCTTGCTGGTGTTGGCGACAACCTTCTCATCCTTATACATCTGCTCTTTCAGACGCTTGGAATCGATAACCAGCGGACGGGCTATTTCATCGTTCTCTACAATCGTAAAGAGATAGGCTGGAGTCTCGAAGAAATCGTTCTCTTCGAAAAGATGAAGTTTGTAGAATTTCACGGGATCGAGACGGAACTGAACATCTGTTGCCGGCTTCAGGAGAAATGGCTTGTCCTTCTTGTAAGCTATCATCTGGATGGCGATATGCTCCATCTCGTTCAGAGCCTCACGACCGAATTCCTCTATGAAGAGTTTGGTATTCGGTTCTATTTCTCCCTCTGCTTTCAGAGTCCATGCATTTCCCTCAGCCACAAGATAGGTATAGTGGAGATAGTAGTTGCTGTCATTCACCATATAGGTCTCGAAACGGGTATTGGTTACGTCCTTGATGTTGATAGGTACAAAGGCGAGATAAGCACTGAGTTTGTTGCCACCCGTACGTTCCTGAACCGGTTTCACAAAGGTTATCTCACGGTCGGCAGCATCATATTCCTCTACATCCATATCCACGTCATCGTGATCATTCAAGATAGCCTTGATACTCCGGCTGTCCTGATGCAGTTCGGTATTGGCATGCTCCTCAGCCTTCTGCTGCGCATCCATCTTAGCCGAAATCATCTTGCCCATGGAGTATTCATCCTGCTCCACCACAACCACCTCGTTGATAGGCATCGGAATCTCAAAACCATCCTCATCCTCAACGAGCACAATATTTTTACCTTGGAAGCCGGCAACCTTTCCGCCACCCACTTCGCTCAAGAATCTGACTTTATCTCCTTTTTTCATAATCTATTAATAATTTGTAATTGCAAAGATACAAAAGATATTGCAAAACAGGGCTTATTTTAATATTTTTAATGCTACTGATAAAAATAATCCTGTAAAAGATGCACCATGTTAGATATTTTTCCGTATCTTTGCAAAAAAAAGAAATAGTAACGAACCCTTTAAACTGAAAAGTTATGATTACATTTCCTTGCGCCAAGATCAATCTTGGTTTAAATATAGTTAGCAAGCGGAAAGATGGATACCACAATCTTGAAACGGTGTTCTACCCTATTCCGCTGACCGATGCACTTGAAATCAAGCTCATGGGCGATGAATTCCCTAGCGATGTTCCTTGTGATCTGAAGATTACAGGTAACGCAGTGGATTGCGACGAACAGAACAATCTCGTTGTAAAAGCTTATAATCTCCTGGCTGCCGACTTCAGGATTCCACGCATCCATGCTCACCTGGTGAAGCGTATTCCTTCGCAGGCAGGTTTGGGTGGCGGTTCTGCCGATGCAGCCTTCATGATCCGTTTGTTGGACGAGCGTTTCCGCCTCAACATCGGTAATGCGGAGATGGAAAAATATGCTGCCAAACTGGGCGCAGACTGTGCCTACTTCATTTCTGCTGACCCCGAAGATGGTGACACTGCATGCTATGCAGAAGGCATCGGCGAAGAACTGATGCCGGTAAGTGGTCCTGGCGATAATCTGAGGGGCTATCATCTGGTTGTGGTGAAGCGCGATGATATTGCCGTCAGCACCAAAGAGGCTTATGCAGCCATCACCCCACAGGCACCAGCCAAATGTTGCCGCGACATTGTACGCCAGCCTATCGAGACTTGGAAAGAGGAACTTGTCAACGATTTTGAGGCACCTATCTTCAAGATGCACCCGGAACTGCCTGAAATCAAACAGAAGCTGTACAACCTGGGTGCCGTATATGCAGCGATGAGTGGTAGCGGAAGTGCCATCTTCGGTATCTTCAAGCATAAACCTGCAAATATAGAGGAACAGTTCGAAGGAATGTTCTGTAAAATAATGAAACTATAATTTAGTTAATAATTTACTCTAAATATAATGAACGAAGAAACACATCAGAAACTGATGACTATCAAGCGAAGCTTCCGCTTGCTGATGAACGGTCCGGGATCGCAATCTATGCGCGATAAGGGACTGGGATATAAACTGAATTGGGGCGTACCATTCTATGAACTGAAAAAGATGGCTGAGGAATATGGTAAAGACTATGACCTCGCCATCGAACTGTGGAAGGAAGATATCCGGGAGTGCAAGATTCTGGCTACACTCATTATGCCTGCCGATAAGATGCTTCCGGAAATCACAGATTTATGGATGGAACAGGTACAGAGTCAGGAGATGGCAGAGATGCTTGCCTTCAACCTTTTGCAGCACGTAGATTATGCGCCTGTCATCGCCTACCAGTGGATAGCAAGTGATAAGCCGCTCTATGAGATTGCCGGTTTCCAGCTCCTTGCCCGTCTCTTTGCCAATGGAAAAGAGCCTAACGAGCGTGGCATCAACGAATTCCTGGATCAGGCTGCCACAGCATTGCAGGGTGACAACATGGGAATAAAACATGCTGCCTCTAATGCGGTTCTCCGTTTCTGCGACTTCGGTGAAGATTTCGAGAAAATTGCAAGAGGCGCACTCAAGGGTATCTACGAGATTTAACGCTTCTGCAGATGCGGTCAGAAACAGGCCACAACCCTGCTGAAAATACGTCCCGACGTAGCATTTGCTGCGTCCTGACATACAAAAAAAATACGTCCCGATGCAGCAAATGCTACGTCGGGACGTATTTTTATGGCTAATTTCGCCATTACATGAAATACTTCTGGTATTCGTTTTCGAAGTTCGGAGTGAAAACACCCTTGCCGATGTTTTCGCTGATTTCATCCTTGGTCCAGAATCTGCCACCGGCCAATTCTTCCTGGCTCGGTTTCACTTCGCCATCATATACACAGCGATGTACATAAACCAGTTCCTTTTCCCGCTGACTCTCAAAGACATAATGTCCAAGAGATTCCGGTTCAAAATCAGTGATACCCAATTCTTCCCTTACCTCGCGATGCAATGCCTGACTCACACTTTCGCCTAAATCAACATGACCGCCGCAGGCTGTATCCCATTTATCCGGCTGGATATCCTTCCAGGCTGGACGATGCTGCAGATACAGGTCACCCCGGCTGTTGAATACATGCAGATGAACAACCGGATGCAATATCTTGCTTCCGTCATGGGCATGACCGCGGGTAACAGCGCCCAGGATGTTGCCCATTTCATCTACTATCGGAAATTCCTCGTTCTTATTATCTATCATCGTTTCTCTTATTACAAAGTTCCGTATTCATCAGAGTAGCGCAACATCTGGTCGACATAGCTCTCCTCATAATCCAATACTACGTCTGTAATTTCGCCTTCTTCATCCATCTCCAGCGTCATCTTCGGATTGATGAATCCCTTGTATGGAGCGAGATTCAGTTTCTTGTATCTTGCTAGTATCTCGCGATGCAATTCCGGATCAATATTCACGGCATACTTCTCTACCAACAGGCGGGCAGCCTCGAAATCGCCCTCACTCTTGATGCGCTGAATTTCAGCAAGCAACTCGCCGAAGAGATGGCGGAGCTTGGCATAATCATTAATCTTCACATAAGTCTTCGTCGTAATGATATTGCCCTCGCTGTCCTTCAAAGCATCCTCGGCAGAAGCATAGTTCATATCCATCTTCACCAGTTCCACAGCACCCTCGGCATGTTCCATCACCCACCAGGCTATCAGCGCACGGTTGCGCATGTGGGCTTCCTCTATCTTGTCGCCTTCCTTGATGCGGATAGTCTGGGTGAGCAGACCGTTCATCAGATAACCGTAATACTGAGCCTTGTATGCCTCATCATTCGGAGTCAGACCCAGTTCTACCAATTTATGGTCGGCTACATAATAGAGTCCGAAAAGATCGGCTCTCGCCTCTTCTATCGTACTGCCATACGCCTTCAGTGCATCGGGGTCGGTACCAGGCAAGAGCTGTCCACTACCATGCCCCAGACACTCATGCAGGTCGGTATGCAGATCATCGGTAATATCCTCGTACTGATTCATCAGACTGATGGTATCCTCGTCGATAACGAATTCATCGCGGAAACCATTGCCTTGAGCTGCCTTGTTATATGCCTCGGTCAGGTTACCGATGGTCACACTCTTAGAACCATATTCCTGACGGATCCAGTTGGCATTCGGAAGATTGATGCCGATGGCAGAAGCTGGATATTCCTCGCCACCCAACATCGCAGCACAGATGACATTGGCTGTAACACCCTTCACCTCCGGCTTGCGGAAACGTGGGTCTACAGGTGAATGGTCCTCAAACCACTGGGCATTCTGACTGATGGTCTGGGTGCGCTTCGTTGCTTCAAGATCCTTATATTCTACGATGCCTTCCCAAGTACCTTTCAGTCCGAGCGGATCGCCATACACTTCGATAAATCCGTTGATGAAATCAATCATTCCCTCGTGCTGCTGCACCCAGGCAATGCTGTAACGGTCGAAATCCTTCAGATCGCCTGTACGGTAATACTTCACCAGGAGATCGATGAGATGTTTCTGTTCCTCATTCTCTGCATATTTCTGAGCACGGAGCAACCAGGAAACAATCTCCTTGATAGCTGCGCCATAGAGTCCGTCTTCTGTCCATTTCAGCTCCACCAGTTCACCATTACGCTTGGTCAGTTTAGAGTTCAGTCCATACGAAGGTGCCTGTTCGTTGCCCTCTTCCTTCATCCTGGCATAGAAACGTTCTACTTCTGCCTGAGAAACATTCTCATAGAAATTGCAGGCTGAAGTCTGTACCAGATCCTCGCCATCAGTCTGATTCACGCGCTTAGGCATAACTTCCGGATTGAAGATGACAGGCACCAGAATGCCCAACAGGTCTTCCTTGCTCTGTCCCTTGGAAAGAGGCAGATATTCATCGGCAATCGCCCCAACCATCTCATAGAAAGATTCCTCTGAAAATCCTGGCACAAACTTTTCACATCCATAGTGATGATGGATGCCGCTGGCAAACCAGACACGCTTCAGATAAACTTCGAAAGCCTTGAAATCTTCGCTTTCGCGATTACCCTCGTAATGACGGTATACAGCCTCCAGGGTTTTACGGATGCGCAGGTTGTATTTGCCCTGCTGGTCGAAGGTGATATCACGTCCCAAGAGGGTTGCCTTCGACAAGCAATAAATATAAATTTTCTGTGTGAGCGACAGGTTTTCGAAACCCTTCAGCTCATAACGGAGCATCTGGATATCGGCAAATCGCTCTTGAGTGTTTACATTACATTTTGCCATTTTTATCTGTATTTACCATGCAAAAGTAATACATTTTTTCCACATACCAAACTTTTCCTCCTGTTTTTCGCTCTTTGCAAAGTTTTTTACTTGAAATATGCACTTTTTCTTGGAGAAAACTTTTATTTATGCAGATTATTCATTACCTTTGCATGAAAAATCAAAATAAAAACATGCCGGTAAAGGCAGAAATCATAAAACGGCAATCATGCAGACAAACGAGATATTAAAAAGCTATTTTGGATACGATTCCTTCCGCCCCAACCAGGAAGCGATTATCAGAGAGGTAATGCAGGGACACGACTGTCTGGTTCTCATGCCGACTGGTGGTGGAAAGAGTCTGTGCTACCAGGTTCCCGCATTAGCGATGGAAGGTACCGCTGTGGTCATTTCACCGCTCATCAGTCTGATGCACGACCAGGTGGAGGCGCTCAAGGCAAACGGTATCCCGGCAGAAGCACTGAACAGCGGAAACGACACGACCGATGAACTCATCATCCGCCGCCGATGCGAGAAGGGAGAACTGAAACTTCTTTATGTTTCGCCCGAAAAACTCATCAGCGAGATACCTTATTTATTCAGCAACATCAAGATTTCGCTCTTTGCCGTTGACGAGGCCCACTGCATCAGCCAGTGGGGACACGATTTCCGTCCGGAGTATTCGCAACTCGGTATGCTGCACGAGAATTTCCGCAATGTCCCGGTGATGGCGCTCACAGCCACAGCCGACAAGATAACGCGCGAAGATATCATACGCCAGCTTCATCTCAATGGGCAGACGTTCGTAAGCAGTTTCGACCGCCCCAACCTCTCCCTCACCGTAAGACAGGAGAGCACCAAAAAGGCAAAGCTCCAATACATCACCCGCTTCATCAGTAATCATCCGGAAGAAGCAGGCATCATCTACTGTCTCTCCCGCAAGAACACCGAAATGGTAGCTCAGGAACTTATCGATCTGGGTATCAATGCCGCAGCCTATCATGCCGGAATGACTGCCCAGACCAGAGCATCAGTACAGGAGCGGTTCAAGATGGACCAGATTCAGGTGGTATGTGCTACCATCGCTTTCGGAATGGGCATCGACAAGAGTAATGTGCGCTGGGTAATCCACTATAATATGCCTAAAAGCATAGAGAGTTTCTATCAGGAAATAGGTAGAGCCGGAAGAGATGGAGCACCATCAGATACCGTGCTGTTCTATTCGATGGCCGACATCATCACCCTCCGTTCTTTCTGTGAAGAAAGCGGACAGCGTGATGTGAACATGGAGAAACTGCGCCGCATGGAGGAATATGCCGAATCGAGAGTATGCCGACGACGCATTCTGCTGAATTATTTTGGCGAGACATCATCCTGCAACTGCGGCAACTGTGATGTTTGCAAGAATCCTCCACGCACCTTCGACGGCACCATCAGAGCCCAGAAAGCCCTGAGTGCCGTGGTCCGTTCGGGTGAGCATATTGCAGTAGGTACCTGCATCGAAATTCTGAGAGGCATGCATTCTTCTGCAGTTGTGAAAAACAAATACAACGAGATGAAAACCTTCGGTGTGGGCAGGGATACAACATCTAAGGACTGGAATGCTTATCTGCTGCAGATGCTGCAGATGGGATTCTTCGAGATTGCTTACAACAACCACAACTACATGAAGGTTACCGATTTAGGCTGGAAGGTACTGAAGGGAGAACACCATGTTTCACTGGCTTATATCGAAGAAGATGATAAAGCCACCCGCCCAAAGAAAACGGTACGCAATAGGAAGGGCGCCATCGCCCAGCCGGGAAATCTCATTCCTGAGGTGCATGCCGAACGTGTCATCTTCCAGGAAGACTCGAAAGGCGTGGAAGACAAAGGGCTCTTTGAACACCTCAGAAAGATACGCAAGAACCTTGCCGACGAACAGGGTTATCCTCCATATATCGTACTCAGCGACAAGAGCCTTCATGAACTTGCAAGGATGAAACCTACCACAAAGAATGCCATGAGCCTGATCAGTGGTATCGGAGAATTCAAGCTCAATAAATATGGCGATACCTTCATCAAGGCTATCAGGAAATATACAGGACTATAAGATCTTGTCATCCTATCTTCCATTCCAGACAGTTCACCTCGTCCTTCACCGAGAAGTTCAAGCCTATCTTCACCACCTTCTTGCCGCTCATTTTGAAGGCGTCGACATAGTGCCTTGCTTCTATCTGGGCTAGGGCCTCCTCGGCACTCTTGTTGAATTTCAGTTCCATCACGTAGATGGTATCATCCGTCTCCATCGTGATATCGATTCTGCCCTTCGCAGTATGCGGTTCCACATGGATGCTATAGTTGGTGAGCAGGGCAAACATGATGTAGAGCGTCTGCTGCCAATGCCCCTCGTAGTTAGTATTGTCACAGTAAGGCACCGTCTCCAAAAAGTCGTTCAGCAGGCAGAAGGCAGCATCCATATCCCCCTTCTTTACCAATACCGACATCTTGGCGATGGTCGTGTTAGCCTTCGCAGACTTGTCCGTGAGATAATGAGGCAAGAGACTACCATACAACCCTACCCTTATCTCCTGGTTAGGCAATGCCAACTGATATAATTTCGTCGGTTTATCATAACCCTTGATGGTGACATACCCACTCTGATAAAGCAAAGGTATGATGGTGGTCATCGTTTCAGTGGGGGCATCAAAGTCCTTCTTATCCACCTCTATGGTCTCGCCGAGGTCTGCAGGCAGGAAATCATACTGTCTCATCATATTGATGAGATAGGTAGGTGTACCGGTTCCAAACCAGTAAGAATCAATTTCTCCATCAGCAAAGCAATTGAGCAGACTGTAAGGATTGAAGACATCAGGCGATGGCCAGCAGAAGTGATAACCATCATAATGGTCTTTGAGTTCCTGTATGGTCTCCTCCCTGCTCAGCTCCAGATGCTCGGCAAGTTCGTTGATGTCATCGCTCATCTGGGTCAATAGTTCCTCCTTGGTGATGCCGCAGATGCCGGCATAAGGTTCGTCCATGCTCACATTTTTGATGTTATTCAGCTCGCTGAAGATGCTCAACTGCGAAAACTTCGTAATGCCCGTCAGGAAAACGAAGCGAAGCAATGGCTCGCAATCTTTCAAAGGACTGTAGAAATTGCGCATCGTATTGCGCAAGACATCGAGTTTTTCCTTCTCGTGAGCCACATCCAGCAGCGGTGCATCATATTCATCGATGAGCACCACCGCCTGCTTACCAGTCTTTGCTGTAACAGTTTTTATCAAGTTGAGCAAACGAACGTTCGGATCTGGAGAATCACAATCTACTCCAAACCTATCCTCATTTTCCTTTAATATATATAAGAGGTATCGATCCAGCTGTTCCTTCTCCATATGTTTGCCTCCAGCCAGGCTGAAGTGCAGCACGGGATAAGTATTCCACTCCTTCTCCAGCTTCTCGACGGCAAGCCCCTCGAAGAGTTCCTTCTTGCCCTCAAAATAACTTTTGAAGGTGGAAACCAGCAGCGACTTGCCGAAACGGCGTGGTCGGCTCAGGAAGAAATACGTTCCATCGGTATGTGTCATCTGATAGATGTATTCCGTCTTATCTACATAGAACATATCCTCCTTGCGGATCCGTTCAAATGTCTGAATTCCTATAGGATATAATTTTCTTGCCATAATCAAACGCAGTCTAATGAATTGCAAATATACATCAAATCCCCGAAACAACCAAGCATTTCTACGATTTTAACAAAAAAAATAATCCCGACCCAGAGATTCATTTTTGAATCTCAGAGCCGGGAATAGCATAGTTTTAAATATAGAGGATTAAATATCCATTTCCGCCCTCCTGGTGTGTAGGATGACATCCAGCACCAGGTGGAACACTATCCATACAGAGATGTCGATGCCCAGGATATACGTGATGTTTACGTGGCCGATCATCAGGAAATTGAGCAGGATGAACATCAGCGAGAGCAGGCAGATAGCCACCATCACCTGTCTCACCCTCAGTCCGCATCTCAGCAGTTTATGGTGGATGTGGCTCTTGTCAGGCAAGAACGGATTCTGCCTGTTTCTCAGTCTGTGACCCACCACTCTCACCACGTCGAGCAGCGGCACCAGCATCGTGGTAAAGGCAAACACCATGTTGTAGTCAGACACCACATGCGGGCTCACATCCACCGTGCTCAGGTGAATCATCAGAAAACTGATGATGTAACCCAGCGACAGCGAACCCGAATCGCCCATAAAGAGCTTCCTGCCCCTCATGGCATTTCCAAACACGTTGTAGAACCAGAAAGGGATAATCACACCCAGCGCCGTAATGCTGAGCAGGGCAAAGGAAAACAGATGCAGCCAGATGTGCTGCCCCGCCAAAGCCACCAGCGAGATGCCGCAGAGTCCGGAAGCCAGACCGTCGATGCCGTCAATCAGGTTGATGGCATTGGTTACGTACACCACGATGAGCACGGTGAAAGGCATGCCCACCCATGGCGACAACTGATAGATTCCGAAGAGTCCGTCGAGCGACTTAATCCACACGCCCGAAGCCACGAGCAGTGATGCCGCCACTATCTGCACCAGGAACTTCTTCTTGTACCCCACTCCAATCAGGTCGTCGGCAAGTCCCACCAGGAACAGCATCATGCTACCCACCAGCAGCGCCAGGAACTCATAAGGCACCTCCCCGTGCATCGACCCGCTGCTCAGTCCCATCAGATGATATATCAGCACCAGGCCGCCCATGGTAATAAGCATCACAGGGAAGAACGAGAGTCCGCCCAGACGGGGAACCGGCGCATGATGCACCTTTCTCTTATCCGGCATATCAAAGAGTTTCTTCTTATGCGAGATAAGGAGGATGTTAGGCAACACCAGCATGGCGATGGTGACAGACACAACAAGTGCTACCAGCAGGAAAATATAAATTGGTTCAATCATAAAAGTAAATAGTCTAAATTGTTACTTTTTATTGCATTTTCTATAATGTATTATCTATAGCTGCATTATCTATAGTTGCATGAAACGTTTACGCTTCCACTCCTGATAAAGCAGCATAGGCAGGGTAACCACAATCCAGCCACATCTCTTCAACTGTTTTTTCGGGTCGCAGAAGATGCGGTAAACAAATTCCAGATGAGCATCGAGCATCCATTTCGGCGCACGCTTCTCATCCTGTCCGCTGTAGAACTTAAAGGCAGCCCCCACGGCAATCATCACCCCTCTTTTCAGATAAGGTTTCAGTTTGCTCATAAAGATTTCCTGTTTCGGAGCGCCCAGCGCCACCCAGATGATATCCGCCCCATCCTCGTTCACCATCTTTGCGATGGCAGGATAGTCAAACTCATCCACAGCCTTGAAGGGCAGTTCATAGAAGCTCATGTTCTCTACCTTCGGGTTCATCGCCTTCAGGTTCTCTTTTAACCCGTCGAGTGTTCTCTGATTGGTACCCATAAAGAACATCCGGTATTTCTGCGAACTGACCAAGTCCTTGAAAATCTGGCTACCGCAGTATTGCGGATACCTTTTACCATACAGCCATTTGATGTAGAGCGGCACATATCCGCTGTCACAGATGGCAAACATACCGCCATTTACAATCTTTAAGTAGTCTGGCTTTCTATTAGCGTTGTTTAGGATTACTCCATCCGCCACGCATATATAGTCAGACTCGTTTTTTGATAATTGTTCATCGATTCTTCGCCCTACTTCCCGAGGCGAGAATTCATAGTTGATATTAAAGTATTTCTCCATAAAATATTACTTTCTTTCTCTATATATCGCTCCGTAGTTTTTTACTTCAGAGCCTTTTTCAAGCAGAATTCCATTCGTTTTTCAAAAGCCTCCAAAGTAAAATCACGTTTAAATCTCATCCATCCATTCTCTCCCATATTCTTTCTTAAATCAGCATCTTTCAATAGTTTTTCAATGCTATCAGCAAGAGCTATTGGATTATTCATCTCCACCAGATAGCCGTTTTCACCATCATTGATGATGCTACTGATACCACCTTCTGTTGTCGAGATGCAAGGAAGATGCATTTGCATGGCTTCCAGCAAAACCAGCGGGAAACATTCATTATAATAATAGGTAGGAAAAACGAAAATATCGGAACACCGATAGAGATATTCCTTTTCCTTCCCATATCTCTTTCCCAGATATTTCACCTCTTGTTGCAATCCTCTTTTCTGAACCTCCCCAAGGAAATGCTGAGCATCAATCTCATTGGTCTCTGCTCCCACAAAATTGCACACAAAACCAATATTCTTATCTTTGAGCAACTTCAAGGCATCAAGAAGTACGATAACTCCCTTTGTGATTAAGAGATTTGATAAGAATAAGATTCTTGGTATAGGATTATGTCTGATGATTTTTTCAGACTTATCAGAAGTATCTGGAATACCATTTTCACAAATTAATACGTCTTCACGTTTCACATATTTCTTCACATCCTCATATAAGGCGTCAGCCAGCAGGATTACCTTGATTCCTTTGAAGAATCTACGATACATCCAGTCATCCAGTTTCTTATCCTGTCGGGTTACGACACCCTTATTATGATAATGTACCACCACCTTTCTTCCCATCAGTTTTAGAAGCTGTACCACGAGAAAGTCCTTATAGAAGGCAACGCCACAAGCCGTAGGAGTAACATATACAAGCTGTGGTCTAAAGGTAATCACTTTCAGAATCACCTTACATAAGAGCATCAGATACTTGATATACTTTATCACTCCTCCCTTACCAATATCCTGCAAGGTCTTGGCAGAAGTAAGATTGATATACTTACACTCGAATGCCTCATTGATAACACGGCTATCATGAATATACTTTCCCATCATAGCCGCACCATGTACGGGTGGCGGCAGGTGTAGGACAAAAAGAATTCTTTGTTTATTCATAGACAAAATATTATGCAAGATACATTTTATAATACCCAGCCATCTATACTTTTTATGCATTTTGCAGGAGAACCTACAATAATCTGATTCTCAGAGAATTTTCCTTTTGTAACCAAGCTACAAGCTCCAACTACGCAATTATCAGATATAACAGCACCTTTTAATATCATACAATTAGCAGCAATCCAAACATGATTGCCAATTTTTATAGGAGAAGTATTCTCCATCGGAACACCATTTGTACCTATTATATGATGAGCATCACTATCCATTACTAATGTATCCCAACTAAACTGTACATCATTTCCAATTTCAATGTTTTTAGAACAGACAATCTTTGTTGTGCCAGAGATAGCAAAATGCTTTCCCAATTTTAGGGAGCCCTTTTTCTTGACACAAAGAAGAGCACCATGACCTATATGTGCATCCCCATCAAATACCAATTTGCAACCCTTATGTACATCTATAATAGTATGAGCAGAATACACATCAACAACATCTGCTTCATGATAGCCTATATGTATCATACCCATTTTATTTAAATCACCATCAATGCCTCCCTTATACATGCTTTTTACACGTACATTAGGAGCCAACCAAATAGGCAACTTAAGAGCCTGCCTGATTGGAAGGTATCGGAAATTGAAGTATATTGTCTTCGGTATAGACAATAAAATTTTTATCGTTCTTCTCATTTTTTTTTGAGATGAAAGTTTTTTCTTATTATTCTTTTAATGCCAAAGCTTATAAATTGCTAATACAAGAATATAATTTTTTAATATTCTCTTCAAAGCTGCTAATCATCATATTTCCCTTAACTTCCAATGGCATTTTCAAAGGCTTCATACTATAAAAAGCAAGCTTTAATTTTTCTATAAAATTCATTTCATGACGTGAATCAATTATAAAACCATTTTTCCCATCCTTTACAAGGCAGTTACTTCCTGCATCCTTGCTGATCAACACTTTGCATCCAGCAACTAAAGCTTCATTGGTAACAGCGCCAAAAGCTTCTTTATAACTTGGCAATGTAAAGACTTGAGCAACATTATACCAAGCATATAACTCATCGCCTTCTAAACGCCCCGTAAAAAAAACAGCAGGATTACCTGCTGCAATTTTCTCTAGTTTTTCTTTTTCTGGTCCATCACCAACGATCACAAATACGGTATTATCTAAGTTAGCTTTTATGAATGCACGTAAAGCAAACTCCACATTCTTTAAAGCAACCAATCGACCAACAAATAACAAAACCATTTTGCCTTCAAGCTGATAATTTTTCACATAGTTGTGACTAATCGGAAGCACACGCTCTAATCTTTTCTTGGCATTCACATCATCACAGATAATCGGGAAATATATTCCCTTTTGATATTTTTCCTGATTATAAGCAGCAACTCTAGGTTCTACATTAATTACATCATCAACAAAAGGCATCATAGCCTTTACAGCCCTAGCATGTCGCTTAGTAAATGGGTTGTTATTTACCAACATATCATAACTATCATCATTGATTATAACGATTTTATAATGCCTTCTAGTGATAAATTTATGTAAGATAATTATAATAGTAGAAATTCCAAATTCAGCTCCTAAAACTATATCAGGGCGGGAAGTATCTAACTTTTTCCAAATAGCCTTCATCCATTTTAATAAGCCCATTTCTTCTTTCACTATATAACTAGGCTTATAGTCAAATTGCTTTTCTATCTTTGCATAATCAAAAGTTTGGTCTTTTAGATTATGCCAAAATAAACAGACTTGAGTATTGTAAAGACGGGATAATGCATTGAATAAATCAATGCGATATGGTGCTATAACTGGATGAAATACTAAAAGATTCTTTTTCATAAATAAAGTACAATAATTAACATCAATATATTTATATGCATTATCCTTGCAGACGATTAAGCAAAAAACGATTTATTGTATGAGGTAAAAATGCCATAACTATATATACATATACTTTATAAGCAAACATATTATATTTTAGGGATTTGAAACTAAAATATAACAAATCAAGCCTATCATTCAATTGCAAAGAATTCATAGCTTTCATTTTATACCATAAACTTAGATAACTCTTTAACCCCTTTATGTTTTTATGTGACAGATATAGCTTTTGCAATTCATCACCAACGAAATCACTTCTATCATTTTTTCGTCTTGCAACTGCAGAACTCTCATCACCAAGATTAAATGTTGCTGTAACCTTTTTAGTAAAAGCAAAATCTGTAGATAAAACGATTCGAGCCCATGTAAGTAAGTCTTCTCCAGAGGTTATTCCTACAGGAAAGCCTCCTATCTGCTTTAACAATTCTTTATCAACACATACTGCACTAGACCAAATAGGAGGATTAGAATTACTTGCCACTATAAAATAGTTATCAAGTACTCCTTCGCCCCCATCAAAAGACAAGCCATTCAATATTATATCCTTGTATTTTCCTTTATGCAAGATATTATAATTAGTAGCTCTTGCTTTCGATGATGGAAAATGCTTGATAAGAATATCCAAACTCTCTAAATGATCTTTCGCCCATATATCATCAGCATCTAAAAAAGCTATATATTCTCCTTTAGCTTCATCTATACCACGATTACGAGCAGCACTAACTCCCCCATTCTCTTGATTAACCAATCGAATTCGAGAATCAGAAATTCGCAAAACTTCTTCTACGCTGCCATCAGTAGAACCATCATTAACTATTACTATCTCGAAATTCTGGTAAGTCTGATTCAAGACAGTTTGAAGCGTTTTAGCAATCTGCTTTTCTTTATTATATAAAGGTATTACTACAGAAATCATAATTTTATTATTTATCGAGGAAATAAAACATTCATAATCCTAGGATAATGATTAATCACTATGGCAACCATCAAACTAAAGACTATGGTCAATATCAACAAAGAAACTCCTAAAAGGATACTAGGATTCAAGAAACACAAAGTTACCCTTAAAAGGACATTATATATAATTACATGAAAGAGATAAATCTGTAAAGAGTACTTACCCAAGAACCGCAACACATGGAATCTTCCCCATTTTTGGCAGCTAACAATGATATATGCAAAACTTATTGGGATAAGTATTTTTATAGGGTGTCCAGTTCTGTGTTCCAGTTTTTAGTATCAAAAACAATGTAATAAC
>ERZ809201.546-NODE-546-length-17925-cov-2.852714_pt1 | contig 17925 bp, 10 predicted proteins | sample MGYA00520516_ERZ809201 | MGnify/ENA primary metagenome ERZ809201 (study PRJEB31570, sample SAMEA3213006) | Homo sapiens | biome: human-gut; feature: human gut; material: fecal | place: Sweden | collected 2011 ... | reverse complement strand
TGATCTTCGGTTAAGATGCCTGGTGGGCTATCCACGGACTTCCGCACCTGAGCCATATATAACCTAAAAAAGTAACAAACAAATGAACAGAAATCTATTAAGATTCGGACTACTATGCTTAGTCCTACTCGTTTCAGTCGTTACAAAAGCAAGTGACATTACCCTCACTTATTCTTTAGGAACGACAACAGCAGAAGGAACTCTTCCTGCAAGCGCGACGGTAGAAGTGGGAAGCAGTTATACGCTTCCTGTCAATACCACACTCTACGTAGCAGGCAGCACTTTGACTGGCTGGACAGATGGCACCAACACCTACAAGCCTGGTGAAACCATCACTGCTCCAAGCGCAAGCACTACGCTGACTCCAGTCTTTACAGCCAACACCAAGTCGCTTGCCGACCGCACAGAGGCAACAACCCTCACCTATTACTTCGGTCACAAAAATGGTGCCCAGGATATCAACGTTGAGAAAAAGGCTGGTATCTTGGTAACTCAGGCGACTGTTGATGGTGAAAGCATTGATGTAAAGATTGACCTTGATGCCACAACCAAGGGAAAGTTCAATAACGTAGGTCGTGCAGACGAATGGGCACAGATGAATGCAAACGGAATCATCACCGTTCCTTCTTGCAAGGGTGCAACCATCGAAATGGCTGCATACAACAACATCACAACGACAAAAATTGATGGACAGGCTGAATACACATCAGGTAAAGTCATCAGTCAGACCATTGCGTCAAGTGCTGAAACAGTGAACATCGTCATTGGCGATGGTTCATGGTACAGCTATTTGAAGATTACCCTTCCTGTCATTGCAAGCGAACCTGCTGGCAAGACTTTCAACAATGAGGCTGCCAGCGTCGTATTTACGATGAACGACCTCAGCAATGCAAGTGCCAACACAACCTCTCCTACTGATGCTTTCAGCACCATTGCATTTGATTACGGAACAAACTTATCTTTGAAAGGAATTCTCGAAATTACCAAGGCGGATGGAACACCATCAGGTATCAAAGGTCTTAAAATTGGTAATGACTCAGGAAAGAAGGAAACAGAACTCAACTGGTTTGTTCGTCCTGCTGCAGGACTTACTTTCACCCCTACCAAGGTGAGCGGTTATGTAAACCGCTGTGGCACGGATGTAGAAAAAGGAATCGTTATCAGCGCTCATAAGGCAAACGGAGAAGTAGTAGCACTGGGCACCTATACCGCATGGCGTCAAGGAAAGGCTACATCAAAACAAACTTATGATAACACCGCTATCCATCAGTTTGAAATCACACTGACAGAAGAGCAGCAGGCAGCCTTGGCTGGTACCGAGGGTTTCTATCTGACATCTACTATCGGCGTAGCTAAAAACAAGCAGGCAGTTTTCGGCCCTGTTACGATCGAAGGCACCGTCAACGGAACACTCGTTGCTGTGAACAAATACAAACTCTCTGTCGTAACCAATCCTGAAGGCATCGCAGACGTTACCATCTATCCTAAGTCTGACGAATATCAGGAGAACGACGAGGTAACACTGACTGCAGCCGACAAGTTCGGTTATAATTTTGTCAACTGGACCGACAAGAACGGCACAGTGCTTTCTACTGAGAGCAAATTCAAATACACCGTGACAGAAAACCAGACTCTCACTGCCAACTATAAGAAGGTAAAGACCTATGCGCTCGACGTAAACGTAGAAGGTGGAGCCAAGGACTATATGGTGACTCTCTCTCCTGCCCCAGAGATGGTAGATGGCAAGAAGATGTATGAAGAAGGTACAGAGGTAACTCTTACCGCAACAGGAAACGACATCATCGACTTCAACAACTGGAGCAATGGTGAGACAACAGCAGAAATCAAGACAACCATGAATGCAGACCAGGCTTTCACTGCCACATTCTCTGCCAAGGACTACATCGTGGCATGGGACTTCTATCAGGAAGGCAAGGAAGGTCGCACTGCCGACTTTGCTGCAGCAGACAATGACGCAGTACAGCTCGTACTCCGTGATGCAGAAGGCAACTCATACGGCTGGCTCGACAAGAGCAATACGGCTGGTGGTTACGAAGGCAAGAACGCAGCTGTCAACTGGACCAAGACTTCAACAAAGGCTCTGGGTGAAACATACTGGCAGACCAAGTTCAACGCCACAGCATTCACCGATATCAAGGTAAAGAGCAGCATGCTCTACAACTATAATGCTTACGAGACCTACAACGTAGAGTACTCTCTTGATGGCGAGAAATGGACCAAGGTTGGCACCATCACGATGCCAGGAGCCAAGGCATGGACTGCAGGCGAGTTCCCCCCCCCTGCCGATGCCAACAACCAGGCTGCAGTATACGTTCGCTGGATTGCCGACAAGACTTCATCTGTCAAGGGAACAACAGGAACCAACGACGGTATCGCTCTCGCTCAGATCTATATCACAGGTACAGCCAAGCTCTTCGATGACGGCACAGCTCCTGTACTCCAGAGCCAGGTACCTGCAGCAGGTGCAACCAATGCTTCAGCCAATGGTAAGATTGTATTGACATTCGATGAGAAGGTAAAACTGACAGAAAGCGCCAAGGCAACCCTCAATGGTCAGGAGTTGACCGGTACCGTATCTGGCAAGACCATCACCTTTGCTTACAAGGGCTTGAGCTATGCCACAGAATATACCTTCGCTCTCGCAGCTGGTTCTGTAGCCGACTTGACCGACAATGCCATCCAGAGCGATATCACCTTCAGCTTCACCACCAAGGAGAAGCCTGCAGTGACCAAGGCTCTGTATGATTTCATCGTACCAACAGACGGAACATTCACTGAAGCTCTCGCAGCAGCAGCCAAGCGTGCTGATACCAGCAAGCGTTTCCGCATCTTCATCAAGCAGGGCGACTATAAGATTCCTGCCAACCCGAACAGCATGGTGACTGGTATTGATGGCAAGCAGTATCCAAGTGCTACCACCTATATGAATACTCCTAATGTATCTATCATCGGTGAAAGCAATGAGAACACTTCTATCACCAATACAGTACCGTCAGTAGAAAGCAGCAATGGCTACAATATCGCCAACGTATTGGAAGGTATCGGACGTGGTGACGTATTGAGTTTGGAAAGCGGTGCAACTAACACCTACTTCCAGGACATCAAGATGTACAGCAGCATGGGCGACGGCAAGGGTCGTGACATCGTACTCAACGATAAGAGTAACAAGACTATCTGTAAGAACGTCAACCTCTGGGCATATCAGGACACCTACGTATCCAACAATCAGAAGGGTCGCTTCTACTTCGAGGGCGGTATCCTGCGTGGCAACACCGACTACCTCTGCGGTAAGGGTGACGTATATTATAATAATGTAGATCTCTTAATGTGTGGCACCGGCTATCTCGCCGTACCTTCGCAGCCTACCAAGTATGGTTACATCTTCAAGGATTGTACTATCAAGGACGGATCAACCGCAGGTATCAACGGCAAGTACAAGCTCGGTCGTCCTTGGGGCAAGGGCACTCCTATCGCTCTCTTCATCGACACCAAGATGGAAGTGATTCCTACAGCAGCAGGTTGGGACGAGATGAGCGGTGGTTATCCTAAGCGATTTGCTGAATACAACTCTACCACAGCTACAGGCACTGCAGTAGACCTGAGCGGAAGAAAGCAGGTTTATGATGCCTACGATGCAAAGGATGGAGACAACTATACCAACCGTCGCAACGAGACAGCAGAAAGTCCTGTCCTTACAGCAGAGGAAGCTGCATTCTATACCCTCGAAACCGTTATGGGCGGTGATGATGACTGGGATCCAACAGCTGCCACCGAACAGGCTTCTGCTCCAACTAATGTGAAGATTGCAGGTAAAAACCTGACATGGGACAACAGCAACTATGCTCTTCTCTGGGCTGTATGCAAGGACGGCAAGGTGGTTGCCTTCACCGTTGAGCCTACCTACAACGTTGACGATGCTTCTGCTACATGGAGTGTCCGTGCAGCCAACGAGATGGGTGGTCTGGGCGAAGCTACAGTAGCAAGCACCAGCACCGGCATTGAGAACATCGCAACTTCTTCCGATGTTTTGAGCACCAAGATCTACTCTGCCGACGGTGTTCAGGTAAGCAAGTTGCAGCGTGGCATCAACATCGTCGTAAAGACCATGACTGACGGCAGCAAGAAGACCAACAAAGTGGTACTGAAGTAATCAAGACCTCTTTTTTACACCTTTTACATAAGGTGACAAAAGAATAATATCAACAAAGAGAGAGGGTGTGTCATGAACTTATGACACACCCTCTTATCTTTTTTACAGAAAACCATACCGATTTTACGTAAATAACGGAAACGTTTACGTAGATTTTAACACACCATATTTATTAAAAAAGCAAAAAATATATTATCTTTGCAGCGAAGAAATATATTTTTTACTAATCTAACCAAATAAATGTATGTCTGGTAATTTAAAACAAATTAGAATTGCGTTGGTTAGCATCATGCTGTTTTTTGCAGCAAGCCTATCTGCGCAAACCGTAAAGGGTACAGTTATCGACAATACGGGTGAGCCAGTAATCGGCGCCTCTGTCTTCGAGCAGGGTGTGCAGGGCAATGGCGTTGCTACCGATATTGATGGTAATTTCACCTTAACATTGAAAGGCAACAGTAAGAAACTGAAGATCTCATACATCGGTATGAAGACTCAGATCGTAAATGTTGCAGGTAAATCAACCGTTTCCGTTAAGCTCGAGGACGAGTCCAACAGCCTTAACGACGTTGTCGTTATCGGTTATGGTACAGTAAAGAAGAAGGACTTGACTGGTTCTGTTGCTACCGTTAAGGGTGACGATCTGACAAAAGCTCCTGTAACTAATGCTGCGGAAGCTTTGACAGGAAAGCTCCCTGGTGTACAGATTACAACTACAGACGGTTCTCCTGATGCAGAAATGATCATCAAGGTACGTGGTGGTGGTTCTATCACTGGTGACAACTCTCCTCTCTACATCGTAGATGGTTTCCCTGTATCAACCATCGGTGATATTGCTCCTTCAGACATTGAGGACATTACCGTATTGAAAGATGCAGCTTCTACTGCTATCTATGGTTCTCAAGGTGCAAATGGTGTTATCTTGGTTACAACCAAGGGTGCAAAGTCTGGTAAGACTGTTGTTTCTTACAATGGATTCATTCAGGGTAAGAGCATTGCAAAGACTCTTGACACAATGACACCTTATCAGTACGTAATGTACAACTATGAGCGTGCTGCTCTCCGCGGAACATCTGATATCAGCAGCTTCGAAAAACGTTTCGGTTCTTTCGGAGACCTGGACTTGTATCAGTATCAGAAGGGACACGACTGGCAAGATGAAATGTTTGGAAACCACGAATTGTCTCAGTCTCATAATATCAGCGTGAGCGGTGGTTCTGAAAAGACAAAGTTTAACTTGAGCGGTACATACACAACCGATAACAGTTTGATGAAGACTAATGGTTATGACCGTTTCAACGTAAACTTCAAATTGAATCATGAGATTTGCAAGAACTTAAAGCTTGACTTCGGTATGCGTCTTGCTGACGTAACTACTAAAGGTGTAGGTACTGGTGGTGGTACTTACAAGATTCGTTCTTACGAAACTATCACCAAAGGTCCTGTTAATGGTCTCTACGATCAGCTCGACATTGACCCATCAACTCTTCCAGACGATGAGTACGATGAGTACATCGCTATTACCCGCAGTCTGCAAGACAAGGTAAATGACTACTGGAGAAGAAAGAATGAACGCCGCTATAACTATAATGGTGCCATCACATGGAAGTTCCTGAAGAACTTTACTTACCGTGCAGAGGCTGGTTACGACTATACTTTCTTCCAGCAGAAAGATTACTATGGAGCATTAAGTGATAAGTCTGTGAAGGATGGCGGTAGTCTTCCTATGGGCGAATGGACCAAGAAAGACACCTGGAAACTTCGTTTGACCCACACCTTGACTTACAATAAGACATTTAATAATGTACACAACCTGAATGCCATGATTGGTCAAGAGTATGTAGCATCAAACAACGAAAGTCTTAATGTGATTGCTAAATACTTCCAAAAGGATATTACCCCAGAGAAGATGTTTGCAAGCCTTGCATCAAACTCAGGCGCAACAGGTTCTCGTACAATCAACTCATCACTGGGTCAGGAAGACCGCACCCTGTCATTCTTTGGCCGTTTGAACTATTCATACGCAGACCGCTATTTGTTTACATTCACCATGCGTGCTGATGGTTCTTCTAAGTTTATGAAGAACAACCGTTGGGGATACTTCCCTGCAGCCGCTTTTGGATGGCGTATTGTAGAGGAGCCTTGGATGAAGAACACCAAGGACTGGTTGTCAAACTTAAAGCTCCGCCTTTCATTTGGTACAGCAGGTAACAACCGTATTAGTTCTGCTATGTATGAGACTACCTACAGAGCTTACGGTAATAACAAATATTATGGTGCAGGCAACCAACAGAACCCACACTATACTTTGAACAATTCTCAGTTGGCTAACCCAGATTTGAAGTGGGAAACAACTATTACACGTAACATTGGTTTGGACTTCGGTTTCCTCGGTGAGCGTATTTCTGGTAGCTTGGATTATTACTGGAACACTACAAAGGATCTTCTCCTTGATGCTCCTGTTACAGCAATCGGTTATACTTCTATGCAGCAGAACATCGGTCAGACATCTAACCGTGGTCTTGAGTTGAACTTGAATGCAGCTATCCTTCGTCACAAGGATTACTCTTTGAATTTCAACTTCAATGTAGGTATCAACAAAAACAAAGTTGATAAGTTAGCAGGTGGACAGACCTATCAGTCATATAACTCAGGTGCTTTCTCTACCGATATGCGCGGATATGATGACTACCGAGTAGTTGTTGGTCAGCCTCTCGGATTGGTATACGGTTTTGTTTGCGATGGTTTCTATACTGTTGATGACTTCCAGACCACAACCGATGAGAACGGCAAGACTCAGTTTGTATTTGACAAGAGCGGTAACTACATCTTGAAAGATGGCGTTGTAGATGGTACATACATCACAGCAGGCTCTAAGGCTGGTCTTCGCCCAGGTGCAATGAAAGTTAGAGACCTTACTGGCGACAACAAGATTTCTGAGGATGATCGCACTATTATCGGTAAGACTCAGCCTAAGTTCCAGGGAGGTTTCGGAATCAATGCTACATACAAGTGGTTTGACCTCACAGCAAACTTCAACTACGTAGTAGGCAATGATGTTTACAACCTCGACAAGATGGTTACATCTCAGTCATATCGTAACACATACGCAAGTCTCCGTCAGGAAATGACTCCTGTAACTTTGGGAGGTAAGGCATGGACTTACATGGATCAAGCAACAGGTGAAATCATCACAGATTATGAGACATTGAAGAATATGAATGCAAATGCTTCTATATGGAGTGCTGCAACACTGTCTGACAACAACCCTGTACCAACATCATGGGCAGTTGAAGATGGTTCGTTCCTCCGTTTGCAGAACTTGACTGTAGGCTTTACTTTCCCTAAAATGTGGACAAAGAAATTTGCATGCAATTCTTTACGCTTGTACTGCACACTGACTAACGTGTTCTGCCTGACAAGCTACTCAGGTTATGACCCTGAAGTTAACTCATCTATCCGTGGCAGCAAGACCAGCGGTTTGACTCCCGGTGCAGACTTCTCATCATATCCTAAGTCATTCTCTTGGACTGTAGGTGCTAACATTTCATTCTAATAGAAAACAAAATACAATTATGAAACGTATATTTCTATATATTTCAATGTTCATTGCAGGAGCAAGTTTCAACTCCTGTAGTGATTTATTGGACACAGAGACTTTATCTACCGATAATTTGAATTATCTGTGTTCAAACACAACAGATGCCCGCAAGATGGTAGACAACGTATATGCCTACTTCTGCGAGGATACTTATACCTCCCGTATGAGTACAAACTGGATGCAGAATACTGACGTAGAGATCGGTTTCGTAAAGAAGGCTCAAGCTACAGAGACAACACGTCGCGGTATCTGGGCCCTTAACCCATCATATTTCGGTGATATCAAGAACTGCTGGAACAACACTCAAAAAGCCATCGATTTCGCCAACCAGTGTATTCAAGGAATTGAAGCAAGCGATGCTTACAAGAATGGAGATGCCGATATGAAGCAACTTCATGGTGAAGCAATCTGCCTTCGTGCATATTGGTATTTCCTGATGTGTAACTTCTGGGGTGACGTACCATTTGCAACAACTCCTACTTCAAAGGAAGATATGCACAATGATCCACGTACAGATAAGAACATCATCTATACTCACTTGATTCAGGACCTCATCAACAATGAGGGCGAGATGCAGTGGAGCAGCAAAGCTACAGTAGAGCGCATGAACCGTGAATTCGCTCTTGGTTTCATCACCAAGTTGGCTATGTTCCGTGCAGGATACTCTATGCAGGCTGATGGTACAATGGCCCGCAGCACAGGTACAGGTGATGAATATACTGTACATTATGTAGATGAGAATGGCAACGAGGCTACAGCTACTTCTGCAGACGATTACTACAAGGTTGCTAAGGCTTATGCCAAGAAGTTGATTTCCCTGAAGGACCGTCAGCTCAACAGCAACTTCAAGCAGATCTTTGATAATGAAATCAACGGCTGCAACCCAGCTAATGGTGATGTATTGTTCGAGATGGGTTATGTACCAAACTCTGGTGGTGACATCGGTTGGTGCCTTGGTTTGAGCGTAGTTTCAAGTTCTAAGGGTGCTGGTACTACTTATACCAACCTGACTCCAAGCTATGCATGCTCATTCAATACTCAAGACCAGCGTCTTAAGGCTACTTGCGCTAACTACCGTTGGTTGTATGACAACAAACAAGGTGCTGTTGATGGTGTCAACATCCAGCCTGCTAAATGGTGCCGCATGGATTTGAGTGTCAACAACATTGAATCTAAGGGTACTGGTATCAACTTCCCTATCCTCCGATATGCTGATGTATTGTTGCTCCTCGCTGAAGCTGATAATGAAATCAACAATGGCCCAACAACAGAGGCAAAGGATATGTTGAAGCGAGTTCGTAACCGTGCCTTTGTAAATGCAACCAACAAGAACGAGATGGTGAATGAATACGTTGACAATCTCAACGATTACGACTCTTTTAAGAAAGCTATCATCAACGAGCGTGCTTGGGAGTTTGGTGGCGAGTGCATCCGTAAGTTCGACCTCGTTCGTTGGAACTACTACTCTGATGCCATCGTTAATACTTTGGAGTGGGTTCGTGACGTAACTATGAACTATAACCAGCTTCGTTTGGAGAATGGTGAATTCGTCTACGACAAGACTAAAGAAATTGTTGATATGGGTATCGCACCACGCCTCTACTACAACTATGTAAATGGCGAGATTCAGTTCGAGAACAACTATTTCACTTATCGTGATAATAGCGCAAGCCCATACAAAGAGGCAACAACACTTGCAGATGATGACATCAAGACTGCAGGAGCTTCTTTCGATGGTTTGAAATATATCAAGTTCTTGGATACATACATGTCTGTCAGTGATACTGATCCAACAACAAACACAAAGTATGGAACCGACGCAGATGGCAACACTATCAAGAAGGGTGTCATGAATGAGGCTTTCTTATACTCATGGTTTGGTTTGACAGACGGAGTTGTGACAACAGGTGCAGAAGACATGGAGCCTCTCCGCAAAAAGGTAACTCCATATATCTTGCCTATCCCTAAGGACAACATTGCTTCTTCAAACGGCGTATTGTCTAACGAAGGTTATGCTATTCGCAACAAGTAAATCGGGTTATGTAGTCCATAACAAATAAAAGTAAGTAATTATGAAATACAATAAATATATATTGTCTATGCTTTTCGCTGCTACAGTTGGTACCACAATGGTAAGCTGTAGCGACGATGACAACTTGGGCGATGCACCTCGTTTGTTCCGTCCAATTGCAAGCGCAACGGTCAACTCAAATAACTTGAAGGTAGAATGGGACAAAATCCAGGGTGCCACCAGTTATGAGTTGGAATTGGGTCTTGTGACATCTACAGATGAGGATGGCACAAATCACCTGAAAGTAATCAAGAAAGCCACAACAGAGGATGATACCTATACTTTCGATGACTTAGGATGGGACGAGAAGTATGGTGTAAGAATCAAGTGTATTGGCAACAACAAGGAATCTGAGTATTATGAGGTAAAGGCTCAGAGCATCAACTACCCAACAAAGGTTTCTGGTGCCAAGGCTATTGATAATGCAGCTCGTGTATCTTGGACTGAAGGTGGTCAGAAAATCAAGTATGTAATGGCTTGCCCTGCTGAAGACGCAGAAAACCAAGATATAATCTCAGTTAAAGTAAGCGATGCTGACTATGCTCAGGGATATGTAGATATTTACGGCTTGCAGCCAGAAACATCATACACATTCAAGACATACGACAGTTCTACAGACTTCAACAACAACACCTATGCAGGTAAAACAACAGCAACTACCAAGGCAAGTGTTAACTTCGACGAAAAGTATGGAGAAGGTATGTGGCTGGATACCCGCAACTGGGATGCAAAGGAAGCTAAGGATACATTGAAGACTGCTGAGTTCTGGAATATGGTTAAAGACGGTATGACTGTCATCCTCCGTGGCGAACAGGAATACAAGATTAGCAATGCTATCAATCTCGACCGCAATGTAACCTTCATTACCGGTATGACATTGGGCGGTAACGCTCAGTTCACCTTCTCCGGCGGTATGAACGTCAAGAAGGATGTTAATATCGATAAGGTGAAGTTTGAAAGCATCGATATGATTAGCGATAAGCAAGCTGATAAGGATGCCTTCCTCGCTGGTACAGATAAGGGCTTCGGTGGCCGTCAGGTTATCAATGTCAGCGGTACTGGTTCTACCATCAGTGAACTCATCTTCAACGATTGCTACATCCGCGGTTTCCGTGGTGTAGTAAGAGGTCAGAAGAACAACGACAACTTCCTGAACGTTACCTTCAAGGGTTGTACAATTGATGGTGTCGGCGATCAGGGTGTTGTAACCATCGCAGATAAGGGTGGTGACTTCCGCAACGTTACATTCGATGATTGTACAATCACAAACGTTGTTATGCTTTGCGACTTACGTAAGACAGCCCAGACTCCTACTGTAAATGTAAACAACTGTACTTTCTGCTATGCTCCAATGGAGACTACAGCAAATGCTAACACACCATTGTTCCGTTTTGCTACAAATGCAGCAAATCTGAACATCACCAACAGCATCTTTGGTCCTTCTATGGCTACAGACGGAAGTGCAGGAGCAAAACTTCAGCTTTACACACCAGGCGCTAAGGGAAGTGTTCTTCTGAATGGTGCAAGCACAGTGCTTTCTGTTGCAGGTTCATACAAGACTAATTTTGCTTACACACCTATCGGTGCTGACGCTGTTACATACGGTATTGAAGGTCTCATCGACTTCAAGGGTTCTGAGACTGATCTTTGGACTGCTCCAGCTAATGGTGAATTCAAGTTCAATACAAACCTTGACAGTGAAGCAGGTGCTTCTAAGTGGAAGTAATCCAACTATCAAAATTATATTAAAGTGCAATGCCCGATGTGGGCATTGCACTTTTTTTGTTGTTTCACTTGGAAGTTATCAAGAAAAAATGTATCTTTGCAAAAAATAAACTTATAATATTGAAAAAATATGGCAACAATTTATCTCGATAATACAACTTATAATGAAGCTGCATTATATGCTAAACTTAATAATATAAGTATTTCAGAAGCTATCAAGGCTGGCATGAAAGCCCTTATGAATAATATTAAAACTAATTCACAAGACGCTACTTCAGAAAAATATTATATCTCTCCAAAAGTGAAAGCATTAGAGAGCGGTTTTATATGCCCTAAAGACTTGTCCTTTGATTACAAAAAAGAATTATCAGATTCAGCTATAAAGAAATATCTATGAAACTATTTTTAGATACAAACGTACTTATAGATTTCATTTTGGAGAGGCAGCCATTTTATCAAGCTGCAGCTATGATTATTTCTTATGCAGAAGAAAATAAAGTCCAAATCTGTGTTAGTTCTTTATCCCTCGTTACTACAAATTTTATATGTATAGAACGATGCAAGATGCCTATTGAAATCTTCAGAAATAAAATTAATTTCCTTAGAGATTTTATGGAAATCTGTTCAGTTGATAACACGGACATATACAACTCCTACGACTCTTTGTGGAAAGATTTTGAGGACGGAGTACAATATTACTCTGCAAAAAGGACTAATGCCGATTATATAGTTACAAGAAACAAAAAGGATTTTGAAGAAAATGATATAAAAGCAATAACATTGGATGAAACCTTCAATCTTCTTAAATGAATTAATAGATTTGAAGCATATGGAAACTTTAGAGAAAATCCCTTTCGAGACTCAGCACAAAATATTCAAGAGACTGGCAGAAATAGCAGACTCAAAGACCCTGACAAAAGAAGAGCAGGAGAAATACGACAACAGCATGATGGTCATGTGGGACAATTATGCAGTATATAAGCATGCAGAGGAAAAAGGAATAATAAAAGGAGAAGCAAAAGGAAGAGCTGAAGGAAGAGCTGAAGGAAGAGTGGAAGGAAGAGCTGAAGGAAAAAAAGAAAAAGCCAAAGAAATCGCCCTCAAACTTCTTGCTTTAAATACACCAATTGACATCATTTTCCAATCCACAGGTTTATCTATAGAGGAAATCAAGAAATTAAAATCATAAGCGCATAGGAAGTGCAATGCTCACATCGGGCATTGCACTTTTTTATTTCATTACCACTCCCCTACTTCCTAAGAACAAGACTGAATTCGTAGATTCATCGAAGAGGAAGTGAACTCAAGTTTCGCAAATGGTTTATGTACGGGCTGAAGGGCCAAAAGCTCTTAGCCCCCTTCAGGGCGTGTGGGGCAAAACTTGCGAAAGTTCAATTCCATATACGTAATCGTTTTCGTATAATTTTCTGAGGTTTACACCTTATTATATATAGAATAATTGTAATTTTGCAATATAATAAATATAAGCCTAATTTATGAACAAGACTTTTTTCAAAAACATGGTGCTTGCAGCACTTATGACATTACCCGTACTCGCAAAGGCACAGACTTTTGCGGGAATCACCGCTGAGCAAAATGCTCAGAACACTCCTGAGGGATGGACAGCAGTAGCATTACCACAATTGCCAGACATCACATCGGCAAATACGTTTAACATCAAAGACTATGGTGCCTCCACATCGGCAGCAGACAACACCAAAGCTATTCAGAAAGCTCTTGATGCAGTTCCTTCTACTGGCGGTATGGTCGTAATACCAGCTGGTACATGGATGTTTGGCAGTACAGACCAGATGACAAGTAAGACCGAAGTTCTCAGCATTAAGTCAAAAACCATACTCCACCTTTGCGCAGGTGCCACCTTGAAGCTCGTGGAATATGGTAAGGCACCTAACAACAAGACTGTATTCATCGGTTGTAAGAATAAGAATCAAAGCGACATTGTAATCGAGGGTGAAGACGAAACATCTATCATCGACGGACAGGGTGCACGCTGGTGGCTGGCTCGCGACAACAAGGAGACTTTCAACCCAGGAGCTATGATCCGCTTCGAACAGGGTTCTCGCTTCATGGTTAGAAATATAAAAATTCAGAACACCCCAGGTGTAAATCTTACCATCAGCAATAGTGGTAAGGCAAGCCATGCAACTATCCATGATGTGACGATTTATAATCCTGCCTCAGATACAAAGACAGAACAGCCATCACACAACACAGACGGAATCTCTATCTGGGGACACCATGTAAACATCTACGACTGTAACATCAGTACGGGTGATGACAACGTAGTTTGCGATGATAATGCCCAGTATGTACACGTCTGGAATTGTAAAATGGGCACAGGACATGGTGCATCATTTGGCAGTTTCACCAATAATATGCATGACATTATTTATGAGGACCTCACTTTCAAGAATACAGATAGTGGATTCCGCTTGAAATCACAACGTGATAGAAGTGGCGATGTATATAATCTCATCTTCCGTAATTGTACAATGACAGGAGTGAGAAACCCTATTTATATCGAAACTTGGTACGATCTGGGTACAAAGCCAATTCCATCTGAAGCCACAGCAGCAGAAGTAACCCCAAAGACACCTGCCTTCCGCGACATTCTTATTCAGAATGTAACATCTACAGGTACTCCATACAATACAAGTGCTAAGGGATATTTCCCTATCTACATCTATGGTTTACCGGAAAGCTATGTCAAGAACATAACCTTAGATAATGTTCAAGTAGAAGCCAAAAAAGGTATGTTCCTTGCATTTGTGGATGGTATAACATTTAAAAATGGTTGCAAGATTACAAATAGCAAGGATGGAAAGCTTATTGCTACCCAATATGAAGTAAAAAATCTCACAGGTGATTATACAGGTAGTTCAACTGTAGATCCAACTCCAGGAGAAGCAGGAAACGTTACCTATACTTTGGCAGCAAACACCTGCAATTTGTCAAATGGTTCAACAGAAACCACATGGAATTTCAACAATGGTTGTTCCATCACTTCCGGCAAAGGTTATGCCACAGCTAAAAGCAATACTATCAAGTATAGCAAAGGAGTAAAATTCACAATCAACTTACCAGAAAACGTAACAATTACCTCTGCTACATTCGCAGGTTATACTAATGAAGATAATAAGAATTGCTACTTATCAGAATTAGATGGTGTCAATTACGCTTCTGACAAATACAGGTTCCCAAGCCGTACTACAACCACAAACACAGACACCAGCTACGATATTACATTAGCCACACCTGCTACAGGAGTCATGACCTTTACTCCACAGGATGCTCAAGCAGCATGGGTTATCACCCTCAAGGGAACAAAAGTTACGAGTGCCATCACTAACATAACAACAGACACCAAGCTTATGGCAGACACTAACATCTATGACCTCAGCGGCCGTGTTGTAGCACAAAAAGGTTCCGAAGGTCTGAAGAAAGGTATCTATATCTTCAACAACAAGAAATTCGTTGTGAAATAACCAGCACTGTTCACTACGGGCTCATCACCTGTCAATATAGAACAAACAAAAAAGGCAATCTGTCAAACAGCAGATTGCCTTTTTTATATTTATAGGATTATACTCTTATTTCTTTTCTGTAGTTTATTCCTTAGTGGCAGCTTTCTTTGCAGGAGCCTTCTTGGCTGCAGCAGGAGCCTTAGTAGCTGTCTTCTTAGCAGGAGCCTTGGCAGCAGTAGCGGTCTTCTTGGCAGCAGGCTTCTTCTCGGCACGGAGTTTTTCAGCCTCTTTCTCTATCTTCTCGAGCTTAGCCTGCAGACGGACAATCTCCTTGTCCTTTACCTCGATTTCCTCATCCTGATTCTTAATGGTGGTGAGAAGACCCTCCAGCTGATCGTTATCCACATCAGAAGGATACAAGTCGTTGACACGGTTGAGGAAGTCGCCAAGAATATTCATATAGTTGGTGAAAGCATCGAAAGGATCGCTGTAGATACCACGGTCAAGACCGACATTGCTTGGTTTGGTGGTCATAAAGCGGAAGTTGTTGCTTGCCTGCAGGTAATCCCAATCCTGATTGATACGAGGATCGTTGGCAATGCGTACACGGTCGGCAACACTATAAAGTTTGTTGAAAGCCTCACGCTGCATAGAGTTACCCAACCATGTGCTGACATCGCGCTCCTCGTCTACCCAACTCAAGGTATCAGGAACATTCAACTCGCCTACCGATTTCATCTTCTTGCAAATCTCAATAGGAGTAGAGAAGGTGATGCCCTTCTCCTTGGCGCAAGCTGGCAGAGCCTTCAGGAACTCCAGAATGTTGCTTGACAAGGGCTGGGCAATACCGAGAGCAGACAGCTCCATGAAGATATTGATTACCTGCTCCTCTTGAGGCAGGGCAGCAATCTGATTGATATAGTTGTCGGCGAAGAGAGGATAGCCGTCCCAGCTGCTGTTGTTGAAACGCAGAGAGACATCATCGCTCAGGCGCACATCACGCAGCAAGAGCTTGAGCTTTGGAGCCAGGGCGCAGTTGTAAATATAGTGAGGAGACTTCCATCCCAACACATGCTTGGCACCCTCGGTAAGCATGCCGGCAAAACCCATCTGTGAAGCCTGCAAACCGATGTCGTCGCTATAGATGAGCGAAGAGTTGCGCAGCACCTGTGGCTTCTTGCCAAAGTACTCCTCCATCTTGGCAGCCTGACGCTGTACTTCGGCTTTAAAGCTCTCCTCGTTGACGAGAGAGGCCAAACCATGAGAATAAGGTTCGGCGAGGAACTCCACGCAACCTGTCTTGTTGAGGTCCTGCAACTTCTCCAACACCTGTGGTGCATGAAGTTCCAACTGCTCCATACCCACACCAGAGATAGAGAAAGCTACCTTGAAATACTGTCCGTTGGCCTTGATCATATCCTCAAGAGTTGTGAGGGCAGGCATATAAGAACGCTCAGCAATATCACTGATACTACGCTCGTTCTCATAGTCATCGTAGTAATAATGGTCGGTACCGATATCGAAGAAACGATACCTCTTCAGATGGATGATCTGATGTATTTCGAAATATAAACAAATTGTCTTCATAAAAAATTAAAATTTGAACGTTTAACTTCACTCTTCACTTCACACCTACTTCCACCCCAGTGTCTTGAGGTAAAGGTCCTTGATGCGTGCTCCCACCTTCTCCCAGGTTATCTGGTCGACCTCATTTTTGCCTTCCACAGACAGATAGTCGAAGAGACTCTCATTGTGGCAAATGCTATAGATGGCATCAGCCAGGGCATGAATGTCCCAGTAGTCAACCTTGATACAGTTGGTCAGGATTTCACCACAACCACTCTGCTTGGAGATAATCGTAGGCGTGCCACACTGCATGGCCTCCAAAGGAGAGATACCAAAAGGCTCGCTCACCGAAGGCATGACATAGACATCAGAATCTTTCAGGCACTCATACACCTGCTTGCCACGCATGAATCCCGGGAAGTGGAAACGGTCGGCAATGCCACGCTCTGCAGCGAGATAAATCATCTGATTCATCATATCGCCGGAACCAGCCATACAGAAACGCACATTGCGAGTACGATGCAACACCATATTGGCAGCCTCGACAAAGTATTCCGGACCTTTCTGCATAGTGATACGTCCCAAGAAGGTTACCACCTTCTCCTTGCCCTTATGATCGGGACGAGGAATGTCCTGCCACTCCTGCTTTAATGGGTAAACGGCATTGTGCATGGCAAAACACTTGCGTGGGTCCTGATGATACTGATTGATAACTGTCTGACGGGTAAGCTCTGACACACACATGATGCAATCGGCATTGTCCATACCATCCTTCTCGATGGAATAAACGGTAGGGTTCACCTTGCCACGGCTTCGGTCGAAGTCGGTGGCATGCACGTGGATGCACAGAGGCTTTCCACTCACCTTCTTGGCGTGGATACCTGCGGGGAAGGTAAGCCAGTCGTGAGCATGAATGATGTCGAACTCCTCAGAACGAGCCACCACTCCTGCAATGACAGAATAGTTGTTGATTTCGTCGTGAAGGTTGGAAGGATATCCACCAGCAAAGCCCATACAGCCGAGGTCATTGACATTCATATAATTGAAGTCGGCATAGATATGATCACGATAACGGAAATAGTCATTAGGGTCCATGATGTTGCCCACACGCTGCTTCACATAGTCATAGTTGACATCGCGCCAGGCTATAGGCACACAGTTCATGGCTACAATTTTAGCGGCACTGCGGTCTTCATCACCAAAAGGATGAGGCAGACAGAGAGTGATATCCACATCGCCCTGAGCATGCAATCCCTGTGAGATACCAAAATTGGCAGTAGCCAAGCCACCAAAAACATGAGGAGGATAC
>ERZ809201.533-NODE-533-length-18177-cov-3.895321_pt1 | contig 18177 bp, 14 predicted proteins | sample MGYA00520516_ERZ809201 | MGnify/ENA primary metagenome ERZ809201 (study PRJEB31570, sample SAMEA3213006) | Homo sapiens | biome: human-gut; feature: human gut; material: fecal | place: Sweden | collected 2011 ... | reverse complement strand
CGGTCGCCGCGTGCGGCTCGTCATCCGATGACAACGCCGCCACCAGCAATTCCAGCGACACCTCGCTGATTTCCGTGAACAACAGCGAGCCGCAGAACGGTCTGATTCCGAGCGACACCAACGAAATGGGCGGCGGCAAGGTCATCCGCTACCTGTTCGAAGGTCTGGTGAGCTTCGACGCGAAGGGCAAGCAACATCTCGAAGTCGCCGAGAGTATCACCCCGAACGAGGACGCCACCAAGTACACGATCAAACTGAAGAAGGGTTGGAAGTTCACCAACGGCGAGGCAGTAACCGCCCATTCCTTCGCCGACACCTGGAGTTTCGCCGCCAATGTGAAGAACGCGCAGAAGACCTCGAGCCGCTTCTCCACCATCAAGGGCTATGACGAGCTGCAGGATCCGAACGTCGATCCGAAGGCCACACTTTCCGGTCTTTCCACCCCGGACGACTACACGCTGGTCGTCGAGCTGAACAAGCCTGATTCCGTGTTCCCGACCAAGCTCGCGCACCAATCCATGTTCCCGCTGCCGAGCGTGGCATTTAAGGACATCAAGAAGTTCGGTCAGGCTCCGATTGGCAATGGTCCGTACAAGTTCAAGTCCTGGTCGCATGACAAGAACATCATCATCGTGCCGAACAAGGATTATAAGGGCAGCCGCAAGGTATCCAACAACGGCATCGAATACCGCGTCTATACGAATGAGGATTCCGCTTACTCCGACGTGCTGTCCGGCAACCTCGACGTGATGGATCAGATTCCACAGTCCGCGGTGAAGACCTTCCGTCAGGATTCCAGCGTGATCGCCTACAGCCAGGCAGGATCCTCATTCCAGTCCTTCGTCATTCCGGAACGTCTTGAGCATTTCGGCAACGACGAGGAAGGCCAATTGCGTCGTCAGGCCATTTCCATGGCCATCAACCGCGACCAGATCGTCAAGAAGGTTTACAACAACACGAAGACCCCGGCCACCGATTTCACTTCACCGCTCGTCCCCGAATATGTGAAGAAGCTGGAGAAGAACGGCGACAACCTGAAGTACAACGCTTCCAAGGCCAAGGAACTGTGGAAGAAAGCCAATGCCATCAAGCCATGGTCCGGCAACTTCCGAATCGCCTATAATGCCGATGGCGGCCATAAGGAATGGGTCGATGCCGTGTGCAACCAGATCAAGAACACACTCGACATCGACGCCGCTGGCGAGCCGTACGCCACGTTCAGCGACGTGCGTAACCAGGTGACCAACCGCACCATCAAAACCGCGTTCCGTGCCGGCTGGATGCTGGATTACCCGTCCGCTGAAGATTATCTCAATCCGCTATATGCCTCCAGCTCCGCTGACGGTCATGGTTCGAACGATGGTGATTACAAGAGCGCGGAATTCGACAAGCTCCTGAACGCCGCGCTCGCCCAGACCGACGTAAAGAAGCGAACCGAGGACTTCACCAAGGCGCAGGAAGTGCTGGCCAAGGATCTTCCGGTGATTCCGCTGTGGAACGACAACGTCGCCGCCGCGTCCGCGACGAACGTGAAGAACGTGTCGTTCGACTACACCAACCTGCCTACCTACAACACCATCACCAAGTGACGGCTTCGTTGTGACGTTTTGCTGCCAATCGGCAACGAAAAACGAGTGGGGGTTCGAATCCTTAATGGATTCGAACCCCCACTCGGCGTTTTGCAGCCGTTTCGTTTATTTGCTTACGGCGTCAAACCTATGGCGTCAGCTCTGCACGTAGCTGCCCTTCGGGGACTTCCAACCGCAGTTCATCATCTCGCTGTTGAACACCATCGCACCGTCGCCATGGGCGGGGACGACGATCATGCCACCGTCGCCGTGGTGACGGGCCACACCGTCCAGCGCGGCCTTCGCAGCCTCGACCGGATCTTCCTTGGCATACAGCACACGGTCAGAAACCTGGTGCGCGGCGACTTCCTTGACGAACGCCTCACCGATGCCGGTGCAGGAGATCGCAACGGAATCGTTGTTGGCGTAGGTGCCGCAACCCGGCAGTGGCGAATCGCCAACACGGCCCGGCATCTGGTTGGTGATGCCGCCAGTGGAGGTGCCGGCTGCGATATTGCCGGACGCGTCACGTGCGACGGCGCCGATGGTGCCATGCTTCTCCCATTCGTCGCCATTGGACTGCGCCTCACGCAGGGATTCCTGACGGGCCGGGGTGATGAAGTACTCGCTGTCGCACAGTTCGATGCCCCACTCCTTGAGCAGGTTATCGCCCGGCTTGGCGAACATGACGTGCTTGGTCTTCTCCTTGATGGCGCGCGCCACATTGATCGGGTTCTTGGACGTGGTCAGACCGCATGCGGAGCCGACTTCGCCGTCAACGCCGGTCATCAGGCAGGAATCCATGGACACGATGCCTTCGCTCGTCAACGCGGCACCACGGCCAGCATTGAATTCGGGAGCATCCTCCATGACACGAATGGCCGCGCAGACGGCATCCTCGGCCGGAGCGCCCTGTTCCAGCAGCGCATAGCCGGCTTCAAGGGCCCTGTTCAGATCCTGCTCCACCTGGGCGCGACGTTCCGGCGTGTCCTTCTTGCCGCGATTGCCAGCGCCTGCGTGGATCACCAGAAGGATCCCATCCGGATCAGCTTGGGCAACCCGGACCGTCGACTGCGGCAATGCTGCTTCGTTTGTTGACATCTTCTCTCCTTCAGATATCTCGCTTATGTTTGACATTCGCAGATATCTTACGCCGGTGGCGGCAACGAAGCGCCCGACATGCGCAAAAGCGATGCCGTCGCGCCGTTACGCAATCAAAAACGTATCGAAGCGCGACTGCGTCCTTTCTTACGTTTCATACTTTTGCAAATCGCAATCTCGTATTTCATGATGCTCCTCCGTTGGTAGTGCCAGTATGTGTCAAGCGCATCGTTCCCCGGACAAAATCACGTTCTTAAGCAAAGCCACGCTTGTAAATCGGAAACACAAGTCGTTGTGGCCCCTACGGATTCATGTATATCGAAATGGCTGAAATTATTATCCATCGCAAAAACTCTCGTAAGCAACACCTATCGAGATAAATGTAGCTTATTTTAACGTTAGCTACACTTATGCGGATAAGTGTAGCTAACGTACATGCGATGCGACTGATAGATTGACAAATACAATCATCCCCGCATGTGCGGGGAACACTTGAAACGCTGGCGCAGCTTGTTTTCGAGCGCGGGATCATCCCCGCATGCGCGAGGGACACCTGCCGAGTGGCTGGTAGTCCTGCATGTCGTGGGGATCATCTCCGCATGTGCGGGGAACACGGTGCCGTGGTGGTAGAATTGGATTGCTCGAAGATCCCACGCGACCAGCTTTCAAGACTGGAACATCAGTCGGGGGGTTATCTTCGGGTTTTCTATTTCAGTTGGATCTGATGCAGTCCCGATATGTCGAGCACCCATAGCTCGCGGATATGCGTTTCGTACCGTTGGGGATCATCCCCGCATGTGCGGGGAACACGCGAACGTCTGCGTTTTCATGACATATCTGCAACAAAATCTATTAGCTTATCCTGAACACTTATCCATGCTTCAGAATCCAATCCAACATTGGTTTTCCTGTTTTTCTCTTCGTCAATTTTGCTTTTGTCTGGCGGGGTGCCATGATGCCCTCCAACCACGCAGGCATACTGACGTGCAGCTTTTCTCCCCCAACCTCGGACTCGCAGGAGATATCCCTCAAGAATAATCTCTCCTGCGATGGGATGTGTGGGATGATCGGTATCTCGCAAGCCAGCTGCGTCTGTTCAATAGAAGTTAGGCCGATGGGGGCTGCGCCGTTTTGTTGGACTGCTTCAATTTGACAAAACACAGAGGACCGCGGGGCCCTGCTGCCCCTGCCTATATTTAGGCAAGTCGGCGTTTCGTAACCAATCACAAAACGCCGACTTGACTAAATACATAAATATAGCTAACGCGCGTGTGATACAACGAATATTTGAGTTGGAACGCGAGCTTTGTCAGCATCTCGTTTTGCCGATAACTACAAACGCGTCCGTATAATTGGACATTAAACGGCACGAGCCAGGCACTTGCGCATCAATAAACAGAGGACATAATCATGCAAAGAGATTTAGCACTGGTCAAGCCAACGCGAAAATACGCGAGCCAAGTGATGCATTACAAGCAGGAGATGCTTGCAAACAACGACAGTCTCGATGGATGCGCCGGTCTCGAAGACACGGATTCTTTTGATGAATGGATCGATTTCGATAATCGATTGAAAAAGAAATACGGCGAAGGCTATGTGCCGTCGGAAGTATTTTTAGCTATTCGGAAGGCGGATGACAAGCTCGTCGGCATCATTGATTTCAGACGTCCGCTATCCCCTTTTCTACTGCAATACGGAGGAAATATTGGGTATAGCATTTTGCCATCGGAACGTCAAAAAGGGTATGCCAAAGCGATGCTCGCCTTACTCCTGCCCATCTGTAAAGAGCAGGGCGAGCAACGTGTTCTACTTACCTGTCACAAGAGCAATGAAGCATCAAGACGGACGATTATCAGCAATGGTGGAAAGATGGAGAATGAAATCGTGAACGGTACGGGACGGAACGAAGACAGTATCATCCAGCGATTTTGGATAGACCTCTGAATATTGGCTTTAATCTAAAAAACTGGAGACGGTTGCGCTTCTTCGCCCACAGCTCCTCAATGAAATCCCGAGTTTGAATACTCAGGAATCTTTGGTTCGGCACTTCGCTTGGCATGTCGCCGGGTCCTCAATGAAGTCCTGAGCTTGAATGCTCAGGAATGTGAGCGTATGACTCAGGAAATGGTTCATTCCTCCGTCCTCAATGAAGTCCTGAGCTTGAATGCTCAGGAATTCGCCCCTGCTCGGCATCCAGCCCAGGAAACGTTTTCCTCAATGAAGTCCTGAGCTTGAATGCTCAGGAATTGGCCAGACCATGCGCGAAACCATCGCTGCCGATTCCTCAATGAAGTCCTGAGCTTGAATGCTCAGGAATTCTCTTCTCAGGATGAAGCAGGTAGTAGTTGCGTTCTCCTCAATGAAGTCCTGAGCTTGAATGCTCAGGAATCGGAAAGGATGCCCCATTCATCTATCCGACAACTATCCTCAATGAAGTCCTGAGCTTGAATGCTCAGGAATGATCGCGTAATCGCCCTTGTCACGGCCAAACCGGTCTCCTCAATGAAGTCCTGAGCTTGAATGCTCAGGAATGACATGATTAACATGCATATCGACTTAGGGCTACCGTCCTCAATGAAGTCCTGAGCTTGAATGCTCAGGAATTCCGCTTGTTTATGCGCTCTAGGCATGTTCACCACCTCCTCAATGAAGTCCTGAGCTTGAATGCTCAGGAATCTCGAATCTCGCGAAAACCGCCGACAAACAGTTGGTCATCCTCAATGAAGTCCTGAGCTTGAATGCTCAGGAATACAATCCAACTCTGCCGCCACTGCCCACTGTCATAGTTCCTCAATGAAGTCCTGAGCTTGAATGCTCAGGAATCATTCGATTTAATGAAGCAGGAAGCCATGACCGGTAAGTCCTCAATGAAGTCCTGAGCTTGAATGCTCAGGAATGTCATGTGCATGATCGCACTCAGGTGTGGCCGATTGTTCCTCAATGAAGTCCTGAGCTTGAATGCTCAGGAATGCGGTGATGTCACGCAGGACGGTTCCGTCCGTAAAGCTCCTCAATGAAGTCCTGAGCTTGAATGCTCAGGAATTGGCGTGCCTTCAAATAGCTCAGGCGAAAAACGTTCTCCTCAATGAAGTCCTGAGCTTGAATGCTCAGGAATATGTAACCACGTGTCGAGGTAAGACGGTTCAGTCCTCCTCAATGAAGTCCTGAGCTGGAATGCTCAGGAATCACCATACGCCCCATATAACCACGGCGTTTCCTGTCCTCAATGAAGTCCTGAGCTTGAATGCTCAGGAATATGCGACAATCGTACGCAATTCCAACGTGACGGACATCCTCAATGAAGTCCTGAGCTTGAATGCTCAGGAATACTATGCGGACAACGTGCCGCTAAGTGGTATCGATCCTCAATGAAGTCCTGAGCTTGAATGCTCAGGAATTTGGACAGTTCCGCCACGGTCGCCTCCAATGCACTGTCCTCAATGAAGTCCTGAGCTTGAATGCTCAGGAATTTCAGCAGCATCCAGGCCGCCGCGAAATACTGCACTCCTCAATGAAGTCCTGAGCTTGAATGCTCAGGAATCCGAGTATTCACCGGCCCCGCGTAGTCGGTCAGGTCCTCAATGAAGTCCTGAGCTTGAATGCTCAGGAATCGGCAACACCTATTTCAGTCAGTCCGAAGGCATTAACCTCCTCAATGAAGTCCTGAGCTTGAATGCTCAGGAATGGCGGCACGTCCGGGCGTTGCCAAATGTTCTGTGTTCCTCAATGAAGTCCTGAGCTTGAATGCTCAGGAATCTTTCGATGGTGACGGTTTCCGCCGCGGTGACGCGTGCTCCTCAATGAAGTCCTGAGCTTGAATGCTCAGGAATGTAGAAAAGTGCTGTTGACATACTGCTTCGTCGCTCCTCAATGAAGTCCTGAGCTTGAATGCTCAGGAATCAGCATTGCTGTGGGAGGGGCTTTTCGTGTTTTCAGTCCTCAATGAAGTCCTGAGCTTGAATGCTCAGGACTTGACGGTACCGCCACGTTCCGTTCGGATGCGGTTGATCCTCAATGAAGTCCTGAGCTTGAATGCTCAGGAATGTGCCGACAGTCTCGCCGCAGTGGGCGCATTCCACTCCTCAATGAAGTCCTGAGCTTGAATGCTCAGGAATCAGCCGTAATGGTCGGTGCCCGGCACTTCGCGGTTCCTCAATGAAGTCCTGAGCTTGAATGCTCAGGAATGGCGTGGACAGGCGCAAAATCCTGCCATTGGAGATCGTCCTCAATGAAGTCCTGAGCTTGAATGCTCAGGAATACCATAAAACACGCTGGGCTCACGCAGGATGAGGTCGGATCCTCAATGAAGTCCTGAGCTTGAATGCTCAGGAATCTGCCCCACGAGTCAGTGCTTGCGCTTTTCCAGTTGATGTCCTCAATGAAGTCCTGAGCTTGAATGCTCAGGAATTTGAATACCACCCCACACAATGGCCACGTGACTGCCTGTTCCTCAATGAAGTCCTGAGCTTGAATGCTCAGGAATTCCTTTGCTGGATTCGATTGCAGTGGCAGTCGTTTCATCCTCAATGAAGTCCTGAGCTTGAATGCTCAGGAATTTTATCTCAGCTTTCGGACTTGGTTACCGGGGTTCCTCAATGAAGTCCTGAGCTTGAATGCTCAGGAATTGAGGATGTCGGCGAAGTTCCTGTTGATCCATTCGCTCCTCAATGAAGTCCTGAGCTTGAATGCTCAGGAATAATATGGCACTCAGTGACGCACAGAAGCTCTACGCCATTCCTCAATGAAGTCCTGAGCTTGAATGCTCAGGAATTTCCATTGCTGTTCCTTTCCGATATTGTGATGATTCCTCAATGAAGTCCTGAGCTTGAATGCTCAGGAATCGGCATCAAGTCCGTGAGCTTCACCGACTCCTACGACCGTCCTCAATGAAGTCCTGAGCTTGAATGCTCAGGAATCAAGATCACCCCGAACGGCGTCGACTACAGCGTCGACAATCCTCAATGAAGTCCTGAGCTTGAATGCTCAGGAATCCGTCCTTGACGACGTCCGTGTAGTTGGCGAGCTTTCCTCAATGAAGTCCTGAGCTTGAATGCTCAGGAATAGTCATAGTCTAAGACCTTGCAATGACACATATTCTAAAGGCTTTTGCGAGCGACTCTTTCATTTCTATCGCAATACAGAAGCAATATAAGTTCACTGGCTCCAAAACAACTATTTTTCAAGTGCGAGCGCTCACCGTGTGTCGCAGCAATGATGCATCTCTCGCACTTGAAAAACAGCAAAACACTCTTTACTTATCAAACAACATCACCATTAGGCTAAAACTTCAAATCACTGTCGGTATCTCTAAATCGACGTATCCACGGCGCCCCAAGAAATCCAAGCCCTCTTCCGTTTGAGAAATGGTTCCAAGAGAACAGAACACAACAGAATCGATTGAGTCATCTATTTCCCTCTCTATCTGCATACGGACATCCAACATCATCGAAGGACGTACCCGCAGTAAGAAGACGCTATATTGCAATCGCTCTCCATAGTGTTGAAGAATTTTCGCAACATGTGAGCGGCAGCAATCATCGCTGATATCATATGCCACCAGATAGCCACGTTTCTGATTCGTCATGCCCCACTCCTTAACGAATTCTGATTCCGCGATATTCAGTTTGCGTCCCATCAAGATATCCCAAAATCATTCTGGCCTGAATTTCGATAGTCCTTCGCCAAGAAGCTTTGTATTTGAATACCGGATGGATGATTTCCGTAGCCATTCTTCGTTCGTATGCTTTGATCACCGTTTTCCGAGTCTCATCTGTCATGCGCACGGAGCCAAGCGCATCCGAGAATCCAGATGCATTGATTTCACCGTTATTAATCACTGTTTGCACTACCGAATCTGCAATCGGAGCCCTGAATTCCTCCATCAAATCCAGAGCCAATGCCGGTTTATTCCGTTTGCTGCTATGCAAGAAACCAGCATGCGGATCAAGACCGCAGGAAATCAAAGCTCGCACACAATCCGACAACAATAATGTGTATGTAAAATCAAGCAGTGCATTCAACGCGTCTGGAGCGGGTCTACGCATACGGGCAATCCAAGGCCACTCAGCTTGACGATCAGTTTTAATAAGATGCTCGAATTGAGAGAAATACAACGCTGCAGACTCTCCTTCGAGACCAAGTATGTCCTGCCAACGGTTCGCATTTCCAACCTGTTTCTCAATATGTCGCAGTTGCGGCAATACTGGATTGTCCGATTCTGACCGTCGCAGCAAAACAGATTGATTGTGTATTTTTGCGACGATAAATTCACGTGCAAGACCAAGCCGTCCTTCATGGGAAGCTACGTGCTGGTCAACACGTTGCTCCCCGTTTGGTCCATAAGAGGGAATGGACCATCCGTACATTCGTCCTGTTCCACTGCACCAAACTATGGGAATATCACGCCACATCAACTCACGGATTAGCCCACTTGACAAATCGGTATTGCCGTAAATCTGCAAACCTTGCATGGTATCAATTGGAATAGAAGCAAGTTCTTCGCCATTTTTCTGAACAATCATTCTTCCGGATCTTGTAAAGGCTTTTGCTCCAGGAGTAGCAAGATGCGTTACTTGATTATCTGGAGACGAAACCATCACTCGATGCGCGACAGCACATAACTTGCGTTCTTCCGGCAGACAAATCCCTACATGTGAGCATCGCATACAACGAGCGCTGTCCTCTAATGGCTCAGGAGCTTGTTCCGAATTAATTAACGTTCGAGTTTCTTCCACCGCTTTATGCGCGTTTTCATAATCTTCTTCGTCAAGGTCAACTTCAACCCGCCGATGGTGCGTGGTGAAAAATATTTCAGTACCAGCTACATGAAAACCCATATTTTCAAGACATGCAGCCTGTAAAGCAAGCTGTGTACGCATTGCGGGCGTAACTATCATCGCCCGCTTCACAGGCGTCGCTTTATATTCACGAATAACGATTCCGCTATCCGTCATTTTTGCAGCATCCAGCTTGCCGCTGACGCCCCATTCCTCATGCCTGATATTCACGGCTTGATACGAATCCGCATCAGGAGCGCCATCAGTACGGTCAACCTTGCGATGATCATATGTTCCTCGCATGATTTGATCCGAATCGACTTTTTCTCCTACCGCTTCCAACCACGCTCTGCGCGGGCAGAACATGTAATTGGCAACCAAGCTAATCGGAATAGGGTCGTCATCCATAGCTTTCTCCTTGTTATTCCATTTGTTTTACTGGGATGATTTCACCAGGCTCCAGCCATCGTTCCGGAGCACTTTTGTTATCAGACATGAACTGATTGAAAAGGCAACAGGCAGGAACACCTTTTTCTTCAAGCCAGTCAGATGCCGCACTCATTACTTGGTCTCCCCTGAAACGAGCCTGCTGAATACCGAATTGCGCAAGCGCTTCGCTACGTATAACGGAACGGTATTTCGCAGTTGTCCAGTATTGATCGAACAACGGAAGAATCGCGAAACGAATTGGGCCTTTAATCTGGAACATTGCCGCGCTACTGTCACGAGACATTTCGCTTCCAATAGTCGTAACACGCGTCGGAAAGGCGGAAACGCCAATCAATGCGCACCATGCACGCGCATTGTCGGTTTTCGATGGAGCGTGAAGGCCCGTGGCAGCACGGCTAAATGCTTTATTGCCACCAACCTCATCCTCAATTGTCGTACCAAGCAATCCATCCCGAACTTTTTCGATGGGTCGTGCTGCAACCTTTTGGGCCAAAGGAAACAAACGACCTCCGATGAATTCTTGCCCTTTGTTTCGCGTCACCATTTCCCAACGAGAAGCCCCGAAATCAGAACGTAAACTATGATTAGTTTGCTCACCTGACCAGTATGAAGGCTGCCCCAGTGCGCCGAAGTAACGGTAATCGCCGAATGTTTCCATGGCGTCAACCGCAGCTTCTCGATTTCTTTGAAGTTTTTCCCAGCCATAAGGAACACCCAAATTGCTTAGCCTCGGTGACATTGTGGCATGGAACGCCCCACTTGGCTTGTCGGATTCATTTGAAACCGTATAGTCGTCTTGAGAAGTCAACGGCAAAGATTGAGACCACCGCTTAGCATGTTCACTCACAACCTTCGATATTTGATCGATATCCAAATCATCATTCGTCTTTATCTCAAAAGCCTGCAAATCATCCAGCCATCGAAATAGGCAAACACGATCAGGATTAGCATCTTCAAGAATGGATGCAAGACCGACCATAAGCAAATGCGAGAATGCGTCGGTCGCATCCGCAGAAATGACAACACTCATCACAGCCCCTCCTTCGAACATGTAATATCCGCAGCGCGAAGCAAAGCTTCAAGGTAAGAAACTCCCCAGAAACCATACCTTTGATTGGTATGGTCGATGAGGGTCTCCCACTCACCGGTTTCGAACAATCGGTCGGAAAGCACATTCAATTCCGGATTCATTTCGCGGGAAGAACCACCCTCCACAGGAAGCAGATATTCAGTCCCATACTGGAAAGATGCACGTCCGTGGCCATGTGATGTGCCTATGAGTCGTGCGACAAGCTGCTTGTCGGTTTCTTCCATATCTCGCAACCGTTCATTCGTTTTGCTGGCTTGAAGGAATTCCGCAACGGAACGTTGCTCATGACGCCAACCATGCAGTCGATATTCGTTACGAAGTCCCCGCTCTTTGGCATGCGAAATAAAGTACCGGCTCTTTGCCCAAAGTTCCGTTTCCTGCACCTCGCGATCATTACGAAGCAGTCTCTGGAAACGCCTGTCTTTCTTGCCCTCATCATGATATTCACCGGCAATACGCAAATCATTGGTCAAAGTATCATCAAGCCCGACAGCTTTACCAAGCGCTTGTGCACGCCAAGCTACATGATCTTGATGGCCTTCTTTCCTGCGAAGATTGGAATCATTCGATATTCCTCCTAGAAAAAGAGTCTTTTTCCTAGAGACTATGATTTCCTGATCAGATTCAGAATCTGGCGCATTTTCAGAAGCACTGCTTACGATCCATCTGACTTCACGGATAATCTCATTGCCATCAACATCAAAACAAGAATGTTCTCGTTCAAAACAAAGCAAGGAGCACTCCACCGAACTTGTCGACTCCGCTGCCGCAGCTGCACGAATCAGTCTTAACGACTCTTGCATGTCGTTTTGCACTTTGTCAGAAAGGACTTCAGCATTGTGCTCGCCAGAGATTTCTTCAATATTTTGAATATGCTGAAATGCTTCAATCTCTTTCGGCTTAAGCGAAATGTCATTGATGACCATGATAGAGGAGCCGCATTTGTTAAAAACATCCTCTACCGTAGAAGAACCTTCTGGATCAAAAATCGCAACATTCTCAGTGAATGTAGAGAAAACTCTTTCAAAATCATCAAGGATAAGTATGTCGCCAGATTTGATCACAGCATGCTCGGCATCTTGCACATGCATGCATATCACACGATGACCTTCAGGTTCCGAGGCGCGATATCTGAATACTCTATGTGGAAAATCGATTTTATCTTTTCCACCATGCTCATTGTCAGCCTCGACCCGAGCACCTCTCCTTCGCGACTTATTGTCTTCCTTCTCCAAACATTTAAAGAACTCTTGAAGTCCACGCCATTTTCTAACGGGGAATAACTCGTCATTCTCAGGCTGCGCCATTTCCAGAATTCGAATAGCCGACATGTCATTCCATGGCAAATTTCTCACCACGATATTAATGTCAGGACCACTGGAATTAAGATCATCCCGTAACCATAGATTGAGGTCCGCACGTCCCTGTTGAAGATCAACCCCACACAGGTTGGCACATAAATTCTCATCTGTGACAGATAGATTCTCAACATCCCATAGTTCCAAACGCTGGATTAAAAGTCTGTCGGGATCTTCCCGAGGTACCATGGTTTTTCCTACGGACCATGCGCTGATGCTCGGCTTTCCAGTTTCTGCATCTTCCAAGGAATTTAGCCAAGTCTGCGCCTTTATAATATCTTCAGGCTTGTAAGGAACAGTCTCGTCAGATTGCTTCTTTTCAGAAAGCTTCTGCAAATCAACGCCAAATATGTAGATAAGGCCTTCAGATCTCAAGCCACGACGATTCACACGGCCGGCACGTTGAACCAACGCAGATCCAGGAGCAATCTCAGTCACCATATTTGCAAAATCGATATCAACGCCGACTTCCAAAGTCTGTGTGCCGATAATGCAGCAAGGAGCCTCATCTGGTTTTAGCTCAGAAAGAGAATGCAGCTTATCGGCCACTTTTCTTTTGTCGTATGCACGCATTGGACCGATATAAACGTCAATAGGCTTTTTGATGCCATTCTTTTTGCATAGTTTTTCGAGTTTGTCAGCAACGAGGTTGGCTTTTTTAACTGTGTTGAGAATGCATCCAAGAACATGGGGACCTGAATCGCTGTATTCATCAGCCTCGATATTGGAGTGAATCAGAGAAAGGCACTGCTCAACAATTGCATCTATCTCATCTTTCGACTTCTCAAAATCACAAGTTACAACAACTGGTTTTGACTGGTTAAGACGCTTTTCGAGCATAACGTCAGTTGTGAAATCAGATTCAAGGACAGAAATCGCATTATCAGTATCTTCAGAAACTGGGGTTGCAGTCGTTTCTACAACTTGTAAAGGAGATACTTGTCGAGCAATCGGAGCATCAGCCATGTTTTCGATACGTGCCACTTGCTGTGCGGTTTTTAATAATTGCTGGCTCAGATGAGCTTCATCAACAATCAACACTGTGTCGTATGCAAGCAATCCAGCTTCCATAGAACGCATGGTACGACTAGTGCCGTAGCCACGAAACAGCAAGCGGCTTCCGAACATGTCAGGAGTAGCACAAATCACAGCACAGGTCTGCGGATAATAGCGCCACTCTCGGTCCGGACTGATACTGCCTCGCAATTCAACAGCAATCATCCGCGGAATCGCAGAATCGCTTTTAGTTCCATCATTAATAGCTGCACGAAGTTTTAAACCGTCTCGATATACGTCAAGCCCGTCATTGGCGACATGCTCAATCTGCATTTTGTCCTGTAACGCACAAGCTTCATCAAATTGATCATCAACCAATGAACGACGATTTACCGTAAGCGCCAAACGACGAGGAATGTTTCGCAATGGTAAATCGAAGAGACCGTTTCCTTCCACGAGAGAAAGGCCTGCCATAGCATTAAGGAACACATGGATATCTATCACACTGGTTTTCCCAGAAGCGGTTGGAGCGCCAATACTTCGAGGCCAATACCCATGCTCTGCAACATACAGCATCAATCTAATCTGCCATTGATAAGGTGTACGAACAGGCAAATTCGATTCATGACTTGAATGAACCGCAGCGATGAATTCTTTGAACTTAGCAGTCAGGTATTGCCGCTGCTCCAGACTCATTTCAGCCATGTTGGAATCCCCTTTTCGAAATCATCATCCGATTGACACACGCTTACGGCAAAATCCGCCGGCACAAGGAAACCTCCACCCAAATGGCGACTCTGACCGATTGCCATAGCCGCACAATCCAGAGACTCACCGACATCAGAAATCGCAATCAACGCATTCATACCATGCAAAATGTTGGAACCGTTCGCACGATGCACATAATCCGTCATGTTGGCACGATGAACGGTACGATAATTGTAAATACGGAAATGCGAGGTCTTCGCGCTCACCGCATCAACAATGTTCCAATAGCGTTCCTCTCGACTTCCTTCCGACGATTGCGGATATTGCGAACGCCAAACATGTCCAATCGACAAACAAAGAGCCTCATAGACTCCCCATTTGCGATGCAACTTTATGTCAGGAATAGGGCGTGTCTCAGCGATGGCCATCGGTCTGACCGCCCAATATCGACACATTCCCGGCGCTACTGGCTTCCAGAAATGCTCGGCATCAACCGTTGTGACTTTCCCGATACGCAAAGTCGACTTTTCCGGAGCATAGTACAACGATTTGCCTTCAGCTCCGGCACAGACATCGCGCAACTTGCCAATGTCGCCTTTAGACATATCTGAAGGAATCAAAATAAGAAAACCAGGATTCAACTTCACAACATCGTCTCGGATTTGTTGACTATACCGCTGCTTGAAATCGGCATCAATAATCTGAATGGACACGTTATTGGCCGGTCTGGCTATGCCTGGAGCATATTTACCCACCAAAGCCGGCGATGGATCAATTCCCCACTCCTTTACTAGAAAACGATGCAGTGCCACAGCCCAATTGACAAATTCGGATTCCTGAGGTTTCCATTCAGATGAATTTTTAATGTCACCATTGCATGCAATTGCATTGATTTCCAAGTATAAAGCCATCACCCAAGGAGCTTTAAGCACTTCCCTCTGCTTCCGAGCAGCCGAAGAAAGATACCTAGCTTTGCCTTCCGTTTGAGCAAGTGGATACTCATTAAGGAAATTCTGCTCGTCCTCTTTGTCGCTAACAGTAAGGTTTTTCTTACCCTTCGGTTTGGGATTCGCTGCCACAAAAGCCTGCTTCAAATCATCAAGACGCCCCTTTTTAGGGTAAGCAACAGGCTTTCCCCTCTTTCGAATATTCGTTAATGCCGAATCGGGGGAAAGTGTCCATAACTGTTCATCGACGCCAGAAGGAAGAACATAATCCTCATAAGTATTCAGCTCCACCGGAGAACAAGCTTCGCCTAGATAAGGAACTTCATTGCAAAGCCAGCTCAACACCATTCTCGCTGTAGATGAGGGGCATTCATGCCATATCCAAGTCAGCAATCTTCCAGATTCAGGATGCTGCTCATATGCAGTGGCTATGTGGGCTGTAGTAGATGAAACTTTATCTTTCGGTTTTTTTCTATTCTGGACATTGCCTTTATTTCTATAGGCAACAGCCCTGCTATCAGCTTTAACAGCGTGTGGGAGCAGCATTCCCTGAGGTGGATTATCCTCAAGCCAGTTCAAAGCCTCTCGAATCTGATCGTCCGTCAGATTACGATTGGCATCAACCTGTTCAAAACCGAAAGTCAAGTATGCCACCGAAACAAGCGCAGAATACAAGCGGCAAAGTGAAGGAAACTCTTCCGGTCTGCCACCAGAATCACTGCCCTGATAAAAACCAAGCGGAAAATAAGCCGATATCGCGAAAGCCATATCAGTTTCCCTTTTCATCATCTTCAGCAGAAGCATTGGCAAGCACCGCAGGATTACCTTCCACAAGGAATTCCTGCCCCTCCCAAGTGATTCCCGCCTTTTCATGAGCCTGCGCGTAAGCCTCTTCCAAAAGTTTTTCAGCCATTCCAGCAGTACGAGGTTCCAATTCCTCCTTCTCGCCATAGCGCTTGTTCAACATGACAGTCGGCTTGCCGGTCTCCGCAAGGAAGCAATTCGCACGGATGAAAGGATTCTCATCATAACCGGCAATATCACGCAGAAGTACAGCGAGAATTAATGCACGAATCGCAGCATCCCCTTCAACACCCTTGCCGAAATGGAATGTACGCACGGTAGCGAAGCTCAGCACACGGGTGGAGATGACTTTCCGGACAGAAACACCGTCTAGAACGTCTTTTTTAGCACTTGGTGGAATGGCACCCAAACCGATGGTCGAACCCTTGCCCGATTTCTTGAAACTTGTTTTAGTCTTGTCGCTTAGGTCAATACTGTCACCAACAATCTTCTGACGGTCAGCTTCGGTAGATACAATCACGCTCGCCCCAACTGGATCAATGCGTCCGCCCGCACGATGGATTACAGGGTCTTCTTCTTGTTCGGCCAGAATGGCATATGTTTCGCCAACCATAACAGAAGGAATCCTCAGCTGATTCTTACTGCGAGTGGAGTCCCATCCACCGAAAATGACCGTCTCCGGAGAAAGTTCGAAAATCGGCAGCAGATTATCCAAAGTCGAATTACGCGCCTTCACATATTCCTCCGCCTTGGAAGTAGATTCACCCTTATAACTTCCGACACGAATATGGCCATCGAAGCCACGATGTGGAAGCTGATTATCATAGACAACTTCCTTTCCGGCATCGGTATCATACTGAACCGCAATGCGAGGCATTTTTGAAAGAACGCCCTCACCATTCCGCATGGCTTCCGTTGTCGTTTCCTCAGCACGATTAGCAAAAGAACCCTTGGAATCAATCATCACCGTCTTCACCGGCTTTTCTTGATCTTCCTCATAGCGTTTTGCAAAAATATATGTCGCATTACCTCGGTCATCGACATACTTCGCAGGTGCGATCACACCATCCGGACCACTTGCAGGTTCCAGCTCCTGCCGCATCGTCAAACTGCCAGCTCCACCAACATGAGCAGCCGCATTCAAATCTTCAATAGTAAGCGCACGCATTCTAGCGTCCTTTCTTTCCCATACGAACAACCGTGTCCATATTGTTAAATATCAGTGTAGGGTGTGTTGGTGCACATGACGGATACGCCACGCGCACCAACACAGAAAAGAAGTCTTTTCCGCCAAGGGAAAAGAATTGCTTGAATCTAAATCCGAAGCAAATAAAAACAATTCCTCAATGAAGTCCTTATTCATGGGTGGAAAACACATCTATGCCCTTCACCCACACTAACGCCATGCATGTTCTATTTATTCACAAGAACAAGCACGACGATAGCAAGAATAAGCGTTATCGCATTACCCATATGCCTCCTTTCGTTTTATCCAATACAGAAGTTTCGCCAATACTAGGCTTAACGAAATTCCCGCACAACATGCACCCTACCACAATTCACAAATATTGCAAGTTCAGGAAATACCTTAAAATCCAAATTAAATAAATACTATATAAGAAGTTATATGCCAACTACACTTATATGAGTGTAAAAGCAGCAAAATCATACACAATATACAGAAAAGAAAAAGCCGGGAACGGGAACGACGGTTGAAACCGACGAACTCGACTCCCGGCATCGCGACTGCTTCTCAAAGATGTGCGCTTGACTCACATGGATGGTACTGAGAACCATTCGCTTGCGATCTGCTTCCGCGCACGTGCCAGCGCAACGTAAATACGTCGCAGGCACACGGCAGACACAAATCAAGTCTGTATAAATCTTCCAGCCGGTGTAAAAGCCAGCCGAAAAGCCACAGGCTACTCTAGTCGCACGGTCGAATAATCACAAATCGATCGCAAAACCATGGAACAGCATACGCATCCATGTTTTGTTACCCGGACATGGAGGTTACGGTAACAAAATGCGGAAAAGCGAGCCAGAAGCCGAAGGTTAGGACTGAAGGAATACAGACTGAAGGATATAGGGTGGGACAACGACGTGAAAGGGGTCCTGCCGTTTAAACGGCAGGACCCCTTCGCATCAAGACGAAATCAGCCCAATCAAGCCAAATCCGCACAACCCGGTCAATTCAGCCAAACCAACCCAATCCCAACCGGATCGCACCAACCAATTCGGCCAATCCGGTCGACTTAGTTGAATCGACCAAGCGGAATCAGCCCAACTGATTCACCCCAACCAAAATCAGGCCTTGGCAACCTCGATGGCGGGCTCGGAGCCTTCGGCGCCGGCAACAACGTCAAGCGAGTCGGCGAG
>ERZ809201.518-NODE-518-length-18617-cov-5.718888_pt1 | contig 18617 bp, 16 predicted proteins | sample MGYA00520516_ERZ809201 | MGnify/ENA primary metagenome ERZ809201 (study PRJEB31570, sample SAMEA3213006) | Homo sapiens | biome: human-gut; feature: human gut; material: fecal | place: Sweden | collected 2011 ... | reverse complement strand
CTAACATACCACAAACAGCGACAACCCCGCAGGCCGAAGCCTGCGGGGTTGCCTCTCTATGACGCTGCAAGCGCAGCGGTCAGTATTTTTTGTTGGGACGCTGGAGAGTTGCGCCGCGGTCAGATCACTCCGACAGCTCTGCCTTCTTGTCGGCAGACAGCTTCTTGATCTTCGGGATGCCCCAGATGAACGCCGGGAGCACAACAACGATCAGAGCGTAGTAGCCGTCATAGCCATAGATCTTGGAGATGATGGTCGACAGGCCGAGCAGGGAAACTGCGTAGCACAGGCCGATGACGATCAGGCCGACGATGACGCTGCGGACAGCCTTGCTCTTGATGGCCTTCGGGAAGCAGTGGCCCTCGAAGCGCTGGATCATGGAGTAGACGAGCGTGACGGACGTGGACACGAACGCGCAGAACAGCAGGATGGTGTACACGACGAACAGCCAGGTGTAGCCGCTGCCCATGAGGGTGACAACGCTCTGGTTGGGGAGCTTCATGACATCGCCGATATGGCGGGCTGCAATGCTGGCAACCGTATCAACACCGGTGCTCTTGATGGCGGTCAGGATCGGGTACCAGCGCAGCAGCATGGCACCGGAAGCGGCGAGCGCGCCGCCGTTCATGAGCCAGCCAAGGATGCTGGCGCGCTTGACGCCCTTGTGGGTCAGCTCGGTGGAAGCAGCGATCATGGCCGGGACGGACACGCACTGGAAAGCAGCGTACACGAACACGCCGCGCCAGACGCCCTCGAGGCCCTTCTGGGAGGTGACGTCCGCGATGGCCGGGATGGACGCATAGGCCGCGTTCTCGGTGGCCAGCTCCTGAGCGACCGCGTCGATCGGAACGACGAAACCCATGATGACCAGGATCGCGGTGACGATCAGGATCGCGGTGGAAAGAACGGTAGAAGCCTTGATGATCAGGTCAACGCCGAAGATCGACAGAAGGATCAGCAGGGCGATGATGACGAGGTTGCAGATGATATCGGGCAGGTTGATCAGGCTCTTGACGATGCCGCCGGCGCCGTCAACGCAGGACGCGACCGCCGCGAGGATGATGATGATGTAAAAGATCTCGAAGAAGACCTCCATCCACGGCTTCGGATACAGGGCGCGATAGGTGTCCTTGTAGTTGTCGAAACCGCTGAGCTTGGCAAACTTCATCATGATGTACATGACGACGGCCAGGATGCCCATGGCCAGCAGCGGGAAGATTGCCGCGGTCCAGCCATACTGGACAAAGTAGTTCACGACCTGGTTGCCGGTCGCAAAGCCGGCGCCCACGTGGGTGCCGAACCAGACAGACGCCACGGTGAAGGCGGCTGCCCAGCTGCTCTTGAGCTTTTTGTTATCCATTTTTTACCTCTCTCTTTTTTGCTCTTTTTTTTGCTTTTCTCTCTTTTATTTCAATCCTGCCTCGTGCTCTCCTACCAACCGGGACAGGGCTCGAAATCCACACCCATGTGTTAATTTATGAACAAGTCGTTAACAACTTGGGATAGTAAATTTATAATTCTCTCACACGCAAAAGTCAATAACAGCCTCTTCCAATCCCCAATTTTTTTCAGTCATTTTCTGAAAATTGTCGAGTTGCACAAAATCTTGCATGTATTTTTATGCACTCTGATTCTGGCGCTTTTGTAATATTTTATGCGATTTTAGCGCTTTGACAGCAAGAAAACAGTTGCGGCGTCTACACTTTCGTGCTATCATAACAACGCTGGGAGTGCAAATCTTTTGTCGAATTTCTGACAAGCGAGATTGGCATATTTTTGACACAGGCCAGCAGGTTCGGCAAACGCGATTGATGAATTTTTAACCATCATTTTGCGTACGCATCCATTGCCCAATGTCGATTTTGAGGGGAGCGCGCACGTTATGAAGCTCGTGACATTTGAAAAGGACGGCCGCAGCGCCGTCGGCCTGCTCAATGCGGCCGGCACTGCCGTGCATCCCGTGCCGGGCTGTGCGGACATGCAGACGCTCATCGGCATCTGGCCGGCGCTGGACACTGCCGCCGTGCTGCGCAGCGCCGCGCTGCCGCTCGAGCGTGTGCGGCTGCTCGCGCCCATCCCCCGCCCGGAGCAGGACGTGATCTGCCTGGGCATCAATTATTTTGACCACGCCAAGGAGAGCGAGGCCGTCGCCGGCAAGGGCGTCAAGGCGCCGGACACGTTCCCGATCTACTTTTCCAAGCGCGTGAACGAGGCCGTCGCCCCCGGCGGCGACATTCTCAGCCACAGCGATCTGGTCGCCGACCTCGACTATGAGGCGGAGCTGGCCGTCGTCATCGGCCGCCCGGCATACAACGTCAGCGAGGCAGACGCGCTCGACTACGTGTTCGGCTACACCATTTTGAATGACGTGAGCGCGCGCACGATCCAGAACCAGCATAAGCAGTGGTATCGCGGCAAGAGCCTCGACGGCTTCACGCCGATGGGCCCGTGGATCGTCACGCCGGACGAGTTCGACGTGCGCAGGCCGCAGAAAATCCAGAGCCGCATCAACGGCGAGCTCCGGCAGGACAGCACGACCGATCTCATGATCTTCCACGTGCCGTACGTAATCGCCGAGCTCAGCCAGGGCATGACGCTCCGCCCCGGCACGATCATCTCCATGGGCACGCCGGCCGGCGTGGGCATGGGCTTTGACCCGCCGAAGTGGCTGCACCCGGGCGACGTGGTCGCGTGCAGCATCGAGGGCATCGGCACCCTCACCAACACCGTTCGGTAATCCGCCGTCAGGCATCCGCCTGCAGCGGCCGAAGATATCGCAAACAGAATCAGAAAAGGAGAGAAAAAGTAATGAAATTTGCAATGTATGGTTCCGGCGCAGCCGGCAGCGTCTTCGCTTCTTACCTGCGTAAGGGCGGTGCGGACATCATCCTCATCGACCGCTACGAGGCGCACATGAAGAAGGTCGCCGAGGAAGGCATGCACTTCACCATCCATCAGGAGGAAGATGGCGGCTACAAGGATTACGACTACCAGCTCAAGGGCTTCCGCACCTACACCACCGCTGCTGACGCGGCCGCGGCGGAGGGCAAGGTCGACGTCATCATCTACATGACCAAGGCGACCCAGCTCGAGCAGGCCATCCAGGACTCCATGCCTGTCGTCGGCGACACGACCGTCGCCGTCTCCCTCATCAACGGCCTCGGCAACGATGACAACCTCTTCAAGGTCTTCCCGAAAGAGCGCTGCATCATCGGCTCCGGCGTGCTGGGCACGGCTCTGCCCGAACCCGCACACTGCGTGTCCACCCCGGCCGGCGGCGTGCAGATGAACTTCGGCGGTGCGGTCCGCTCGGAGCTCACCGACGCGGCCTGCGCCGAGATGCTCAAGTGCTACCGTGCCGGCGGCTGCGACGCTTACTGGCGCGACGGCGAGCCGGGCACCGACAACAACATCTACAAGTTCATCTGGAAAAAGGTCTGCGTGAACGCCACCGTCAACACCGTGTGCGCCGTCCTGCGTCTGAAGATCGGCGAGGTCGAGGCGGATCCGTTCGGCCAGTGGCTGTTCCACAGCGTCATCCGTGAGACCTGCGCGGTCGCGACCGCCAAGGGCGTGCCGATGGACGCCGATGAGTTCATCGCCCACGATCACAAGGACATCGTCACCAACATCGCGGACTACTATCCGTCCATGTGCCAGGATATGCTCTTCAACCACCGCCAGACCGAGATCGACGTGCTCAACGGCAAGATCGCGGAGTACGGCGAGCAGCTGGGCATCGACACCCCGGTGTGCAAGGTCCTGTCCCAGGTCGTGCGCTGCATCCAGGGCAACTACGACAAGCAGTACCTGAAGTAATTTCAAACCCCAAGTTTTCTCTGCCGGCCGGCCAACAACCGGCCGGCAGTTTGCTAAGGAGGCAAACGCATGAAAATCGCAATGATCGGCTCCGGCGCTGCCGGCAGCGTGTTCGCCGCCTACCTGCGCAAGGGCGGCGCCGAGCTCTGGCTCGTCGATAAGTACAAGGCGCACATGGACAAGATCGCGGCCGACGGTCTGGTCTTCCGCACGCCGGAGGGCGAGGAAGTGCTCACCGGCTTCCACACGAGCGCCACCGCGCACGACATCGGCACCATGGATATGGTCATCCTCATGGTCAAGGCCACGCAGACCGCGGACGTCATGGCCGACACCATGCCCTGCATCGGGCCGGAGACGGTCGTCGTCTCGCTGCAAAACGGCCTCGGCAACGACGAGGTGCTCGCCCAGTTCGTGGAGACCGACCGCATCCTCTACGGCAGCGGCCTGATCGGCACGGAGCTGGCCGGCCCCGGCGTGTGCGTGAGCAAGCCGGAAAAGGGCATCCAGATGCACTTCGGCGCCGTGCACAACAACCCGAAGGCCGACGCCGCCGGCAAGGCGCTCGAGGCGTGCTTCCAGGCGGGCGGCTGCAACGCGAGCTTTGACGAGGATGTGCGCCCGTACATCTGGAAGAAAGTCATCGCCAACAGCGGCTATAACGGCGTGAGCGCCGTCATGCGCCTGAAGGTGAAGGAGACCTTCGCCGACCCCTACGGCCACGACATCGTCATGCATGTGTGGAAAGAGGGCTGCGCCGTCGCGCAGGCGCTCGGCATCGGCGATCTCTGGCCGCTCATGGAAAAGGAAGAGCCGAACATCGTCGCCAACCTCGGCAACTACTATCCGTCCATGGCGCAGGACGCCGTGCTGCACCAGCGCCAGACGGAGATCTCCGTGCTCAACGGCGCCATCGCGCGCTACGGCGAGCGGCTGGGCGTGCCCACCCCGTTCAACACCGTCATCACGAAGGTCATCTCCTGCATCCAGAACAACTACGACAAGCAGTATCTGGGCTGATAACGCATCCACGCATTGCATGTATCCCTACGTCAGCGCCCCGGCAGCCGCCGGGGCGCACGTTTTTTCCCCATACGCAAAAACACCCCCTGTGCCGTGGCACAGGGGGTGTTCGCTATGGTTGTTTCGTTTACCGTCAGCGCCGCGCGCTTACCGGTCGGGATATTTCTGCGCCAGATCGGCCTCGAGCGCATCCCAGTCTCTGGCCGGCGTGATCTTTGTCCACGTCTCGGGCGAGGTGTTGTTCACGCGCTCGTAATCGTGGTTGTTCGTGGCCTCCTGCACCGCCTCATAGGACCAGTTGCCCGGCGTGTCCGGGTTGTCCGGCCAGGTGACCATATCCGGGAGGAAATGCTCCTTGTCCGGCGTGCGGAAGAGAACGTTATTGATGATCTCCATGACCTCGGCGCGGGTGATCTCCGTATTCGGGCGGAACGTGCCGTCCGGATAGCCTCTGACCAGACCGAGCGCCGCCGCGCGGTTGATATACACGCGCGCCCAGCTGCCGGAGATATCCGGGAATGCATCACCGGTAACTTCCGGTGCGTGGTAGAATCGCGCTGCAATCGTCGCGAACTCCGCGCGCGTGATCGGCGCGTCCGGGCGGAACGTGCCGTCCTCATAGCCGGTGAGAATACCGGCGTTGGTCAGCGTCGAGACCGCGCTGTTATACCAGGCACCGCTTGCCACATCGGAGTAGCTGTTCGTGCGAGACCACACATTTTCGCGGGCCTCGTCCTGAAGCAGACGGTAGAAGATCGTTGCGACCTCCGCGCGTGTGATCTGGCGCTCCGGCTTCACCGTGCCGTCCGGATAACCGCAGATATACGCATCGTGCTTCTCGCGCTCCAGCGGCGGGGGCGGCAGCTCGTTGTCCTCGACGGAGAACACGAACGTGATGTGCGCAGCCGCTTCCTGGAACGCATTGCCCATCGCGGGGTCAACATCAATGGTCACGTCCAGATCGACCGGATCGGTCTTCGGGCCGACCTCGGCAATGAAGACGTTGCTCTTGAGGCCATCGACCGCATCGAGCTGGCTGAAGAGCTTCGCGGTCTTGTTGGACGCGATCACGACGCCGTCTTTCGACACGGTCATGCCGATGTGATCGAGCACATCGTTGTACGAGATGGTGGAGTCTTCCTTGGCGGAGGCGTCGCCGTTGATCTCCGCGCGCAGATAGATCTTTGCGCCCTGCACACCGTTTTTGCCATCAGCCTGCACGCGGATGGTCTGCGTGAGGCTGTCGCCGGGCATGCAGTTGGAGAAGTTCGGGAACAGGTTCGTGTCCGAACCGTCGCCGGTGTGGGTGAAGGTGAAGCGCGCGCCGTTGCCGTCCGAGCCGTCATAGTACGTGACGGTGGGAACGTTCGTCTCGCCCGTCGCCCAGATGCCCAGTCCGGCGGCCAGCGCGACCACCAGCACGAGGGCGACGATCATGGTAAGTTTTTTGTGTTTCATACCGTTGCCCTCCTTAAGGTGTCGTGGTCGGCTGCGTCAGATAGCCGTTGTTGTCAACGCGCATGCCCCAGCTATCTGTCACGGCCTTGCTCGGTGCGGCCTGAATGCTCTCGGCCAGCACCGTCACCTCGAGGTGGCAGCCCTCGGGCGCATTCGGCTGCGTGATGGGGTTGCCATCAAGCAGGTTGGAAGTCTGGCCAGTTGGTGCGACCGGCTTCGTGTAGTAGTAAATGCCGTCTTTCTCGAACCAATCACTATTTGTGATCGTCGGTGCCGGTACCGGAGTCGCAGAGACGTTCCCGTCTTTGTCTACCCAGTTGCACACCAGCTTGACGCGGACATAGGACGTGGCGGTGCCTTCGTTCTTGACGTAAATCTCCGACTTGCTGCCGTCGTCTGTCTTCTCTTCGATCGTGATTTTGGACTTGGCCGCCGTGAACGTGTTCGTCACAGGGTCAGTGTTCGCCGTGAGCAGGGCAAGCGTCGTGCCGACGGCCAGCGCGAAGATCAGGCACAGGGAGAGGATGAGCGCGGCTTTTCTCCCGCCTGAACCGTTAAAGATACGTTTCATATGTCATCCCTCCTATTCAGTTCGTGCCCGAGCCCGGAACATGTCCGGTATTATCGATATTATCCTTGGCCGTCCACTTGTTGATGACGTCGACAATGCTCGTGAGCCAGTCGTGCTTTACATAGGTGTTGGTGATCCCGGCCTCGCCGTTGGGCGTTGTGCTGCTGAGCGTGACGTCTGCCTTTCCATCCTTGTCAGCCGTGTAGCTCCACGACCAAGCGGTGTCCTCGACCACGGTGTAGTCGCCGACAGCCAGACCGGTGATGGTCGTGCTCGCGCCGGCCTTGAGCACCACGGTGGTCACGAGATCGTCGCCCTTCATGACGTTGAACACGAACGTCTGGTTCGGGTTCGCGCCGTCGCCGGTGACGGCCTTGGAGATCGTCAGGCTGCAAGTGTTGACCGTGATGGTGAACGTAGTATCTTTAGAAACGCTCTCATACGTTCCACTTTGCGTAGGCGAAACCGTGCACGTCACCGTGTAGGTCGTGGTCTGCTCCGGGGCGACGGTGCCGCCGCTTGCCGCATCGTTCCACGCCCATGTTCCGCTGCTGCTTCCGGCAGGAACCGTGTACGTGCCGACCGTTACGCCGTTTTCATCCTTGACCGTATAGGTCACATCCACAAAAGCGTTATTTGTGCCGTCAAATGTGGCATTCTGGTGCACAAGCTCCTGCAAATTGGCAGAATCGCCAAGGTAGATCGTCTTGTCATCCGCCGTCGGCGTGATGCTTTTTACTTCCACGTCCTGCGTCGGCACATCGAACGCCTTGATCATGGTTCCCTTCGCATAGATGCCGGACTGCCCATCATTCGTTGGCACCTGATTGCCGCCGAGGAAGCCAGCTTCCACAGGGACGTCAAACTCGATGATCAGTTTCTTTCCGAACGTGCCATCCGCCTTAGCGTTTGTGGAGACATAGTTCTGGTTGAAATCGAAGCCGGTCACATTGACCGCCCGCGTTGCCGGATCGATCACTGCCTTCACCGAAGAATCGGCTGCGTCCGGAGCCCCAAATGCGCTGCCGTTATAGGTTGCAGTGGAGAGACGAATAGCACCGGCATCTTGCGGCACCGTAAAGTACGGCGTCACGATGTCTTTGATGACCGTCTCGCTGCCAAGGTCAATATTGGCGCTGCCGATGTTCTCGCTGATCGTGGTAAAGATCTTGCTCAGCGAGGCGGAATCGTTCGCCGTCAGGTAGTAGTTGGACTGCTCGCGGGCAAAATTTCTGGTGATCTGCCAGCCATAATTGCCGATGCCGATGAAGCTGGAATCGTACGGCTGGATGCCGATCTCCGTCGCATCCGGGAAGTTGCCAGAGATGTAGTTCAAAAAGCGGTTTCCGGCCGGGATGTCATAGTTCTTGACGTCTCCGATCCCCCACCAGCTAAAGCTGGCCCAGTAGCTTCCGACCTGGCCGTTGCTGTTGTGCTTGAAGCCGCTGTCGCCGTAGAGCTGCTCCGGATTCGCGCCGTTGAAAATGCCGACGGAATAGACCGTCGCGCCGGCGTCCTTGAGCGCCTTGGCCGACTGGATGGCGCCGTTGGCGACCGTCGTGTCAAAATCGCTCTGCTTCGTCGGCACACCGTCCGTGAACAGGATCACGACCTTCTGGCGTTTCGTGTTGGTACCGGTGTAGCCGCTGTCGCCCTGCATGAGCGCCTGCGCACTCCGCATGCCGTCGGCGACATTCGTCGCGCCCTCCGGCTCCGACGGGAGGCCGTTGATCTCAGCCTTGAGCGCGGTCTCGCCGGACGGGCTTTCCGCCGTGTCCGTTTCGGCCGGGGTCACGAGCGTCCAGTCCATCAGCGTGGAAGCGTTCGTGCCGAAAGTCACGACCGCGATCCGGTGATCGGACTTTTCCGCGTTATACTTATCCGCCACCGCTTCAATGAACGTGTTCACGGCCTGCTTCATGGCATACTGGCGGCGGGCCGAATCCGTGCTGGTCTCATTCCCGTCAAAATTATACGCCATCGAGCCGGACTGGTCGAGCACGAGCACGATGTCACACGGTGCGATCGAGGTCGTCGTTGTGACCGTGCCGGTCGTGTACGCTTCGAGATGCACGGTATAGCCGCTGCCGTTTGCCGTAACTTCCTTGCTCAGCTCCAGACCGTCGCCGCCGGCCGCGCGGTCGGCTGCGGCGCGCAGCGGCTGCGGCCGCACGGAAACGGCCGGCCGGAACGGCCCCGCCTCCGTGAACACCGCCGTCTGCGGCACTTCGCCCGCGGCTTCTGCCGCATCCTGCGTCACGCCCGCGCCCATGAACAGGCACATGCTCAGGAGCATGACTGCGCAGAGGACGAGCGAGAGAATGCGTTTTTTCATATAGTCGTCCTCCTTTCTCAGGGCGTCGGGATCGGGTCGATCTGCGTGCTCGAGGTGCTCGCTTCGACCGTACCGACGTGCTTCCACACATCTCTGACATCATTGGCGGCGTACTTTTCGAGGTTCGCCGTCTGCACGGCCTCGGCCGTGACGTAGATGTGCACCGTGGCATTCTGATATTCGTTGCCCATGTCCTTACTGAACGTGACGTGGTTGAAGAGCTTCGACGTGGCGGTCTTCGGGTCGACCGAACCACGATAGTAATAGTATCCGCCCTCGCCGGCGATCCAGTCCGTGTCGTTCAGATCCAGCGTGAGCAGCCGCTCGCTCGCATCGAGCGGGATGATCTCGCCATCGGCGCCGACCATCTCGGGCGTGATCTTCACGCGGGTGTAGAAAGCGCCGGAGCCGACATTCTCCACATACACCACTTTTTTCACGGCGCTGCCGGGCATGGCGCTCACCGTCGTAAACGGTTGGCCAGCGCCGTCCTCGTCGTGCAGTGCAAGCTTGACGGAGCCCATCGTGATGACGTTATCCGCCCGGCCGACGGCCGAAAAGTACGCCCACGTACCGACCGCCAGCAGTGCCACTGCCAGGAGGAGCACCGTTGCGATGGTCCATTTCTTCTTCATGCACAAACCACCTTTCTCCCTGATAGGATGTTTCTGAGTACCGAGTTCTCACTCTCTCTGCGCCCGAGGGCGCACGCAGGAAATTTTTGTGGAATCATCATTTCAATCTGCGCGCGGACGGCGGCAGCGCCGCCGCCCGCGCCCGGATTGAAGCCGAGCCAGAGTCCCCGATGGGGGCGGCGATTTCGCCGCCCCTTTGGGGTCAAAATGTTGGGGAATTACTTGCCAAATGCAGCGAAGGCATCGGTTGCATTCGCAAAGCCGTCCGCCTGAATGGCGTCCGCCTCAACGAGGACGTTGAACGTGCCGTTCGGAAGCAGCTGCGCAATTTGCTCGTTGGTAGCAGTGGTATCCATGTGGATGGTGCCCCAGACGTTCCAGTAGGTCATCTCGCCAGCTGCCAGAGGATCAATGCGGGTGAAGGTGTAGACATTGTACATCACGCCGTCGCGCTCGACCGTGCCGGTGCTGTCATAGGCCATGGTGAACTCCTTATTGTTCAGCGCCGTCGTGGTGTACATGCTGCTGTTGAGAATGGCAGTGTCCAGAGCAGCCGGGATCATGACACGGATGCGGATGTAAGCGGCGTTCTTGCCAGTGTTGACGACGTAGGGCATCTTGTGGTAAGACTCACCCGGATTGAGCATCACGTTGTCGCACTTATACTCTCTCGCGTTGGCTTTGATCTGGTCATCGGTGTAGAACGTATCGCCGGCTTTGTACTTGCTGGTATTGCCAGTGCCCAGCTTATCGACGTTGGACCACAGCTCCACATTTCTAGGATCGACATCATCCACCGTAGTGCCGTTGGCATAGCCGGCATTCTCGCGGTGCAGGCTGGACTCAAGCAGGTCGATCTTCACATTGCCGACGGTGAAGGTGTTGTCCGCGGACTTCGTATCGGTGAAGTACGCGAGGGTGCCGCCGACGACAAGCGCCGCGACGAGCATGACTGCGATGGCAGCCACAAGAATGGTTTTCTTCTTCATATGTAGTCTTCTCCTTTTCTATTTTCCCGCACAGCCTTCTGTGCGTATATTACATGGGAAAAGCAAGGGGGCGATCACTTGCCAAAGCAGGCATCAAACGCAGCAGCTGCGCTGCTGAAGCCGGTAGTCTGGCACAGATAAGCATTGAATTGCAGGCTGGAATTCTGAGCAAGCGGAATGGTCAAATCAACGGTAAGCTGGTTTCCATCCAGAATCGGATAGGTACCAATGGAATTGCCAGAAGTCATCGGAGTCTTATAAACATAAAGCGTACCGCCATTCGGAAGCTGCTTCTGAAGGCCAGTAACTTCCTCCCAATCGCCGTTCAGCTCGTAATTCAGGCCAGCAGCATTGCCGTAGACTTCCACGAACAGATAAGACGGAGTCTCAACAGCCTTCTTAATCTGAACGAACGGATCTTTCGCAACGGTCATGCCCGGTGTGACTTCATTGTACTTATTGCCAGCAACTTCAACATACTTGGAACTGTCAGTAGTGACATTGCCTTCGGCGTCGACATACTTATAAGTAGCCGTATTGGCATCATAGGCAACTTTGTGTTCCTTCAGGATGAAGTTGGTTTCCGGATCATCAATTGTCTTGCCAACCGTAAAGGTATTGGTAACCGCCTCGGTCTTCGCCGTCAGATACGCATACGTCGCGCCAACCGCCAGCGCCACAACGAGCACAAGCGCGATGGCGACGGTCAGAGTTTTCTTCTTCATGTAACGTTTTCCTCCCCTAAATTTTGTTCAAAGCTTCCTATGTCCAACAGCACCGTGCCGGGTGCTGCCAGAAATCACTAAGTTAATGCACGAACGGGCGAAAATATTTCGCAAAACCATTATTTTCCCATATTTTCGCCGGAATTTTTGGCATCCGGGGCATCGCCGGGCTTGTCCGCCTGTGCGCGGCGGGCAGCGTCGCGCGCGTCCGCCTCCGACGCTTTGCGGAGCATGTCCGGCAGGAACGTCAGGATGATGAGCACGAGCGCGAGCGCGATGGCCAGATACATGCCGGGTGGGTTCGACACCCAGTGCGAAACATAGCCCAGATACGGGATGGTGAACACCGGGCGGCCGATGAGGTTCTTGAAATAGACAGGTGCGCCGTCGGGCGCGTCGTTCGCGTCTCCCTGCGTGTAGAAATGCTCGTTTTCCGCATCGATGGAGATCACGCGGTGTGTGACGACATCCAAGTCCTCATTGAGCACAAAGGTGATCGCGTCACCGACCTGCACGTCCTCGGGCGCACAGGGCTTGACATAGATCAGCGAGCCGGTGTGATACGTCGGCTCCATGCTGCCGGACAGGACGCACATCGGCCGCAGACCGACCAGCCGCACGCCCACCAGAAGCAGCGCCAGAATGACAACCAGGATCACCAGCACGGTGGTGACAGCGTTCCACACCTTTTGAACTCTCTTTGACATCTGTGACCTTCCTTTCCGCCCCGCTGCACTCCCCCTCCTTTCCGCGGAGACACCGGCCCGTGTCCGGAAACCGGAAACAGGAACGATCATAACACACGACAGACGCAAAATACGTCGGAACCACATACGGAATTTTTTGCGCGGTTTCCTAAAGTATACCATATGCGCCATAAATGCGAAAGGAAAAATGTTCACAATTTTCCAGGCGCGTTTTTGGAAATAGCAGACAAATCCGGCTGCGAATATGCCGCGGGCGCGCCCATTGCGTCGTGCTGCGAAGCGCCGATTGATGATGGTTTCCATTGTACTTTTCCGGCACGGATGCGTCAAGGGCAAACCGCCCGGGCAGAGCCGGGTGTCAGCGCACGGAAAAACGGCGCGCCACATTCTTACCTTTTTCTTAAATATGACACGTTCCGTCTTGTTTTTGCGCGAAAAACATGATAGGATAAGGCGATTATGGACATTTATCGGAAAGGAGCTGGCAAGCATGGAAACCAACGTGCTCGACTGGCTGGAAGTCACCGCCGCAGCCTGTCCGGACAAACCCGCTTTTCTCGATGAGGACAGTGCGGTGACCTTTGCCGACGTGCGGCGCGAGGCGCGCATCATCGGCACGGCGGCAGCGAAGTTCCGCGCCGGGCAAAAGCGGCCCATCGCCGTCATGAGCGGGCGCAACGCGCACACGCCGGCCGTGTTTCTCGGCGCGGTGTATGCCGGGTGCTGCTACGCCCCGATGGACGGGACGATGCCCGTGCACCGGCTCAACTCTATTTTAAATACGCTGGACACCGATCTGATGATCGTGCAGCGCGCGTTTTACGACAAGGCGAAGACGCTGGACTTTTCCGGCACGATCCTGATCGCGGAGGAGCTGCTCGCGGGCAGCGAGGACGCGGCGCTGCTCGCGGACTGCCGCGCGCGCGCCCGAGAGCTCGACCCGCTGTACATCATCTTCACCTCCGGCTCGACCGGCACGCCCAAGGGCGTCATCACGGCGCAGCACTCGCTCATGTGCTACATCGAGGACTACGCCGGCGTGATGGGCATCGCGCGTGCCGACGTGCTGGGCAACCAGTCGCCGCTGGACTACATCGCCGCCGTGCGCGACATTTATCTGCCGCTGCGCTTCGGCGCGACGACGGCCATCATCCCGAAGGAACTTTTCATGTCGCCGGAGCGTCTGTTCGAGTACATGAACGACAAGGGCGTCACGGCCGTGGGCTGGAGCGTCTCGGCGCTGACCGTGCCGGCCGCGCTCGGCGCGTTCGAGTGCAGCGCGCCGCAGCACCTGCGCAAGGTGTGCTTCTCCGGCTCGGTGATGCCGTGCAGCTGCCTGCGCCAGTGGCAGTACGGCCCGACGGAGGCGACCGCCTCGTGCACGTATTACGTCGTGCCCGGTCTGGTCGAGGACACCGACGTGCTGCCGATCGGCAGGCCGTACCCGCACTACGAGGTGTTTCTGCTCTCGGAGCGCAACGAGGCCGTGCCCGACGGCGAGATCGGCGAGATCTGCGTCAAGGGCCCCATCCTCGCGCTGGGCTACTATAACAGCCGCGAGAAAACGGCCGAGAGCTTCCTGCAAAACCCGCTCAACCACGCATACGATGAGCGCATCTATAAGACCGGCGACCTCGGGCACTTCGCGCCCGACGGCAACCTCATGTTCCACGGCCGCAAGGACCGGCAGGTCAAGCACCTCGGCCACCGCGTGGAGCTCGGGGAGATCGACCTCGCCGCGGCGAAGGTGGCCGGCGTGGAGGACGCCTGCGCGCTCTACGACCAGACGCACGAGCAGATCTGGCTGTTTTACACCGGCGAGGGCGTGACCAAGCGCGACATCGCCGTCGCCCTGCGCGCCGACCTGCCGGGCTTTATGGTGCCGCGCAAGATCGAGCAGCTCGCGGCCATGCCCCGGCTCGACAATGGCAAGACGAACATGCGCGCGCTGGCCGAGCGCATCACCGCTGCGGCCAAGCACTGATTTTGCTTACTTTACTCACTTCAGGAGGTATATTTATCATGGAACAGGAACTGATGGACATTCTGACCGATCTGCGCCCCGACGTGGATTTTGAGACCGAGACCGCCCTCATCGACGACCACATTCTCGAGTCGTTCGACATCGTGTCGCTCGTCGCGGCGCTCAACGACGCATTCGACATCGAGATCGGCGCCAAGGATCTTGTGCCGGAGAACTTCAACTCCGCCAAGCGTCTGCTGGCCATGGTGCAGCGCCTGCAGGACGAGGACTGATGGACAAGACTGCACTCCGGACGGCAGCCGCGAAATACGGCACGCCGCTGTATCTGTTTGATCTGGAGGCCTTCACGGCGCGCGCTCAAAGAGTGCGCGCCGCGTTTGGCTCGGACGTAAATCTGTGCTACTCCATGAAGGCCAACCCCTTCGTGCTGCGCGGCCTGCCGGACGTGTTCCGCTGGGTGGAGGTGTGCTCCCCCGGCGAACTGACAATCTGCGAAAGGCTCGGCATCCCGCCGGAGCGCATCCTGTACTCCGGCGTGAACAAGGGCGCGGACGATGTTGCGCGCGCCGTCGCGCTGGGCGCAGACCTGCTCACGGCCGAGAGCACGCTGCACTTTGACCTTATCTGCGCGGCTGCGGCCGCGCAGGGAAAGCACGTCCGCGTGCTGCCGCGCCTGACCGCCGGCAGCCAGTTCGGCATGGATCCCGACGCGCTGGCCGATCTCGTCGCCCGGCGCGCGGACTTCCCGAACGTGACGATCGTCGGCATCCACTACTTTTCCGGCACGCAAAAGCGCAAGGACGCCGTGATCGCCAAGGAGCTTGCGCATCTGGACGAATACCTCACGATGCTGCACGAACGCTACGGCTTCACGGCGCAGCACGTGGAATACGGCCCGGGGCTGAATGCCGAGTGCTTCCGCGACGACGCCGAGGCGCGCGACTGCGCGCTGCTCGGCGCGGCGGCGGCGCACATCCGCGCCTTTGGGGAAAAGTACCCGCTCACGATCGAGATGGGCCGCTTTTTCGCTGCGCCCTGCGGCACGTTTCTCACCGGCGTGGCCGACGCCAAGTGCAACCTCGGCGTGAACTACGCCATATGCGACGGCGGCATGCACCAGGTCAAGTATGACGGCCAGCTCATGGGCATGCAGGCCCCGCCGCTGACGCTCCTGCGCGAGAGCGCGGACGCGCCCGAGCCGTGGATGCTCTGCGGCAGCCTGTGCACGACGGCGGACGTGCTCGTGCGCGAGGCGCAGCTGCCGCCGCTGCGCGTGGGCGACGTGATCGCCCTCGGCCGCTGCGGCGCGTACTCCGTGACGGAGGGCGTGGCCGTGTTTCTGTCGCGCGACATGCCGCGCGTCGCGCTGTACCGCGACGGGAACTTCACGCTCGTGCGCGACCGGTTTGCGACCGACGCGCTCAACACCTGCCGGACGCCGGAGGACGAAGCATGACGCTGACATCGCTGTCGTTTTACCTGCTGGTACTCGCGCTGCTGGTGCTGTACTACCTCGTGCCGAAGCGGTTCCAGTGGGTGGTGCTGCTGATCGGCAGCTACGCGTTTTACGCGTTCGTGTGCCTGCGCTACATGGGCTTTATCGTCATCACAACGCTCACGACCTACTTCGGCGCCCGCGGCATGGATGCCATGACCGCGCACATGGAGCAGACCGTCGCCGCGCACAAGCAGGACTGGGAGCGCGAGGAGCGTAAGGCGTACAAAAAGCGCTGCAAGTCCCGCCGCAAGGCGCTCATGATCGCCATCCTGCTGCTGAACTTCGGCATCCTCGCCGTGCTCAAATACTATAACTTCTTTGCCGAGTCCATGGAGACGCTCTTTGCGTCCGTGGGGCTGACGGTCTCGCTCGGCCACATCGGGCTGCTGCTGCCGCTGGGCATCTCGTTTTACACGTTCCAGTCCATGGGCTACGTGCTCGACGTCTACCGCGAAAAAGTGCCCGCCGAGCGCAACGTCGGTAAGCTCGCGCTGTTCGTGTCCTTCTTCCCGCAGATCATTCAGGGCCCGATCGGCGTGTACGACCAGCTGGCGCACCAGCTCTATGCCGAGCACAGATACAGCTTTGACAACATCCGCTACGGCGCGGAGCTGATCCTGTGGGGCTTTTTCAAGAAGCTCGTCATCGCCGACCGCGCCGTGGGCATGATCCACACCGTCGCCGGGGCGTACACCGACTACGCCGGCACGTATGTGCTGCTGGCCGCACTCGTGTACGCGCTGCAGCTCTATGCCGACTTCTCCGGCGGCATCGACATCTCGCGCGGCGTGGCGCAGATGTTCGGCATCACCATGGGCGAAAACTTCCGCCGGCCGTACTTCTCGCGCACGCTCACCGAGTACTGGCACCGCTGGCACATCTCGCTCGGCGACTGGCTGCGCAACTACCTGTTCTACCCGCTGTCGATCTCGAAGGCGTTTCTCAACTGGGGTCGCCACGCCAGGCAGCACCTCGGCAGCCACATCGGCAAGGTCCTGCCGACGGCCGTGGCCTCGCTGATCACGTTTCTCATCATCGGCATCTGGCACGGGGCAAGCTGGAAATACGTCGCCTTCGGCTTCTGGAACGGCATGGTCATCCTCGTGTCCACGCTGCTGCAGCCGGTGTCGGACAAGCTCGTCGCCGGACTGCACATTGAGCGCAAGAGCGCGTGGTATCAGGTGTTTTCCATGCTGCGCACGTTCGTGGTCGTGCTCATCGGCTATTACTTTGACATCGCCGACGGTTTTCGCGCCGCGATGGGCATGATGGTCAAATCCGTGACCGACCTGCACCTGTCGCAGCTGCGGCCGGGCGCCGTGCTCGAGGCGCTGCCGCGGTATGACTGGGCCGTGCTACTGTTCGGCACGGTCGTGATTTTCACCGCCTCCGTCATTCAGGAGCGCTCGCAGCGCACCATCCGCGAGATCCTCGACGAGAAGTGTCTCGCCCTGCGCTGGGCCGTGCTGCTTGCCGGCATCTTCGCCGTCGTGCTCATGGGCGTTTACGGCCCCGGCGTGCAGGCATCCGAATTCGTGTATATGCAGTTTTAAGCCGGGAAACAGCGCCCGCTATCCCAAGCCCGCGAAGCGGGCTCGCAGCAGACCATCGCCGCAATTTTCCGCGTGGCGCTAACACAGCATGTGGAGAACATCAATGAATCCAAAACAACACGCAAAAAGAAATACCGTCCTGCGCGTAATCGCGTTTCTGCTCATCGTGGCGCTGGTCTACGGCGCGCTCACGCGGCTGCTGACCATCAACAACGCCACCGAGCAGCAGTACATCCGCAGCTTCTATCTGGAGCCGAAAAACTCGCTCGACGTCATGATCCTCGGTGCGAGTGAGACGTTTACCGACTATTGCGCACCTTTGGCATGGCAGCACGCCGGGTTTACAAGTTACCCGCTGGCCGTGTCGGCCGCGCAGGGCACGCTCTATGCATCCATGCTGCGCGAGAGCGCCAAGCGGCAAAATCCGTCTGTCTACGTGGTCGAGGTCAACGGCTTTCTCTACACGGAGGCAGAGCGGGATGAGCTCGGCACGGCCGCAACGCGCGAATGGCTCGACACGCTGCCGCTCTCACGCAACAAGGTGCAGGCCATTGACGAGTGCGTGCAGGGCGACCGGCTGTCATACTATGTGCCGCTGCTCAAGTACCACGACAACTGGAGAAAGCCGGACCTCATCCGCAATTCGCTGTCACTGCAGCAGCAGGCGCGCGACGCGGGCTATTCGTACACCAAGCCGTTTCTGTCCATCTCCATGTTCCTCACGGAGACGGATGAGATCCCCGTGCGCCAGCAATCGCTCGACGATTTCAACGAGCAGAGCCTGCGCATCTTCTGCGAGACAGCCAAGGCACGGGGAATCAAAAACGTGCTCTTTGCCCGCTTCCCGCACCGCACCGTCATTGAAAACTATGACGCCGTGTTTGCCGAGCTGGAGGCGGTCGTGCACGAGTACGGGTATGATTTTGCGAACTTCGACACGCAGATGGACGCCATCGGCCTCGACCCGCTCAATGATTTCGCCAACGCCGAGCATCTGAACATTTTCGGCGCGGAGAAATTCACGCCCTACCTCGCCGACTATCTCGCGCAGCACTATGACCTGAACACCGCGCACAGTCAGGCCGTCACCGACGAATGGACGCGCTGCGCCGCATTCACGCAGCAGATGCTGCCCGTGTGCGAGGACAACACCCGGCGCTACACGTGCGAGAAGCTCGACGAATTCTCGCCCGTATTCGCAGACTGCCGCTGAATAAAGCAAGTTTGCCGCTGAATAAAGCAAAACGCAGCCCCCTTCGAGACGCTCGAAGGGGGCTGCGTTTTTTGTTGCTTTACCGGCCGGTGCTGCCGAAGCCGCCC
>ERZ809201.497-NODE-497-length-19059-cov-6.822195_pt1 | contig 19059 bp, 20 predicted proteins | sample MGYA00520516_ERZ809201 | MGnify/ENA primary metagenome ERZ809201 (study PRJEB31570, sample SAMEA3213006) | Homo sapiens | biome: human-gut; feature: human gut; material: fecal | place: Sweden | collected 2011 ... | reverse complement strand
TGGTGGGTGTAGCTCAGTTGGTTAGAGCACCGGATTGTGGTTCCGGGTGTCGAGGGTTCGAGTCCCTTTACCCACCCCACTGAATATCAGGGATTGGGAGCGATCCCAATCCCTGATTCTTTTTCCACACAGGGGTGTAGCCAAGTGGTAAGGCAAGGGACTTTGACTCCCTCATCCGCTGGTTCGAGTCCAGCCATCCCTGCCACGCCTTTCCGGATGGCCCCATCCTTTTTTCATATGTGCCACGCTCCGTTAGCTCAGTCGGTAGAGCACCTGCCTTTTAAGCAGGGTGTCCGGGGTTCGAATCCCCGACGGGGCACCAAAAAAGGTTGACGGTTTCAGATGCTTTCGTATCTGAAACCGTCAACCTTTTTTTCAGAAACGTTTGATTGCGAGGACTTTCGATATACCGGAGCTTTGCAATAACTTCAATGTAAGAATAAAAGATTCATACTAGCTCAAAATGTTCCACAACAACCATCGTCAGTAACTGTGGAATTTTTTTCAGCAAAACGCTCTCGGTATTCGGCGGGATGCTGTCCTACTTTCTATCTTAACGCGTCTTCTAATTCTTCTTCTGTATAGCCAAATGTGTAATCTTCATCCTTGCCGTTTGACGCCCATATGCTCGCTGCCTCATAAACACTTAAAGCCTCAGAATCATCGTCATCCCATACATAGTCTTCTTCCCGACGGTCTTCTTCTGAGGGTCGTCTTTTGAAAAAGTTAAGCAGTCCCATATACTCACCTCCTATTTACATTTCTAAAGTCGTCCTCCGACTCATAAATATCATCAGAGGAGATGCTGTTTTTATGCCCGCACTCCGTGCATTTCCAAACGTAATGATGGTCATCAAATCCGGGCTGATCATTCAAATACGCATTGCAACGATCGCAAAACCAGTCGATCTCCGGGAATCTATCACTCATTCTCAACACTCTCCTTTTCTACTTCGTCCACACTTTGGGAATGGGTGGCATCATAATCCTTAATGCCTTGAACCAGTTCTTCTTTTGCCTTTTTCAAGGCATCCTGAGATATCGCCTTCTTCTCCTTGAAGTACCTAACCAGTTTCGTAATCCCGTACGTGATTCCAGAAGCGGCGATGGCTGTCAGGCCAATCCACGGGGCCATTTCACTTCTTCCCTCCGCTCTTGCCGTTGACTCAACCGTGTCCATTAACTTTTCGGGCCCTCCAGCTTCTTTTGCGGTCTTCGATAATTCTGCGTAATCCCAAGCCATGCATTTACTCCTTTCCGGTATTTTTTGATGTTGTAACCTTGCTTAGCGCTTCATTTAGAATGTCTTCATGATCCAATAGGTACTGATACTGGTCGATTTCCTTTTCTAATCTGGAGATTTCATCCTCTGTTTGGCGAATCAATTCTCTTTTCTGTGCGGCTGTTTTTTTTAGCGTTTCTATATTTCCCTCAAGGTACCTTTTGAAGTCATCCGGCATTATTCTGACATCGACATTCTTCTCGCCAATGTAGGCCATCACAGCTCCAGCAAGTATTCCTCCAGCAAGGGACGGTATTCCTATGACGGGGGATAGAGCTGCTATGCCTGCAGTAAATTTGGGGAGGTATTTGGGTGTCGCCCTTAAGAAACGCTGTAATTCACCCTCTGTTACTACATTTCCATCCTTGCGAGAAATTTGGACAGCTTTCAGCTTGTCAGCTCTTATCCATCGCCTGACGGTTTCAGGATTTGTTTCTAAAAGATCTGCTATTTGTTTAACGCTGTAGGTATTCATGACATCACCTTTTCTGTGTGATGATAATAGCATAAATGTAGTGTTAAAGTCAATAGAAATGTAGCATTAATATTGTAAATAAATTGTGAACAAAGTGTTATCGCTGGAATGTTAATAGAGGTTTTATTTTCAAGTAAGACCATACGAAGCCGTCGGAAGCAGACTCACTACGGAGTGTTACAAAAAGCCCGCGTATCCGCAGTGGATACGCGGGCTTTTGCCGCGTATTTTACGCCAGGAAGCCCTTGAGGATGGTCTCCTCGGCCTCCTCGGGGGTCAGGCCCAGGGTCTCCAGCTTCAGCAGCTGGTCCCCGGCGATCTTGCCGATGGCGGCCTCGTGGATCAGCTGGGCGTCGGGACAGTTGGCGGTGATGGCCGGAACGGACTGGATGTGGGCGGCGCCCATGATGATGGAGTCGCACTGCACATGGCCGAAGCACTGGCTGTTGCCCACCATCACCGGGCGGAACACCTGGCGGGAGCTGTCCTGGGCCACGGAGCGGGAGATCACCCGGCCCCGGGCGTCCCTGCCGTTGAGCTCAATGGTCATGTCGCTCTCCGCCGTCTGGTCCCCGTGGGTCAGCAGGCGCTCCGTGACCACCACCTCGCTGCCCGCCTCGCAGTAAAACCGGGTGTCCCGCAGGGTGGAGTCGATGCCCCGGATCTGGACGGTGTCCATCTGCATGGTGGAGTTCTCCCCCAGGTACACGATGGTCTGGGGATTCATCACGTTTTTGCCGGTCTCGCCCTGGGCGTCCTCGCCGTAATGCTTCTCGGTGTAGTGGACCCGGCAGTTTCTGCCGATGTGGAAGGTGTGGATGCCGTCGTGGCGGCTTTCGTCGCAGCCGGAGTTGTGGATGCCGCACCCGGCCACGATGTTCACGTCGCAGTCGTCGGCCACATAGAAGTCGTTATACACCATGTCGCTCATGCCCGTCTGGCTGATGATGACGGGGATGTGACAGGTCTCGCCCTTGGTACCGGCCTTGAAATGGATGTCGATGCCGGGCTTGCCGTCGGCCCGGGGGTCGATGGCGATGTGCTCCGTGGACTGCCGGGCCTCGCAGCCCATGTCCTTGCGGATGTTGAAGGCCCCGGCGGGCTTTCCGGTCAGGTCGGCGATTTTTTCCAGCAGCTTTGCGTCGATCTCGGTGATCATGAACGGGCCTCCTCTCGATTCAGCACCGGGCATCCGCCCAGGGTGTCCGCCAGGATCAGCGGCAGAATTTCCTCCGTGGTGCCCCGGTGGGCGATGCGTCCCCCGGCGATCACGGCGATCTCGTCGGCCAGCTGGATGATCCGCTCCTGGTGGGAGATGATGATCATGGCGGCCTGATGCTCCCGGTGGATCTGTTCAAAGGTCTCCGTCAGCCGGGCGAAGGACCACAGGTCGATGCCCGCCTCCGGCTCGTCGAAGATCATCAGACTGCCCCGGCGGGCCAGAATGGTGGCGATCTCGATGCGCTTGACCTCGCCGCCGGAAAGGGACACGTCCACCTCCCGGTCCAGATAGTCGTTGGCGCACAGGCCCACCTTGGTCAGATAGGCGCAGCACTGGTCCTTGGTGAGCTTGTCCCGCCCCGCCGCCAGCCGCAGCAGATCGTGGACCGTGATCCCCTTGAACCGGGGCGGCTGCTGAAAGCCGTAGCTGATGCCCAGCCTTGCCCGTTCGGTGATGGACAGCGGGGTGACGTCCCGGCCGTTATACAGAATGCGGCCGGAGGTGGGCTGGACCAGGCCCATGATGATCTTGGCCAGGGTGGTTTTTCCGCCGCCGTTGGGGCCGGTGAAAACCATCAGCCGCTGGTCCGGAATGGTGATGCTGATGTCCCTGAGAATGTCCAGCTCCCCCTCGGGAGTGGACACGCGATAGCAGATGTTTTGCAGCTCCAGCATGGAACAGTTCCTCCTTTGGGGAAAAATCCCCTCACAAAATGATAATTTTAACAGATTCTTCCGAAAAATGCAATCCATTCATAACCACTTTCTGCCCCTGACCCGCAGCCGGTGTCAAATGCTTGCAATCCGCCGGGAAAAGCGGTATAATATTAAGACTATTATCAAAGGCGACGATGGTAAAGGAGACTGTTCATGGATAAGACCCTGTTGTTCATTGTCAATCCCCGGGCGGGCAAGACCAAGTCCTCCGCCCCTCTGTTTGACGCCGTGGCCACCTTTGGCCGGGCCGGGTATCTGGTGCGGGTGATGCTGACCCAGGCCGCCGGGGACGCCGCCCGCTTCGCCGCCCAATGGGGCGGGGGCTATGACCTGGTGGTGTGCGCCGGAGGAGACGGCACCCTCAACGAGACGCTGTCGGGCCTGATGCAGCTGGAAAACCGCCCGCCGGTGGGCTATCTGCCCAACGGCAGCACCAACGACTTTGCCGCCAGCCTGCGGATCCCCTCCTCCGTGCAGCAGGCGGCCCGGGCGGTGGTGGAGGGCACCCCCCATCCCCTGGACCTGGGGGCCCACAACGATCGGTATTTCTCCTATGTGGCCTCCTTCGGGGCCTTTACCAAGGCGTCCTACTCCGCGTCCCAGGAGACGAAGAACGCCCTGGGTCACTTTGCGTACATTCTGGAGGGCATCAAGAATCTGGACTCCCTGCGGCCCTATCGCTGCGGGGTGGAGGCCGACGGCGAGTCCTTCGACGGGGACTTCATCTTCGGCGCGGTGTGCAACTCCACCTCCCTGGGGGGCCTGGTGAAGCTGGACCCCAAGCGGGTGCACATGGACGACGGCATGTTCGAGCTGATCCTGCTGCGGATGCCCAAAACCGCCCTGGACCTGCAAAACCTCATCACAGCCCTGAACCGCATGGACTATGACTATCCCGGGGTGATCTTCCGCCACGTCCGCAGCGTCACCGTCACCACCCGGGAGGACATCCCCTGGTCCCTGGACGGCGAATACGCCCCCTCCGCCCCCCGGGTGGAGATCCGCAACCTGCACAGCGCCGTGCAGCTGATGATCCAGGACGACGAATAACGCTTCGCCCCTGCCGCAGCGGCAGGGGCGATTTTTATACGATCTATACGATTTGCAGCCGGTGGCAGCAGTCCGGGGCCAGGAGGGCCTCCAGCTCCGCCCGGAAGGCGGGATAATCCTCCTCCGGCACCATGCACAGGGCCGTTCCGGCGAAGCCGCCGCCGTGTACCCGGACGGCTCCCCGGCCCCGCAGCAGGCGGCGGCACAGGGCCAGGGTCACGGCCAGCTCCTGATACCCGGCGGCCCCCTCCGGGGCGATGTTCTGCAAATATTCCCAGGAGGAGCGGCCGGAGTCGTTGACCAGGGCCAGGAAGCCCTCCGTGTCGCCGTTTTCCAGGGCCTGCACCTGGCCCAGCACCCGGCGGTTCTCGTCGAACACATGGATGGCCCGCAGCACCGCCCGGTCCCCGGCGGCCCGGCGGGCCTCCGGCAGGCGGCGGTAAAATTCCGCCTCCTCCACCTGGCGCAGGACCTCCGCTCCGAACAGGCGGCACACGGCCCCCAGCTCCCGGGGGATGGCGGCGTATGCATCGGTGAGTCCCGCGTGGTCCGCGCCGCTGTCCACCACGCACAGGGCGTACCCGGGCAGGGCGGCGTCCAGCCGCCGCACCAGCGGGGCGGCGGGGTCCCGGAAGTCCATGAACACCAGCCCGCCGGTGCTGCTGGCCAGCTGATCCATCAGGCCGCAGGGCTTGCCGAAGTACACGTTCTCCGCCCACTGGCCCATCCGGGCGATGTCCGGGGCGGTCAGGCTGTTCCCGGCGAACAGGGCATTGCCTATGCGGCCCAGCAGCACCTCAAAGGCGGCGCTGCTGGAGAGGCCGGAGCCCGGCAGCACGTCGGACTCCACCCATGCGTCGAAGCCCTGCCAGAGGATGCCCCGCCGGGCAAAGGCGGCGGCCATGCCCCGGACCAGGGCGGCGGTGGTGTTCCGCTCCTCCTGCCGGGGGGACAGGTCATCCGGGGCCAGCTCCACCGGCGCATACCCCCGGGAGAACACCCGGACCACGCCCTCTCCGGTGGGCCGCACCCGTGCCCGGGCGGTGCGGTCAATGGCCGCCGCCAGCACGCAGCCGTGCTGATGGTCCGTGTGGTTACCCCCCAGCTCCACCCGGCCGGGGGCGGAAAAAGTCAGATACTCCATACGCTTCTCCTGCATACAAAAATCGGGGGACGCGGCTGCGTCCCCCGGAGATTTTCGCGATTTACTTGATGCCTGCGGCGACCATGCAGTCCAGCACCAGGGTCAGCACCACGAACACGGCGGCCACCCACTTGGTGCCCCGGGCCAGCTTGGCGTCCATGCTCTTGGCCTTGGAGCGGCTCATATAGGAATCGGCGATGCCGCCGATGGCCCCGGACAGGCCCTGGCTCTTGCCGGACTGGAACAGGACGATGAGGATCAGGGCCAGCGCCACCAGCAGCTGGACCACGGTGATAACAATCAAAACAGCGTTCATAACGGAACTCCCTCCAAAATTTCAGCCCTCTGGGGGCACTTTTCTCATAGTACGCATTATACTACCACAATCCCGCCGGGATTTCAAGAGGAAAACCGCGATTTTTTCCGCCCTGCTCTGCACGATTCCCGAAAAGCGCCTATGGTGATGGGACGGCGGCTTATTCCGCCGCCGCGCAGAGGGCGGCAAAGTAACGATAGAAGGGCAGAAGGGTCTTCAGGTCCTCCGTGACCCGGGAGGCGAAGTCCGGGGAATAGAGGCTCTCGTCCAGGGGGACCTCGTGGGACAGGGTCAGGGACTTCTTCTGATACCAGGGGCGCAGCAGGTCGCTGACCTGGCCCTTGCTGCGGACATAGTCCGGGCCGTTCAGCTGAAACACCTCCTGGCGGTTAAACGCCCGCACCAGCTTCTCCAGGGGCCTGGGGTCCCGGTCGATCTGCTGGCGATAGCGGGTTATCAGGGCGGCGGAGGCGGCCCAGAAGCCCATGCCGTAGCTGTAGTAGTCCGGGGCGATCTCAAAATAGAAGGTGGGGCGGCCGGTCCAGTCCTGGTCCCCGGTGCGGACGCAGAACCACAGGTGGTCCTTGTAGGGCCCCTGGCCGTGGAGCCGCCGGGCGTCCCGGTAAATGCGGCTGACCTTCAGGATCAGCGGCTCCCGGGGCAGGGCCGCCGACAGCCCCTCGTACACCGCCTGGCCCAGCTCCCGGGTGGGGGTCAGCAGGTGCTGCTGATAGTCGTCCTTGTGGACCAGGAACCAGCCGCGCTCATTGTTGAAGCGGATGCCCCACATAAAATCCACGGTTTCCTGGCTGTATCCCTGAAACATACGGTATTCTCCTTTGCGTTGGGTTTGGGTACAGTGTAAACCCTGGGGTGATATTTTGCAAGTTGCAATCCAAAATGCCGCGTGCTATACTAACGCAGAACGCAGAAACCGCCACTCTGCCAAGTGACGGTTTCTTTTTTAGAAGCTTAATTCACTTACAGGGCTGACCGCTTGTCGCAGCGCCCTTTCACGTCTATTATATCAGATTCTCCGCCTGTGTCAACGGGAAGCGGAGAAGATTTTACCGAGGAGAACACCATGCTGGATATCTTTTTGTACGCCGGGCGGGCCATTATGCCATTGCTGCTGATGATGGCGCTGGGCTGCGGCCTGCGGCGGGTGGGCCGGTGGAGCGACGATTTTTATCGCCAGCTCAACGGCTTCTGCTTTCATGTGCTGCTGCCGGTGCAGCTGTTTTTAAACGTATACGCCATCGAGGATCTGTCGGTGCTGAACTGGCGGCTGCTGGGCTTCATCGTGGCGTGCATCGTGGGGGCTGCGGGCCTGGGTGTGGCGGTGGCTCCGCTGTTTGCCCGGGACCGGGGGCAGCGGGCGGTCATCGCCCAGGCCACCTTCCGGGCCAACCAGGTAATCATGGGCATTCCCCTGGCCAGCGCCCTGGGCGGGGAGGAGGCGCTGATCTTCGCCTCCCTGGTGACCTCGGTGTGCGTGCCGGTGTTCAACGTGCTGGCGGTGGTGGTGCTGACGGCCTACAGCGAGGAAAAAAACCTGTCCTGGCGGGATGAGGTGCGGCGCATTTTCCAGAACCCTCTGATCCTGGGCGCTCTGGCGGGCTTTGCGGCGGTGCTGCTGCGTCAGATGGCGCCGTCGGTGTTCCACCTGCCGCAGACCCTGCCCTCCGTCTATAAGGTGTGCGGCGACCTGTCCCGGGCGGCCTCGCCGCTGGTACTGGTGATCCTGGGGGCCCGGCTGCGGTTCGACGCGGTGCAGGGCCTGTGGAAGAAGATCACGGCGGCGGTGGCCATGCGCCTGGTGGTGGTGCCGGGGATCGTGCTGACCCTGGCGGTGCTGCTGCGGGATCCGCTGGGCATCACGGCGGAGGAAATGCCCACGGTGGTGGCCATTTTCTGCTCGCCGGTGGCGGTGACCAGCGCGGTGATGGTCCAGGAGATGGGCGGCGACGAGCAGCTGGCCCAGCAGGTGGTGGCCTGGAGCTCGGCCCTGTCCATGGTCACCATCTTCTGCTTCGCCGCCGGCCTGCGGGCCATGGGCGTGATGTGAGGGCGGAACTCTTTTTCTCCCGCCGGCATAGAATGGGGGAGAAGGAGGGGATCACATGGATCAGACGGACCGGAATGCCCTGGATTACGAAAGCTGCCGCCGGGTATGGCGGCGGGTGTCGCCGGAGCTGGACCCGTATCCGGAGGAGAAGGAGGCGACGGACTGCCCGGCGGCCCCGGCCCCGGATCTGAAGGGTCTGCAGGAGATGATCGAAGGGGAGCTGGGGGACTGGCGGGCCTATCTGGAGGCCGCCCGGCGGGCGCCCAATCCCGCCGCCCGGCGGATGATGCAGCGGATGGCCGACCGGGAGGGAGCCCACGCCCGGCGGCTGCTGGCGGTGTATTACCTGGCCTGCGGCCAGTGCTATCGCCCGGCGCTGGCGTCGGGGCCGGGGGAGACGCTGCCCTGGCGGCAGCTGCTGCGGCAGCGGTATCATCAGGAGGTCTGCGCCGCCCGGCAATACGATCAGGCCGCCCAAAGCGTGGGGGACCCGTGCTTGGCGGGGCTGTTCCGGGAGCTGAGCCGGGAGGAGGACTGCCACGCCCGGCAGCTGTTAGGCCTGCTGGAGCAGAATATTCTTGCATTTTAAGGGAAACACTGCTACAATTCAGGCAAATCATCCCGATACAAAGGAGTATGTGCACGCATGAGAGAATGCATCACCCGGGAGGCGGCGCTGGCGGCGCTGCGGAAGTATAATCAGGAGCCCTTCCACCTTCAGCATGCCCTGACGGTGGAGGGAGTCATGCGCTGGTATGCCCGGGAGCTGGGCTATGGCCAGGAGGCAGACTTCTGGGCCACGGTGGGCCTGCTGCACGACATCGACTTTGAGCAGTGGCCGGAGCAGCACTGTCAGAAAGCGCCGGAGCTTCTGCGGGAGGCAGGCTGCGGCGACGACCTGATCCACGCCGTGTGCAGCCATGGCTATGGCATCTGCTGCGATGTGGAGCCCACCCATCTGATGGAGAAGGTCCTGTTCGCCGCCGACGAGCTGACCGGCCTCATCGGGGCCGCGGCTCTGATGCGTCCCAGCAGGAGCTGCCAGGACATGGAGGTCAAGAGCCTGAAAAAGAAGTACAAGGACAAGAAGTTCGCCGCCGGGTGCTCCCGGGACGTGATCCAGCAGGGGGCCGACCGCCTGGGCTGGACCCTGGAGGAGCTGATGGAGAAAACCATCCTGGCCATGCGCAGCTGCGAGGACTTTGTCAACGCCGCCATGGAAAATCTGTAACATTGATCCAAAAGCCGCCCGGCAGCCGCCGGGCGGCTTGCCATAACGGACCCTTTTCGCCAGTTCTCCGGGGGTGCGTCTGCGCCCCCGGTTTTTTGCTGCAAAACTTGTCAAAAAGGTTTCAAATGTATGGAATATTTGGCGGATATTTTTGATTTTTTTGTTCCGGATGTTCAAAAGTCACGAAAAGTTCCCTGGAATCTTGTGCACCATTTTGCACAAAAACGGGAGACATGAACCGGGCCCATTTGGTATAATATAAACGGAACAAAAAGACCGCCCCCTGGGGGCGGATATAGAAAGGGAACAAATTATGGCTATCAAGATCGGTATCAATGGTTTCGGCCGCATCGGCCGCGTGGTCCTGCGCATTCTGGCGGAGCAGCCCGATAAGTATGAGGTCTGCGGCATCAACCTGCGGAAAGCAGACGTGGATTATATGGTCTATCTGCTGAAATACGACTCCGTGTTCCGCCGGTTCAACGGCACCGTGGAGCATGAGGGCGGCGACCTGGTGGTCAACGGCCACAAGATCCGGGTGTTCAGCCAGTCCGATGCCGCCATGATCCCCTGGAGTGAGTGCGGCGCGGAGTACATCATCGAGTCCACCGGCGCCAACAACACCACCGAGAAGGCCTCCCGCCACTTCAAGGGCGGCGCCAAGAAGGTTCTGCTGACCGCTCCTGCCAAGGACGAGGTCACTCCCACCTTTGTATACGGCGTCAACAGCGAGCTGTATCAGCCGGACATGATGGTCGTCTCCAACGCCAGCTGCACCACCAACTGCCTGGCCCCTCTGGCCAAGGTCATCCACCAGGAGTTCGGCATCGAGCAGAGCCTGATGTCCACCATCCACGCCTCCACTGCCAAGCAGAAGGCCGTGGACTCCCGGGGCGGCAGCGACTGGCGCACCGGCCGCTCCATCCTCAACAACATCATCCCCACCTCCACCGGCGCGGCCAAGGCCGTGGGCCGGGTGATCCCCAGCCTGAAGGGCAAGATGACCGGCATGGCCTTCCGTGTGCCCACCGCCGACGTGTCCGTGGTGGACCTGACCGCCCGGCTGTCCCGGACCACCACCTATGCCGAGATCTGCTACGCTGTTCGCCACGCCTCCGAGACGTATATGAAGGACATCATCGGCTACACCACCGACCAGGTGGTGTCCACGGACCTGATCGCCGATCCCTGCCCCTGCGTGTTCGATGAGAAGGCCGGCATCATGCTGGACCACGACTTTGTGAAGCTCATCGCCTGGTACGACAACGAGTTCGGCTACAGCAACATGGTGGTGCGTATGCTGCAGCATATGTACGACGTGGATCAGGCCGCCCTGAATCAGTAAAGCGTTTTTCCGGAAGCAGCAGAGCGAAGGCTCTGCTGCTTTTTGGATAGTCTGAAAAAATATTCCGGAACCTGACCGGTTCCGGAATATTTTTTCAGAAGTCCATGGCCAGGCGCTGGGCCCGGTCATTGTCCAGCAGCTCCATCCGGCCGCCGGACACCTGGTACACCCGGCGGCACAGGGAAATCACCGTGGGCCGGTGGGTGGTGACGATGCAGGTCTTGTGGGGGTAGCGGGCGGCCAGGTTCCGCAGGATGGTCCGCTCGGTGGTCACGTCTAGGGCGCTGGTGGCCTCGTCCAGCAACAGCACCGGTGCGTCCCGCAGCAGGGCCCGGGCAATGGCGATGCGCTGGGCCTGCCCCTCGGACAGGCCGTGGCCATGCTCCCCCACGGAGGCGTTCAGCCCCCCGTCCATGGCGGAGACGAAACCCCAGGCGCAGGCGGCCTCCAGGGCCTCCCGCAGCTGCCGGTCATCGGCGTCGGGCTTCACCATCCGCAGATTGTCGGCAATGGTGCCGGAGAGCAGGGTGTTCCCCTGGGGCACATAGGAGAAATACCGCCGCAGACCGGCGTTCATCTCCACCTGCCGTCCATCGGCGGCCTGCAGATATGCCCGGCCCTCCTGGGGCCGGACCAGGCCCAGCAGCAGGCGGATCGTGGTGGTTTTGCCGCCGCCGGAGGGACCCACCAGGGCCACGATCTCGCCGGGCGCGGCCCGGAAGTCCGCCCGGGTCAGCACCGGCTGCCGGGGCACATAGCCAACGCCCTCCGCCGCCACGGTGAAGCCCCGGGAAGCCTGCCGGTCCAGGCCGTCGTCCGGCAGCACCGGCTCCGGCTCCAGGGCGAACAGGTCCCGGATGCGCCGGGCGGACACCGACGCGCTGAGGAAGGACGGCACCGTCCGCACCAGGGCGTTGAAGGCGGAGCTGAGCTTGGTCCCCTGGGACAGGAACAGGGTCATGGTGCCGTACAGGATCTTCCCCGACCACAGCAGATACAGGCAGTAGCCGAAGGCCGCCATCTGCACAGCGGAGCCCAGCACGGACATGAGAATCTCCGTGCGGATGCTGAACAGGTTGTAATCCAGGCTGGCCCGGCGGAATTCCTCCTGCCGCTGCCGCAGTCCGGCGCCGTAGCGGCCGGTGATGCCGAAGCCCTTGATGGCGTCCAGGTTGTGCAGCGTCTCCGTCTCATAGGACATCAGGCGGCTGCCCACCTGGCGCACCTCCTGCTGATGGGTGCGCATCCCCCGGATCAGGCGGCGGGAGGTCAGCAGCAGGAAGGGGGCGCTGGCCAGGGCCAGCAGGGCCATGATCCAGTCATAGTGCAGGATCACCGCCAGGGTGGCGATGAAGGTATAAACGCTTACCACCAGGTCCGGCAGCCACCGGATGGCGCTGGAGGACACGGCCCCGGCGTCGGTGGACAGGCGGCTGAGCAGGTCGCCGCTGGCGAAATCGTTCAGGGACTTCCAGTCGGCCCCCAGCAGCCGGTCAAACACCTCCGCCTGGATGTCGTTGTTCACCCGCAGGGAGATTTTCGTGGAAATGCGGGAGGTGACGCTGCTGAGCAGCAGCCCCACCAGGGCCGAGGCCACCATCACCGTGACCACGAACCACAGCCGGTCGCTGTCGTAGCCGGTGATGATGTCGATGGAGTATTTGCTGGCCACGGCGGACACCAGACCCAGCGTGGAGCTGGCCACCCCCAGGATGGTGTAAAACCACACCGCCCGGCGATAACGCTTTGTATAGCCCCAGATCCACTTCCAGTCGTCCCATATTTCGGAAAATGTGCCGTCCCGCCAGCTGCGCAGCAGCGTCCCCAGGGACTCCGAGCCCATGGGCTGCCGTTCCTCCTGCATATGTCCACCTCCCGCCAAAGAACTTAACACTTTATTATATCATCGTCCGCGGCGGAAGTCAAATCAAGCGCCAGATTAGGCAAATCTGACAGGGTCTAAACGGCAGAATAGTCGGATAACCGACACAGTGTCGGCGAATTGCGAATACTGCTTGCAATATAAGCGGGGATGTGGTAAAATACTGAAAAGGAGGTACTGTCATGAAGCGAAGAACCGGAAAGAAGATCGGAAAAATCCTCCTGCTGGTGGCGCTGTTGGCTATTGTGGGCGGAATTGTGTACGCCGTGCTGACCTGGCCGATGTACCCCGACCGTCAGAAACCGGCGGAGAGTTATCAGCAGATGAAGCAGACGGCGGAGGACCTGGGCGTGCTGGCGCCGCCGGAGGATGTGCTTCCCTGGACCCAGCCGGAGTATGATTTCTGGCTGGACAACACCTGGCGGTTTGCCAGGCCCTGCGGCTATACCATGGCCGGGGACATCTCCTATGAGGGAACCGTATACTCGGCGTATATCGTTGCCTTCCGAGAAACCGGCGCGTCGGACGACTATCCGACGCTGCGGGAGAATTACAAAACCGTCCCCATTTATGTCCAGTCAGGCGATGGGGGCGTGAAGATGCAATTTATAGTGGAGGGGCACCTCTATCAGGTGGGCATGATGGCCCCGCCGGAAAGCGCCCTGACCCAGGATGTGACCGACTATTTCGACGGCCTGCTGCTGGCCGCCTGCCACGAAATTATCGACCTGTATTCGTAACGGGAAAGGAGTCCTGCCATGAAAAAAGCTGCAAAAATCGTCCTGCTGATGGTGCTGCTGGCCATGGTGGGCGGGATCGTGTATACTGTGCTGACCTGGCCGATATATCCCCAGCCCCGGAAAAGCGTGGACAGCTATCAGCAGCTGCGGCAGGATATGGAAAAGACGGGTGTGTTGGTCCCTCCGGAGAACGTCCTGCCATGGGTGGAAACATTCTACAGTCAGGAGCTGGATGGCCGGGACCGGCTGAGTAAGCCCAGGGCTTTTCTGATGTCGGGGACCGTGGAATACGGCGGTGCGTCATACAGGGCGGAGATCTTCGAGTCTCAGAAATGGACCTTCGAGTGGCGCGCGGAGATCTCGCTGCGGGAAAACTATCGGATGACGCCCATTTACCGGGACGCGTGGGACGATTCGGTGCTGTATTTCTTGAGCATTGACGGCCATATATACACCGTCACGGTGTACGCCGACGGGAAGATGCCCCAGGATGCCGTGGACTATTTCGACGGCCTGCTGCTGGAGGCGTGTCACACGGTGGTGGATCTGTATCAGTGATGGGGGGATTGCTGTAATGAAACGTAAAAACGGGAAAAAGGTCCGGAAAATCGTCCTGTTGGTGATTCTGGCCGTTGTGGCAGGAGTCGTCCTATACGACCTGGTGTTTTGCTGGCCGGTGCACCCGTCCTTGCAGAAGCCGGCGGAGAGCTATGAGCAGCTGAGCCAGACGGCGAAAAAGCTGGGGGTCCTGGCTCCGCCGGAGGATATCCTGCCCTGGAAGCAGGAGGAGTACAGCATCTATCTGTCCAGCATCAGGCGCTTCGCCCGGCCCACCGGCTGGGATATGGCCGGGAAGGTTATCTATGACGGGACCACATACCCGGTGTATATCCTGGCGCTGCGAAATACGGAGAAGCACGAGGAATATCCGCCGCTGAGAGAGAATTACAAGCATGTACCCATTTACCGGGAGTGCAGTGAGGATGGGCTGCGGCTGTTTTTTGTGATCGACGGCCACAGCTATACCTACAGCATGGGGATGATGGCCCCGCCGGAGGAGACGATTCCCCAGGATGCCGTGGACTACTTCGACGGTCTCCTGCTGGCCGCCTGCCGCGAAATTATCGACCTGTATTCGTAACGGGAAAGGAGTCCTGCCATGAAGAAATCCACAAAAATCGTCCTGCTGGCGGTGCTGCTGGCTCTTGTAGGCGGCATCGTGTATACCGTGCTGACCTGGCCGATATATCCCCAACCCAAGAAAAACGTGGATAGCTACGCGCAGCTGCGGGAGGACCTGGCGCAGACCGAGCTGCTGGCGCCGCCGGAGGATATTCTGCCCTGGCACGATGTGACCTATGGGGAGGAGCTGGACGGACGCGGCAGAACCAGCAAGGCCCGAGGCTTCCTGATCAGCGGCCATGTGTCCCGGGGCGATGCGTCCTGCTTTGTGGAGCTGGTGGGCCTGGAGGACCACTCCTCTGTTTCCGGGGAAATACCGCTGCTGGAAAATTACCGGACGGTACCCATTTGCCGGTCCACGGGAGAGCAGGCGATGCTGTACATATTCAATATCCGGGGCAATGAATACTCCGCGCGGGTGTATCTCCCAGAGGATGCGTCCCAGGACGTGACCGACTATTTCGACGGCCTGCTGCTGGCCGCCTGCCGCGAAATTATCGACCTGTATTCGTAACGGGAAAGGAGTCCTGCCATGAAAAAAGCTGCAAAAATCGTCCTGCTGGTGGTGCTGCTGGCCATGGTGGGCGTGATCGTGTACGCCGTTATGGTCTGGCCGGTGAATCCCACCCGGATGAAACCGGCGAAAAGCTATGAGCAGCTGCGGGACACGGTGGAAAAGAAAACGGATATCCGGGTTCCCGGGGAAAAACTGCTGCCGTGGACGGTGACGGAGCGTCAGCTCCGGATGGACGGCCCCTCCCGGCTGGCCAAGGTCAGCGGCTTTGCCATATCCGGCACCATGGAGCGCGGCGGCGTTGCCTTCAACGCAGAGGTCTCCGTGGGAGTCACCGGCGTTGTGGGGGATCTGCCGTCCCCGTGGGACGTGTACCGCTATGTGCCGGTGTACCTGTTCCGGAACCAGGGGTTCTATATGGCGCAGCTGTGTATCGACGGCAGCGAGTACATCATCCAACTGTACTATCCGGAGAATGTGACCCTGCCGGAGGAGGACGCGGCGTATGTGGAGGATGCGCTGCGGACGGCGTGCCACGTTATCATCGACCTGAACGAAGCCTGAAAAATGCGCCCCGGCGGGGCGCATTTTTTGCGAAAGTGTTGCATATGACACAGAATTTTTGCTGGGAAGAGGCTATAATAGAACGGATAAAATAGGGAAAGAGGGGTTTTCTGATGTTCTGCACAAGAAAGGTCAATGACGATTACACCTGGGTGGGGGCCGACGGCCGCCGCCTGGCTATGTTCGAGGGCGTCTATGACGTGCCCCGGGGCATATCCTTCAACAGCTATCTGCTGATGGACGGGAAAACGGTGCTGTTCGACACCGCCGACGCCTCCGTGTGCCGCAGCTTTCTGGAAAACGTGGCCCACGGGCTGGGAGGCCGGGCTTTGGACTATCTGGTGGTGCAGCACATGGAGCCGGACCACGCCGCTGACATCCGGGACCTGCTGACCCGGCACCCGGAGACCACCGTGGTGTGCTCCGCCGCCGCCAGGAATATGCTGGCCCAGTTCTTTGGCCCCGGGTACGAGGGCCGCATCAGCGTGGTGAAGGAGGGGGACACCCTCTGCACCGGGCGGCACACCCTGCATTTTGTGGCCGCGCCTATGGTCCACTGGCCGGAGGTGCTGATGACCTATGACGAGACGGACAAGCTCCTGCTGACGGCGGACGCCTTCGGCACCTTCGGGGCCCTGAACGGCGCGCTGTTCGCCGACGAGGTGAACTTCCACCGGGACTATCTGGACGAGGCCCGGCGGTATTACACCAACATCGTGGGCAAATACGGGACCCAGGTCCAGGCGGTGCTGAAAAAGGCCGCCGGGCTGGACATTCAGATGCTGCTGCCCCTCCACGGCTTCGTGTGGCGGCAGGACCTGGGGTACATCCTGGGCAAATACGACCTGTGGAGCCGGTATGAGCCGGAGCAGCGGGGCGTGGTCATCGCCTATGCCTCCGTCTACGGCGGCACGGAGAACGCCGCCAACATCCTGGCCTGCCGCCTGCGGGAGCAGGGGGTGCAGGTGGAGATGTTCGACACCTCCGTCACCCCGGCGTCCTATATCCTGGCGGCGGCCTTCCGCTTCAGCCATGTGGTGCTGGCGGCGCCCCCCACCTATAACGGCGGCGTGTTCGTCACCATGGAGAACCTGCTGCACGACCTGACGGCCCACGGCCTCAAGGGCCGCCGGGCGGCGTATATCGAAAACGGCTCCTGGGCCCCCACCAGCGCCCGGGGGATGCAGAAGCTGCTGGAGCCCCTGAACTGGGAGACGGCGGCGGACACCGTGACCCTCCGCTCCGCCCTGCGCCAGGGGCAGCAGGAGGACCTGGAGCGCATGGCCGCGCAGCTGGCCGAAAGCGTGAAGGCGTAATATATTGTCGAAAATCAGCAACATCTGATGCAAAAAACGGACACACCGCCTCGTGGAGATGGTGTGTCCGTTCCATTTATGCGTTGTCCTCTATGCCCTCAGGCGCAGTTCAGTTCTGCTGTTCCTTGATGGCAGCCTGAGCTGCCATCGGTACATAGCGCCAATCATTTCATATCCACACGCTCACATTCAAGTCCGCCCACTTGTAGACTCTCCTGCGGGTCGAAAAGCTGTAGATATACTTCTTTGCATCGTTGATCGTCAGCGTAAAGGCGCCGATTTTGATGTGGTCATCAGGGTCAAATTCGCTATCTGCATTGTTTCCGGTTCTCAGATACCAACGGAACTCATCCTTTGACACCCAAATGCGCTCAATGAATGCCTCCACAATGCTTTCTGGGATAACAGAGTAATCAAATCCGGTGTACTCCTTCAAACGCTCTCGCAGTTCCAAGAGCTTAACGGAATAGTCCTCGTTGCTTGTCTGCTCCTTCTCAGGCTGCAAGCCTTTGATTTCTTCCGTGAGCTTGGCTACACGATCCTCGATCTCCTGCTTCTTTGAGCGAAACATTTCCTTATCAATGTCACCCTCGGCTCTCATCTCGATCAGGTTTGTCCGCTTATTCATCAGCTTCTTGATTTCGCCTTGCTTGCGACGGATAACATCTATATTGTCCGGCAATTCCTCCTGATCCGCAATGTGCTTTTCGAGCATCGCATAGGACAAGTCCATTACTTTGTCTGCATTTTCGATGTACCGGTCAAAGACTTGCTCCGCCATCATTTCCAGCTTCCAGCCCTGAATATAGGGTGATTCACACGAATGCTCAATGGAGATGCCTTTGTTCAAGCGTTTGGCGACGCTCCCCCGGTTTACCGATGTGTAGCATTGGTAATCAACGCCGTCTGTCCGTCCGTCACGGGAATGAAACCTCAAGTTGAATTTATTTCCGCACTGGCAAATCATCAACCGTCCGTAGACAGTGGTATGTTGCATTCTTCCTGTTCTGCGTTTTCCTTTGTTATGGTTTTTCAGAATCGCCGACTTGACATCCATCAGTTTTTGTACTTGCTCATACTCCTCGACGGTTACGATTGGCTCGTGTGTGCCTTGAACCTGAACATACTCCAAATCACCGTAATTCTTGATTTTCTTCTGCTTCAGGAAATCAGGCGTATATTCCTTGTGGTAGGTTATGGTGCCGCAGTAAAAGGAATTACGAAGCATTTTCGAAATGTACGATGCAAACCACTGTTCCTTTCCCAGCGCCGTCAGCCGTCCAGCTTTCTCAAGCTCGTACTGGATGGTTGTCACTCCCATTCCACTCAGGTACATATCATAAATCATTCGCACCGTCTTTGCCTGTTCGGGGTTGATGACCATCTCCTTGCCGACACGGTCGTATCCGAGGATATTCCCATTGCCGTAGAACACACCGTTTTGCATAGAGGTCTCCTGTCCGGCTTTTACACGGATGGATGTCTTGCGGCTCTCGTCCTGTGCAAGCGTTGCCATGATCGTAAGCCGCAGTTCACCGTCGCCGTCAAAGCCCTGTTCCACCAACCTTGGTCGATGCAGCACGACAGCAGTGCCTTACACGGTCGATCTCGTAGACCTCACCATCTTCAAATTTGATTTTTCGGGGTCGAGCCGTTCCATCCGTCTTATGGGTAACATCGACTTCCACATATATTCTGTTGCGGGGGTGACACCTGTTCAAAGGTCGGCGGCTCGGTTTCGAGGGAGGGATATGCATCTGTGAGCTTTTCTTGAAGCTTATCCAACTGCCGTTCCTGCTCATAGGTCAGCGTTTCGCAGTTGCCTTTGGTGAAGTCCACACAGCGATAAAGGTATGCCGATTCATTCTCACTGAACAGACGATCTTTGCTGACGAGACCGGAGCGCACGGCAAAGGCTTCCTTGACATATTCATAGTTCGGAGAATAATCTCCCCAGAACACCGAGTCGCCGTCTGCATTCTGTTTCCATGTGCAGAACATAAAGCCGTTCT
>ERZ809201.486-NODE-486-length-19526-cov-6.151353_pt1 | contig 19526 bp, 18 predicted proteins | sample MGYA00520516_ERZ809201 | MGnify/ENA primary metagenome ERZ809201 (study PRJEB31570, sample SAMEA3213006) | Homo sapiens | biome: human-gut; feature: human gut; material: fecal | place: Sweden | collected 2011 ... | reverse complement strand
CTTAATATAAGTTATTGATTTACAGACGATTAAATGTTAATTTAACGCAGTATTGATATAAATATATATTTATTATTATACTATAGAGACATTTGCGCCCCCGAAAACCTTAATGACCCTTAATGACCCTGACCCTTAATGACACCACCCCACATTTCCCCGCTTTTCAATCATCAAAAGCAATCCAAGGTTACTTTTGCAATCAGATGCACAAATCAAAAACACTTATACCTCTACACATCAGCTACTTACGCACTATTTTCCAACATTCTACCGGAAAAAGCTTGCTTTCTGCTTAGAATTTTTGTATCTTTGCACCGGCAATCGAAAGAACAGCCTTCTTGTGCCAAAAGTCGGTCATCTATGACGACCGAGGCTGGTCTTAATAGATGGCAGGCGCCGGTCATCAATGAAGACCACAAAATGGGCAGGAAACGGCTTTCTGGGGAATTGTGATTCAAGGAACTCTTAAACGCAGACTGAGCATGATCAACTTCAAGAAAGACTCCAGCATTACAAACAAGTGGGGAGAGTTATTCCTCCCCCTCTACCTTGCAGCTGTCGAACCCCATCTCCTTGGCTTTGTCAGGACCGAAGGTAAAGTAGATGGCTTCGCCCTCATCACAAACCTCGCCTTTGGAGTTCTCCAGAGTCAGGTGGATGGTGACGATGTTGCGGCGCTGACTGGCGATGTGACCACGCACCGTAATCTGCGAATCGGTGGTCATCACAGGCTTCTTGTACTTCACGTTGAGCTGCATCGTCACACCCGTGGTCTGCAGTTTGCGGTTGATAACCCAGCCTGCCACTTCATCCATCAGCATACTGATGATTCCGCCATGCAGGGTATTGATCCAGCCCTGGTAATTCTCGCCGGGATTCCAGATGGTAAGTACATCCTCACCCTCTTCCCAAAACTCAAGATGCAATCCTACAGGATTGTTTGGGGCACAGCAAACGCAGTTGTAACCCTCCTTGTTCAAATATGGATTTAATATCTTCTTCATTTTCTAACTTTTTTAAACAATGCAAAGGTACGAATAATATCTGATAAGACAAAGTTTTTAAAAAATATTATTGTTGGTAGCCGTTTAATACCTAAAAATAAGAACAGAACCTTCCATCCATATAAGAGAACCACAATACCTATAAATGGGGATAACAAAGAGCACTTGTCTATTTAGACTAAATAAAAATACTAATTATTAAGTATTGCAGGATTTTAAAATATCAAGTATCTTTGCAGCGTGAATTAGAAAGATGCTCGCAGACAGCGGGCAAGTGAACAAGAAATTATACAAAACATTAAGATAAGAAATGAAGAGAATTATTTTTATTATTTTAGGCTGCATCAATATCTGCCTTACTTATGCACAGAGCTTTAACGGACAATATATTTCGGAATGGCAATGGGACATGAACAAAAATACGAATCTGACCAATCAGCTGAGATTGGAACTGAGTGTTCCGATAGGAAAAGGAAAGGATTCGTTCGAGGCGGCTACGCTGCATGTGGCAAAGACCAACGATGGCATTATTGACGACTGGCAGGGCTTTTCGAACATAGATGCGGATAATAACTTCGCCATGCTTGCCGTGCTGGGTTACATGCACGAGTGGAATTCGGGCCATCTGTTTGTGGGTGTGAGGAATGTAAACGAGGATTTCTTTACCTCTGACGTTACGGCACTTTTCCAAAACAGTTCTGAAGGAATTTTTCCTACGGTTGCTTCCAGCTATCCGATAGCCAACTATCCGTATTCGGGCTTGACCCTTTACTTTGATGTAACCAAGGGGGGATGGACTTTCAGAAACAGTCTGTATAACGGCGTAGGATATAATGGCTGGAAAGCCCACGACAATCCTTTCCTGGTTCGCCCGAAGAAGGATGGAATCTTCAACATGTCGCAGTTGGAGTATGAACATAAAGGTGGAAAATATTTTGCGGGTGCTGCCGTCCATACCCGTCAATATCCAATCAACGAGGATGGCGAAATGGCTTCTGCCGATGAATCCAAGGGCAAAACAACCTGTGGCTGGTGGATTTACGGAGAGCAGAGTGTATGGAAGGCTGGCGACAAGAACATTTCGTGCATGGTGCAATATTCCGAGAACACCAGTCATCAGAATGCCTGCTACCGATACGCCGAACTTGGCGGCGCCTATCAGGACGATAAGAACGAGTGCGGCTTGTCTGGCCAGTATGCCCGCTTCCAGCAAGGTTCGGAATATTCGCTGGAAGTAACATGGAAAAGACAGCTGACGGAATCCATCTCCCTTCAGCCATCGTTCCAATACATCAAAAACGACAATGGAGATTTCACGGCGCTCAGTGCCCGACTCTATGTCAGTTTCTAGCAATCCATTTCGGCAAGACCAGGGTGCCCATCACCAGGAAAGGGTAATAGAAGATGGCGCGCCAGAGCATGGCGGCAAGGATGGCTTCTGAGGCATCGGGCAGGAAATCGGCATAATAAAGGCGGAACATCAACTCTGCCACGCCACTTCCGCCAGGCGTAGGACTCAGAATGGAAATCATCCACATCACCCATTGGCGGCACCAAGCCACCAGCATGTTGCCCTGACAATGGAAGGCAATGAGAATAGCTACCACGATGGCGAATCTCGACAGCCACGCCAGGGAAGTATAACCCATCAGCTGCAGCCAGAATCTTCCGCCCTCCAGCTTTGCCTCCTCCGAAGCCATCGTCATCTCCTCGGAAAACTTCTCTACCTTGGGCAGGAATCTGCGAAGGAAAGGAATCTTGCAGCATCCCTTCAATACCCAGCCCAGAATCTGAGGACGATGCAACAATAAGAGGTAGAGGATGGCCGTCCAGACAGCAACGATAAGGGTGCTGACGATGAAGATAACCTGCACTCCGCCCTTAATCCATTCGTTCGTAGCATCTACAGAAATCCCCACTCCATCAACCAAGCTGAACAAGAGATGCGACGGAACACAGAAATAGAGCAACACGCAACTGATGGCAAGAAAAGCCTCATCAGCCAGCAGGGCTGCAAACATGGTGAAGATACTTCTGCCCATAGAAACTCCCTCGCGATTGAGATAGACAAAAGCCAAACCACTTCCCCCCACCGCCGAAGGAGTGACGGCAGAAGTAAACTCGCAGAGCACATTGATGCGAAACGCCTCGGCTACGGATAACTTACGCTGGCAGAGATGACGGAAACGGAGGGTGAGCATCAGATTCTGGACCGCAAAGAGCAACACGCCCATTACTACCCCCAGAAAGAACCTGGGAGATAAATCTATCCTGCTCAGAACTTCCACATCAAACTCCCGAATCATCATTCCAACGATGACCACCAGTCCGATGGAAACCGCCAACCATAAATGCCATTTTTTCATATTACTCTCAAAATAAAACTATACTTTTTATATATAGTAATATAACGATTAAATGGCCAATCTATTTTGTTGTCTGTCTATCAAATATTGATATATATCCAAAACTTCTACAGCTATATCATTCCAAGAGCGCACCAGAGTCTCCGCGGCTGCCGTATAGTTCATCCGCATCAACTCCCGAGATTGCATACTTCCGAAGAAGGTAATCATTTTTCCGATAAGAGCATATTAGAATACGATTAGAATAATGATGTTAGAATACGATTAGAGCCCTATTCCAAAATCGGAATCTCGGAATAGGGCTCAGAAACATAAAATCAAAATCTAGAATATCGGCTGACCTACGCAACCATTTGGCGCCTGCACATGAAGCAGGGCGGCGATGGTTGGCACAATATCGGTCATGAATGTCTGCCTGGTGGTTGCACCGTGCTGGATTCCACAACCCATGAAAATCAAAGGAATGTGGGTGTCGTATGGATTCCACTCACCATGATCGGTTCCCTTCATGCCGTGGGCATAGAAATTCGGCTTCAATACGATGGCCACATCACCGCTTCGCTCACGGTTGTAACCATTCACGATGCGCATCTTCACATCCTCAGGAATGCTCTCGGTCATCGTCTTCTCCATATCGCAGGCATACTGCACGCAACTGTCTTCCTTCAACACGTCCACCACGCTCTGCTTGATCTTGGCGAAATCCAACTTGTTTTTCTTGATGATGTTACGGTTGAAAAACACCTGATAGTTCATCACGGTCTTCACCAGATTGCCCACGTTAGGATACTCCTGAGCCAGGGTCTGATTCAGTTTCTCAGCCACCGCATCACCATCCCAATTACCCGCTGGAATGCGGCAGTCTTGCAGGAAACGGGCGTTGTTCATCGCTCCATGGTCGGCACTCAAGAAAACCAGATAATTTCCTTTGCCCACCTTCTCATCGAGATAAGAAAGGAAATCGGCTATCGCCTTGTCCAGACGCAGATAAGTATCCTCGGTCTCTACCGCATGAGTTCCCACCTGATGACCGATATAATCCGTGCTTGAGCAGCTTACTGCCAGCAAGTCGGTTTCATCATCTGCACCCAACTGCTCGCCGTCTATCGCCGCCTTTGCCAAATCAATCGTCAGCGAATTGCCGAAAGGAGTTTTGCGGATAATGCTGTAACCATATTTCTTATAAAGGGCTGGAAGATTGAGCGGCAGCGTAGCCTTCATGCCCTTGCGGATGCCATCCTCATACTCGTTCTCATCTTCCGTACTTTCAACGTAAGTATTCTCAGGATAGAGTGTATTCCATTTTTCCGAGAGATAACGCTCTGGCAGATGCTGGTTGTTGAACGCGTCCACCCACTTCGGCAACTGGTTTATATAATAAGAACTGGTGATAAACTTTCCGCTCTCATCATCAAACCAGTAGGCACCGTTCGGATTATGACCTGCAGGAAGAATGGAAGCACGGTCTTTCAATGCCACTCCCACTACCTTGGCTCTGCCGTTGGATGCAATCTTCATCTCATCTCCGAGAGTCGTAACCCAGAGGTTTCTAGGCGACATCAAGCCCGCCTTGCTGTTGGAACCCACCGGCTTCACGGTTTCATCATCCGTGCAATACACCTTCTTGCCATTCTTCACAAAATTGTTTCCGGCGATTCCGTGGATAGAAGGCACACTGCCTGTATAGAGACAAGTATGACCGATGGCGGTAACCGATGGAACATACGGAATACGGGTGTTTTCACAAGAGAAGCCCTCGTTGAGCAGTCGCTTGAACCCACCTTCACCATAGCGCTTCTGATAGCGATAGAGATAATCCCATCGCATTTGGTCAACCACGATGCCCACTACCAGTTTGGGGCGCTGAACGTTAGAAACATTCACCTGTTGGGCAGCAGCAGAGCCGCATCCCAGAAATGCCAACGCAATAAAACTAAATACCTTATTCATTTCTTTCTTCAAAAATACTGTAATACTTTTTACCGCTGCAAAGGTATTTAAAGGATGTTGCCATCGTGTTACAAAGAAATGAAAGAAGAGTGAAAGCATTGCCTTTTTACAAAAAGATTTTAAAAATGGGACTGAATAAGACAAGGTAACGATATTTTTATTATATTTGCAGTATTATTGCAAAACTAACAGATTTACGATATGAAAAAACTACTCTTATCCATCGCCTTTCTGCTCCCTGGTATGGGAATGATGGCGCAGACTCAGGTAACGACTGCCAAAGGTATCCTCGAAGGAAAAGACCTCTCAGGCATCACAGTATTCAAGGGTATTCCGTTCGCTGCTCCTCCTGTAGGAAATCTCCGCTGGAAGGCTCCGCAGCCTGTACAGAAATGGCAGGGCGTTCGCGAGGCCAAGGAGTTCGGACCGAACCCGATGCAGGAACCTCTCTTCGGCGATATGAACTTCGGTACGAAGACCAACAGCGAGGATTGCCTCTACCTTAATATATGGACACCGGCAAAGACCATGAAGGAGCATCTGCCGGTACTCATTTATTTCAACGGCGGAGGACTGATGGCAGGTAGCGGAAGCGAACCTCGATATGCGGGCGATGCGATGGCACGCAAGGGCATCATCTCCATCACAGCCAACTATCGTGAGGGCATCTTCGGATTCTTCGCCCACCCACAGCTCTCTAAGGAAACATCCTACAAGGGTTCCGGCAACTATGGATTCATGGACCAGGTGGCTGCCATCCAGTGGGTAAAGGATAACATCGAGGCTTTCGGCGGCGACCCTAACCGCATCACCATCGTAGGCGAATCGGCAGGTTCCATGTCGGTCAGCGCCCTGATGGCTTCCCCTCTCTGTCAGGGACTCTTTGCCCAGGCAATGGGTTCCAGCGGTTCGGTGATGGGATTCAAGAAGGTGGCTACGCTGAAGGAGGCCGAGGAGAAAGGAGTGCAGCTTGCCCAGAAAATAGCCGAGAAGATGGGTAAGGAAACCGGAAAGAAGGTGAAAAAGAACGCAGGAATGAAGAACCTCAACGAACTTCGTGCCCTTCCTGCCGAGGAATTGATGAAGCTGGCGGAAGTAAGAGCGGTTCCTGTCTATAATATCGACGGATATTTCATGAAAGAACAGCCTGTAGAGGTATTTGCCAAGGGCGAGCAGACCAAGGTGCCTCTGCTTATCGGCGGCAACAACCAGGAGATGACTCCTGCAGCCGTATTGATGGGCAAGCAGCCTACCGTCGAGAATCTGAAGGCGGGTGCCAAGGCTACATTTGGAGAAGAGAACATCGAAGAACTCTTCCGCCTCTACGGCATCAACAGCGATAAGGATGTATTGGAGCAACCGGGCGTGAACCTAGCTTCGGATATCTTCCTCGATTATTCTACATGGAAGTGGGGCAACATGCACAAGCTGACCGGCGGACAGCCTGTTTACCGCTACCGCTATTGCCATCCTCGTCCTGCTATGGCCATCAAGGGTAAGGTGGCTGCATTGGCTGGTGGCGTGGTAGATGCCAAGGAAGATGCGGCTCCTGCGCCACAAGACAAGGGAGCCGTTCATTCTGCCGACATCGAGTATGCAATGGGTACATTGCCAACCAACCACGTGTTCAACTGGCAGCCGGAGGATTATATGATCAGCGACATCTTCAGCCAGTATTACGTCAATTTCGTAAAGACCGGCAATCCGAATGGTCTGGGTCTGCCTGAGTGGCCATCCACCAACGGCAAGGCAGTAGCCCCTGTGCTTCAGATAGACGTGAATACCGTCGTAAAAACTGATGCCCAGATGGAGAAGCGCTATGATTTCATAGACAAACTGTTTTGGGAGAAGAAATAATTCTCTCATTACATTGAATCAATCGGAATACAGATTTCATTGAATAAACCCAAAATAGAGATGTTTCAGAAATTCATTATCAACAGAGACGGAGTACTGAAGTTCGGGCGTGTCTACCTGCACCGTGACATGCTGTCACCCGGCGAGCAATGCACCTACGGGGGCGGTTTGTGGAAGATAGATGAAGGCAGAGGCGCCATCGTACTCTACGGCAGAAGTTTCGACTTCGGTCCTCCCGATTTCGACTTTGTGAAACTGATAGACTGGACGGGCTTGGGCGGCACCCCTCGCCCGCTCTTCTATCTGCCTCATTGGCCTAGCGAAGAAGAGATTGTGCCAGTCATCATCAATTAAGAAAATAGCATAATATTCTATAATTTTCTGTGTAAAACTTGCGGATATCAGAATAAAACACTATTTTTGCGAAGAGAAATCCTTCTCGGGGAAAGTGCTCTCTAAGAGAAGAGATTCCGTAAATAAGTAACAATTAAAAAGCAGTATAGTATGAAAAAGAAATTAGTTTTGACAGCAGCCGTCATCGCTGCATTGTCAGTTGTCTCCTGCAATTGCAAGAAGACAAATAGCCAGGGGGCTAACCAGGATAGCCTCAGTTATGCTGAAAATGATTCGCTCAATTCCAACAATGTCATTCTCGATTCCATCGCCGGCACCTACGAGGGAACTCTCCCTGCTGCCGACTGTCCGGGCATCAAGACCGTTTTGACGCTCAACGCCGACAGCACCTATCAGTACTCAGCCGACTATCTGGAGCGCAAGGATGGTCACGACGAAGCGAGCGGTATCTTCAAGGTATTGGCTAACAACGTGGTAGAAATCACCCGTCCATCGAGCGGCGAGACATCTTACTACAAGGTAAAGGATGCCAACAGCCTCATCATGACCGATTCGCTGGGCAATGAGCCTGAAGGCGCCATGGCTAAGCACTATGTGCTGACTAAGAAAAGGTAAAAGAGCCTTTAAAAGGTAAAAGGGTAAAAAGAGCACCCTAGCTTAACATTCCGCTAGGCTCTTTTTACTTTTTTACCTTTTTACCCTTTTACCTTTTTACCCTTTTATCTTTAAAACGCCTTTTTTGCCGGTTCTCACAGCGCCATTATTACAAACCTGTTACATTCCTGCCTTTCAAGTTAAAATCAATTAAGTTTTGCACCGGAACCTTCGCTATTCCAGATATTTTTCCTAATTTTGCGCCCACGTTTCTAACAGATGAAATGATTTTAAGATTCAATGGTATATACTAAATAGATTAAGGATAAAGAAAAATGGAACATGTTTTTACTGAATCGATGTTTTTGGTGGGATTCGTGATTTTCATCGCCGCCATACTCGTATTAGACATGCTGGTCATCGACCGAAAGGCACATGTGGTGTCTATCAAGGAAGCCGGTTCATGGACGGCTGTATGGATTATTCTCGCACTCGCCTTCGCCGTATTCATCTATTTTCATGGAGATATGGTGCACGGCATCGAGAACTTCGACGACCTGAAGCTGATAGCCTCGCGCTATGCTTCGCATCTCAAACTGGACCCGAACGACTATGAGGGGAGTCTGCAGCAATACCGGCACTATATGACCATCTCCTACATCTCGGGTTATCTGATAGAGAAGACGCTCTCTGTGGATAATCTCTTCGTGATGATGATGATCTTCACTTCATTCGGAGTGGACAAGAAAGATTACCAGCACGTATTGAACTGGGGAATCCTGGGAGCCATCGTGCTTCGCTTCGTCTTCATCTTCGCGGGTGCTGCGCTCATCAGCCGGTTCGCCTGGATATTACTCGTATTCGGAGGATTCCTGGTTTACAGCGGTGCCAAGATGTTCCTCAACAGGAACAAGAAGGAGGAAATCAATGCCCTGGAGCATCCGGTAGTGAAGTTTATGCAGAAGCGCCTGCATCTGGGTCCGCTGGTGATGACGGTGGTGTTCATCGAGTTCTGCGACCTGATTTTCGCCTTCGACAGCATCCCAGCCGTATTCTCGGTATCGCTCGACCCGTTCGTGGTGTTCTTCTCGAATATCTTCGCCATCCTGGGCTTGCGTGCCCTCTTCTTCCTGCTGGCAGCGATAGCAGACAAGTTCCGCTATCTGAAGGTGGGTGTGAGTGTGCTGCTGGTGTTCATCGGTGTGAAGATGCTCATCCACGATTTCTTCGAGATTGATGCTGTCAGTTCGCTGGTATTCATCATCCTCGTACTGCTCGTCAGCATCGGGGCTTCGGTGGTGATTCCGCAGAAACAGGAAGCGTTGGAAAATACGAAATAAGCAAACCATTCGTAAAGGAGATTATCATCAGGTAATCTCCTTCCAGGAAAACATAAAAAGGGCGATTGCTATTCCCCACACAAGGGATAAGCAATCGCCTTTATCTTTTATGAACTCAGTTCAGAAAGAAGAGCAAATGAATTGGCTTACCCTTCGGCCGCCGAACTTTGTTTCTTCACTCTTCTCTCTTCACTCAATTTACTTCCAAGGATTCTCTGTTGGGTAAGGCAGGCTAGCTGGCTGGTTGTAAGCGATATCCTTGATGCCGAGATACTTGAATACCTCGAACAAGGTCTTACCTACGTGAGAGAATGCTACGGCTCCGTGGTGTGGATAACCCTTCTGAATCAATACGTGACGATAGAAGCGGCCCATCTCGTTGATGGCGAAGATACCGATACCACCGAATGAACGGGTAGGAACATCGAGAACCTCACCCTCTGCGATGTAGCTGCGGAGGTTGCCCTCAGAATCGCACTGCAGACGGTAGAATGTGATGTCAGAAGCTGCGATATCACCCTCCAAAGTACCACGGGTGAAGTCTGGTTTACCACCATTCTCCAACAAACGGTTCTGGATGAGCTGATACTTAATCTTACGGCTTGAGCACATCTTGCACTGTGGAGTGTTACCGCAGTGGAAGCCCATGAAGGTATCAGTCAACTTATAATCATACTTGCCCTTGATGTCCTCATCATAGATATACTGAGGAACAGAGTTATTGATATCGAGCAATGTAACGGTATCGTCAGAAGCACACATACCGATGTACTCAGAGAGCGCACCATAGACATCAACCTCGCAAGCTACAGGAATGCCGCGGCTAACGAGACGGCTGTTTACATAGCAAGGCTCGAAACCGAACTGGCTTGGGAATGCAGGCCAGCACTTGTCAGCGAATGCTACATACTGGCGAGAACCCTTGTGAGCCTCTGCCCAGTCGAGCAATGTCAACTCAAACTGTGCCATTCTGCGACTGAGGTCAGGATAGTAGCAGCCTTCGCCCATCTCCTTGGCCATATCAGCGCAAACCTCGTCGATACGTGGGTCGTTCTCGTGCTCCTTGTAAGCTACGAGAAGGTCAAGCTCTGAGTTCTCCTCAATCTCTACACCGAGTTCGTACAAGCCCTTGATAGGAGCGTTGCAAGCGAAGAAGTCCTGTGGACGTGGACCGAAGGTGATAATCTTCAAACCCTTCAAACCGAGGATAACGCGAGCTACTGGTACGAAGTCCTGAATCATCTTAGCTACGTCCTCTGCTGTACCTACAGGATACTCAGGGATGTAACCCTTCAGGTGGCGCATGCCGAGGTTGTAAGAGCAGTTGAGCATACCGCAGTAAGCGTCGCCACGACCATTGATCATGTCGCCGTCACCCTCTGCAGCTGCAACAAACATACAAGGACCATCGAAGTTCTTTGCAATCAAAGTCTCAGGAGTCTCAGGACCGAAGTTACCGAGGAATACAACCAAAGCGTTGCAGCCCTGCTCTTTCACTTCGCCCAAAGCCTTGAGCATATCTTTCTCGTTCTCAACTGTAGTCTGGCAGTTGAAAATTTCACCCTTGTACTCTTTTACGATGTTCTCACGGCGCTGAGTAGAAAGCGCGATTGGAAAACAGTCACGGCTAACGGCAATAATACCGAGCTTTACTTGTGGAATGTTGTTGCTTACCATAATTAGTTTATTACTTAAGTTTTTGTATAAATTGCTTATATTTATTGATTCTTTTCTAATTGTTCGGCTGACAATTATTCATTGTTCCGAGCACAAAGGTACAAATATATTTTGTATCACCAAGCGTTTTAAGGAATTTTTAATTCAAAAAATGGCGCAAAACCGAAATTCTGCGCCAAATGTAACATATGATAAAGTTCTTGATACATTTCATACATGTCTCTATTATCATCTGATACCCCTTTTCTGCCTTAACATCTTCTTTAATATCTTCGCAGCGGGCGGTACCGGATGGTGTAAATCTGATTGAAGTACTCCTTCCAGCTGTTCGACTCCTTGTCGTCATCACGCACGATGCGGATGCCATAGAATCGGGTACCCGTCTCCTTGTATTCCCGGAATCTCGACAACAGCTGCTGTGGCGGATCTGGAATCAGGAAGTCGGTAATCCAAAGCACATCGGCATTCACGTAATGGAGTCCGTCGTTGTCGAGAAGGTCGAACATCTGGATCATCATCTTCTTTGCCGATGTTCCGCCTCCGATAAATGGAAGGTGGGTTGTGGTAGGCTGCCGCCGGATGCCTCGCCCGGTATGCGCCTGTCCATCTCCGTCGGACGGAGCTGCATCTGCTTCGGCTGATTCCATCATAGTGATTCCTATTCTCTTCAGACGCTCTGCCTTGCGCTTCGCCATCAGGTCGATGGCACGGGTACTGACGGAGAAATCTATCAGGAAGCAGTCTCGCTCCAGATCTTCTGCCGTTTCTTCCAGCAGAGAGATGAGTGTAGAGGATATCCTTTCGGGCGTGCCATACATACTGGCTGAGGTGTCCAGACAGACGATCATCGGACCCTTGCGGGAGGCATGGGTAAAGCCCAGTTTGCGGGATGGTTTCGACATTTCGCTCTTATAACGGAAGGTCTGGAGTCTTCGCGTGCGATACTTATAGATAAAGAGGCCCTCCATATCTTCATCGCTGTACTGTGCCAGTTCGAGCGGGAGAAGGGAGTTGAGATCATCGCCCACGGTAATGCCCTCGATATCGCTACCTGCTGAATGCTCCATCTTCATCTCTACGCCCGATGCGATGGTGAGCCGGTCTTTGCCGTTGGCATCGGCTACTCGTCCCATCTTCGCCACAATTTCCTTGATTTCGGGATATTTGTCCTGAATCTTCACCTGGTTCAGACGGCGTTCAAACTCCGTTTCGGTCCATCCGTTCGTCATCAGTTCCCAGGCTTGTACGGCGCGCTGTTCCGAAACGCCCTTCGTCTTCATGTTGCGGGTTATCTGGTCCATCATGCGCACCAGTCCTGTTTCGAAGTTGTTCTGACGGAGCGAGATAAAGCCCTTCAGCTTGTTCAATACCTGATGGTCGATGCAGACCTTCCAGTCTCTTACCAGCCTTTCCCAGTTTTCGGGTTTCGAAGCCCCGTTTCCAGTCATCAGCTTGAGGAAGAAAGGCTTATCGAACCCATCTTCAGCATGTTCCTGTTCCAGCTGGTCGAGCAAGGGGAGCCACACCTGTTCATCCATCCGCTTGAAGGGAGCCCAATCGAGCACATCATCAGCCCGATGACTCTCGGTCCAGGCACGCTGGCGCTGGAACCGCATGTGGTGGACGCATTCCACAATGAATTTTCCCACACTATCATAGAACACCTTGCTCTTGATTTTGCTGTTCACCACCTGTCGCACGAATTTCTGCACCTCTTCGCCAGTTTCTTCTATGGTTACTTTCAGGGTAAAGAGATGAATGAGATAATCCTTCAGCGGGTCTTCCTTCAAATTCCAAGGCATGGCGGTGCCTGTCGGATCAGGAATCTTCACCTGTCCCGACTTGCAGAAGTCATCCAGCATCTTCAAGTAATACTGTGCCTCCGCCAAATCCTTGTTATTCTGGTATTTCATAGGAGTAAATCCTTATTTTTTCTCCATCAGATATTCTGCGAAGATTCTTGCAGCACTCTCTACTTTGGCTGCGCAAGGGCGAGACTTGTAATATTCTGCCGTTCTTGCCGAAGCCACATAGCTGGACTGCGCTTTCTCGTGACCCTTCAAGCCGAGGATTTCGGCACAGATGATACTACCGTTCTGCTCCTTCGATTTGGCGAGCAAATCCTGCACCACCTTATAGCATGCCGACTTGCCCTCACGGTCATCCCCCTCGGTCTGTCCGCAATCCAAGCCAACGAGCACCACGATGCCCGAAACAGCACCACACATCATTCTCATTCTGCCTACTCCACCACCGAAGCCGGCACCAATGCGCTTCGCCATCTCATCATCAAGACCATATAAATCGGCAAAGGCAGCCACTACCGACTGGCAGCAGCCATAGCCCTGCATAAAGTTATCCACAGCCTGGTGAACACGCGCCTCCAACTCTGGAGTCAATATTTTCTGTTCATTCATCATGTTAAGATTCTTCTATATATAATAATGTAATAGGAGGCGATTAAACCTCATAAAGTTTCATCGTATCCTGACGGGTAAACGCCAGCTCCTTATAAAAATCGCGGAGATAAGCCGATATTTCCGCCTTATCATCAGCAGATGCGAAGAGATTCTCGCCCAACTGCCTTTCCAGCGAGCTCAAGCCATCCGAAAGAGTTTCTATCTCCCCCTCGTAATCCCTTCCATCCTCCGGATTCCTGCGTACACGATGATACTTAATATCCTCAGCAAGCGCATTCTTCATCTCTACGAGTTTATCTGCAAAAGGAGAAAAGAGGGCACGGATTACGATGTTTCGGATAGCATCCCGCTCTTCCGGTTCCTGCCACAGACAATGGTAGATAGGCAGCAAATCGCAGATATCCACCTCTTCCCTATCCTGCATAAAGGCTGAAGTGCGAAGCAGGCGGACGATATTCTTCCATCTTCGGTCACTCACATAGATGTTTCTGCGCTCGGCAGCCTCATCCACATTCACGGCTCTCAGAGATTTACGGATAGCGGAAATTGCATCAAGCACCTCGATTTTCACGCCAATCTTATCGATACGCTCCGTCCATCCTGCATACTCCTCAGCAGTAATAGCATTTGAATTCGCTTTTCCTTCGGCCGCCGAACTTTGTTTTTTCACTCCTCGTTCTTCACTCTTCACTTCAGAAGCTCTTTGTTCTTCACTCTTCACTTCCAAGAGCATCGCCCGGAAATTCTTCTCCAGCTTTATCGGTCGGCTTTCTATTCTGATAACGAATCGGTCCCAGAGCGCCTCCAGTCCTTCTCCCTTAGCCGGCAACTCATTACTTGCCGCCACGAGAAGTTTCAGAGGAAGATGCATTTCCCGATTGCCATTTCTGAAGATTTTCTCGTTAATCACCGTAAGGAGCGTGTTCTGGATAGCAGGTCCCGCCTTCCAGATTTCATCCAGGAAAACCACATCGGCAGTAGGTAGATACCCCTCCACCGCACGCTCGTAAGTATCCGAAGTCTTCAGTTTCTGAATGCTCACCGGGCCGAAGATTTCATCGGGTGTAGAGAATCGCGACATCAGATACTCAAAGCTCTGAGCATCCCTAAACGCCGTCTTCAACTGTCTGGCTACCATACTCTTTGCCACTCCCGGAGGTCCCAGCAGGATGATACTCTCACCTGCCAGAGCTGCCAGGAGCGAGAGCGATATCTCCGTCTCCTTCTCATAAATGCCCCGGTTCATCTCACCGAGTAATTGTTTGAATCTTTCAAGCATATTCTTACTTTCCTATTCAGAATCGTATAAAGACGAAAAGAAGTTAAGAGATAAAATTCATTATCCCTTAACTTCCTCATATTCTTTTATATAAATAAGGTATGGCTTACTTTACGTTGCCCACCTTAATCAAGTACTCAGCAATCTGAACTGCGTTCAGGGCAGCACCCTTACGAATCTGGTCGCCAGTCAACCACAATGTGTTACCATTGTCATCAGCCAGATCCTTGCGGATACGACCTACATAAACATCGTCCTTGCCGGCGCTCTCCAATGGCATTGGATAAACGTAGTTCTGGGCATCATCCTTTACAGTTACGCCTGGAGCAGCCTCCAAAGCCTTGCGGATGTCCTCTACTGCCAATGGCTTCTCAGTCTCAAACCAAACACTCTCTGAGTGAGAACGGAGTGAAGAAACGCGAACGCAGGTAGCACTGGTGCGAACATCAGAGTGCATAATCTTGCGGGTCTCGTTATACATCTTCATCTCCTCCTTGGTGTAATCGTTAGGAGTCATCTTGTCAATCTGTGGAATGACATTGTATGCCAACTGATGAGGGAACTTATTGATATGCTCAGTCTTACCGGTCTCGAGGATATCCTTATACTGCTGCTCAAGTTCAGCCATGGCAGCAGCACCAGCACCTGAAGCACTCTGGTAAGAAGAGATATGAATCTTCTTGATATGGCTCAAGTTATCGATAGGCTTCAACACTACAACCATCATGATGGTGGTACAGTTAGGGTTGGCGATGATGTTGCGAGGGCGGTTCAGGGCATCCTCAGCATTTACTTCAGGTACAACCAGAGGCACGTCGTCGCACATACGGAATGCGCTAGAGTTATCAATCATCACGGCACCATACTTGGTGATAGTCTCGGCAAACTCCTCTGAAGTGCCGCCACCAGCAGATGTGAAAGCAATATCGACATCTTTAAAGTCATCGTTATGCTGCAAAAGTTTGACCTCATAGTCCTTTCCCTTGAAGTTGTATTTTCGTCCAGCAGAACGCTCAGAGCCAAACAACACCAAATCATCCATAGGGAAATTTCTCTCAGCAAGGATACGCAGGAATTCCTGTCCAACTGCGCCACTTGCACCAACAATTGCTACTTTCATAATCGAATCTTTTAATTTATAAAGTTGTTATAAGTGTAAACTGTGGAAGAGAAAGCCAGCCCCCTTATCATCTTCATGATTTCTCATTTTCTGATAGCTTCATGATTTCTCATCTTCTGATAGCCGGAAACTGCTTATTTTCTCAAATCCGCTGCAAAGTTAAGACTTTTTCTACAATATCAAGCATAAATTCCCAAAAATTATTGCTTTTTGCTGCAATTTTATCTTTTTTGCTTACTTTTCTGCAAGAATATGCATAAAAACGGAGAAAAATAGTTGCTATTTGCAATGCGGCAAGCCGCGAGAATGCAGGAATTTATGGATTGTTACTTTCCATAAGTCATCCTTTCGTTTCAATCGGAAGGTTGAAACCACACAGGCGTCACCTGGTCGGAAACTCAATCCCATGATTCCATAGTTGTATTGTCCATGAATAGAAGTAGAGATATCTCGATGCGTCAAACCTATCGTTACGATTTCATCATTACCTCCATGCTCTTCATGCAACATTTTCAGGATCCCCCCAGCCCAATACCTGTTTCTTGGTTTGTAGAGACATGAGGCAGGTATTTCTTTCTTGTCTCCTAACAAATACAGAAGCCTCCAACTCAGCCTTTGGTACCTTATTGAAAATGATACCCAATTGCTTCACGAGTTCTTCTCTCAACTGTTCTGCCTCCTGATGTGAGAAATTTCCCAAAGGCTTTAACTCTATGACATAACCCAATGGAGGATCAGCAGGAAGGCTGTCTCCCATGATTTCATTGCCATGGCTCTGATTTCCATTGTAACAACCTGCTAAAAACAGGATTGAGATTCCAGCTATAAACAACAATAACTTCTTCATAATCTTCAAACATATAATTAAAAAAACATAGACATTTCTATTCCCAATATGATCAATAACTTCTTCATAATAATGCAAAAGTAGAAAAAAATAAGCAAGTAATGATGCTATCCATACGTGGATTGTATCAAATACTCGCTTATGTGTATGAAATCATCAATGCCTATAGCATCAAATCCTTGATGGTTGTACCATTCATGAATCTGCTTAAATCTACCCTTTCTCCAATACCATGCAAATGTCCGGTTTCGGAATACTGCCAGATATTGCACTTTCCTCTGCCGCCGATAGAGGGTTGTCGGGAGTTATAATTGGCGATGAAAAGATAATAACGATTGAACTTCGCCCCCATCTCCTTATTATAGAAGCTCTCGTTGCTATAGATGATAGGATACTTGCCATAGTGTTTCTTCACCAAGTCAGCAAACACCTGTATGCTATCCTGCAGCTGTCGTCCCTTCCATCTTCCCTGGATGCCTTTCTCCTCCACATCCAATACAGGAATCAAGTCCTGCTCACTCTTCTTCACCATCTTTTGGAAATCCCGGAACTGAGCAGTTGCTGAAGAGCCGGCAGACATCAGATGATAAGCTCCAACCTTCAACCCATATTTACGAGCCAGTCTGATATTTCGGCGATAATGCCGATCCACATATCCTTTACCATGTGTAGCTCTGATATAAACAAACTTGATTCGCTTATTCTTCGCTATTTCCTTCCACTTGATAACTCCATTGTGTTTCGAAACATCAATGCCGTCATATCCGCCACGAGTATAAGGTTGCCCTTTCAATCTATCAACGAACACATCAGAATAAGATGAAGCAATGCCCACCCATCGCTTCACCTTATATGGCGACACCACATACATGATTCCCAGACCAACACCTACCAAAGCAACCAGGCTGCCTAAGGAAACCAAAGTATATTTTAATCCTTTCTTCATTACATTTTATTTTTTAGTTGTTTTCAGGGGGACAAAGATAATGAATTTATCCGAAACAGCATAGAAAGTTGGGGGATAAATGTATGAAATAGGGGGCTGGAAGTACCAAATGACAAAACGGCTACCTGACATTACTCATCAAGTATCCATTTTAAAGATTCTATCATTTCCAGAATTGCCTTTTTCAAAGGTTGCAACTCATTTTCTATAATCCACCAAATCTGATCGGCGTCAACCTCAAAATAATGATGAGCTATGATATCACGTAAACCTTTTACATTTTTCCAATCAATTTCAGGATGAGTTGTAAGAAGTTCTCCTTTAGTAACCTTATCAAGTCCCTTTAAACTTTCTCCTATAGCAATAAATTGCATACATATGGAATCAAGAATTGCTACCCCAGTAGAAGACATCAGGAAATCATCGCCACAATGATAAGGTTGTGAACGCTCTTCTATATGCTCAATAGAAATATGTACTCTATTAAGTATATCCAATGCTACATATTTATCGAATTGCATAGATTCCATCCCGTTCTATTCTTGATTTAAAGAAAGGATTCATGTTTTTGTGAATACGCACTACATCAACTGAGCACTTGAACAAGCCCTCTAAAAACTCTTTCAAGTCAGCCAATAAAAATGGATTAGGAGTTTCTGTTTCTACACAAATATCCAAATCGCTTTGCTCTGTTTGCTCATTTCGTGATACGGAACCAAAAATGCGCAAGGTCTTGATTCCAAAATCTTTAGTAATCTTGGAACTATTTTGCCTTATTATTGCTATATAATCTTGAACTGTTCTCATAACACTTATCTTTTAAGACAGTGCAAATATAAGAAATTATCTGGTATCTTCCAAACTTTTTGCCATGTTTTTGCAATTCATCCCACAAAATATCATTTTAAAACTTTGGTACTTTCAAATATTAATCGTAATTTTGCAACAAATTAGAGTAACCCAAAATAAGGAGGATTACAATATGACTAAAATAATGTCAAACTCAAAAGAACTTGCAGTTACCTATCGTCACGAATATGCAACAGAGGCTCATAACGAATTCGAAGAATATCCTTTTATGACATCATGCAATAATGACGAGTTGACGAATCATGTCTTAGCTCGTGAAGAAGAATATGCTAGAACAGGCAACGCCGTTAACTTTCTAGAAATGATGGCCGATTTCAAAAACGAATTCGAATGGTAAAGATACGTGTATTACCACCAACCCAAGAAGACATACGCTATTGTATCGAATATGCTAGGGATGAGTTTGGAAGGAAATGCGTTTGAGATGGAAAAAGGAACTTGAGGCCATATACGCTCGTCTCATTATGTTCCCTTTGTCATATTCTCCAGAGCCTATTCTGAAAGATTTTCATCGAGATTATCGTAGCGCACTCCTTATGAACAACTTCAAGCTCATTTATCGCTACGACAAAGAGCGTGACGAAATCGTCATTGCTGTCATTTGGTACACCAAACGTTCTCAACAAGCATTATTGAGACAATTCAAAAGGAAACTATAAAAACTTAGCGAGCTGAAGGATTACTTCCTTTTGCCCGCTATATTTTTATCTTCTACCATTTCACCACCACCATAATCCTTATCATCGATGGGGAAAATATAGTTGCATATATTACTTTACATTATTGTTCCCTGATAAAGACTTTTCTGAACGTTTTTAAAAGAAAACATTCAATACTTCCTCAAACGTAACTACTCAGCACCCCTATGGGCATGAGTAATCGTCTTACTGTTGTACTAC